>Ga0214543_1000505_pt1 | contig 65982 bp, 32 predicted proteins | sample CNSS2metaG_FD_160094 | JGI IMG/M metagenome (GOLD analysis project Ga0214543, IMG submission 160094) | Root nodule microbial communities from cowpea collected in UCLA plant growth center, Los Angeles, California, USA - CNSS2 | ecosystem: Host-associated > Plants > Roots > Nodule | place: USA...
AAACATAATATAAACAGCAAGTAGTTGAAATTAACAGCACCAACTGCTACGAGGGTTGCCACAAAAACATGTTTCACTTTTCATCTGGTCATAGTCTGTGACATTACAGGTGATAGTATAGCTCCTTGTCCTTGTCTTTCCCTGTTGGCTTCCCAACCTATATTTCAGTTCATTGCCCTCACAACAAGTTAGTTTCATCTCATATACAAATGAGAAAGGAGTGGTAAAAACACAAAGATGAAGTTTTATGTTCAGAAAAATTATACCCTGATTACCAAACCTTTTAGAGTAAACAATAACACCATAACCTTATTTTAAGAATAAAATATTATACTCATGTGAATTAGTACATAATGGTAGTATGAAATATGATGGTTGGCAAAATATTCCACTTACAAGATCCAGAAAAATAGCAATAAACTACTCTTGCTCAAAAGTAAGATCCAGAGGGAAAAAGATGACAAAAGGATTACCTATGCTCAAGTCAAATCCACGGTTTTTTAGTTCTCTATACTCCTGACATAGAGCACAGGTTTCACAACAGAAATGAACTAAGCAATCCATACATGGAGCCTCTGGCAACTCATATTGTGCCCTCATTTTGGACCTATAATAGCATGAGTACAAGCATGCAAGCCCGCTCAGAGATAGCAGTGTCGCATAAATAGCCCCATTACAAGTGCAACCTGCATATATCACAGAAAAAACACACCAAAAATAGCAGTACATATAACTATTATGAGTCATCACCTCGAATATATATTCTACACATGAATAATGCATAAAAACTTACTTCTATTGCCTTTATCTATTATTTCTGCTATCAATCCAAATGTAACGCAAGGGCAGAAGCAGGTGACCAAACCTTAGACAACAAAAAACAAACATATACTATGTGAGTTCCTTGATGTTTGTACTAAAGAGAAAAAAAGTAATGACCCCAGATGATTGATTCATGGGTTCTTAGTCTTACAGTTTCCAGGATCATCAAGACAACGACAAAGACCAGTTGACCATCGCTGTGTCCTGATCATAGGACCCCTAACACTGTTGCTGATGTACGGAGGAGCATAAGATGGTATATGGGGACGGCCATAAGTTGGAGGCGCCACCACTGGTACGATATAGCTTGGATGGCTATGATGAGCTTCATATGACTCATCTTGTTCATCTACTGCAGGATACATTTTTCTCAGACTTAGCTAGAATTATGTTACTGCAATGACCCTCTAAGCAAGGCAAACTTTTCTGGTTTATCTTAGAATATATAAATGGGAGGAACTTGATTTAAAGATGGGATTCCTCATGGGGAATAGGTTTTTTTTCTTTATTTTTTCATTGTGATTATTTTAATAATCAGAAGTTGCAAAGAAATACCAGCTAGTAATGAGCATTGAATATCAGCTTAAATAATTGAACTGAATAAGGTAGATGCTTCCTCGAAAATCTTAGTGCAAAAGGATAGGAAGAGAAGACCGTTTATGAGCGGGTACAAAATTTAATTTTTTTTATCCCATCTACTTTTGTTTTAATCAAATCTATTTAAAATTCATTTTATTAAAAATTTAATATATTTAAAATTTATTTTATTAATTTTAATTTGATCTATATTTTATATATTTTTTAATTGGATATCCATTATCTGAATCCAGATTTTTAAATATATATAATCCAAAATATCAATCCAAATTTTTAATCTAAATTTTTAGTTGGATTAGACTTAAGGTCAAGATGGGTTGACCTAAATTGAAGGTAGAGATCGGTACAGAGACGAATCGGCCTAGATGCAAGGTCAAATTAGGTTGGTCCAAGACGAAGGTCAAGTGGGCCAATCCAAGCTAAAGGTAGAGACAAGCTGGCCCTATCTAAAGCTCGACTAAAATTCGACTGAGTCAGCTTCGACCAAAATTTGGTTGTATTCAACCCCGGCTGAAATTCAGCCATATTCAGTAGAGTTGGTTCCGACCGAAATTCGGCCTAATTTGCTAGAGTCAACCTCAACTGAAATTCGGTCGACTTTGGTCTAGTTGACCCTGGTCGTATTTGGTCGAGTCAACCCCATCCGAAATTTGGCCGGATTCGAATGAGTCGCTCTGGCTAAAATTGGTTCGAGTTGGCTCCAAACGAAATTCAACCGTATTTGGTCGAGTCAGTCATAGTCGAAATTTGATTGAATTCAGTCGAGTTAGCCCCAATCAAAATTTTCCAAATTCGGTCAAGTCAGACCTGACATATAAATTTGATCGACTTAGAATTAGTCGACCCCGACCGAAATTCAACCTAATTGGTTTGGCCGAAAATGGGTTGAGTTAGTCCTTGCCAAACTTTTGCCAAGTCATCCCTAACCGAATGTCGGTCATAGTCAATCAAATTTTGTCAGCTAAAATTCGGTCGAATTAAATCGAATTGGTCTCAACTTCACAACTTTTAAAAAATTTAATTTAAATTCCTTTTATAAAAAATAATTCTGAATTTTGAATTTAATTCAAATATTTAGATATAGATTTAAATTTTGATATCAAAATATTTAAATCTAAATTTTAAATAAATTCAAACTAGTTTTATAACAACAATAAATTTGGATCCAATATTTATATCTAAATTGGATCTATAAAAATCCAATCTATGATGACCTGTTACATGATACATCTTGACTTGGAAATGGTCAAGAACATCATATTCATTTTGATAGAAGTGTGAATACAGAATAGTTTATCATTTGCTATGATGCAAGCTGAAGATTTAGGCACCAATGATTACTTGGCACTTGTATAACATACGGATCAAAACGAGTTGCAAGAAAAGGATAGTGATTTAAAATAAATAACAAGTCAATGCAATATAAATTATTTAACAACCAAAAATGTTATAGTATGCTCAACAACCCAAGGTTGTAATTTACAGTGTTTTATTTAAAAACCAAACGAAATTAAAATATGTGCAACATGTGGCAGAGGATAATTAAAAAGAGCAGGAAAAGAAAAACTAAAGATTGTCTTGAGAAGTGGGATTTGAACCCTGAAAAAAAAACTGAAAAAAAAACTAAAATTAAAACTGAAAAAATTATTTTAAACACTCTTGCATCTGTATTATTTTCTTTCTGGCCTTTTTAGTATATCTGCAACCACAGGAGCAGTTCACACATTGACTTCAATAAAGATTTGTAATAAATTATAATTGGTATGGAAAACCGTATACCGTAAAGTTTCAAACCCAGACATATATATTCAACTAGATTTCAAAAAGATTTCAAGTGATCATTTTTTAAGAAAATATTATCTTATTCAATCAAGATTTTTAGTTTTAAACATTAAAAATAAAATCTAATTATATTTAATCAAAGATTGTCATTAGAAACAACACAAATTTGATATATTTAGGTGATATAAAAAAAAATCGGATATCAAAACTATACAAATTTCAATACATTACTAAAAAAAATTCATGCCAATTTTGTTTTAATTTTGTTTAGGAAATACTTATAAATTTTATTATGAAAAAATATTTGCAGAAATTTTTTATCAATTTTTATTTTTTAAAATATTTTATATAAAACACTTCTCACAACAAATTTTGTAGAAAATACTTGCGAATTTTATAATTTTGTAGGAAATAATTACTCACAAAGGAATTACCTGTCAATAAAGATTCTTAGTAAAAATAGAAGAAAAAAGTATTTTCTTACAAAATTTTTAAATAAATTTGCAAGAAAAATTTCATGTAATATGAGAATTTTTAATAGTGATAGATTATTTTATTTATTGAATTCTTATGAATTTCACCTCATTTTTTATTTTGTATTTATAAATGTCATTTTCATTGAACAATCTTGCTTAATTTTTTTTGGGTTAAATATGTTTTTAATCCCTCAAGTTTCAGCGAAATTTGGAATTAGTCCCTCATCAAAACTTTTAACCAATTTAGTCCTTCATCTTTCAAAATGCATGAATTTAGTCCTTTTAACCAAATTTTGTTAAGTTTATCTGACGTTTCAAGCGCATTTCATGATAGTATTTAAATTATTTACACTATTTGACACATTTTTGCTTCAATGTTAACTTAAATACTATCATGAAATGTGCTTGAAACGTCATATAAACTTAATAAAATTTGGTTAAAATGACTAAATTCACGCATTTTGAAAGATGAAAGACTAAATTGGTATAAAATTTTAATGAGGGACTAATTCCAAAATTCACTAAAACTTGAGGGACCAAAAACATATTTAACCCATTTTTTTTTTTGTTACTTTTATTTGAACTTCTTTTTTTTCAATCTTAATTGTGATAACATTACATTTAAAAAAAGATTCTCTTTAAAAATAATCCTAACCTTTTTAGTTGCAATATCTTTTAGAAATAATCCTGACCTTTTTAGTTATAATGACTTTTGATAATCCATGCTACCTGTGTTGATATATGTTTAAAAATTACCCCAAGTTGTTTTTATATCCAAAGGTGGAGGTATATCCATATATTTTTAAAAACTACTGTAAAATATAAAAAAAATATCAACAAAATTATTTATAACTTTTGAACAAATAAGCATATGGCAAATATTATGTATATGTAGATTAAGAAATGTTAAAAGTAATCGTTTTGAGCATGCGAATATTATCCGGACCAATTAGATATGTTTAGAATTAGAAGTTAACAAATATTATAGCTTAAAATTTATTCTTTGACATAAGAGCGTGAAAAAAAAAAGTTAACATTATGAACAAGCACACATTATAAAAAAGTTAACATTCTCCAGAAAACCTATTATTAGGTTTTGATGATAATAAATATAATTATAATTTTATTATTACCTTATATCATAAAGACAGGATTTTGTTAAATAAATAGTATATAATAAAATGAAGGTTAAATTATACCTTTGATATATATTTTCGTAGCAAAATATTAATTTGGTTCCTCTATTTTTTTTATTTTAATTTGATCCCTATTTTGAGAAATTTGATGCAATTAAATCTTTTCCGTTAGTAGTATAGTAACAACGTTAAAAATGTATCAGATGTCAATTCTTGGAATTAAATTCAATGGAATTAAATTTAGAATTACAAAAAAATGGGATTTCAAAAATCAAGCAATTAGAAGCTAGGCATAACAAATATGCAAACCTTTAAGGCAAGCTCTTTTGTAGTTTGTATTGCCATGGAAACACTACGCTGCACAATACTAGTCATTATCTCTTTGATAGCTCTATCCATTGCAATGGGTACCACTTTATAATAAAAAATAGTATCCAAGTCATGCATAGATTCAAACAAGAAGAACATAGCGATATCACTATACCTCTGAAAATGCATTTACAAACCAAAACCATTGAATTTTAGATTAATAATAACATGTATCCCAATGTTAGGTATTTGTTATTTGTGATCGCATTTGTAACCACAAGAAGCAACAACTAGCGATGCTTGAAAATAACATGATATTAATCTATATATAGTCCATCAAAGAAGGGAAACAAAATTTTGGCTCCAAACTTGTCTAAGAGAAAATGGTGTTGGGAAAGAAGTTGCTTGAACAAAGGGAAATTGATCGGACAATCCCAAAGGAGTTACTTTTTCATCTTCCATCAATGCACCCTAGGACATATGAAGAGGACTTGGATATTATCCACCAAGAAATATTCAAAGAAATAGTTAGAAATCAACAGACCATAGCACTCTATAACATTGACGCACCTAAGGAAATCACAAACACACCATCTACACACACAACAACTATTTTTCACTTGTTGTAATAGCTTTAGGTTAAGTCAAGTAGCAAACTTGTGGAACAACTACGAACACATGAAGCAGTTGTCAAGCAACACGAACAACCAAACCTACAATGCATAAACCAAAGCCATTGAACCTACAATCGCACAATGCATAACAGATTTGATGAAAGAGGGAAAGTGAGAAATTAACATGAAACTGAAAATAAAAAATCGAAAGTCATTAATTACCAATTCGAAGTTGCGATTCACCAACGATTAAGATTAGAAAAAAGAAATCCATAGAAATTGGAAGGTTCGATTGAGAGAGGGCAAACGAAAGATCTTTCATTGAGATTGAAAGAGGGCAAACGAAAGTTTTTGAACTGAGATTAGATAAAAAGGATGTAACGTGGACTCTTAGGTTAGGCAAGAAGAGAATGATCATATTTCATGTTAGATCACATGAGCAACATAAATAAGTATTCAAAAGGTGAGAAAAAAGGTATTATGAAAAAGTAAGAAGGAAATGAATTTTTCTTGCGGTTTAGAAAAAAACCTCTAGCAATTACCTAGGGTTTAAGAAACTATATCTACATGTATGAACTACTTAAGTTTATTCTAACCTCTCCTAATAAACCTCCGTTAAAATTTAGAATTTTTGTAGTGATTCCTCTTAATAATACAATACTAATATAGAAAATTCTAATATATATATCAATATTAAAATGAAGTTTCAAGCTTAACAATCATATTCATTTAAGAAGAGGAAGAATGCATAAAAGAAAAACACAATGATCATATAGGCTTATATACATATTTTTTTCTCCAAGTTTCTTAGATTAGAGAATAAGTATTCTATAATCCCTCATTGTGCAAAATCGTTTGTTTATAAGGAGTGCTTATTGTATTATGTTTTTGTTGGGGAGTTGTCATTCAACTTTTTTTTTGTCTTATAAACTAGAAGTGACAATAATACTTATAATCCATTATCTTATGATAATGTTAGTACAAGAGAGGTGTACATTCTAAGTTGTAGTTTTCATGCATTTCTAATTTAATTTTAGAAAACTAGTCTACAAGATCTTAAAATCTATGATTCTCACACATTCGTAATCTTATGATAATGTTGGCACAAGAGAGGCATACATTGTAAGTTATACTTTTCATGCATTCCTAGTTTAATTTTAGAAAACTAATGTACAAGATCTTAAAATCTATGATTCTCACACATAAATTATAATAGGGAAATTTGATCCATGAGAGACCCAAGATATATTCTTCAATCTCCTTTTCCCAATTTATCTCTTGGTGTTTCTTTTCTTCACTCACTTTCTAATGGTTACGCTAGACAGATAACCTTAGATTCTTTTAATAACCAACTTCCATCAAGTTGGTTATTGTCAATTTTAACACTTTGGAATACTTGTCGTTCTTAGAAAAGAAGACTATTGCAAAATTATCATAATAAATTTTTAGCAGCTTGGCAATATTGTTGACTACTCCAAGTCCTAAAATAAAATTTTGCAACAAATTAGCTTGAATTGTGGCATAATACCAACTACAAAGCTAATATCTAGCAATGTTCATGTTTCATCTGTTTTTGTTTAAAATCATTCTTTGGATATTGCATAAGACTAAATTTGTCTCTTTTTGTGTATTGGAACGAGAGATGTTGAACATTTATCCATTGTAAATCTCTTTAAAATTTTATTTATATATGCTTTCTAAGATAAACCTAATAGTCCTTGTGATCTATGAAAAAAATATTTTTATTCTCGTTACATAATATGTCTTACTCATATCTTTCATTTCAAAGTTGCTAGAGAAAAACTTTGTAGTCTCACTTAATAGACCAATATCGTTAGTTGCAAGTAAGATATCATCAACTTACATGATAAAAAATATAAATTTTGTCCCACTAACCTTCTGATATATACTGATCAACATTGTTTTTCTTAAATTCAAAGGACACAATAATATCATTGAACCGTTGAGAAGTTTGTTTAAGTCCATATATTGACTTAAGTTTACACAACATGTGTTCTTTTTCTTCTTCAATGAACCCCAATGGTTGGTCTATATAAACATCTTCTTCCAAATTGTCATTCAAAAAGGAAGTTTTAACATCCATTTGATGTAACTCAAGATCACAATGAGCTACTAATGCCGTAATAATTCTAGAAGAATATTTATTAGAAACAAACGAAAATGTTTCCTTATAATCAATGTCATTTTCTTAAGTAAACCTTTGACAACAAGTCAAGTCTTATAACGTTCGATATTGTCACATTTAGTCTTAAAAACCCATCCACTCCTAACTCTTTTACATGCTTCTAGATATCAAAGTTCATCTTTCACGACATCTACCCACTTGTCATAATTAACACCATTAATGGCTTCTGAAAATGAAACTAGATACACTAACACAAAAATGCCTTATAATGTCACCTGTTTTATGTCAGCGTACTAGAAGCCCACGTAAAAAATGACTAGTGACATTTTTGTAATTAAGATATCAAACTCGGCGTCGGCCTATGAAAAATCTAACAACAGTGGACATCGGTCCTCATCATCTCTGACATCAGAGTAGATAATGACGTTGGCCCATCCAAATATGACTTCAATGAACTTCGGTCCAGCCCACGTCCGATGTCAATAAGCTTTTTAAATAGTGCCAACACATTTTCCCCTTCATTGTTCTTTTGCATGACCTTCGAACATTCATCAACAACGACAACGCCGAGATCCATATGTTAGTTTTGCTTCATTTACCACCATTGAACTTGTTGGGGTTTCATCTATGGATTCATTTTTGTGTTTTACACCAATTGATTTTCGTTCTCATCTTCATTTCATTGCGTGGTGCATTTGGAAGGAGTAAATGCATCGTCAATGACGCTTTAGTTAGCATTGCAACGACGACAATGAAGCTAAGGCCACATTCCACCAGTAGCGACGACTAGGGCCCTAAGGCCACCCTCCATCCAACTTCATTCTTGATTTCGCTACAAGATTATTTTTCATTTCCTCCCATTGCACTTTTTCTCTTGTTCATTGTATGTGGCATTGGTTATATTTTGTCTTTTCCATCATTGTTTTTATCTTAGGCAATTTTTTTAGTTAGTTCTTTTGGCATTTTTTGTTTTATTTTAAATTTTATAATATTTGTTACGAAATTTAGATTTATTATTAGATGTTGCATGTTTAAATAATTTTAATTTTATTGGATTTTTTAATATTATCAGTGCATTGTTATTCTACATATTAAGATATATTATAGTTTTAGTTAAACATCGAATGAACTTTATTTCCAGTTTGAGATTTAGTACAAATGATTAAAATTTAATTATTTTGTATTAAATATTCAATTTAATCAAATATGTCAAGACTTAGGCACAATACGTGATCATCTTCTCATCTACAATATAGTGATGAGTTATATAATTTGAAATTGGCATGGAGAAGTATTAAACAAGCCTACGACGTCAAGGGGAACATATTATGTAAATGAATTGATGAGTGATCCTTTAGAAGACATGGTACATGATGTTGGTGAAGAAAATTTTGGAAGGGCTCCTTTATATGATTCTCTTAAGTTTGATTCAGAGGAAAAGTTGTACCCTAGATGCGTTAACTTTACACGACTGTTGGCAATTTTGAAAATTTTCAATTTAAAAGAAAGTAATGGATGGACTGATAAAAGTTTCACAAAATTGTTGAAGTTGATGAAGGAGATGCTTCTAAAAAATATCATGTACCCTAACCGTAATTACGAAGCGAAGAAAATTCTATGTCTAATAGGTTTGGAATACCAAAAGATGCATGCATGCCCCCAATGATTTTGTATAGTACAAAGGCGAGTTTACTTCACTGAAGGCGAGTCCAACATGTGATTTATTGCGGTTTGAAAAGAAAATTGATGGAAATAGTGGTGATGATGACAAAGATGGTCCACCTGCTAAGTTTGTGTGGTACTTGGCTACAATACCTAGGTTGAAACGATTGTTTGCCATTAAAGAAGATGCGAAGAACCTAAAATGGCACGTGGAAGAAAGTGTGATAATATTCTTCGACACCCAGTTGATTCTCCACAATGGAAGAAGATTGATGAAACATGTCCAAAATTTGGTGTAGAACAAAGAAACTTAAGACTTGTACTTGCTACAGATGGTATGAATCTTTATGGGAACTTAAGTAGCAAACATAGTTCAAGGCTAGTTTTGTTGATGATTTGCAATCTCTCTCCTTTCTTGTGCAAGAAGACAAAATATATGACGTTGTTTATGATGATATTGGGTCCTAGGCAACTTGGAAATGACATTGATGTGTACCTGAAGTCGTTGATTGATTATTTGAAACTATTGTTGGAAGAAGGCGTTGATGTGTTGGACTCATATTGTCAAGAAATTTTTCGCTTACATGCGATGAATTTTTTTCACAAGAAATGATTTCCCAACATATGGAAATTTGAGTGGTTACAATGTTAAAAGGTCGTTGCATGTACCATTTGTGAATAAAACGCAAATTATATTCAATTGAATCATGGTCAAAAAATTGTGTATACAAGACATAAAAAATTCCTTCCTTGAAATCATTCTTACCGTAGAATGAAAAAAAAAATTAATAGAAGTCCAAAGGATGAAGTTATGTCAAGACCTTGCAATGGTGAAGAAGTATAAAAATAGGTGAAAAACATTGACGTTGTGTTCAGAAAACGTCAAAAGAAGAAGACCACTGAGAAAAACATTTGGAAGAAATGATCAGTATTCTTTAATCTTCCATATTGGTGTAAACTTGGTGTACGACATTGTATAAACATGATGCACGTTGAAAAAAAATGTATGTGATACTAACATCAAAACTTTAGTAAATATAAAAGGAAAGATAAAAGATGGAGTAAAATCACGACAAGATTTAGCTGACATGGGCATCCGTTCTAAGTTACATTTACAATCAATTGGAAGACACACTTACCTGCCCTAACTTGTCAGACCATTTCAAAAATGAAAAGCAAATTTTTTGTTAGTGTTTAAGTAGTTTTAAGGTTCCACAAGGTTACTCTTCAAATATTAGTAGTCTTGTTTCTATGCAAGATTCAAATTTAGTAGGTTTAAAGTCCCACGATTGTCATGTGCTGATGGAACAACTTTTACCAGTAGTTATTCGACTCATCTTACCTTCTTTTGCTAGAGGTATTTTAACATGTTTCAATATGTTCTTTAATGCCATATGGAAGAAAGTTATTGACCTTAGAATGTTATATGATTTGGAAAATGAGACCATCAGACTATTGTGTCAATTGAAAATGTATTTTCCACCCTCATTTTTCAATATCATGGTTCATTTGATAGTTCATCCTGTGAGGGAAATTCAATTATATAGGTCAGTTTTCTTGAGATGGAGGTACCAAGTTAAGAGATACATGAAGATCATAAAGTGATATGTCAAGAATCAATATAGATTACAATCTTCAATTATATAGCAATACATTGCAGAAGAAGCCACTAAATTCTTCTCAAGTTATATGCCAAGTTATAAACTAGTAGGAGTTTCTAAGAGTAGACATGAAGGTAAATATGAATGTAAGGGTACTTAAGGAGTGAAGATTGAAAGTGTTAATAGAAAAGAAGTTGATCAAGCTAATTTGTATGTCTTAAACAACACTATTGAAGTGATTCCTTATATTTCACAACACCCACGAATGAGTGAAAAAGAGACACTTAATGAACATAACAAAATTTTCTTACCATGGTTTAAAAAAAGGTTTACGTGATTCCAAATGTTTATGAAACTCTAATGAGGCTAGCTCGTGGGCCTAACACTAATGTGATCACATAGGAAATCTACTAGATAAATAATTACTATTTCTATTTAAAGATGGAAGATGACAAAAGTAGAGTTCAAAATAGTGGGGTTATACTTCAAGCTGAGGCTGTACATTTTGCCAGTTCTAAGGACAAAAATATAATTATGACATGTGTGAGTTATTTTAGAATAATACAAGAAATATAGGAAGTTGACTATATGCAAGTTTTAGAGTGTTAATTTTCAAGTGTAAATGTGTTGATAACAATTCCGTTGTGGGTACAAATGACCTCGACTTCACTTTGGTAGATATTAACAAGATGAGTTATATAGCTGAACCATTTACTATGGCTAGTCAAGTAGGACACATATTCTATGTCACTGATCTAGCCAATCAGAAATGGCCAGTCGTATATGAAGGAAGAAGCATGCACAAAAATCATGATGAAGACTCTCTAAATACATTAGAGATAACTTCTTTCTCATCAAGAACCATTCAAGACAAGGTCGATGGCATAACTGATGATATCCATGCCATTCAAAGTGAACACAATAAAGACATTTGGGAGAAATAAATACCTTAATAGGTGTTTATTTATTAATATTGCCATATTTACAATTTTTTATTTTTCTTATTCTAACCTTATAGAGCTAATATGTTATGTTTTTCTTATCTACATTTACTAACGATGTGTTTTCAGGTATGACGAACTATGGATTGTAAAAGAGCAGACCTGGTTGATCCTCGATCAGGTACATCTAAAGGCCCATATGTAGAAAAATTTCGTAGTTATTTGGAAATGTTGGCCGAAACACATGTCTCTATTGTGATTGCATCTTCGGATGTCCTCCCAAAGATAGAGAAGAGCCTCCTATAATAAGATATTCTAGTAACTTTACTTAAAACAAATATAGTGTTTAATATGTTTACTTAAAACAAAGATAGAAAGGAGCCTCCAAATTTTGGCATTCTTAGCATTGAGCAAATTAGGAAGAATATGTTATCTCACATAGTCATCAGATGGAGGGATTCAATACAAGACTCACACGTCTTTATGTGTTCGGAGAGAAGCAATATCACATTCCTTGTAGTAAGTACAAAATAACCGAGGAGGAGTGGATGTAGTGTTGTGCATCTAGAGAGTCTAGGGACTAGTATGTTTGTTTCTTAATTTTTTATATAGTCATACAATTCATACATTTATTAATTTATGTTATGTGTGACAAGAAAAAAGGATAGTGATAATGTCCATTTTTACCTATTTTTGTGCATCTATTCTCATGAATAAATCAACTTTTTCCTAGATTTTATCTTGTTTTAACCTCAAGTTAAAATTAGGGGTGGCAATGCGGGCCGACCCGCATAAGGCCCGCACAACGCGGGCTGGCCCGCCCCGCTCCACATACTTTATGCGGGATGAAAACACTGGCCCGCCCTGCATACTCCTTCGCCCGCGGGCTCGCAGGCCGGCCTGCTTTTTTTTTAACTTTTTTTAATTGTTTTTTAATTTTTATGATAAAACTTTCAATGTTTAAAAATTGGGAAACTTTAAGAAGTTCACAAAATTAAGTAAAGACTTTGGGGAATTAGATGATAAATTGATAATTCAACATTTTCATCATATTCATACTATGACATACACAATGTATTCTTTAAAATTTAGCAAATTAAAAATTACATAATACTTGTCTTTTCCACTTATAAAAGAATTTGAAACGTTAATGCAAGAGTCCATAAAAGAAGTAATTAATATACACAAGTGCAAGTTTTTTTTTTTAAATTTTACGCGGGCTTGCGGGTCGGCCCGTGCGGGCCTATGCGGGCCTGCGGGCTCACTATCCTGGCCTGCCCCGCATTTTTTCTACGGGCCAGGCCCTAATTGCCATCCCTATTTAAAATGTGTTTTGTATTGTTTTGTATTTTAGTTGTTTTATGCCTTTTTTACTTCTAATCTCTTTGTTTAAGTGCGTGGACTAAATGAATAGGGACAAATTCTAGTGGAGGAAAACAAGCAAGAACTCAAAGGATCATGTTTTGCACAAGAAAAGATCAATTTGAAGCAAATACCCACATCGACCGCCACTAGGATCACACCCAAAGCTTCAATTACAAAATATTGTAAAACTGATTAGGATAAAGCGCCAAATTTTTAGGGCTAAATGATGTAAAAGTGGCAATGAGCACCATTCAATTCGCAAAATATAGCGCTGAGCAATACTAAGATGGCGTTGAGCGATAAAGTCGTTGACATGTAAAGATTGGGTAGTTATTCATGTTTTCCTTGAGGTTTTGGGGCACTCTCTCCTTCAACACTTCATTATCCAAATGGAGCAACTAGGAGAGGACCTTGGAGGCTATTTGGAGTATTGGTAAGCAAATGTGAATAGGAAGTACAATTAGAGCATGGAACAACTGCCAAAAACCTTGGGAAAGGGATTGCTTCTACTCTTTGGTTCAAATTTCTTCCGTAACTCTTCAATTTTTTAAAACCCTAAGTTCTCCACCATGAAGAGCTAACCCTATTTGTTGATATTAGATGTAATGAATTGAGTTCTTGTGTAATTTGTGTTATTAATACATATGCTTTTACATTTCAATGTTAATATTTGATTTTCATGCTTAATGCTTACATGATTTGTGGTTCTTGAGGTGATGGAAAATGTCTTTTGAACATAGAATTGAAACTGAATACCTAATGAAGCTTGTATTTAGGGATAGAACATGATTCATTAGTAATCTTAAGTCTCTTGAACCTATTGCATGGCTGCTTGTTGAAGATTCAACGAATTGGAACTTGATGAGTTATTATAGGCTCAAAGTCACTAGGAATTGGATTTGAGTATTCTTGTGAGTTTATTTTGACATGAAATTGGAATTGAGATGTTTGTGAATGCATGAGAATGAAGTGAATGAAATCTAGTCTTGGCAATTGTAAAAACTCTGTGTTAAATTTCTGTTGAACACCAATTGTTTGATAAAATACCAAAACGAGTTTCTGAGTGTTTATGTGAAATTTGTTGTCTAATTGAGTTATGAATTGCGAGAGTTGTCATGTGTTGCATAAGTCCCTATGGAGAGAATGATGTTTATTACTTGCTACATGCGACCGATAGCAAGTTTTTGGTGTGTTGTCGGGAACTTGTGTTTCAACACAAGGCAATTTGAGCATTTTTTTTACCCTTTTAGACTTTGTTATGTGTTTTTTTTTGTTGTGCTTTCTTTTATGCAGTTTGTCTGCATATGTTTATGCTTTCCATTGGTTGGGTTTGTTCTTAATGCTTGTCTCTAGGTACGCCTTTGAGCTTGATCTTGTTCTTGGAAGGTCCTGAGGATGAGATTTCAACAGACAAACAAACCAAATATTACAAGTCACTAGGGATGAGAATGTGTGCTTAGCCCCCACTATTCTACTTCTTAATGCAAGCTTTGATCCACGCCTATGCCAAGGGATGGGGTAAGAAGTGTCAGGTTTAGAAAGACACAATAAGAGGAATATGCGTGCTTTTACCTTAGAGAACAGGGAAAATAGTATTCATCATGTTATGAGAGTATTGAGTGATCTTGTAACAAGAGGGATCTTAGTAAGGTTATTTAGGAAGTCTATTCTAATCATTCTAAATATTGGAACTTTTGTTTCGTTGATGTACTTATGTTTTGTAAATTGTTTCTTTGTTTCTTTTTTTTTTTCACTTTTCTCTTTGTTGTTTTTATCATAATGTTTTTCAATTTTTAGGTCTCAAATATTAGTTTCTTAATAAAATTAGGCTAACGTGTTTGTTCAAGTTTTTTGGTGATCTTATGAGTGATAGGTATGAGTGTTGATTTTCATGCTTAACGCTTGCTTCCCTTTGGCCATCCTTGTATGATTTGTGGTTCTTGAGGTGTTGAAAAATGTCTTTTGAAACTAGAACTAAAATTGAATACCTGATGGAACTTGTATCTATGGATAGAACATGATTAATTAGTAATCTTAAGACTATTGAATTTAATGCATGGTTTCTTATTGAGGATTCAAGGAATTGGAACTTAATGAGTTATCACAAGCTCAAAGTCTCTAGGAATAGGATTTAAGTGTTCTTATGAGTTTTATTTGACATGAAATTGGGATTGAGATGTTTGTGAATGCATAACAATAAAGTGAACGAAATCTAGTCTTGAAAGTTGTAAATACATTATGTTAAATTTATATTGCACACCAAATGTTTGATAAAATACCAAATTCTTAGTGTTTTTGTGAACTTTGATGTCTAATTAAGATTTGAATTGTAAGAGTTGTTATGTGTTGCATAAGTCCCTATGTAGAGAACGATATTTATTACTTGCTACGTCCGACCGTGCACTTGCATTTTCCAATAACAGATAACAACTCAACAAAGACAAAAGCTTAACAATGCACCACATATACTTTCGTGAGGTGGCTATTGATAAAGATTTATTAACAATTAACTCCAACAAGTGCACTAGGGTGTTGAAGTACAATTCAAATGTGGTATCCACAAGGATTTGTTAAAGTTTACCAATATTTATACTACAAAAATACTATTATTGATTGATGTTTCAATTAAGAAAAACTAGTAAATGTGATAAAATTTAGTGACAAAGTTGAATGTTTTTGTCCTTCCCCAAATTATTTTTTAATTTCTCCTCTTTCACCTAAAGTGTATCAAGAATCATTTCTCTGGAAGTACTCTTTTGGGTAGATATAAATGCATCCCTGTAGTCTAGAACCAAGGGAAATTTAGACCCAAGGTGATTCCTCTACTCTTGGTAGAATAAATCCCTACTTTAGTGCTCAAGAATTTTTTTCCAGCATCCCCTTTAGCTACTAAATAAGCACTAGTATGGGTATATTGTTTGGACCACAATTCAAACTAGTTTCCCAACACAATTTGAACCATTTAAAATAACAACAAGAAATAAAACAATTCACAATCTAATGAATCAAACAACAATAGATGCATCAACAAATAAATTGCAACAAAAAAGGAGAAGTTCAATTACATCCAACTTTGCTTTGGAATTTAGCCACAATCTGAATTCACCCATTAATACACACGAATTCACCCAATCCTCCCTTTGTCTCTCCATAAACAATATTTCTAAAGAATTCACAATTGGAGGACGCTTATTCCATCCAGATATAGTGATCCGACCAGAAGAGAGGATATTGTTTTATAAGCTGAAATGGGCGATGCTTAGCTAAGTTTTCTAGGTTCAACCATAATAAGTCCCCTAACCTAGTACCTGCACCTCCTAGGTAAGAGATGTGGAAGGTTGTTTGGACTAAGTATGATGGGCACATGACATCACAATCAAGTCAAATGATATATGAAAAAATAGTAACTACAAACCCTAATCCCAAAATAGTTCATATGAAGTGCTTTATGATTAAACTTGACTATGGGGTGCATGATGAGTTAGTTGATCAAGAGACTCAATGTTTGTTTGTTGGATATGGTTAGGACGATATACTCACAAAAACCATTGGAAAACCAAAGCACCCAAGTTGCGAGCGTGGCTGTCGCAACCGAGATCGCGGCGAGACGGAAAAAATAATTTTAAAAGGTACAAAGGAGTCGCCACCATAGTTTATTATGGAAAACTATAGAAAAACCTTAAAAAGAATGGTCTTCGAAACCAAATTTGGATTCGGGAGTCGGTTATGTGTGGGGAAGGTATTAGCACCCCACACAATGCCCGTCTTAAGACGGTTCCCTCTTTAATTAAGTGTGCAAGGTAGAATGTTGATGTTTAGAATATTTATTATGCCCCAAAAAATCAAACAAAATAAAAAACACATACAAAAATATTAAAGATTAAAACAAAATTTATTTTTTTTTATTTTTTGGCCCGACGAGGATTGTACCTCACTCCTACGTATTTCCATTTTGGAAAATCAGGGATAACATTGTTCTTTATTAAAACATTTGTTGTTTGATATTATTATTTTGTTTTTTAATTTTTTAGACTTTAATATATATTTTTTTGTAATAACATAAAGAGAACCTGAGATTCTACTAGATAAAAGATTTAGTTATCAAGCAAATCCGAGATGTGACATGATATTTAAAATGATTTTATAATTTTTTATTTTTTTATTATTATTAATTAAAAAAAAATTAAAAGCCTACGCAATGGTGTTTTCATTATCAAGCAAGTCCAAGACTTGACATGATATTCAAAACTTATATAAAAGAAATAATATAATTTTTATTTTTTTAAAATTATTATTAGTATTTTTTAGAGAATTAAAGTCTACGAAAAAAAACACATTTTTAATTACCAAGATAAAAATAAAGGGAAAGAGAAAAGTTGAGCACATCTATGACAAATCCAAAATTATCTAACATGAGAACCACAAACACACTTAATCATACAACAATTCAAACGATCATATATTTGATGTTATACGAGAGTAATGAAAAGCATTAGGTACAAAGAGCATTTACCTTAAGGTGACTCCCTTTTGTGCGTGCTCTGGTAATAAAGAAGGAGAGGGGTTTTTCTAATTTTTTTTTCTGTGTTTTGCATTGAAGAAATTTTGCGCTTATATAGGGTCCTTGGGGTACCATTGAGGTCCTAGTCTTTAATTATAATAAAATATATGGGGAAGAAATTGATCTTATTAAATCGTTGCATAATATCCACGATATTGATTATAATTATTAACGAAATATTGTCCGTAATTACTAGAATCATATTTTCTGTCACATAAAGATCGATCGTGATCAAATCATAACATAATATTTATATAATTGATTCTAATTATTACCGGGAATATTTTCTTCTAAATATTAAAATCGTACCATTCTGTAAAAGCATTATTATCGGGAATATTTGCTTCTAATTAAAATAATACCTTCCTAGATTGACAACGCAAGAAGACACATAAGTGTAAATGCAAGATATTTATTCAAATTATTATAAAAAAATATTGCTCCTAATATTATACCCTTATCTCAAAACAGAAATTATGAAACGTCCTTTTTTGACAGTCATGTGGAGAGTGTAAATAGCAAACAGTAGGGTGAAAATATGTAAAACATTTGGGCTCATGAAAGGAGTGTGATAATTAAAAATAAATTAGATTCTCCTTCTCTTGGTTTTTTCTTTTCTCCTTTTTTTCTTTTTTCCCATGGTACAATTTAAAGTTAAAAAAACCTACCATCAATCAAAACATATTTATTTATTTATTATTATTATTATTATTATTATTATATTATATATTATTTTTATTATTATTTTTCTTTTATCAAACAAATACATTTACCCGGACGAAATTGGGTGTTGACAATTGCCCCTCTTTACTTAGATTTGACTAGATAATATGAAAGTGAAATTTTCATATTATCATAGTAAAAGATAAGTAAAGATAAAAACACTAATTTTGTTCGGGTTTCAAAAATGAAAAAAGAGAACTCAACCATGGCCAAAAGAAAACCTGCACTTGACCATTGCCTCGCAGAGGGCCGAGATACCAACAGAAAACCTGAACTCGACCATTGCCTCGTAGATGGCCGATATATCAAAAGAAAACATGGGCTCGACCATTGCCTCGCAGAGGGCCGAGATACCAAAAGAGAAATTGAACTCGACCATTGCCTAGCAGAGGGCCGAGATACCAAAAGAAAACCTAGGCTCGACCATTGCCTCGCAGAGGGTCGAGATACCAAAAGAAAACCTAGGCTCGACCATTGCCTCGCAGAGGGCCGAGATACCAAAAGAAAACCTGGGCTCGACCATTGCCTCGCAGAGGGTCGAGATACCAAAAGAAAACCTGGGCTCGACCATTGCTTCGTAGAGGGCCGAGATACCAAAAGAAAACCTGGGTTCGACCATTGCCTCGCAGAGGGCCGATATACCAAAAGAAAACCTAGGCTCGACCATTGCCTCGTAGAGGACTGAGATACCAAAAGAAAACTTGGGCTCGACCATTGCCTCGTAGAGGGCCAAGATACCAAAAGAAATCCTGGGTTTGACCATTGCCTCGCAGAGGGTCGATATACCAAAAGAAAACCTGGGCTCGACCATTGCTTCGCAGAGGGCCGATATTGAAATGAAAGTTTGTAACCATTCTGTGAAGAGGGTTCTAATATGTGAAAGTCGAATTGAATTTTATGAATGCATGAATGAATGAGAATCATATTTGTTCTTGACAAATCATGTGATAAGTGTATACTTGAATCTCTAGATGGACAAATAATATGAAACCCAAAATGTTGCCCCAGGTTATATACATGAAGCAAAATAGATGACTCAAATGAATTGGTTTGGGAAATAAAAATGTGTATAAAAATCGATGGCAATGTGTGAAAACTTTGACTAGCATAGAAATAATATGTAGAAACATTAGCAATGTGTGGAAACCTTGGCTGACTTAGAAACAAGGTGTAGAAACCTTGGTAAGGTGTAGAAACCTTGACTAATGTAGCTACAAGGTGTGGGAACCTTGGCAAGGTGTAGAAACCTTGACTAACACAGCTACAAGGTGTAGGAACCTTGGCAAGGTGTGGAAACCTTGACTTAGTTAGAAACAAGGTGTAGGAACCTTGGCAAGGTGTGAAAACCTTGACTCACATAGAAACAAGGTGTGGAATGGCAAGGTGTGGAAACCTTGACTCACTTAGAAACAAGGTGTAGAAACCTTGGCAAGATGTGAGAACCTTGACTCACATAGAAACAAGGTGTAGGAACTTTGGAAAGGTGTGGAAACCTTGACTTATATAGAAACAAGGTGTACGAACCTTGGCAAGGTGTGGAAACCTATACTCATATAGAAACAACGTGCGGGAACCTTGGCAAGGTGTGGAAACCTTGACTCGCATAGAAACAAGGTGTGGAAACCTTGGCAAGGTGTGGAAACCTTGACTGACACAAGAGAACCATGATGATTAAAATTAGGTATATTACTATTTTTTCATTTTTAGAAAGAAAGATTCAACAACCACTCATATGAATGAAGATGGTTTCGATTCGCAAGAGTGATAAGAATTTTTTCATTTCATGAAAAAGAACTATGATGCATGTACGTGATGCATGATGATTAAGACATGTTATGAAATTTTCTTTTTGAGCATTTAGATGATTTATGTATGCATGAATATGCTAATATGATATATGCATGAATATGTGGGCATGTGTGTGACTTTTTTCTTTTTGAACCAAATATATAGAACCTAATTTTTCTAACACATGTTTGGATATTTTTTGTTTGACAATTGATGTCATGTGTATGAATGCATGCAGATGCTAACACCTTGTATGAATTTTCTTTTTATGAATGCATGAGTATGTTGATGCTTATTATGACTTTTGTTTTAACATTTACATTATATGTGCATAAAAATGCTGACACATGCTATGTATGATTTTTTTTTAACATTGATTATGATGTGCGATAATGATGTTATGTTTATTTTGAGCATGCATGGTGAATGATAATGTTCACATGACTTGTGGATTTTCTTTTTGAACACTAACAATATTAGTTTATGATGCACATGTTATGATGTTTTTTTTTTTACATGAACAAAATTTGAAACTTTGATGTATGAATTGATGTATGAATGCATGATGAAAGTTCCTTTGTTTGTTTTTTTTTTCACAAAAAGTGAATGATGTATGTATGATTAGATATGAATCTATGCATGAAGCATACCCTTGTGTATTTTTCACCTTTTACATTGTATCAAACTTATTTCAATTGATCCCCAATTTGTTGTTATTTTTAGATTTATGTTGTTTTGATTTTTTCCTTGAAAAATATTCTTTGATCTAATCAGTTTATTGAGAAACCCTTTTCTGTATCATTACTTTTTGAACACTATTTGAGTGACATACATGAAATTGCCAAATCTCTTGGAAGGGATTAGATAAGGTAATTGACTAAGGAGTTGCCCCAATTTGATAGTTAAGAGTTAACTTCAGGACATGAGGTGTGTTTGGGGTTGTCCCAGTTATTGATAAAAAAAAAAAGATGGAGACTTCAAAATTTGCCCCAATTTGAGGATATGGATTAGTCTTAGGGTGCAAAATGTGTTTGAGCTTGCACTAGTTGTTGATAGCATGAGAATGTTGAAAATAAAGGGAGACTTCATACTAGTTGCCCCAATGTAAGCCTGATAATCAAAGTCAATAATTGTCCAAATTCAAGATATCTGACTATAACGTAGGAACAACAAGTGAAACGTCTCCTCAATTAATTTCAAGGTGAGAATAATGAGTAATGGTAGGAGAAATGTAGATCAAAGTTTAGGCTCAAAGCAAGAAATATGATAGGAAACACATGAAGAATGAAAGAATGAAAGGGCATGACCTTGATTTAACTTGACTACTCGGGCTAATTTTGATCTCTATGGAAACATGTCAACCAAAAATAAATTGCCCCAGTGTTTGAAAGCAAATCTTTGAACACTTTTTCAATCTTTTTTTTTACAAACCTCTTAACATGACAAAATATTTTCCTCTAAATTTAAGTTCTGGAAAACCAACAACCAATAATTGATTTGTGTGGACTTTATTAGACTTGTATTGTGGCCAAGGCTAAGGGATATAAAAAAAATGGATAATGAAGGCTCAAAGTAAATGGTATAGAGGTTATTTAAAACAAGGGTCTTTATCTAAGGTTGCACCTAAAATTCATTTGACTACCTTTGTTCACCCCTTTTTTTCACTTTCCAACTCTTGTTTCTCTTTTCTTTTTTGCATAACCAATTTTTTTTGTCTTTCCAAACTTTTTTTATTTTTTTATCGGTGAATTACAAGTCAAATGAAATAGATTCAAACATCATGTTAACTTTAGTGGGAAGGTGACCCTTGTTCAGGGTAATTAAAAAGAAATTTTAATTTTTTTTATCGGCTCAAAATGGGTAACAAAGGAATATCATTTTTCTTGATAAAGAAATATGACCACACACAACTCATGATTGTTTTAATTTCAAAAGCTTTAATGCAAAAGGAAAAAAAGAATCAATCACATTAGAGGTTGCCCCTACTTTGCCCTTACTTTTTTTGTATTATTTTCTATTTTTTTGTTGTCTTACTTTTTGCCTAGACCGCCCTTTTGGGTTTTCAGTCTAGCGGACTTTTCTTCATTTTTTCCTTTTTTTTTGTGTTCAAAGACTTACTTCAATTTTAAATCATTTTAAGGCACATGCCCCTTTATTATTGGAAAAAGGTGATGGGAAATGGGATGGGAAATGAAGTGTATTTTAGCAATTCCATGTACACAAATTAGAGCAAAGTTTCAAAAGTGTGTCACTTCTCATAAAAGTTATCCATTTATTCAACAAACTGATTTGACTAAAGAATAATTTATTTTCTCTTTTTTTTCACTTTTCGCAGGATTCCATGAATTTAAAAAATTGGGAAACAATTAATTTTTAAAATTATTATAGTGCAACTTTTTTTCAAGATATGTTGATGCATGTTATGTGTTATGCAAAGTAACATGAAAATGCAAGATGCTACAAATTTGGAAACTACCTATACACATGCATGTGAGTGTATGTATGGTATGTACTATGCAAGGTGGCATGAAAAAACAATGGGATGAATATTATGCATTATACATTGTGACATGAATCCAAAGTGAATCTATGCTACGTGTCAAGTGAATGTAAAAATGTTAAAATCGTACCATTCTGTAAAAGCATTATTATCGGGAATATTTGCTTCTAATTAAAATAATACCTTCCTAGATTGACAATGCAAAAAGACACATAAGTGTAAATGCAAAATATTTATTCAAATTATTATAAAAAAAATATTGCTCCTAATATTATACCCTTATCTCAAAACAGAAATTATGAAACGTCCTTTTTTGACATGTCATGTGGAGAGTGTAAATAGCAAACAGTGGGGTGAAAATATGTAAAACATTTGGGCTCATGAGAGGAGTGTGATAATTAAAAATAAATTAGATTTTCCTGCTCTTGGTTTTTTCTTTTTTCCTTTTTTTCTTTTTTCCCATGGTAGAATTAAAGTTGAAAAAACCTACTATTAATCAAAACATTTTATTTATTTATTTATTTATTTATTATTATTATTATATTATATATTATTATTATTATTATTATTATTTTTACCAAATAAATGCATTTACCTGGACAAAATTGGGTGTTGACAGTGGCATTGGAGGTGCAATTAGTCTTCAAGATTACTTTTATCCTCCATAAGGAACTAAAAATCCTTGAGTTAGGAGGCCTTGAGGAAGATGGAGCTCCAAATGAATGAAAAAATCAATTAACACATGGTAGTTATGGAGAAATGCTTCATGGAAAGTTCAACAACAACAACAAATATAAAGAGCACTTGAACAAAAGCTTCAGTTTATGTAGCAACAAATAATGGAGTTACCCACTTAAGCTCCAACAGGACGTCGTGTGAGCATAGAAGGTTCATGCTCTACTCCATATCATACTAACTACACAAATCAATATGAGTTATTGGTTGTTGGAGAACCTACGTGCGTAGTGGCTGTAGGACGACAGGTTGAAAGAGGCCAAACTATCCATGGTGCTTCTCTACTAGCCCAAAACTCGCATGTGACGATTGATGAAGTTCGAGATCCCCATGCTCGAGTGCTTGTTCCAACTTCAGAAATCCAATTCATGGGTGAGGCCTTAGACACATTTATTTTTTGGCCTCAAACATTGATCATGCCATACTTTGACCCACCACATGTACTATAATTTTATTCTTAGTATTTTTGTCTTACAGTTTACAAATAAATGATTCATACCTTTGAAAATCTTCATTTCAGTTCTCTCGTCCTAAAAGGCAGGTCATCTATAAACCTGTTATTCATGAAGATGATGACATGGTAGAAGCAAAAGGTGATCCTTTAGGAAAGCTCATGACGAAATTAAACAAGTTGAATAGTAAACCGCTAGTGTTATAGTGGAATTAGGAGTATTTGGCCTCCAATGTCACGTCCCATTGTACATTAATCTAAATGATGCACTAGAGATCATTGGGGGAGATAGTATGATAGAGGACTATCTCCTGAACATATATAAGAAGAACTTGAGGAAGAACATTTGCAATTTAAAGGATCTATGACAAGATCAAAGATTAAAACACGTCTCCTTGAATCTTTAAATGTTCCATGAACAAGGGAAGTTAAAAAACATGAAGATCATGAACATAATTGAAGAATAACTTAGGAAATTAAATAAATTATGATTTTATTTTTATTTTATAGAATTTTAAATCCGTTGGGTGAATGAATCTCGCTAGATGAGCAAGTTTGTGTTTGTTGGACGAGCGAGCCTCACTAGGCGAAAGTTAGCATTTGTAATTTTTTAGGGCTTTGGGATTTCTCTTAGGGTTTCTAGGTTTTTCTTAAACTTTCATGCCTATATAAAGAGATACCAAAAGCTGATGTAAATACTTTTTAGTCACATAATATGCATTTACATTCTTTAAGAGATTATTCTCTTAGTTCTTTGATTAGAACTCTAATTCTTATCAAAGATTAACTTTTTTGTGGTAAATCTTCACTTGACTTATAAATCTACTAGATTGTGGCGTCCTCCATCCTTGTCTTATTCCACGTTCTTCTCTCTTCTAGATTGTGACGTCCCCCATACATGTCTTATAACACGTTCTTCTCTAATTTCTTTTTGTACCTCTTGGAAATGATTGTATCACAGGATGTTAAATATTTCAATGATACAATTTTTGTGTTCTTCTCTAATTTCTTTTTGTACCTCTTGGAAATGATTGTATCACAGGATGTTAAATATTTCAATGATACAATTTTTGTGCACAAATACCACATTTCTCAAAGAACTTTTCAATTGGACTAGGTTGTTATTCACTTTCATCATATCATCCATAATACTTACCACTTTTATTTGACCAGACAATTTTCACCTTTTGTCTAATTGTCTTTCTACTTCATTTATATAAACTTCCAAGGTGTTAAATGCTTGAGATTTCTTATGCGGAAAATAGACAATACCCATAACGTGAAAAATCATCAATAAGTTGAGTACTTCTTGTGGTTTGTTTCTTTGTGTATTTTATTTTTTTGCTTTTAATACAATTTAGGTTAAATTATTCATCTGGTCCCAATTTTCGTAAGTAAATTTGAATTTGGTCCCTTAATTTTTAAAAGTGTTATCTAGGTCCCTAATTTTGATTTTTTGTATCAATGAAGCCCCTTCCATTAAAATGGCAGAAACGAAATTAAGAACACAGTGACGTGGAGATATGAAACTAAACTGAACAGTGAAATAGCACATGGCACACTAATGTGGTCACTGAGGTGCATGCTCCAGCCCCTACAATAACTTTCTTTATGCATGACATCGTTGGTGGATCAGCCCCTTCAGAAAGAATCGTTGTTGGCACCATTGTAGACACTCAAACAGCTAAACTTCCCTTCTCGAAACCCAACAACAGGATCTTCCCCTTTAAAGGTGCCATACCATTAGTTGATACAAACACTGTCACTAATCCTACACACTCAAGCACCACCATGCTCATAAAAAACATTGACAAAAACAAGGTTGTTATCGATAGGAATCCACTAGGAGCATCACTAGATAAGTTTTTGTTCGGAAGAATAACAGTTATTGACGATGAAATTACGTAGGGGCACGAGTTTGGGTCAGAGGTTATTGGTAAAGCACAGGGATTTCATTTGACTAGCTCATTGGATGGAAGTAGCCAAACCATGGCATTTACGGTTGTGTTTGGTGGTGAAGGTGATGATGAGGAGGATGCTGTTAGTTTCTCTTCGTCAATCTCATTATCAGTAAACCATTTGAAATAATTGCACCCACCACATTGATCACTTCCACTTTGTTCCAAAATAACAAATTATGTTAGCTTCAATATTTGAACAATGCAGAATGTTTTGGAAAAAAATAAAGAAACATAATACCATCAACTTCTTCATACCAAAGTTTCCATGTAACTCACCTTATACTTAGGGCAGCCCTAAAATGTTTTGCCCTTGTTCTTCAATGTTCTCACAGTTCTTAAAGTTGTTTTCTCTCCACAATAGCACATCACTCTTACACCCATATCTATAGAGCCACTTCCACCATAGAACGATGCACTTGGGTTTTGATTTCCCCAACATTGCAGGATGAACATTGCCCAGACGATATTTCTACCCCCACGCAGAATGATGAACAATGGGGTATTTATGGATGATTCATTAATCATTTATATTGAAAATTTTTAACTGTTTTCAAATGAATTTAAATATAAATGACACGTTTCAGTCTCATATTTCCACATCATTGTGTTCTTAACGTCGTTTCTGCTATTTTAACGGAAGGGGCTTCATTGATACAAAATATCAAAATTAGGGACCTAGGTAATACTTTTAAAAATTAAGGGACCAAATTCAAATTTACTTACAAAAGTTGGGACCAAATGAATAATTTAACCTACAATTTACATATACATAGCCAAATAACTTATTTTAATTCTCTATATCTTATGCTCAAAACTCAATAATATCTTTACTCACTTAATAAGTCATTTATACAAAGAAAGTCTCACAACTCTCAACAAAATAACTTACTTTGACTTGTACAAAGCCTTATTATCTTTTTGATTGAATGACAATACGTGTTTATCACCACCAAATTAATAATTGTGGAGACTAAACATTATATCTAAAAACTATTTAAGAACTTGAAGAAATTGATAAAATCATTTTAAATGACATAATTGGCCATCACTACATTTTTATATTTGAAAATCATTTAAATGTGATACAAAAACATGAATAATGGAAAGGAAATATTAAAATTACATATAATTATAAAATTTCATATTTAAAAAAAATATATATTAAATTATGAAATTATACAAAATTATTCAATTCTATATAAAATTGTATAAAATTATAAAATTATATTTCATTAAACATTATATAAAATATATAAATTATAGTTTGTTTATGGTCTATCAATGACATCATATGTTTGTTTTCATATTGTTCATGCAGAAACAATAAAAGAGTATCAGGGAGCACAAACCATATCTTACCCCAATCGTAGACTTCTCGGACTAGTTACTCCTTGGTTTAGGTATGTCCTCTTTTAGTGTTGGCGGATTGGACCCTTAGGGGGTTACCTGCGGAAAGGACTCCAACGATGAAGTCAACAAAGGCTCTCCAAAGTCAAATCACATATCAGTGAATTAATGAAAGCGTACCTCTAATTGGTTGGGGTCCACTTGTATTTATAGAGATATTAACTATGTCTTTCCCCCCTTTATGGGCTGGGTCCCTCTTTATTACGTTGGGCTAATGTTCAGGCTTTGACTAGGCTTAGGCTACGCCCAAGTTCCATGTTTGTGATCTGACATTAGAAACCCCACTATGATTTCCTAAGTTTGGAGTTGACGGCTTTTACTTGTGTGTTATTCTTTGGGGTAGACGGCGTTAGCCGTTATGTATGTGTCGTTATTTTGTGCAGTTAACTAACCATCTATTCTCTTTATGATAGGACTAGTCGTAGGCGGTTCGATCCAGGTAGTCCTCCATATCGATCTTGACTGCCTAAGTATAGTACACATATTAAGCAATCTTCAAGATAAAAGCTAAAATAGTCCTTTCACTGAACTAAGAAATGATGCTCATGTTTTTTTATAATATTTAGATAAAGAAAAGCAATCAATCTACTAAAAACAAATTCAGGATTTAGAATGAAAATATTTATATGTATTTCAACTCCACAAACAATATCTTAAAAGAAATCCAGAAAGTCAATAACAACGATGACACTAATAATATGCAAGCAAAAATGTAAAACTACAATGATCTCAAATCTATAACATAATGTGTCACCTATCTCCACCAGTTTTGTATAAGTAATTTTGCACTCAAGATTAATTATCCTAAGAGTATATGTAAAAATGCAAGTAAAAATTTTGCACTCAAGATTAATTATCCTAAGAGTATATGTAAATATGCAAGTAAAAATGCCTTCATGCAGGATCGAACTACAGACCTTCAGTTTACAAGACTGATGCTCTACCACTGAGCTATAAAGGCTTAATAGTTCTTTTTATCCAAATTACATTATTTATTGTTAAATTATGTCATTGGTTTTTCCAATTGCACGAGCTTTTGTGGGAAGAGTTGCCATAAATTTGAAGATTTATAAGGGATATATTGTAATAAATTAGGCCACATAAATTATATTGAAAAAAAGAAGATTTTTTTTTGGAAAGAAGTGTAGAAGGTTCTCATGATAAATATAACATTTTTATATGGATGAATTCACACAACAACAAAAGTTATATTTAATAGAGGTTATTTATCGAAAGTTAGTATAATCTTTGAAATGGATTTAAGTAACATGGTTTTCAAAATCCTTGTTAAGTGTTAAAGGTTTATTTGTAAACTCCAATAAATGTATATAATTAAACAATATTTAAATATTTTTATAATTAAATAATTAAAAGAAAAAATTATTATAATTTTTTGCCTCTCTTTTTCTCTTCCCTCCCTCTCTTCTTTTGATCCTCTTAGGCTTAGGTTTACCTCTCACGGGATTGTGATATAGGAAAATTAATAAGGAAACTACATATTAATAAGGAAGTTGCATCACAATCAATTTAATTCTGATTGATAATCCAAATTTTTTATTATTTCATTAGCATTTTTATTTATGACATTGTATTTCTATATTTCCATAAATAAGCCAAATCTAAGTAGAGTAGAGGCACGAATGAAATAGTTGGCAGATAAAAACTGAAGTGATAGATCCTATGAGGTTGGTGCTCTTGTGTATGTCAAGCTCTATCCCTACAAATAAATTTCAGTAGCATTTCGAGCTAATATCAAGTTAGCACCTAAGTACTTTGGATCGTTTCTTATCACCGATAAGATTGGAGCGGTAGCTTATAAGCTACAACTACCACAAGGGTATAAAATTCATGATGTCTTTCATGTATCACAACTTAAAAGGCATATTGGTGTGAGGCAATAATAGCAAGTTCTCTTCCAACTAATTCAAATGGTGCTATGAGGGGCAAAGAACCAGAGATAATCTTAGATACAACAACTATCAAGTGAGGCAACAAAGTTGTCACCAAGGCGCTAGTCAAGTGGAAACATTAATTACTAGGAGATGCCACGTGGGACTTCTTCTATAATCTGAAGAAAAAGTATCCAGGTCTTAATCCTTGAGGGCAATGATTTTTTGAAGGCCAAAGAATTGATAAAGGAAGATTAATAAGGAAATTGCATACTAATAAGGAAGCTGCATCACAACCAATCAATTTAATTCTGATTGATAATAAAAATTAACACTAATGCAAGAAAGGGATTGGTCGCAATTATTTTCGACATTTTGTCTCAGTTCCAAAACCGATGCATATATGACCGAAGCCAAAAAAGGTTAGTATTTGGCCTCGGGTGTGTGAACCGAAGCAGAAATACAACCCGTAGATTTCAAACCCTAGCGACCATCTTCTTCACGCTACTGCCACATGCAGACTTGTCGACTACCGCAACCTTGCTGGAGCACCGCAAACACGAACAACGCACAATACCTTCTTCCTTGCGAAATGTGCAGAGCTTCGCACCACCATGGCAGCGCCACTACATCGTGAGCTCACATCCTAATATTGCATTTCGATTGTAGTTCATCCTCACACCAGTCCATTCAACCACCATGGAATCAACCAACTTGTAGTAGAACAAGATCGACAATAGACCTCAATTGTAGACGTGAACGTCGCGACACACCACCTTTACAACACGAGCAGATCGAAAATCGTCGTCGTAAGAACAAATGTGCCAACGCTTGCACCGCGAGAACGAACGTCAGAAAACGCGAATCTACAATAGGAATGTGCGATGGAGATGTTGTGGTGGTTCTGAATCGTGCAATAGAGGTTCGTTTTGGGACGAAGAGGAATAGTGTTACAATTCACGATTTGGAGACCTAAATAAGATATATGGCCTCTGTTCAATTAATAACCGAGGCCTAAAGTGGATATTGCCTCGGTCTTGTTCCACTCGAGGCCAAAAACTTTGTTGCCAATGACATTTTTGAAATTTTGAGGTACTCTGATGCCTTATAGGCTTCGGTCTCCTTGTGATCGAAGTAGAAAACTTTTTACTGCTTCGATTGTGAAGTGAACTGAGACAAAAAAAATTGAAATAATTACAAAAATGTCACTGCATTCTTATAGACTTCGATTTCGCGGTAACCGAAGTCTATAAGTCAATATAAAATCATAAAATTGCACTAGTGTAATTTTGATTATTCCATTAACATTTTTATTCATGTCATTGTATTTTTATACTTCCATAAATAAGTCAACTATATACAGAGTATAGCCACGTCAATCTTGAATAATAATATTGTAATACTTCTTCGATTCAAAATATTCTACGGATTCTATTCATCGAGTGGAATCCCATAGTTTTGTAGTTCTTCAAAAAGTTTTATTCCTAGTTATACCTACATTATATTTTGAAGTTCAACTAGAAGTTCAATTCGCAAATCGCAAATCAACCTCCATGGTCACATTGCATTGCACTGAAGTTGCACCGCATCGCTGAACCTCCGCTGCACCTGCGTTGCATCGTTAAACCCAATAACTACGGAGCCAAACTGAAAGGTTAGGTTTTCTTTTCCATTTCATTTTCATGAATTGTCTAGATTGGTTATTCTCTTTTTAAATTTGTTGAGTTAGGGATTGTATTGTACAGTTTTATTTCTCACTGAAAATACGTAATGAGTTTTTGATTTCGCATCAATATTATCCAGTTTTTTTGGAATTGTCTATTGTTGCGTTTTCCTGTGTTTTGGAGGTAAGATTGATACCAGTGGCTTCATTTTTGAGGGAGGGCTTGTGTCCTTCTTCTGATTATCACAGAATACCAGTGGTCTTTTTTGGAGCTTCCTCTTGTTCGTTTTGTTAAGTAGCTGGTTTTTTATGTGGTTCTTCTGAATTATTTCATTTGGAGAGAAGCTAGTGGACATGAGTTTCAAACTTTTTTTAATAGATTTGAGGAAATTCATGATGCATCTTTTTGCCCAGCATTCTAATGTAATTTTTCAGTTTCCTTCTTTTTTTTGTTTTAATTTATATTTGTTTCAAGGTATTTTCGCTCTTTTGTCTGTTGCCAATTACAACTTTCTTCTACTTGTACAACCCTGTTTTTTAACAATTGGATGTTTTAATAATGGAAAAATAGATTATTGGAAAAGTAAACCATCCTCTGCGAATAACAGGACTAGGAGATTCAAAGGTTGATCTGGGATCACTGATACTCTGTAGATGTTTATTCATCGAGTGAGAAAAACATGTTATCCTAAAGTAAGCTTGTATACTCGATTTTTCTGGTTAAGTTTCTTGTTTTTTGGACATTATTTTGTTTCTTAACTTCATCTCTATATCTTTTAGTTTTCTTCATTAATTTAAATAATTTTACAACTTCAAAACTTAGATCCTTAGTGCAACGTGTCATTTGTTGCAGCTTCTGCAGTTCCAGATATATTCAAGGTACATATACTAAATATTTTCGTTATCAATTTGTTCTCTCTTTTCTAGGTTGGAAGACTTTAGGTCTACATTTGTGTTCTTTTTATATGAAAATTTCTGAAGTTTCCATTTTTGGCTGCTTTCCTGAAAGATCGTTACTGCTGCAAGATCCCTAGTTATTCAAAGCTATTGCCATTTCAGCGAGAAGGTGTTCGGTATGTAGTAACTTACTCAATTTTTTCTTTCTCACTATTTTCATTGTTAGTGACATACATGCTAGATGACTGAATAGTCTCAATAAAATACGTGCATAGAAATCAATTTTCTGTTGCTTCAGTGACTCAATATGACTGTAGCAGGTTCAGCGAAAAATGTCTATGTGACATAGAGAAGAAGTATAATTTGGTTTTAGAAATTATTCTTTTATAAAATTTTCTAGAACGGGTGGCAACTTGCATATGTTCTGCAAAGCCTGGCTTATCATGTGGGGGACTGTAATAACAATTAGTACTACAAACGATTTTAATCATTTAAAAACGATGTAATGAAAGAAAAGAAAAATGTGTGATTTGAAATGCTTAGACACCCGAAAGTTATAATTTTGATGGGGGGTTTGAGAGGCAAATTTCATAAGGAGATCTTTTAGAAGATCATAATGGGCATTTGAAATAGGAGACATAATCCACTTGCCTCTGCATTATCTTAAAAACCAGCATTTCCACATCTAATCCTTCAACAGACAACTAATTGACAAGAAAGAGCAGTTGTTAGAATTCATAATTTCATGATACTTAACCATGTTTGCTTGGTATTATTTGAACTAACTTGTTAATGGGAGATATTAAATTAATATACATGAAACTGTAGAAATAGTTGTAACCACTTGTGGAAGTTTATTGTTGTAGTGTAGTGTGGGTCCAGAGTATGTACTCTGACTTGGGAGGGAGGACCTTCTCCTGAGCGTCTTCTGTAACACTCCATGTAATTAAGTACGCGAAATTAAAGGAAGCGTTACAAGAAAGATAACATAAAAATGCAGTCTGAGAGTTTTAAACTCGACTCCATACAATCCATGACACACCACGATGCCCAAAAGGAAACTAGATGAAGAGTTAACCAAAGTACATAAATCTAAGGACGAATAATTTCGTGGGTCGTAGCCCTAGATAAACTCATACGGAAATATAAACTAGTCCACGCGGACTATGCAGCGAAATCTCCACCCCCTGTTGCCTACGGGTGTTCCTCGCATCTGCTCACACCAACGAGTTGATGATCATCGCAAAAGAGAGTACCACACAGCAGATCACACAACAAAGAAAGTAGGGTAAGCTAGAGCACAAAAGATTTCATCCATCAAATCAGATATAATTCCACAATACCATACATTCAAATCAACCAAGCATGTTATGACTGTTCAGGCAATACACTACGACACGACTCGACTCATCTGGATACATATAACCATGGTCGAATTCAGCAGACGCTTGCACTTGTGGTGGATACCTCTGCTCACCCTCGAGCTATGTGTTACAAGTGTTTCAATGAATCAATTTCCCTCACCACAAGGTTAGCCCTTAATAAATTTCAGGCCTCCTGCTACGCTCACCACAAGAGTCAGTCCGCTCTAAGTGAGACTAGCTGACTCCTTAGAGTGTCAGGATGCAATCTTTACCTTGAATCCTTACCTACTTATACAGATGGGGCACCACCATGGACACCCACTAGCAGGGGTCATGGAATTACGTCCCGACCACTGAAGCGCGACCCTGAAAGTCTCACCTAGAGACTCCAAGGAATTATGCACTGACACAGATCAACCATATTCACACAGCCAAAGAATATTCACCATGCATAGATATACATTAATCGTACCAACCTTTAAAGCCAACGCCTTTCATGTTCCAGGCCCAACCCATTTCAACTCATCTTAAACCATTCACGCATAAAGGATTTCTAACTTATCTCATTGTCATGCCTCTTTGATATCAACCATTTCATTAAAATATGATGCTAAACTCATATCAACCCATTATTCACAATTCATGACTTGCACCACTCATTTATACTCATTCATCTCACATGTTCAGCACAATACTTAAAACCAAGCAAGCATTTTCCATACAAAGCCAAGAAAATAATTTCATCTCGCACTGCCTCGCCCAGCACCTCGCTCAGGCTGAAGGGTCTCGCTCAGGCAAGACGTGCTCGCTCAGGCGAGCCCCCTTCGCCTAGGCGAGGGCTAGAAAAAGCATCAAGAGAACAACGCGGGATCTCGCTTAGGCGAGCCCGACTCGCCTGGGCGAGATTAACAACTCTCGCCCTGATTCACCTACAATAGATGTGTTTTCCAAATCCAACCAAACATACCAAGCACTCCACGCACCAAAACAATGATTTATCCATACATACAACAGGCAAGCTCAAGAACAAGCCACAAACAACATAACTCGAAACCCTAACTTCCCGTACCTGGAAAAAGGGTTATCAGAACCTTGACAGCACGACCGCGAGCACGCTCTAGGAACGAACTAATGAGCTAAAAACAGAAGGTACACGGAACAAAAGGGGCGGATTAATACGAAACCCTAACATTGAAATACAAAGGAAAGCAATGGAACTCATACGATCTAGAAAGGGGCACTTACGTGGAGTAGGAACTGGTTCTGAGCTAGTTCGAGAAGGCTTAGGGCAAAACCCTAGCAGAGCGTCCTGTGAGAGCACGGGAGGGGATGACGGCTGGTTTCTGTGGAATAAAGAGTGTGAGTGTGTTAAGGCAGGTTAGGGTTTGATTTTATCGTTTGGGCCAACCCTAGGCCCAATTACAAGGGACAGCCCTTTACTTTAGGGCAGAAATAGTAAAGCAAATTTTTAATGGGCCTTACATCTTCTCTTGTACTCATCCCTTAATTTTAAAAATGCAAATACATTATATTAATAGAAATTCTTGTAAAATAATTACTTTTATCATATTTCACAAAATATAATCACTTATTAACCAAAAAAGTTCATATTTTTTTGTTTACATTTCTTTTATTTTGTAGAGTTTATATTTCTAATTATGATTCATATTTATATCGCAAGTTTTTATTAAGGAATTGTGCCAACTAATACAACAAATTCTAGACATAAAGAAAATTATGTGATAATTGAAGAATATAATCGATCAGGTCAAACACGGATAATGTCTACCCATTACTTGCTCGTTTACTCATCGGATACTCGTAGATAGCTGCATACCCACAAATATTTAAAAAAGATATATATTTTAAAAAAATTTAAATAAAATTATAAAATAAATAAAATATAATATAAATTAAATTTTAATTTTAATTAAATACTCGCAAGTACGGTACTCGCATTCAATCTATTTATAAACGGGTATTAAAATACACGCTACTTATAGGTACTACCTATCCACCGCAGATGCGATTAAGTACAATATTAGTTAACTAAAATTTGCAAAAGTTGTCATGAAGTACTACAAGTGCATATTGATTATACTTTGATATACATTTAGTTATCTATAAATAACTTGTCAGTGTTATGTCTATTTATGCATAACTTCATCAAATATAGATAAAAAAATATATAATAAATGTAAATAATTGTGGTTGAAGAAAAATATATATGAATACATAAATGATGAATAAGTAAAAATAAAATATTAATAATTTAAAAAATCTATGATACTTTACGGAAGTTTTGAAACTATAAAAGTTCTAAAAATAATTATTTTACGAAGGTTTTGAAACTTATGATATTCCGAAGATTTCAAAAATCACATTAGTTAACCGGAGTTTTAAATCTACATAACTTAACAGATGTTTTAAAACCTCTATTAAATACAAGAGGATAACAAAACCTGGTTATTGATCGACATTTTTGGAAGTTTGTAAAAATCCCGACAAACATATTTCTCAGTAATGGTTTAGTGGAAAAATTCGAGACTCCGGGTAAATAACTTGGTGGAGGTTTTAATTATGAGTAATATAAAAACAAACTTCCTTTAAAACCATTTGTTTAGTGGTGTCTCACATTGTTATGAACATGGCGATGATAAAGTTTATGCTAATTGAGTTTATTGGAAAAACTGTAATTGTCTAAAAGCAATGAAATGATGAAAAATTCATGAGTATGTATATTGATGTGGATAGGTAATAAATTTTGGATATGAGTTAATATATGCAAGTAGTTTTGAAGTGTATATTTATAAGGGGTACAGTGTAATAAATTAGGCCACATAAATTATATACTAAAAAAACATGATATTTTTTTGAAAGAAGTATACAAGGTCTCATGATAAATATAATATTTTTGTATGGCTGAATTCAATGAATGAGTTGACCATGCTCAATATCACATCATCATGAATATGACGATGACAAAGTTTATGGTAATTGAGTTTATTGGAAAAAGCAATTGCCTAAATGCAATGAAATCATGCAAAATTCATGAGTATGTAGGTGGGGATATAGGTGACAAATTTTGGATGAGTTATTATATATGCAAGTAGTTTTGATGATTACACAAGAGAAGTGAGGTGGGTGATTGGGAGTAAATACTCAATATGCATGTGAGAGCGATGATTTTGAACTACATGTAAATTTTGACTTCTTCTATATATGGATTGTTCGTTGTTATTTTTTTTTTTTTTAATGTTATGGTACTACAGGTAAGGATAGCAAATAAACATGTTCCCCAAATATTATTCGAATTTATCTCCGTGAGTGTTCTTAATTTTTTGAATCAAATAATTTTTGAATTACATAATTGGTTATCTTTTTACTTGCTTTTAATATTTTTATTTATTATTTATTTTTGTTAAGAAGACTTGATTTTAAATTGTACTTATTCAATTGCATAAATCCTTAATTAATTAGGTAATTTAAAGAAATCTAATCTAACCTAAAAAGGAACTAAAGAAGAAAACAACCTAATTAATTACTCTATTTAAGTTGGAGAGGAAGGTTGTCCATTGTTCTATATTAACCTAAACAATTACAGTATCTACAGTATCGATTTCAAAAACAAAAACCACTAACATTATTGAAGAATACTAAATCACAGTCCTATTGGAAAAAAAAAAGACCTTCTCCATGCAGAAACCACTCACAAAGATGAAAAAGATTGCCGTCTCGGTCACCAATAGAAAGAAACGAGTTCGTCAGAGCCATTGCTAGAGAAGAGAGAATGAAAGCTCCAAAATCACAAAGAAAAAGTGAGCAAGAAAAAGTTACGTACAAAAATCATAAAGACATTTATGTGGAACATCCTAGGATTTGACATAAATTTCAAAATTTATGTCAAACTAGAGCCCAATCAGAAAAATTTTAAAATTTACGTTGAATCCTAGAACTTCCTACATAAAAAAGTTTTTAAATACAACACTAGAATTTTTTTACGTTAAATCCTTCATAGTTCGACGTTAAATCTGTGATGGAAATAACTTGTTTTCTAAATCTCTTTGGTTAACCATTGAAATTAAGTTGGCAAAAGAAGTCATAAAGATGAGTTAACTAGGGTTGAAGATTTTCTCGCCAACCTAATGAAGGCTATAAAGTATCGATTCTCTTTTAAAATGTTGAGATTCGAATGTCTCGAGAAAACTCGGGTAGATTCTCCTCTAAGAGTGACCTTAATTACGAAACCGTGATCACTTGTGCTAGGGTTTCAACAACTACCAACATCCGTTCACACGATAATAATCTTAGCCCAAAGATAAAAAATCCTCCTTAGAGATCAGCAAAATAAGGTGGATAAACTTGGGAAAGGAAGGTCGATGGGTTGAAGCTAAAGTACAAGTTTTTCACTTCACAACTTTGTTAAATAATCAAGTTCTAACTGCACTGTATATCATTGTTTACCGTTTTTGTCATGTAATGTTTGATGTCTGATTTATTTCAACCTCTACTATCATGTCATGTTCCCAAAAAAAACATAGTGTTAAAAAAACCAGTATGTCGTGGTATGACATGGTGCTGTATGACTCTTTCTTGTATATTTTACCAAACATGATCTGAGTTGGATACGTTCTGTATTGATTTTTAAATGAAGTTGCTATAGACTAAACTCATAAAGTAAGCAATAAGGAAAAAAGAGGCATATTTGGCAGGATTAAATAAAGCAATTAAAAGTTTACACGTCCCTTTAGCAGGATAATCCAAAGAGATTACTGTGTTACGTTTTGCGCAAGATTCATGCATGCCATGCCACAAAAAATAAATTAGAGGGTTTGTGATCTGACATAGTAAAATGAGCCTCGAGCATTGAGTGTGTGTATATATGATATTGGATTGGATTAGAATAATGAGGACTAAAGCTTCGTTGATTGGATGGTATTAGAATAGAATAATAAGGACTAAAAGCATCATTTATCGGATTACAAGAGACAAATTTTGCTAACACGATGGGAGACAAAAAGGGGGACAGGCTCTCAGGCCTAACTTTTCTCCCACCAACATGCCTATCTTCTGCTTTTCATTAATCTTCTGCTAAGAACAAACATCAATCTACGATGCAGGATGCGACCATTTGTCCTAAGCTCAATTGCCAACCAATATATAAAACCTAGTCCACACTTAGGTTGTTCATTTCATGTGAACAACACTTGGCAAAAACAAACACGTGAAGCTCAATACTTCAACTCAAAGATTCTTTGCCTACTGAATTATTAGTCTTGCATCTATATATTCTTTGTTTCCTTCTTGTGCTTACAACTAGCTTTTCCAATATTTGACAAAACAGACATGCTAAACAATCTGACTTAACCCACATGATCCTGGGAATTCATATCATCAAAATGTTAAACAATTTCCTTTCTCTATTAGATAGATAAAGGAACACATTTTTTTAAAGATTTTTTCTGCAATTGGTCAATAGTATATATCATTTGGAGAAAGTGTACACTCATATTCACGGTGCCGAATTGCTCAGGCAACAGTTAAACACTTAAAAGTGAAGAAGACCCGCATTCCTAGCATAAAAAGACAAATCTAAATAACATGTTATGTCCACTAAACACACACACATAATAGAATCCCCATCATTATAAAAGGGCAAGCACCTGCATTAGGAAATTAACCCTTCAGACTGAACCAACACAGAAGATATAATAATATATATAAGTTTTTCCCACATTTGTCCCTGCTCTATAATCTCAAAGTTCTGTAGTAGTTAGTGCATGAGCTTCAATCATGGACCCCAGAATCTCCTTCTCCTATGATTTTGTGGTTTCCCAGCAGGCAATGAAGCATGAAAATATATACACGGAAGATCCTGTCTCTTCGGATTTTGAATTCTCTGTGAAGAACAATTCTATGATATCAGCAGATGAAGCTTTTTTCCAGGGCGTGCTGTTGCCTCTGAAGAGCAGTGACTGCTCCAGGAAGGTGACTTTGAGGGATGAGTTGCTTGCAAACGATGAGTATGAAGAGGAGTTACCAAGATTACCAAAGAGTTCAAGTCGGTGGAAGGAGCGGTTAGGCCTGAGGAGGGTTTCATCTAAGAAAGATAAGAACAAGAATGATGGGTTTCCGCAGAGAGTTGGTACTGAAAAAGGGTTTACTTCTGGACAAGGAGACAAGACTGTTACCTAAGACAAAACGGTAAGATAATGTTCATTTTTTAGCACTTAACCTTTGCTACTAAATATCCTTGTTTGCATTTATACAGTTTGAATCTTATAGTGAGTAAAATCCCATGACAGGAAATGTTTTATGAAGGTGGTGTAAGTTGTAGGAGCACATAGAAGAAGCATTCATTTGTGAAAGGAGGGGATGGCATTGCTAGAATTTTGGTCTGACTTCCTTCTCAACCCTTTAGTTAAATTTAACCTAAGTTATGTTCCCCACCTATGTAGTAGAAAGACAGTAGTACCTCCAGCATTTTAATCTTTGTACAAAAAATTGCAGTTGAAGAACTTCCATGTGTCAATTAATGAGTATTTTTCTTTGTGTAGTAAATCCAGTAGAAGTGGCTTTTGTTTGATAGATAGTAACTTGCTAGTTGTTATTAGTGCCAGTACGTAATCAAGCATCTTCTTCTCCTTCTACTTTCAAGCAAGTTCTCTATATTTATATTTAAGTTTACAAGCTTTAGTTTGAATAAAACTTAAAGTTGCAAACTGAGTTGACTATAACTCAGTTCTATTACTTTTACCAAACTCAAATTTTATATACAATTTTAATGCGCGATATTAAATAACCTTAGTGTTTTTTTAAATAGTTTCGGGTGCAAAAATGTGACATCTCATTTAATAAAAAAATTTATAAATAAAATATCACATATTATAATAAAATAGAGTATGCAAAGAATTAACCATTATAGTTATTTAAGATATACTGGAACAGAAATATCATGGACATATAACAATGTCATAAATATGTCTAAAAGAAAACGTAAAACAGTTTAACAAAATATTGCTCAACATAACAATGAAATACATAACATCAGTTTTCCAAAATATGCTCGAAAGAGCAGTAGCTAATACGTTTAAACTAAACAACAACATCTCCATTGTCTTGAAGATCACAAGAGATCTCCACATTTGTTCACACCAACATGGTGATCATTGCGAAAAGGAAAACACCAGAAGAAAACATAGCACAAACAGGAAAAAGGTAAGCTAGAGAAAAATAATTTTAACAGATAAATAAGTAAGCAAGTTATTAAACACAAGCAACATGTCATAGCAAACCATGACAAACCCTCCAACTCAATTATCTGGATACATGTAATGAAATTGGATTCACTGTTACTTGCGCTTGTGGTGGCCTCTACTACTCTAGAGAGTCATTGTCAATGAGTTTCATCCTACCACACACAAGGTTAGTTCATGATCATCTAAGGTCATTATCCTGTCAGAGACTAGAACCTCATACTATTTTCACCATACAAATCAGTATACTATGTGTGTGTGAGTTTGACTGATTCATTAGATTGTCAAGATGCAACCTTACTTGAATCCTTAAGTCACTACACAAACTACTTTATCATCAAAAGGGATTTCTCCATGAAATTCTCACACATAGTCCACAGGTTATCTCGAAACATTATAATCTCATGCCAATCATATGAAATACAATCCCAAAACACCACATCATACATGCATAACATCATATGTCATACTCTTTGAGAAGTAAAACAGCCAATCATAGACAAAATCAAGTCATGAAACACTTCCCTGCACCAGTCTCGCTCAAGCTAGTAGCCTTCGCTGAACTAAGAAAAGTTTTCTCGCTTAAGCTAGGCATTCTCGCTTGGGCAAGAGCTCAAACAATGGGTACTAAGATTTTGCGAGTTCTAGCTTAAGCTAGATTGTCTCGCTTGGACGAGAATTCTCGCTTGAGCGACAACTCGTGCAAAAGCAAATGGGGGTTTGTAAGACCTGGAAAAATTAAATAATTAAATAAATAATTATTTAATATAGTCCTCTTCTCGTTTATCATTTTCTTTTACTACATTAGAGAGAACCTATCCTAGCAGCCGTTTGGGAAGCTAGAGAGGTAAGGGCTGAATAGTGACCTGACATGAAACCACAAGTTAATGTCCTTAATGATCATTTTCGTTTTTGGCAATCAATGGACTTAATTCTTAGGTTAAGAATTGGTTAGAGAGAGAAAGTGTATGGTTGGTGAGTGCCAATTCGTGGGGATGTTGGTCTCTTGGCAAGCGTACCAAAAGTCAATTGTAGTATAATGCTTTAAAGTAGGAGTGTTGAACCCACGAGGAACGAAGTCAGTTGAAATAAATAATTATCTCGATCAGCATATATATACAGAAATTTTTATTTGATTTGACATTAACTATTGCATAAAATGAATACAGTAAAAGCAGAAAATTAGATAAAAGATCGATAAGAAAAACTGGGATTGAATTTCATTTATTTCCCTTGTCTATAATCTGGATGAATATAATATATAACATCTGAAAATACCAATAATGATGCACACTCAAAAATCATTTATACCGATCCCTCGCGTATAAAATTCATAAGATTAGTTCCCTGAATATTGATTCCTCACATATTCAACAAACTATCCAGCATTACGGTCGAGTGTTAAAAGCAATTGATATATTGAGATCTATTCCTAGCATCACAGTATATCAAGTATCATCGTTCAAATCAGATTTTCAAAAATACTTTCCAGTCAGATCTAAAAATCAAAATCAAAATATCTATTGATGAGATAGAATTAAGCATTAAGAGTAAAACAGTAATACCAATATTGAGTAAAACATAATGCTATATATAAATATCACCATATTACATCCAAGTTCGAGTAGATTACATTCAATCCCAAAGGAGAAGATTAGCCACTCATGGCAGCCATCAAAACCTATGAATTAAAGAAGAAGAAGAAGAAAATATGACTGTGTTTTGCTCCTGGTCGCAGCTCTGCAGCAAGTCTGTATTCTTCTCCCAAAATCTCCAGCTAAACTGCAGTTCTGAACCTCCACAATATATATACAACACGAACTCTCGCTTGGGCTACTGAATCTCGCTTGGGCGAGATAGAGTACTTCAGCATGAAGGAAGGGTCTCGCTTGGGCCACTCATTCTCGCTTAGTCAAGATAGAGTTCTTCAGGTTGAAGAAAGGTCTCGCTTGGGCGACCATGTTCTTGCTTAGGCGAGAATTGCAAAACTGCTCATGGCTTCTTCACGAAATCTCGCTTAAGCGAGCTCAATCTCGCTTGAGCGAGAAAGGCGGCAAGTGTCTCGCTTAGGCGAGAAGACCTTAGCTTGGGCGAGTCTGTCGTAGCTTGAGTGAAACACCTTAGCTCTGAGCGACCTGTTGCAGACTTTTCTCCTTTTCTTCTCTATTTCTTGCTTTCTCCTTCATTCTTCTTGAGTTCTCTTTAATCTTTCCTGAAAAACACACAAAATAGGATCAAATGATTTCTATAAATCAAAACTTGGAAGCATGTGATTGAAACTCATTTGTCTTAAATTTAGGGAGAATCAATATGAAATGAACACAAATTAAAAGCATAAGTGCCAGACTTTGCTATGAATCTTTACTGAATTTTGGCACTTATCAAGGGACTGCTAGGGAGGGTTTTCAGAGCACAAAAATGTGATCAAAGGAGACTTCTACAAAGGATAGGAGGGGTCTTGAAGTCAGAGCAACTTTTGGTTCCAGATGGAATCCTTAGAGTGCTTTGGAGCGAGATTTCTAGGTAAAGGGAGTTGCACCTTTATGTTAATTCGTGTTTAATGAAATGTTGATGTAACTTGTATATTTTCTCTACGTTAGTGACATATCGTTATTTGAATTAACATTAGTATTAGTAGTAGTAATATTATTCATAACAGTAGGACTGATAATAATAATATTATTATTATTATTATTATTATTATTATTATTATTAGTAATATTAATATATATATATATATATATATATATATATATATATATATATATATTTTGAGAATATTTGTATGTATTCTATATGACGTGAAATTAGAGTGTTGAAATTATCTTTAAATGAATCTCGATTAAAGTATTTTCTTAATAATAATCAAGAAGGAAATGAAATGTCTTAAATAAATTATGTTATATCTTTATTTTAGTTTTTCAGGTGTTAGATAAATAAAATAGATTTATTTTAGTATTAGGTAACAATATATTTAAATTTTTATATTTGACTAATCTTATATTCATTTTGAATATAGAAATTTTAATTTCCAACATTTTGAAGATTATATGTATTGAAGTGGTCGTCTCAGCACTACATAAGGTGAAATTTACAGGAGTGGTGGTATAAATGAGACACCGGATGATTGAAGCGGAACAATAGCCAAGTTCAGGCTTTAGAAGAGCAGGCGAGAAAACTACGAATGAATATCATTCAATCAATCAGATGATAAGAGTTTCTCTCACAGATCTAAGATACAAAAGAGTAAATAATCAGTAACTAACAAATTGCCCTTGTAAGAGAAACCTATACACAAATACACTATAACAGTATGACTAAGAATAAAATTTTAAAAGTTTTTTTATTAAAAGATATTAATAAGATTAAAACACGAAATATATTCTAATTTCAGTTTATTTTTATTTTATAAATTATTAACTATAGAATATTTATTAAAAAAAGAAAAACCTGCCCTCCCTTTGTTAACCCTTAAACCTCAACTTTCAAACATTTCAAACATGAGTTTAGTGTTTTTTCGTAAAAAAAATCCTGTGCATATCAGGGAAAGATGTAGAGTTTTTTATTGGTGTTTTCTTTTACATATATATATATAGATATAACATGAAAAGTAGTTTGATACTTAATTTATTTTTGTATATGGATTAAAACCATCTATGTGCTTTAATTATAATATTTTTTCGTTGATAAAAAGTAAACAAAAATGTTTTTAAAAATTATATTAAATTTTTACATTTAAGTAAAGATATAATATTGTAATGTATTCTTTAGCTAATTCAAATTTGATTTTAAAAATAATTTGTTTAAATTCAATCATTCCTTTTCAGTTTTCAGCTTCACTATCTCTCAGAACATTTAACTTAAAGAGGTTGAAAAATATTCACAGAAGTTACTAAAACAAACAAATCAAGAAGGATCAAACGCAATATCAACAATCTACTAAGTTTATAATTAGTCACGGATAGAGAAAGGTTAAGATAGTCACACTGGTAGAGTACACCATTGAGACCCCACCCATAGCCCTTCAGTAACTTGACACGAAATGTATTCTTTTAGCAAGATACTTTATTTGACACGGAAGTATATTTAATAATTAGCAAAGTAAATTTCCTTTCCAGCTAATAGGGGTGCAAAAAGAAAATAATATTCATTCCAATGTTGCACACAACAGTTGTAACTTAATCAATCATAATCTTAAGTATTAAATTCCACACATAACTCTCTTTTTTACCATGGGAACACAATAGTGATCTTCAACTACCCATACTTATGAACTGCCCATGCCCATACTTATCAACTGCCCATACTTTTAGCATCTTCTCACAAATTGGTCATATTGTCAACTGCCATATTCAGTTATACAAGAGTGACCTCTACAAAAAGTTCACAATTCCTATATTCACCTTTTTTAATTAGTATTCAGTCCATTATCAACTATCATATGGAGAGAAGAAGAGTTACCTTTTTTCCTTTGTCCATTCAAAGAGTTTTAGATTTCAAATTCATCTTCTCAAATTCATCTTCTCTACCATTGTGAATTACAAAAATCAAAGAAAATTTGGGTAAGCATTTTTTTCTCTCTTTGTTCACAACAACAATTTCAAATTTTAGTTGTCAATCAACACTGAATTATAAATTTATAATGCAAATATAACAATTTCAGACATTTTCAACACTCTATGGACGCCAGAAATAACATCAAGAGGCAATTATCTGCAAAGGCGAGGTTGAAAAGAAAGAATATTCTAATTGAACAGAAAAATACAATTAAGAATGCGACAAAGTGTTCCAAACAACAAAAAATGAAATCAATACCATTGTTAGAAACTACTTTGAATTTTCTCAATCAACAATCAGACGGAATAATTAATTTGGACAGATCTCCTACAGAAAATGCATCTCAAGAAACAAAAACATAAAACACTACAACATTTATTGGAGAAAGTCAGTCAAATGCTTTTAATGGATTAGATGAAGTTCATAAATTTCAAAATTATCTTACTCCAATTGTCAGTGCTCAATCCCAAGGTACCTTACTCATATACATTAATTGTCATATGCATTATTGTTTCTATGATTACATTTATTATATATGTATAATTCTATCTCATGGTGATGTTTTCACATATGAATAGATGAGACATTTGACAATAATTTTGGTGATGATGATGAAGAAATACTTTCAAGAGAACAAATACATAGCATAACAAATTCAAGTAAAAAATAAATCATTGGTTCATTACTTTGAAGTTAAGATATTCAATCTTTTAATATAATTATCTAAAACAAATTTCAAATCCTTTGAAGGTTATTCAGATATAGGCAATCCTATTTTCCAATGTCATCATTGCAAGGCCTATATGTGGTACTAGGAAAGAATAATGAAACAAAGAAATGTTGATAATCCAAAGTTTCAAGTATGTTGTGGTAATGGCAAAGTTCAACTCCCATTCTTTAAAAGAACCTCCATCTCTACTTCAACATCTTCTTTTTAGTAGTAACTTTGGAATAGCAAGAATTACCAGCAAAACATCTGAGCATACAACATGATGTTTGCATTCACTTCCCTTGGGGCAAAGCTTGATAACTCATTCAACAATGGAAAAGGACCTCCAAATTTGAGAATACAAGGACAATCATGTCACAAAATAGGAAGCTTATTACGATTGCCAGGACAACTACCTAAGTTTGCTCAACTATACATAAATGACACTAAGAATGAAATACATAACAGAATGAAATTTTTAAGGTAAAATGCTCTTTTTAGTTCTATACTTCTTCTAACCATTTCTCACTTTGTACATTATATGGTTAACACATAATGGTAAACAAAATAAAAGCATTAACTTTCTTCATAGTATGGTTGTTAACTATTTTTTTATTTATGAATTCATATGTGTAATGGCAGGAATGAAAACAAGGTTGATGTTGAAATTGTAAGAAAGTTAAGAGATATGTTGGATGTTCATAATGTACATACAAAATCATTTCGGATGGCCAGATATAGATATAAAGATCAACCATATCAAGATTTGAAACTAAGATTGATATCTAACAGGGCTAAAGATGGTCGTATATATAATATACCAAAGGTTTCGGAAGTAGTTGCACTGATAGTAGGTGATGTTGATACAACATCTCCTAGGGATATAATACTAGAAAATAGAAGTGGCAAGCTTCAAAGAATAAACGAATTGCACCCAAGTTACTTAGGATATCAATATCCCTTATTGTTTTCCTATGGAGGAGATGGCTATAGAGAAGATGTTGCACATCGTGACCGCACACATAAAAAAGGAAATTGACTCACTATAAGAGAATGGTTTTGTTTTCGAATTCAAACTAGACAATTAGAGGCAAACACTGTGTTAAGATCTAAAAGGTTATTCCAACAATTTGTGGTAGATGGATATATAATGGTAGAATCTAAGAGACTATCATTTGTCAGAAACAATCAATCTAAGTTGAGGGTCGATAAATATATTAATCTTTCACAACCAATAACCAGTTCACATAATGAAGGAGCGGACAAAGGAAAAAGGGTTGTGCTTCCATCAACTTTTGTTGGTAGTAGAAGATTTATGGACCAACTGTATTTCAATGGAATGGCAATTTGTAGCCATGTTGGTTTTCCATATTTATTTCTAGCTTTTACTTGCAATCCAAATTAGCCAGAAATAACAAGATTATTGGAGGAATTGACTTTGACACCATCAGACCGTCTAGATATAATATCTAGAATTTTCAAAATTAAGTTTGATAAATTTCTGGAAGATTTGACTAAAAAACACGTGATGGGTAGAGTTATAGCATGTAAGTTTCAATGTTATATGTTATTCAAAGTAATTTTTGTAATGCATAATGTTTCTAACTAGAGCGTGTAATTTTCTTTGCAGACATGTATACCATTGAGTTCCAAAAACGTGGATTACCATATGCTCATCTACTCATTTGTTTTTGCATCCATCTAGCAAATATCCAAATGCAGAGGACATAGATAAAGTGATATCAGCTGAAATATCATGTTCCATGCAAAATCCCCAGTTGTATAATTGTGTGAAAGATCATATGCTTCACAAACCTTGTGGTATGTCTAATAAATCATCACCTTGCATGAAAAACGGAACAAGTTCTCAATTTTTTCCAAAAAAATTTCAAGAAATGACCATCATAAATCAAGATGGTTTTGTTCATTATAGAAAAAGAGACAATGGTTGTAACATTGTTAAGAATGATATCACATTAGACAATCGTTTTGTCGTTCCTTATAATCTCATGTTGTTACTAAAGTACCAAGCACACATTAATGTTGAATGGTGTAATCAAAGTACTTCAATCAACTACTTATTCAAATATATCAACAAAGGATATGACAGGATAACAGTTGTTATTGTTCCTAATAACACTCAAGCCAACTCATTATCTCAACCATTAGATGAGATCAAACAATATTTAGATTGTAGATACTTCTCTCCATGTGAAGCATGTTGGCGAATATTTTCTTTTCCTATTCATGGAAGAAATCCAACAGTGAAAAGACTTTTTTTCCATCTTGAAGGTGAACACGGTGTATATTTTAAAGATGAAGATGACATTGATGACATAATTTTTAAACCAAGTGTTTCACAATCAATGTTTACAGCTTGGATGGAGTGCAACAAAACATTCCAAGACGCAAGAAATTTAGCATATACACAATTTGCTTCCAAGTTTGTTTATGTCAAGAAGAATAGATGTTGGAAACCTAGACAAAGAGGAAATATAATAGGAAGACTTATTTGGGTACCACCAAGTACTGGGAAGCTTTTTTATTTACGGAGAAAGCTAACAGTCGTAAAGGGACCTTCGTCCTATGATGACATCAAAACTGTTGATAACATAGCATATCCCACATTTAGAGAAGCTTGCTTTGCATTAGGATTCTTAGCCGATGATAGAGAATATATTGAAGCTATTAAAGAAGCAAAGGACTGGGGTTCAGGACATTATCTTAGAAAGTTGTTTGTAACTATATTATTGTCTAATTGTGTCAATAATCCACAACTATTCTGGCAAAAGACTTGGGAATGGCTTTTCAGATGACATTCAATATAATCAAAGAAAAATAGCCAGATTGCCAAGTACAAAAAATCTTACACTCTAGAGTTAAACATTTTTATATATTCTATATACTAACCTATAACTTTTTTCTTTTATGTAGAATTGCATCTAACAGTTGACTAGCTACAAAATTTAATGTTGTTGGAGATAGAAAACCTTCTCCAAATAAACAGAAAGAGCTTGAAGGACTTGATTATAAGTCATTTAGGAAATAGATTAATTTATGTTGAACTTGATTATAACATTGAGGATTAAAAACATCAATTTCAATCAAACTTCAACTTGCTTACTGGTAATAATATTACATTGTAAATATCCTATATTACCTACTAAATTACTTTATTATAGTAATATAAACTAATATTAATTTACTTTTCACAAACTATATAGATGAGCAACGACAAATTTTTAAGAAGGTAATGCATGCAATGACAAGTAAAGAAAAGAGCTATGTTCTTCCTATATGGCTATAGTGGGACAGAAAAAACATTCATGTGGAAAACATTGGCTTAAGCTTTATGTAGTCAACGAAATATTGTCTTAAATCGTATCAAGTGGAATTGCATCTCTATTGTTACCTAGAGGAAGAATGACGCATTCAAAATTTAAAATTCCAGTACCAACACTAGATAACTCAGTTTGTAATATCCAACAAGGAAGTGAGGTTTCTGAATTATTATAGTATGTTGAGTTAATTATATGGGATGAAGCACCAATGACACATAAATTCTGTTTCGAAGCACTAGACAGAACATTGAATGATATAATGAGAAAAGAAAATAAATCTAACTCTGTGTTTGGTGGAAATGTAATAGTTTTTAGAGGTGATTTCAGGCAAATTCTACCTATTATTCCTAGAGGAAACAGATCAAATATTGTTCATGCAACAATTAATGCTTCCTATCTTTGGGACCAATGTCAGATATTAACACTGACATAGAATATGCGTTTATTGCAAAATGGGTTACAAAAATCCGATGCAAGACAAATTCAAGAATTCTCTAAGTGGATAGTGAAACTCGAAGATGGTAAATTATTTGAACCTAATGATGGTATAGCTGAAATACAAATCCCGCCAGAATTGCTAATCATAAACTTTGTTGATCCTGTTGAAGCTATAGTTGCAAGTACTTATCCAAGATTAATTGAAAACTTTAGAGATCACCATGGCCTTTTAAACTTATTAGAAGACAATTTCCTATCATGGTATCATATGCTATGACAATAAATAAATCTCAAGGTCAATCTTTAGCTTCAGTGGGACTATATTTACCAACACCAGTTTTTAGCCACGGACAACTGTATGTTGTTGGGTCTAGGATTCAAAGCAAATATGGATTAAAGATTCTTATTCATGACAACAACAAAAAGAGCTTTGGACTCTACAACTAATGTGATTTTCAAAGAAGTTCTCCAAAATTTATAGCAAGTAAGTATACACCAATAATTAAACTAATCTTGCATAGTCTAACACTAATATAACTTGATTGACAATTTATGTTCTACAGGTACAAAATTTTAAACAACTTCAACATTTACCAACATCCAATAAACATTACAAGGTGCTCTTCTATTCAACCTCAAGTTATTTTATTCACAACATTAGACTATTTATGGCGGTCTTTCAAATCCCTTGTTCATAAATCTTTGTTTGGTTTACGTATCTTATCATTTATCATGTCTTATGCCTATACGAACTCAAAGATTCCCTTATTCTAATATGTATAAAAATATTAAATAAAAATTAATATAATTACTGTCAATAAAATAATAGTAATATAATAATAATAATAAAAATTAAAATTAAAATAAAATATATTAATAAGTGAAAATTATGTTTTCTATAGCTACCAACATCTTAATATTTCTTGAAAATTTGGAAAAAGTAGATTGATCGAAGCAAGTTAAAAATATATGAAAAGAACTTTACTAAAAAAACGACGAGAAGAATGAATAAATCAAAAATCAAAACCTAAGAATCCACTATAATAGACTTGCTTCCATTTATGATGCGTTTCCAATTGCTGAAATCCGAATTTTTTTGTTTAAGTGATTCCCGAATTTTTTGATTTAAGTGATTCTTTGAGCAACATTTATTCTTGAAGTGCAAGATGGAAGGGAGATGTTTTGCTTTTTACCTTTTTGAAGGAAGATCAAAGGAGATATGTAATTGTTGAATCTATTCAATTATAATAATGAGATTTTATATTTGTTTATATATATATATATATATATATATATATATATTTTAAAATTACTATTTCACTTTTTATACAATTACTTTTATATACCTATACACTTAAATGTTTTATTACCATGCTTATTTTTATACACTTCCAAATTATAATTCTAAATGTAAGATAAACTAAATTTAAAATTATAACTCTAAATGTAAGATAAACTAAATTTAACAGTGTAATATAAATTTTGATATGTAAAATAATTATTTTTAAAATTACTATATCATTAGTTATTCAATTAAGGTTTTTTAAGCAATATGAAGATTATTATGTCACATATTATTATTTATTTTTTTAGTTCTTTCCAAAATCTCATTTAATAAAATATATATTATAAATAGAATTTAATATAATACAATACAAATTTTAATATAAATAATTATTTCTAAAATTACAAATACCAAATTAATATTATTAAATTATAACAAATATTTACTATTAATATCAACTAAATTACTCTTAACAAAAATATCTTAATAATTATATATAAAATATTTAAACAAAATCAATAAATAAAACATGAATAATATAAAATATTCAAAACTAGTTTATTAAAAAAAGAAAAACCTGCCCTCCCTTTGTTAACCCTTAAACCTCAAGTTTCAAACATTTCAGAATCTAAATCCCCACCTGTACACCATATAGCATGGATCTGTATCCAGTTCGATTATATTAATTTCACGTTTCCCAACATGGAACAAGTTCACCAAGGCACACAGCTCTTTAGCGCAGACCTTTCTAGCAAAACCATGATTTTTGTTGTAAAGAATTTGAAACCAAAGATCAAACTAGGCCTTCTTCTACCATCGTCAAGAGCCAACAAGATATAATAGAAATCTGACACTTGTAGTACCTATTCAGAATAAAATATTCACGGTAAACAACATCAATTAATTTACACTAACCAGCAATTATAATAAATAAACATTTCTCTACTGTATTACATGGGAAAAACATTGCCACAAGCATTGGCAACACAAAATTGCCACATTATTGAGAGACTGCATTATCAACAGCTCCGGTACTAACCGCAGTAAGATAAGGGACTGGACAAAGCTGGGTTTCAAACACGATACACTATTTACAACGAATAAAGGCATTATACATAAATATCAATTTTTGCAAAGAATGATATTATGTACATCTAACTACATCAATTGGGTCATTGTACCTATAATGACAACCGTTTGAATAAGAATAAGATAAACAAGCACCATCCATATTTACAGCATATACAGTTACTCAGAATCTCTGATAGAAAAGAATCATCTGACTGGTTCCGTAACTCTACATCTGCAGCCAATGCACATATTTAGAACTGGAAAATGAAACGCGAGAAAGACTATACGCATAAATAAGTGCTCAATTTACAGCATATAAGACAGAGAAATCAGATTCACAGATGATTTTATTAAACAAAGTGCTATTTCAAAAAACAACGTTCAGGAATCAATGCTTATTATCAAAAGGTATCTCTTTTACTGAAGTCCATACACAGTGAGAATAGTATGAAGAAGTGTTAGTTTCATAGCACCCATCTAGAGATAATATTCAAAATTAACAAGCCACCAACAATTCCTTTTTAAGCCATACTTCAATTGATAGAGTACATTTTTCTTATCTTTTACCAGGAACGGAAGCTCAACTCACCTGATATACGAGAGACTACCCAGCAAATTAAAGAAAAGCACTTCTGAATCTGCTTGGTAAGGGAAGCAACAGTATCAATTAATCAATCCTCACGTAATAATCTGCAGAGTTAAATATATATATATATATATATATATATATATATATATATATATATATATATATATATATATATATATATATATACATACATATATATTAAACGTTAAAATTGTAATGTCAATTTAGTACGAAGACAAAGTAATGTCAGTAATGGCACCATTAATCAGTCTTCTTCCCAGGGTTGTGCTGGACAATATTTCTCCATGGACTCCTTTTTACGTTCTGGATCTAGACTGTAAAGGGGGAAGGGAAAGGTTATATTCAATTTTGGAAAAGTCAAGGAGTGACATTAAAGTCAAGTCAGCTTTATCACAGACCTATTTCTGAATCCAAGAAGAGCACAGTGTACAGCACTTGCACAAGCTGACGCGGGGGCTATGGCAGCAGCAGGAACAGCTCGGACAGCAGCAGCCAAAGCAGGTCCAGCACCTGAACCTCGCTGAAACTTTTTTAAGGGACTCTGAACTAACACAGCAGCAGATTTTCCCAAACCATCACTAAGACTCTCGTAAGCCTATAAAATCAAGAAAAATAACCTTAATGTAGCCAAGGAAAAAATGAACGCAATGAACTTTTGTGATTTGTACAAGCATCCATGATCCCCAAGGGAATGAGTAAATAAATCTAAACATAGATTATGTGATGCAAGCAATTAATCCAAATGGTTTCAATAAGTCTAATGATATTTAAGAAAATAAATTGAGTACTAATTTTGCTACAGGCAATTCCAGATCAGATTACTGATATTGTGTTTACAAAAGACGCATTCTATTCTCTGTCCTTTTACTTAAGACGTGTTGAAGAAGTCAAACATAGACCAAGACCAACATTTCATTCTCAATAATTTTGACATTTCACCTGTTGAATTCCTTCTTGGGCATCTTTAGGTTGATTGGATCGAACATCTGTTTTTGGTTTGTCTTTTACAGGCAGTGGAACTGGAGAAGGTATGCTTGAAAGAATATATTCTGCTTGGAGTAGAATGTCATGGGCTCCCGCAGCTAGATGAACTCCAAGTCCAACAGCTTCAAGGGAAATGCTTCGAAGAAATGCAATTGTACCTACAAAGATTTTTTAATATTACAATGAAAACTGAACCAGAGTAGAGCAACGTAGCATTAGAATTTAGTGCTCCAGAAAACTAAAAAAAAAATCTATAATCATTCAAATGGATTTAGAAAACTGAATTCACTAACGGAAGCTTCATAAGTGTCAACTGCCAACATATGGAACACCAAAACTGATGGTATAAGTTGTTGCAACTGGACACTATTTACTAGTGAAAGATTATGTACAAATACAGGGCCTAACATGCCCTGCAACACCAAAGAAAACTTTTACAAACAAACAAACAAACAAGAGTAAATTATGCGAAATATTATTTAAGAATAAATGGGGTTCTTAGCAACAATATTTATAGTTTGGCAACGACCAATCAACTAGTTAATAAGTAATTGATGTATGGTTAATGAGAAACCACTTGTTATCTTATGAATCAAAATAATTAAACTTTAAACTTCTTAAAATGTAAATAAAAAACTTTTTAGATAACCTATGCAATCAGGAAATCCTACTGCAATTAAAAAATGTGCAAAACATTTATAATGAAACTCAAATTAATAAACATGTAAATTAGCCTTAGTCAAACAACAAACTCCAAAACTAATTAAAAAATCATGTTCAACCAATCCCTAATTCTGATGCGGGGGATTGGCATCAATATTCAAAAACTAACTAAAACCAGGATAAGGACCTCCATTCAACTATAACATTCAATCCATGTCAGATTCAGTGAAACCGAAGTCTGTTGTACACATATGAAGAAAACAGTTTTATCAAGGATCTCAAATTAGGATATTGCGAATCAGCCTTAAGTGTAAATAGAATCCAATTGCAATGTATAGGTCTTGAGTCACGCATTGAATGTATGGAAAATAGGTTTCACAAGACCTCAAGCTCTACAACTACAATGGTTAGCTTTTATAGTATGGTTATCCCAAGGTTATTATCAGTTTGTACCAGAGTTCTCCACCATCTCTCTCAATTGCAATTGAGTAGCACAGGAGTTAACACCAGTATTGCAGGGTTCACTTGGGATTATAGTCAAATGGCGGGTATACAACCACACCTTTGGGCAGGAAATGTGATCCTATGTTAAGATCTAATTGCAAGATATAAAATTGGAGTCCAAGAGTAGAAGTAAGGGCAAGGGTGATGTTTATAGAACTGTGGCTCTCCAACTACAACAGCTAGCTTTTGTGGTGTGATTCTTCTATGGTTAGTATCATGTTCAATATCCAAATAAATACTTTGCAGAAATGTTAGTACTACCTACAGATCACTAATAAATATTTTGACAAATCATACCGCTGTAGCTGCTTATTTTTTTATTATCTTCTGCAAAATTCTAAATTATACAGATAAAACTAGCAGAAAAATGTCTACCAACAACCTACCTCTCTGCACACCCTTGAGCACTCTCCGCTCCTTCTTGTAGCTCTCTACTGGTGATGAAACCAGTTTAGCAGCACCAGCCCCAACTGCAATCAATGACCGTACAGTAGGAAGCCCCCGGAGTATTTTATGAATCTACATATTGAACAATGTAAATACTATAAATGAAGAGAGCTAAAAGGTAAACCTGACATTTCCAAGGAATATAATCCAAGTTAGCTTACCTGATTTTGAGATATATCTTCCAACCAATCCCCTACAGTAGTTTCACAAACACTGGCCCAACCGTAGACACCAGATGCATGAACATGTTTCAGGTTTAGCTCAACCCCCTGGGATAACATACAAAAATCTTTATATTTACTTTTTGCAACAAATAGTTTCTTTTTTCCATTAGTTATTGAAGATTAAAAGGGTCAACAATGCTTTTTATTCAATTTTCAGGGTGCAAAACCAGGAGTGTCATTGCAGCACCAAATAATATTCCTATATGAGTCGACAAAAGCGTCAAACTCAGTTTAAAAGATAATGGTCTTTAATTTGAAGAATATCTTGAAACAGAGTTGTCATGTACATTCTTTGTGGAATATTATGAGAAATATTATTTAAGAATAAAAGGGGTTCTTAGGAACAATATTTATAGTTTGGCAACAACCACTAGAATAGCAAGCATCGATGCTATACTGTTTAACAATGAGCCCATCAGGTGATAATATAGGTAACTATAAAACTAAATATGGAAACGAAAGAGGACAACCTGGGGTATAAAGCTGGGCTGGACTTTTTATCTAAATTTAATCAACAATAAGAAAGAAACAGAATTAAAAAATTGAAGAAATTTTACCTTCCAAGGTACAAGATTTACAAGCTCTACATACTTTCCATGCCTTAAGGCTGCTAGATCTACATGATTCGGACTGTAATCCACCCGAACAAGAATAGGCCATATATCTAGCTTCTGAAACCAAAAAGTATATATGAATACTGTAATATTACCAGGTAGAAGAAAAGCTTATCAATTAATGTCTTAAATATGCTTTAAGACAGGGATTAGACCACAACAAGTGTTTCTTCAACTTGACGGGAGCAAATGTGCAATTCCATGCAACACACTTTCACCAAAGTGAGGAAAACGTATTGATTGGTATAGTAATTGGGATTTCCATATTTCTTAAACACTTTATGTTGCCCTACAGAACTATGTACAGTCCAAAAATATGGCAAAACAAGAAATTATTATAGAATACAACTTGCCTGGAAGTAGGGAAGCAGCGCCTCTGGTGCAACTGAATGAAATACATGATCTTTATCTTTCTCAGTCTTCTCAGGCAATGGTTTTGAACCCTCCAAATCTTGAGAACTATTAGGAAACTGATCCTTCAATGTGTTTTTTCTCCCAAAGAAGTCAACAAAAAAATCAAGCTGGCACTGATGGAGATGTAACAGCAGAGGTAAAATAGTAACATTTAACCTGAAAAGGAGAAAGAAAAGCATGTAATATAAGACATACTTCATGAGTAATATTTCCTATATATTATTTTAAAAGTTCTAGGAATGCCGTAATTAAGTGGACTTTAATTGTGAAAAAAGACCAGGATATTTAATATCCCTGTGTATATTTATTAACATAAATACATAGCCATGAAAATTGTGAAAAACACGATGTAACTGCCATGCCATTAAAGCTATGAGGAAACTAGAAGTCGAGACTTTTCCTGATAGTTGAAGAAAGTTTAAACAATTCCTAAACCAATCAGCCTATTTCACTCAACAATTGGTAAGGTTTACAAAGGTGATATCATCTTCAAAAAAAACACTCAGAATGGCACTTTACCTGTACTCCTCGAGGGGAGTAAGAGGATCTGGTCTAACTGCATCCAAGTCCAATTTAAATGCTTTCGAAAATGATTCCCTAGGATGACCTTTTGAGTGATAATATCCTAATACCTTTCAATTTAAAAATAGAAATATTAAAACCTATAACTGTAAGTTTAAAGATGTTTGAAGTAAAATCATGTAATTTAAAGCAACCAAAGTTTCAAAGTTACCAGTTTCCAAGGTGCATCATGGCTTCTGTCATACAGATAAAAATCTTTAACAGACACAGACATCTTAGATACATGTAGTCCACCAACTGGATATATGTCATACTGAAATTTCATCCCAGACAATGCAAGTTCCAAGCAAATAGATGTGTCTCTCCCAGAATGCTGCCCACTTTTCTCAAAATCAATCCAGTCAGAACCACCATACATTCTCCATCTTATATCAATTTTCTTAAGAATTACACGTCCACAAATCTCACCATGTGATGAATTGTCATCAGATGAAAGCATGCCTCGATGATCTACAGCCTTTTTCATTCCAGGTTTGCTTTCCTCTGCAATGTGGTTTTCTAATACTTTCAGAGAGGTGCCTCCATACCATCTACCACTTCCTCTTTCAATCTCTTTATGTTCCACATTCCTGTGTCTAGAAAGCTCATTACAATGAATACCTAAAGATAGCTCTGACAGAGGGCGTAAGTCAGACAAACAATAGCTTTCTATAATCTCTGGAAAACAACCCTCTTGCAGAAATGAAGTATCACTACCTTCTGGTCCAGGAACACTCACTGGCTCAGTCAAAGTCAACTCATGAGAGAGAATTTCGGGCTTATGCAAATTCATCTGACCAACCTCAATTAAGCTTCCGTCAATTGGAATCCCTGATTCAAAAGGATAAGATTGTGTATTATTGTTGTTTACTTTAAATGCATCTTCACATATTTCATCCATCCAGCCAGCTATGCTAGATCCATCCGTTGAAAATGTATGAGGGGAGCATTGTTCAGAAATTGCAGACATCGAGTCAACTCTGAGATTCTTATTTTCAACATTAAAGTCGTTCCTTTGCTGTGCCTTTTGAACATTATGCCACCTATTCTGCAAATGCACGATAGATTCCTCCACATCAGGAGCAAATAGTTGCTGAAGTTGGGCAGCCAAACGAATCAGACCAGCAGTTGTGTCATAGCAAGTTTCCAAATTAATGTGAGATTTAGATAATTCCAGTTCCCAGAGAAGACTGCTTGTACAGTTTGTTTTCAAAATCGCCTCCATAAAAGCCTCATGAGCAACTTTAACATAACCAGTTTTTTGAAGATGTTCAACACTATAAATTTCAGACTGAGAATTCAGTTCGGAAATTAAATGAAGTAGAAGCCCCAAGTCATGCACTCGGATATGGAAAACACTTTCAACTGTGTCCGCTGAAGATGAATTTGAAAGAGTTAAGCTGGATGCAGCCAACAAACAAGAAACACATTGTTCACTCATATCTTCTTTGATAAATGAACAGCTAGACTCTGACTTCAGTTCACTCTGAACTGCAGGATTCTTCATATAAGGCTCATAGCTCAAAGCAATATCAATCAAGCACAGAACAAAATAAGTTGAGTAAGAGATATTATGTTCCTTCTTTGAAACACTAGTATCTCCTACACCTTCGGTATTAGAAGCAGGCAAACAGAAAAAGGATAAAATTGCATTAAACCAATCCAAACGACCACCTGCAGCAATAACCGTACCACAGCTGACTGTAATGGATGTTACAGCGTTAGAAATCTCAGGGTCAGAGAGACAAATGACTTCAGAACCAGCACATTTGGAAGATAATGTATTTGAACCTCCTCCATCACCTCTTTTCACAGAGGAGTTACTACAAGAAATCAGAAGAAACTCATGATCAGGAAGTCCAGTGACAAACCCCCCCAACTTGCCTTCACCATGAGCTAACCGGAAGAAACTTGCAGCCTTAATGCCGCCAGTATTGGTGACCAATAGCACCTCAAACTTTTGAACCTTCAGCCTGAACTGATACCAAATTCCAGGAAGTTCACTCTTGATTGAACTTTTGGTACTATCAGATGTATCCCTATTAATAAGAATTTCAAGAGAATCACATTCCAAAAATACTGATGATTGTGACACAGAAGATTCCTTTTCAACATTGGCTTCCTTAGAAGCCACACATGTCAATGCATTTAGTGTCTGATGTAGAAGATGATGTATGCCTTTATATTGAGAATAATTCATATTAATCACAAGTTGAGATAGATGGACATGTATGAGAAAGGATGAGCTTAAAATCATCTCTTGTTGGGTTTGAGATTTCCAATCTTCTAGATCTTTCACTGTTGATACAGACACAAACTCGTGCCCCCTTCTTCCAATGTCCTCTTTGCCCCTAGTTTGCTCTGAATTAGCAAATAATCTGGCTTTCTTAGCAATCCAAGGACCAGTAACTTTACCCCCTTGCCAAACAACACGAAAAACAGAGAAACATCCTCTTCTATGAAAAATAGAAAAGAAGCAGCTAGCAGAAAATTTCTCTTTCTGCACATCGTAGGAGATGATTCCACCATTCTCATTACTTGATGTGATCAAGTAGATGTCAAGATCAGAGAAACTCAACTGAAGAGATTGAGCAGATACTGAAGGAAATCGTTTCTTCGAACTTGCATTTGAGCTTTGACTATAATCTGGAGTGCATCCATTGTTCAAAGATGATGATGAAGTAAAATCAAGAGCAATGAACTGTTCCCAGGTAAATGAATTGCTATGATCCCCATCCCTTTCGAAAGGAAAACACAATATCACTCTTGCATTAGATATTGATATATCACCATACAAGCATTGTGTTGGGGAGAAAGATGTCACACAGGGACCAGAACCTTCCTTCATATTACTCTGAGATGGTCCAGACTTGTTATCTAAAGCTTCAAATAGAATTTCCTTTTCTTTGTTATGCATCCCAAGTGATTTCTCAACTTCCTTTAGCAGATTCATGAGCATATTAATTACTGAAAAGATTACCCACAAACTAAATGGGGGCAAGCTCAGTGAGAATGATGTGTTTCCAATCAGACAACCATCAGATGAACTTGATTGCACTGAGAATTTGCAATTCATGACACCAGAAGTTCTAAACAGTGTAACTTTCAATAAACAATCATCCTTTCCAAATGGAAAATCTGTCGCAACAGACCCAATTAATGAATGTGAATCTACATTGTAACAGGTAGAAGAAGGGAGAGCATCAAGGACCTTAGCTTGTAGGTGTTGAACCGAAGCAGTTCGATTTTTAGCATCAATTCCAATGTTCAAAAAATTAGCAACTTCTACATGCTTCACCTTTGCATCTAGAGTCATGCCTTGAGGGCATACCTATCGGGATTACAATGCATTTTAAGTTAGAGGAGGAACTTATTCAAAAACAAGTATCAGACTAGATACAGGTAAATCGGTCTCTCAAAGCAAAAGCACGAAGCCATGGGTAAAGATTTTGCAAAGGGGTTTGGGGAGAAAGCATAGAAGCAAAATTTACCTGCAAAGCAAAATCGATGTCATTGCACTCTGCACCAAGATAGTCAATTTGTAACCCAACCTTGTGACCAATTTCGGTATCACAAAATTTCTTCTGTTCATCAACACTGCAAGACAAAACAACAGATACTCCAGCAAAAGTTGCCCTGAAATTGGTTTCCATATGTTGCTGTTCTGTTTATTAATATCATAAAAAACATTAGTGATAACAAACTATCAAAAGGAAACAGCATATATTTTGTGTGCCTATTTGTTCAGCACAAACATTATAAATAGTAGTTTAGCTCCCGTATGTTTACTTGTATACAGACATGAAAAAATGCAATATGCAGGAGTGAACTGCATATAAAATGTTTAAACCAAACACATTGAAGATATAAAGTTTCCATAACAAATAATAGGTTGAAATTTAAGTACCAGATGGAATATGCAAAGATCCAGAAGCAAGGCTGGATGCAGCAGTAATAGCACTAAAAACTGAATATGTCCAATTCCACATTCCACTGTTTCCTAAAGCTGATTGAGAATTTCTCATTCCATCAAAACATTCAAAAAACTGGTCCACACTGCAGAATTCCCATAACAAAATTATCAACAGATTAAGAGTCAATAAAGGTAGGGAAGACCTATAAGCTGCTAAAAATACTCAGTTGATTTAGCTATCATGTACATAATAGTTTCCTAAGGAAGTGATATTTCTTTACGTTGTTAACATTAGGTAAAATTGCACAAAGTATACAAGTTATAAGGTTTAGTAACCAAAAAGTTTAATCGATAACACAATGAACACAAATTATACTTTCATTTTAAAGTTTTTAGACTCATCTGTAACACATACATCCAATAGAGATGTTTGAATGAATTTCAAAATTTTCTACCGGAGAGCTTAGTTTTCTCTTTGAGAGAGGAGGATCAATTGATGACAAATATTTAATCAAAAAGTAGCATAAGAAATTTTTCTATTCAACAACATGGAGCAAAAGGAAAAATGTGAGATTGTCATGTTGTGAAGTTAATTGGTCAAACTAAATAAGATTTTCGGAATTGCCATTTGTCAAGGTATCCAGAGAGTCTAGCAATTTATTCAATTAGATAATTCTCTAATAATGATAACATTTAAAAGGGAGAAAGAAGGACCTACCTTGCCCCAAAATCAAGTTCTTGAATCCCATCCTTATTATGACATGTATGAGTAGATAATGGTACCCAATCAGATATAAGATTAGCCGCAGGAAGTAAATCTTCAGCAAGGGTTTCAGGTTGGATCAAAGAAGCGTATTCAGCTGACAAACTACCATTGGCAGTTACAATCTCACTGGGAGCGTTGTTAATAGAAACTGAAGTTAATGAAGGACGTAACAGTGTAGAATTTAACTGGGCAGATCCTCTTACATTGTGATTTGTGCAACCTTTGCCATCCTTGTTCAGATTCTTAAGAGTTTCCCATGATTGCAGTAGCCATTTAATAGAGCTAGGCTGAAATCTTAACACTATGGGATCAACGTGAGCATCAACATCCACCTTGCAAATGTCCAAGGAGCCATTCTTCCAAGGAATATTTAATTTTATACTTCCACTAAATCCACCTTTATTCCCGGTCATGACTGGACATGTGGCTATATTTGACCCCAAAACAGGTTCATCGCATCCTGCACTTGATTCATGCTGAAAGTAAATATCCTCATTATCTATTTGGAGAAGTTCAATAACTGCTCCGTGAAACTTTACAAAGTTTGTTAACTGGCTTATGCCAAGGACATCAACATTCAAATCAGCATCTTCAGACAGACTAGTTCCACATTGTATTTCAGAAATCTGAAGAACTAAGGTATGACGACAATTTGTCTTGTTTTCTACATTATCTACAAATGGATCAAATGCAACAATTACATTTGTAACTGTAACATGGAAGCTTGTGAGCAACCACTTTATCATTTTTGCAATGGTTTTCACACCTTCGTGAACATCCATTGAAGCCAACTTCTCAGCATCATCTGATATTTCGTGCTCAGTCCTCGTTGAGCTGTATCCATGTTGATGATTATCACTATTATCCATGCCATAAGTTTCATCTTCACTTGTTGACATTTTATTGAAGCATGGAGAAACTACTAATTCAAGCCCATTCACTTCAACCTCACAACCTTTACCACTCCAAGGCATTTTAATCAACAGGTAGCCAATTGAACCTTCTTTGATCATTATGGATGATGTCTTACCAAACTGTTAAAACATTTGCAGAGGAAGGCAAAAGTCAACAAAAAAATAAATAAATAAATACTCTAGATGCTTTTCAGCTGAGAACACCTCCCAATTCTATAAAAGCAATCTTAAGAGTTTACTTTGTGATAAAACTTAAACCCTACATTAAGAATTCACATTTTTCCTATAACAAAAACTATTTGACGTACTTAGGTCCCATTTGAAAGAGCTTATGATCTGGCTGTCCATAAACTGTTTTCAGCTTATTCCAATAAGCTCTCAAGGATAGTTTATGAAAACAGCCTATATCTTATATAAAACAATTATATGAGTACCTACTCAGTCAGACCTTAATTAAGTTATTTGACCAACAGGATCCATAGTCGTTGGGAGAGAGGTGATGCATATATGAGGAGTGTATCAAGTGACATCACTATATTATCACAAGAGATCAACGGAAAACCATTTTTTGAGCCTCGAGGCCTTGCCTGACCCTACCGAAACGCAACTCATGTAAAACTTTAATTTATCATCAAAAAAGGAAAAAGAACAAATTGACAGAACCAGAGTCGACCGTTAAATCTCAGCTAGCCGGCCAAAACTATAAGTTACAGAAAAGCACATGACTTTACATCCTAACCTTGACCATACATACACGACCGAATGAAAAGAATTTAATCCCCTTCCTTATATGTGTGTATTAATAAACAACTAATTCAAGTTAGGCTTCCTTCTGGGGCGTCGGCAACACACTATTTGTTACAATTTCATACCTTCTTTCAATACTACCAACCAAACCATGAAAGAAAAGGCGGCGAGAATAGCACGAATACCTTGGTGTTGACGAAATCGACATTGAGAGCGAGATCGGAGAGCTGAATGGTTCCCTCGGAGAGTTGGACGTCGAGCTGGTCGAGGTCGAGGTCGCCGAGAATGAACTGGCCAAGTTTCTTCTTGAGGAAGAACTTGCAAACCCTCTTGAGGGCCCACCGCGAGAAGGTGGCCTCGGCGGATTTTGCAAAGTTCCGCCAGGGGAACATGGCTGCGGGAAGGAGAATTGGGCGAATTAGGGTTGGGATAGAGAATCAGGAGGGAAAATCGGAGGGAGGGATGTTGGGAGGTGGCGGCGACGAACCATAAAGCTCCATAAGATTGGCACGCAACCACGAGAATGTGGGAGGAAAAGGAAGGATGGTTTTAAATTAAATCAAAAAATAAAATTCTACTTCTACTTTTTCGTCTTTTCCTCCCCTTTTCTCCTCCTCTTCCATGCAAAATTACTTTATCCCGTTCAAAATCAGTTACTTCGCATTACAAATTCTAAATTCTGTTACCAATGACAACTAACGAATCATAAATACAACTATTAATGAATTAAGAATTCGCATACTATTTTATTTTCATCTAAATTATTTACACTCATAAGAATAATATATATTTTGAGAAACTAACCATTATATCATAAATACATTTTTATTTTTAATATTGGTAATATATTATAATGATTTATTTTACATTTAAATATATCACTTTTAACTTATTTGTGTTATGTGATAGGTAGATATTATTATTAATTTATATATATATATCGTCATATTTACTCTTTTAAGTAATTTTTTTAAAATTAAAATAATTTCTTCGTCAATTTTATCTTTTAAATGATTATTTCTTACTTTGATCAATTTTAAACTTAATTGCTTTTTTAAATAAAATAGTTATCTATACTAATAAGTTACTTATAAAATAAATAAAAACGGTTACAAACAAATAAACATAAACATAAGGTAAGCTAACATGAATAATAATGCATACAGACAATTCATAACCATATAGTTTTTAACACATTTAACATTCAACAATGCATAAGTATCCGTCTATTATGCATTCCATATATGATATTATGACCTACTTCCCAAAGATTGTGTGTGCATTGAATCAAGTCTCCGAGATTCCGCATGTATCATACAGCCATCTTCATCTTCAAGTGTGTTACATTGCGTTGTAGAGTTAAAGTCCCTCAAGACCAACTTCTCTTTATATGATAGGATAAATTTTTACAATTCTACTATACTCTTTTTCATACCATGATCCATCAACTCTCACTTTCTAATTATATTTTTCTATGTAAATCCAATAACTAGTAGAGTTTTGATAATTTCTTTACTTGAGACTACCGATTCAAATACACTTATGGTACACATTAATAATGATTTTCCTACTTGGAAAACATTATACCAATTAACATGTTATTGCATTCAACTTCATAGTTTGGACTTTACTTAGTCTCACACATACAGACAATTAATATGTGTGTGTGATTAATAATATGGAATCCTGGCCTCAATGCCTTAGCTCTTCTTGGTCTAACACATTAAGTTATATGCTTATTACCTTGGCTATACTCAACAGATTTTCCTACACAATAGATTCATACCATATGCCCTGACTCTACTCAACTTCATGTGTGTGTGTATATATATATATATATATATATATATATATATATATATATATTTGTATCCATAATAGGTCGTGTCCTCTTGTGAAGACTCTATTCATCTTCACACTTGTCATTATTCTAACTCATTATAGAAGAATATGTCATTTATCAAAAGTGTTTCTCTTTTTCATTCAATAAACTGATATACTCATTTAATAAATTATCTTCTAATGAATATATTACATAATGAATACACTCCACTAGACAACTTAACACTTAAAAGAAAATGACTCATTAGATCACTAACACAAAAAAACCTTTTAACGTCCGACATTTTCGATCTTTGACGTCTGCCCAAACACCGACGTCGTATCGGGTGACGTCAAAATAACATCGAAAAAATAGCAGACGTCACTTGACGTTGGTCCTTTAAGAGTTCGACGTTATCCAACGTCGGGGCCAGTAACAGCAGACGTCAATTTTCGCGCTGAAAAGAGGAAAAACTTGAGCAATTTAACGTCTGTTAGAGCCCGTCAAACGTTAAATAACGTCGGTCCTGGTACAATCAGACGTTAAATAACGTCTGTCAGGGCACACCAGACGTCAAACTGCTACATTTTTTTAAAAAAAAATTGACTGTTTTTACAACATCCACACACCTGAAAATCAGAAAATTCCCAGAACAATTTCATAATACTTTCAGCACAATTCTAGAGTTACAGTTATATATAATAGAACTTAAGTTTCAACATATATTCTAAACTAATATAAATAACAACAAA
>Ga0214543_1000507_pt1 | contig 65913 bp, 20 predicted proteins | sample CNSS2metaG_FD_160094 | JGI IMG/M metagenome (GOLD analysis project Ga0214543, IMG submission 160094) | Root nodule microbial communities from cowpea collected in UCLA plant growth center, Los Angeles, California, USA - CNSS2 | ecosystem: Host-associated > Plants > Roots > Nodule | place: USA...
AATGGTGGTCAGATTCTTATCCCACAACTGAGTAAATTACTTTCAGATACTGTGGAGACATTAATGTGTCTCCAAGACTGGTTTATGGACCAACATGGAAGGTAATGAAATTAACACTTTTACTTAGATATTTTAATTAAGTGATTGTTAGAAATTTTTAATGAACTTCTTATGTTTTCAGGCCCTTCTAGATTAAAATTGGACAACATGAAACTTTATAAAATGTTGTAAGAGGTGTACATTGATGAAGTTAGTAATTTTTTTAATATTTTATTCAAAAATAAACTACAATATAAATTGGTCGTGATTTTTTATTTGTTTGTTTCTCAAGAATCAATCGGAGAACAGAGACTTCTTGATCCAAGCACTAATTATGGTTAAATATTTATTTTTTTAAATATTTTTGTAAATACCCGCGGGTACCCGTGGATACCCGCGGATATGAAAAAAATAGACGGGTATTCGCATAACGGATACCCGACGAATATGGGTACGGGTACGAGGCGAATATTTATTCAGGGTAAGTGGGAGCTACTATGAACATAAAGACCATTTTAAACATTTAGTAAAAATGAGAACCATTCACAACAAACACTGCAAAAAAAAAATGTATTTAAGCCTTATATAATTTAACTTATAGATTTGTGAATAGTAAAATAAATAATAAAATAAAGTAATTTAAATCAAATAAATATTAATTTTGGCTGTGTAATTTAACTTATAGATTTGTGAATAGTAAAATAAATAATAGAATAAAGTAATTTAAATCAAATAAATATTAATTTTGGCTGTGTAAGTAAAAGTAATATACACGGTCATTATTATAACTATTTTATTAATTATGATGATAATTAATTTTTTAAATGATTAAAAGCATTACAAAATATATGGTGATATTTAATTTGAAATAATTATTAAAAATTAATTTGAAATATTAATGCTTTCTTTGGATCTAGCCATGGGTGCATGAAGAAATGAAGGCACATAAATCGTATTTTTAACTTAATAAATTAATATAAATGAAAATTTATTTTTAAATTAGAGTAATTATAACCTTTACTTTTTTATTTAAAAAAAATTATATTATTAATACATTATAATTAAATTTGTAAACATAGTCTCTGAGGTTTCATAAGATTGCACAGTTTAAATGCAACCATTAAGAAACTGATGAGATAGTAACGGGATTTTACAAAAGACGAAATTCAATTTATATATATATATTTTAAAAATTTTATTATTTTAATTATGAATAGCATATTTTTTTTGGAAAGCAAAATAAAATAAATTTCTATGGGATGCTTATGTAAAATTGATTTATATAGTAATGATATTATAGACTAAATTCTTTATTTTAGATAATTTTTCACAAATAAAATATTATATAAGTTACGTTCATTGCATCAATATAATATATACATGTTAGAGAAAAAAAAAAGACGACCTAACTCTTAACTAATGCCCATGTTTGAGTTTTTAAAATAAAATATATAAATAATTGAGTTTTTATTAATATTTTATATTTCATTGGAACCAAATTTAAAACAAGATTCACAGCCTCTTTTGCAAATTCAAACTAAAAGAGGGTAAAAAACATTTAAGCTTATTCACTCAAAGATAATCAATTGTATTCTCTGAGGTTTTATATATATATATATATATATATATATATATATATATATATATATATATATATTAGTTATCATATATTTATTATTATTTCTCTTTTTTGATGAAATTTTTATTTTATTTATGTTTTTTAAATATCACCTAAATTCCTTTTGAACTGAAAACAAAATTAAAAATGTATTAGAGATAAAAGGATTAAAGAAAAAAAAGTAGAGAATGAAACAAAAAACTTAATAATTCACCAGAAATAAAAAATAACATTTATGTACATTCTTTAAGATAAATTAATTATTAACTCATTTCATATAAATATTTCACATTTGGTTGGAACCAAGTTTTAAAAGAATCGCATTCTCTTTCCAAATTCAAAGACTTAAGAAGAGTGGAAGTTACTTAAAGCTACATCAAGTGGATATGATTTTTCAAAATTATGATGACTCATGTGTTAAGTGAATTAAAAATTTTGATTTTGAAAGATATTGTTTTCATCAAAATAATTATGATTAAATTGCTTTCGATGCAATTTGGATAATTCTATTTTAGAGACCACTCTGTAGTAAAACTTAACATTGATTCTCCATTCATTAGAAGAAAAAGAAAAAAAAAAGAAGTTAGAAATTGCTTGTAACTGAAGATGAGACCAAATAGGCACAGTAAAAAGAATGAAAAAAAAAAAAGTAACACCTTCATTGCATTTATAAAGCACAATGAATCACGTCGATCTCATCGAATCGAAAAGAAAGAAAAGAAAATTGATGAGATGATGAATAGGTCAAATGGTACCCCACACTCACACTTGTACTATCATCAAGTTCATGCAATCAACTCATTTCATATCACAACTACCTTTCAAACTTAGGAACCAAAAATCATGCATGTTATCATCAATGAGAAATTCAAATATAAATCGAAAAACTTTTATTAAATAAAAATAAAAAAGTTAAAATGATATACAAGAAAAACAAGTATATATAATTTTAGTAAAATTACATACAGATTAATACTATTTTAATCCAAAAATTTTAAGACAATAAATTTTTAGTCTTTATTTTAAAAATAATACTCAACTTTTTTATTTTGTATCCGACAAAAAATTTTGAGTCAGTTAAATTTCTATCTGTATATGAAAAGCATAATGGTTCAAAAGATACAATATGTGTTCCCATATGAATCCTATTATAAGAAAATTGATATTACATTAATATATATATATATATATATATATATATATATATATATATATTATATCAAATTAGAAAAAAAAAATGAAAAGGAGACTAGTTGGAGTTGATAATTATTGAATGGACACATATTAGAACGATGAGACGTATATTTTGGATGAAATACGTACATTGATTTGTTGATTGTATTATATATAGGTTTTGAGTGTATATACAGACAGAAATTTGTTTTTCCTATGTAATAATATTCTACTCTTTTCCCCCCTTACGTGGTGCTATGACTAGACATCATTGTAATATTCTGCACCACCATATCTAATCAAATAATTATACTTTTCTCCTACGTACGCTGTACAAATATCAAATAAATACGGCTAAGATACGGAATAGAGATCGCAATTTTATATATATATATATATATATATATATATATATATATATATCCGAAAATGTTAATATAATTCAATTATTTATTTTTTAGTGTGATTTAATATAAGTCATTAATTAATATATCATTATTTTATTTAAAGTAATAATTCACACTAAATCACATTAAAAAATAAATGATAAAATAAATTACTGGTTGATCATCGTTCTTATAATTTTTTAATGAGATATATCACACATGAGAAAAGGAGTCATGCGCCATTGGCTAACAAGAAATAATATTGAAAGTTGACCATGAAGACATAATATAGCATCTATAACATTATATTATCCAATTATTAATTTATATAGGTTGGAAAATAATTAATTATTTGTTATCATATATATTGTTAACTTAGATCTGTGTAAACATGCAAAAGTGTTTTTGATTATTTCACAAAAGTTAGAAGGCCTTGCATTTCTCAAATAACTATTTTCTCCATTAATAACAAAAGAGGATTATTTGTTTAGCTTATTTTTAACAATTCTGAGAAGGTTACCCTAGTTTAGGCGGAAAAATTGTTAGATTGTTTTTGAATTATAAATAAAAATATAAGAGTAAAAATAAATGAAGAAAAATTGTTAAATGAATGAAGTGAGATAAATAAAAGAAACAATGATTTTACTCACGTTATATAAACCAGGGAAAACATAAACGAAAATAAATAAATTTATAAAAATATTTTATAATACTTGGAAATTACATATAACCAAAAAAAGGCAAACTATTTTGTAATATTGCTTTTAATATATATTTTATTTATTTAAAATATATATTTATTCTAAAAAACAAAAGAAAGACGTTGACACAACAAGGTCAAACATATTAATCAGTCAATTGTTTGTATGAATTGAATACAAGTGTGCAAGTAATACGGTTGCATGTGTGCACCTTTTGGTAGTATCATGTGTAATATTTCTTCTCCTTTAACAAACCCTAATCACATTATTTTACTTATTTTTAATGTAAGATTCATAGCACATCAAATACCTAATTATTTTAGATATAAACAAGAATGAATAATTTTATATTACATAATTTAGTTTAACTAATTAATGTTAAATAAAGGTATTTCACATCAAGAATACAAAATTTATTAAAATAAATTAATTAGCTAAAGGATGTTTTAGAAATAATATTATTTAACAATATATAAAATTAGTTAAATTTATTTATATTTAAGTTCTTCTCTAAGTGCCAAATTTTTTGTTTGTATATATTTAAGTAGAAGGACTTGCATATTTTAAAATTGAACACTCATGTTTTGGATTCTATGTAGTAAAATGGAGAAAAATAAAGATGAAATAAGTAAATAAAAAGGTAATAGAAGTAGATGAGAATTCGTTTAGCTGAATATAAACAAAGAAGAACGAAAATAAGTAAAAAAAAACAAAAGTTAAGTGAAAATATTTTTTTTATTGAAAAACCAAATTAAATTTATTATCTACTTCCATTTTTTCCCCTTCAACCAAACAGATCATAATAGAAGTAAACCAATTGGTGTTTTATGATATCTTATTGTCTAGGGTGAAATAATTAATAAAAATTCCCTTACCTCAAACGAGTAATATACATTTAATAAACCTTAAAATATATTACACACAAATATTTGTACATAAAATCTTCTCCTAAAAGAAAAAAATAAGTATACACACAACTATTATATACCATAATTTTTCAATAATAATTTTATACAATTATTTTTATTACATGTCTTTTTCCTTTTTTGTTTTCTTTCTATATATTTCCCTCTTTCATTAATCATATATTTTAAATAAAAAAAAATTATATCACATCTCTCTCACCGTCTTACTCTCTTCTTATCCTCAGAGTAAACTATACCATTATTTTCTCATGATTTGGTATTAAAACTTACAAATAATTTTTGATTTTATAGTTTTCCTCTCTTAGGTTTTCCTTGTATCTGTAACTTAGTTTCTCATACATGGAATTAAAGATATACTCTTGAAATTGTTGGTGAAGTGGACCTAGCCTAGTAAATATAACCTTGCATTTTAGTACTTTTCATTTTTAATTAATTTATACACCCAAAACATTTTACAATTATAATTTGTTAACTGGAGAAAGTTATTATGATATTTTCTCTCTATTGTCATAATCTATTGCCACGCACTTATATTAAAAAAAATGATATTTTACTTGTTATCAACACGTGTCCACTTTTGAAGATATAATTTTTCAAAGATATATGCACATTCATAAGATCAGTTGCATTGAAAAATAGGTGGAGATGAAAGGTGTGTTTTGTGAAAAGACTATTTATACAAAACATGCATGTCTTTGTTTTTATTCCTTCTGGCATTTCTTCCTTGTCTTCATAGAATACAGACATTAGTGTTCTGTCAGTATATTTCCATGCTCTTTTACAGTGTTTAGACTAAGCTAGGGATATACTATGTAATAACATAGCTAGTACCCACACAAACACAACAAACAAATACAACATACAATAAATCTAATTATAATACTTCAATACCTTTTAAACTCTTTTGCTAGTCTTTTTCAAATTCAAAACATAAACATATATACATTATAAATTCTGTTGAACTACAATGGTCATTTTGGTATAGACTACAAATATTTTCTTTATGTTTATTTTTTTGTTTGTGGAGATGAAAACTACCTTAGCTTTTGATTTAGTGTCTGATTGATATGCCCGATAGTTACACATCATTTATCGAGGTTAGCTTTTGATTTAGTGTCTGATTGATATACCCGATAGTTACATATCATTTAAAAATCGAGGTCAAAAATAATTTAAATGTATTTTTCTTTTTTGATATGTCTTTTAAGAACAAAACTCTGGAAGTTCAAAGCAGATAATACCTAACAATTATAAACAACAAAAGCTTTTTATATTTAAGACTGAGAACTCAATGGTTAGGTTGAAATAATTTAACATCAGTTAACCCACATGTTGAGTGATAGATGCTTTGGCTTTGTGAGCAATGTTTAGAGAAGAGTTTAGTGCCCTGAGATTGGAATTGAGCATGCTGAATTTCCTGGGAAAAGTGAAACAGATTGTGAAGATAGAACAAGTGGGATGATTACAAAATGAAGAGAAACAACTTCTTCCAAATCTGAATACAATGAGGAAGGGAACAAACACGGTTTGCGGAAGAATTAGTGTTGCTCGAATTGACAGGTGCACCACATTGCTTACTTTGTGTTATATCACCTTTAACATTATTATACTTGCACGGGGTCACCTTAATTTGTAATCAATCTAATTGTAAGTATTGAAAAAGTGGTGTAATAAAGTGATCTAAAAAATTGACGTGCAAAATACCCATATATTATAATTATTATTAACCTGTGAATGTGTTGCTGAATAGGCTGGAAAAACAGCACCTGATAGCTTCTTATGAATGGAACGCACTGCAGGACAGATTGACAAAAGCACTCTATCAGTGAACAGCAATATCTGATGGACCCATGATTATCAAAAATCATGAGTTTTTAATTACACTTGTTCCTCTTCACCTACCACACTAAACAGTAGAGTTAACTCACTTCACCTCTGAATTATGCTTTTGGACCACCACATAATATGGGAGGCAAACCATGTTTTGTGGTCCAAATTCCAATTAATTGGCTAACTCATTTCATAATAAAACAATTAACAAATTGGTGTTCTTCCTGAGTACAGCTTTATCAATACTTAACCTTGTTGGTTGTTTGTTTGTTCTTAGCATAGCAGCAGCACAAGACTATCTATATATGTTTCCCTGTGGTTATTTCAGCCAAATGAATTAAAACACAAAGACAAATTGCATATTATATAGAAGGGAAAGAGCTGAGAATGATTAGGCCTGTGTGTTGGTGCATTGATTATGATCTCTAAATGGAAGTTTAAAGTAAGAGTAAGGCAGAAAAGGGTGTGATGAGAAATGAATTTAAGGGATGCAGTGTCCCCTTGTGAGGTACCAATCATCCCTTCCCTCACCTGCCCCGTTGGCAACTTTATCTTGAGCCATACACGTAATTCCATGGTTCTGACACTTTGATCTAATTCCCTCATATGAAAGCAAAGTATTAGAGAGTGACGGTATCCCCAGATACATACATACACACAGTACATTCCATAAATGAATTTTATCCTCTTATTCTTTTCCTGAATCCTGAAAAATGGCTCTACAAACCCACATTGCATGAGGACAAGCAAAAGGGTGGACACTGGCATAGAACAAAACCACTTGCCCCCACCCAAAAAGAAAATTAAAAGCATAATGAAAAGGAGGTACCAAAATCAAACATAGCCAGCAGCAGCATGATGATGTCTGTGGGGACTTCCAATTCCAGCCTATGCATCTTTCCAGGTAATCAAAGCAACTCTAGCTCTATTGCACATTATTCCACTATGCATTTCCCATCACTTATCACTAATCATTCACACAAACCAAAAATTTATCATTCAACAAACAACACCACAATAATACCATCCTTTCTTAACCATTACTTAACCCACTATGGACCAATGCTTTTATCTTCATTAATCCCAACCTACTTAATCACTCTCTCCACAACTTATTTAGCTACCATCTATGCAAAATCTAGGTTTAACAATGGAAGCTCAAAGAATGTTGTAAGATTTAACCTGTGATTAGAGCAACGCAATCAATGGCAGTAACTGTAGATGATGAGCTTCTTGATTACTAGAAAATAACTAAAGCTCAAAGAAAAAGGGTAAAAGTCAATCAATGGCTTTTTTCACAAAAACTGTTTTTCTTTTTATTTTTTTCATTACCTTTTGTTTTATGTTCCTCAGCTCTATATATAAGCATAACCCACACTTTGTTTCTTCTAGTCAATATTCCGGTCAAACAACCTCGCCGGAAAATGGACGAGTCGTGGAGAATGCGAATGGGACTCACGCCGGGGCTCCCTCGCCGCCGATCCATGGAGGACCGCTCCGCCTCCCGCACGCGCCGCTCCGTCTTCTTCGCCGCCACCGCCGAGGCGGAAACCCTCGACCCCGACGACTTTGCCGATGTCTTCGGAGGCCCGCCCAGGAGCCTCCTCGCGCACAAGTTCTCCAGGTCCAATTCCTTCTACGAGGAGATTTTCCGACCGCCGGAGTTCGCGTCTCCGGCAAAGTCGAAGGGCGGCCGGAGCCTGCCGGTGTTCCGGATTCCAGCCAAGAACGAGGCGTTTTACAGCGACATATTCGGGTCGGACGATGACCGGCGGTCGCGGGAGCGGTCGGGGCCGCAGTCGAAGGCTAAATCGAAGTCGAATTCGTCGTCGGCGCTGAGCTCCGAGGAGCTGAGCCCTCTCCGGCCGCCTATCGGTGATGACGTGGCATTATCGGCCTTTGCTTCTAAACTCAGGTACTGAAATGAAATCCCAACCAACTAACTGTTTCGAGAGTCCTTCTGTTACGTTCTGAATTGACCATTTTGCCCTCTGTGATTGCCTCTATTTGCGGTTTTGAATTGAAAGAGTAAAAAGGAGTGTAGTATAGAAAATGTATTGCTAGGATTTTTCTTTCAGTAAATTTGGGAGCTAAACTTTGAAATAAATATGATTTCCAAAGTAGACGAAATATCTTTTCTGGAAAATAAACTTCACTGATTTATGAAACTGAGGTTATGCAAAGTTTTTTATTTACAGTTGGGGCAACAACTGTAGCATTCCTTAATATTGTGAAAAACTAAAAACTAATATGATTGAAACAGTTATTGTTATGGGAAGTCTGAGGTTTCTTTCTGGGTGATTGTTTCAGGCCAATAAATGTGCCATGCAGATGGAACTCAACCACTATGATGCCTGGGGAACACCCGATTAAACAAGGGGGACCACTTTTTCCATTCAATAATCAGTTATTTGAAGTTCATTGTCAGGATAATGAGTTCAAGGAGAGCTTCAAGAGTCCTCATTTCGGATTCTCACGAAGAGTCTCTTCACCAGAGACAATTAGTCTTGAATCCAATTCATACCAAAGCATGAAGGTATCTGCCGATGACTGGGAACTCAGTTCCCCGTTTTCTGCTGTCTCTGGCCTTTGCCATGAACATGAGGCAAAATCTTCAGTTCATGATTATGTTCTTCCAGAACTGGTTATAGACCAGGACGATGATGAAGTGATGAGCTCCTATGTCATAGAGGTCAACTCCAACTTCAGAGAGGAAAGTTGTGGAACAGCAGACATTGATGAAGCAATAGCATGGGCCAAGGAGAAGTTTCAGTCACGAAATTCTGATGAAGAATCAAGCTTGAGAAATGAAAGCAGTGAACAAAATACAGCGGTGGAAGGTGATTGTCTTAACTGGAAATAAAATTTTGTGCTTATTTTCTTCAGCTTATCTTTAAAAGAGTGATTTCAGTATTTTTAGAAAAATCATCTCTGAAACAAACTAATTCAAACCTGCATGATATAATGCAGGAACGTCTGATGCAGGTGAATGCCATAGTGATGAAACGGGAAACATTCAATCTTCCAAGGTAGTATGATATATTGGAAAAAGCATTGCTTATGAGTATGATACAAAGCTTGTAATGACACTACCTCAGTTTTAAGATTTGTCCGTATTGCCTATAGTTTTGGATAGAAATTTTGAATTAGAAAAATATAAAAAACTACTTGAAATATTGATGAAATCAATTCCATTCAGACATAATCATTTCAGGAATTGATAAAAATACATGGTCATAGAAAGAAATGATAAATATTCGCTCAAGTTGTATAATATATTTTATTTACAGGTTGTGATCAAAAGAGTCCATAATAAAATAAATGCAAGGAAAGGAACCAAGTATCTGTGATTAGAAATGAGTAAGAGTTTATTCAGGCTAATCAGGCTGCAATTCCCTTCCTCTCACAATTAACTTGTCTTCTTATATTTTAAAGCAGCTGAAACTTTCTACTTTGTAAAATACGTGACTATGACTATTACTAGGATTTTCCTTTACTTCCATTCCTTTTATCTTAGAACACAAATTTATATGGATTGTTCTGTTGTTTCTATGAAGGGACAGACAGAAACAGAAAAGTTGGACAGAGATATAAGATTGTGGTCATCTGGCAAGGAAACTGACATTCGGCTACTCCTTTCAACACTTCATCATGTAACGTTTTATTTGTTGTTGATATTTCAATATTGACAAATTTATTGAATCTTCTGTAGTTTTATACCCCTTTCCAAGCATGAAGACAACTGGAGAATTGACATTATTTTATGTTTTCAATAAAAGATTTTATGGCCCGAGAGTGGCTGGTATGCTGTTCCTCTTCCGAACTTAATAGAAAGTTCACAAGTGAAGAAGGCCTATCAGAAAGCAAGATTATGCCTCCACCCTGACAAACTGCAGCAAAGAGGAGCAACACTCCTACAAAAGTATATAGCAGAGAAGGCTTTCTCCATTCTTCAGGTATGTGAAATATGTGTCATATATGTATAAAACCTACTATTTGTTTCAGAGACAATAAATATAGGCTAAAGATCAACACAGAAATTAAGTTCATATCTACTTTGGAACAGGATGCATGGACTGCATTCATATCTGAAGACGTTTCCTTCTAAACAGCAGGTGACTCCAATTCCTGATAACTCAGTTTTGGTTTAAAGGTCGTGGGAAAACATCGAGATGAACATTTTGAATGACTGAAGTGATCATGTCCATGCAGCATATACACAAGATGTACATGAAATTTGAAAGCAGCATGTCCATTTGTACAAACTGTTGACTGATGGATCATGGATCTACTGTTTTGTGCTTGTATCATAAGTTGTTTGACGCTTTTGTAGGTATTATTTTGGAAGTAGTTAACAGGAAGTTATTTGGTTGGTTTCAGTACTTGATTTGTATATGATGACATGAAACCAAGAACTTAGCTTTTGTTATTCTTTTGGAACCTTGTTCCATTCAGATCTCATCAACAGCAGCCCATCAACCTTTTCAGCTCTTTCTGCTGGATAAGCTTATCAGTTATCATCCCATGCTCTTAGATTCCTTTAGCCCCTTCTCCTACGGCAGAGATTTCTTGGTGTGTCTACACATGGTCAAATTGTAAAATTGAAATATTTCCAGTATCATGTATCAGGTTACAGCAGTGAACAAGGCCTGGTTCCAACTGCTACCTACGACTAAATTTCCATGTTTACAGATATTGGCTTCTCAGGAAAATATGTAATCTCTTACACCTACATCATGTATACATGTAATTTCTATGTCGTTGGTCTCTTGATTGAATTCCATTCTTGCAGAGATTTTTCTCTTTTTTTTTTCTGACTTTTGACCTAGATGATAAAATTTCCACCATATTTGGTTTTTGGTTTGGAGTGTTCCAATTCAAATTCAGTTTAGATAAAAAATTTAGATTTGTAGCATGTTTGATCATCTTTAAAATATATAGACATCAATATTTGGCTGAACATAATTTTTGTACAAATAAAAGTTGGAATTACTTTTGCATAGTTACAACTTTAATTCCAATTTGCAAATTAATCCAAACATGTCCTTTGAAGTTCCATTGATAAATATGAAATTACTACCTTTTCACCTTTTGTTCCCAGTATCATGAAATCAAGAAATAAGCACTTTTTAATTATTTTGGAATCTTATTCCATTCAGATCTTATCAACTGCAATCCATTTGCATTTGAACTCTTTGGGCTAGATAATCTTATCCTTAGTGCACACATTTCCTTAGCCTTTTTCCCTACTTCATAGATTTCTTGCTTTGTCTAGATCCTGTCAAATTATAAAATTGCATATTTCTGCACTTAAATTTCCACTCTTACACCTACTGGCTACTGGCAGGAAAATATGAAAGCTACAACACCTACATCATGTCATATTTTCATTGTGGATGATCTTAAATCTTTTGAGAGTTTATTTAAATTCTATTCTTGCAGAAACTGCTTTTCTAACTGCTAACCTAGATGATAAAGTTCCAAAGTTCCATTGATAAAATATGAAATTACTATACTTAGAACTTAATTCAGCTTTGCTTCTCAGTATCATCAATATATTCAATACAATAAAAACGCAACCAGAGATTTGAAACGGCAACTTAACTAGTATATATATCAGTAACTTCGCATGAGCAATCTGTACTAAGAAAGGAAAACATACAAGGCATATAGACAATTTATCAAACAGTTCAGCTTCATTGGAAAACTATGCATTCACAGAAGTAAATAGACACAATGGAATGCATCCACTATAGTCACCCACCCCCCTGCTTTAACAACTCCCCAAATTCTTCATCAGTGCTTTTAAGCATCACTGACAAAGGTAAAGTGATCCCACTCTGCACAACCTCAGTGTGTCTAGGTTTTATCCTGTTTTCCAAACTAAAAGCAAAGTACTGAGGAAACTCTTTAAGCTCCTCCACTTTTCTTCCCATTTCCCCAGCAAAATAGCCATACTTTGGTTGAAAATTATTCTCTATACTGAAAGTGAGCAGTGCTGGACATCTCAACACCATACTCCTGATCTCATCCTTGGAAAGTCCCAAAGTCTCCAAAAATCTAAGTTTAGGGATGAGGGTGTGTTCCACACTAGACACCAAGAGAACAGAATCTTGATAAGCCAAGGCCCCCAAATCCTTGAATCCAAGTCTCCTTAGGTAAACCAAAGCTGGCCTGAGCTGGTCTTTCACACTGGATGTAAGCAATCTTGGGCACTTATTGATCACCCTTCTGAAACTATTTTCAGGGACTTTGAGTTCATTCAAGATGAAATCAAAAACTGGGGTGAGATCAGTTTTGATGTCAGAGGTGAGAATCTTGGGGCACATGCCAAAGATTCTGGGCAGGTCCTTCTCAAGAATGCCATTGGAGAAAAGGAAGGTGATGATGGACTGTATGGATTCCATGGTGGCTGTGCGAAGATCAGGGTTTTGGGAGAGTGCTTTGCCAGCATCAACACCCATTACCTCGAGACACAGAATTTTCTCTTTGAATTCAAGGGAGAGTTTGGCGTGGGTTGGAGGATAAAGTGGGTGGTTTTGGAGAAGGCTTTTGGGTTTCGGTGCCACATGCAGAACGGTTGATCTTAGAGGAGAGTACGGTTTCTCAGAAGCGGTGGAGCAAAGGGAAGAATGTAACGCGACGGCTCCGGCGGCTGGGGGCATGACGGAGATTGAAGAGAGAGAAACAGAGAGTGAGGCATACAGAGAGAGAGAAGAAGGGATAGGGTAAAGGGTGTGGTATTATGGAGATGTCGTACCATTACGGCATGACACGTATGCATATGTTGGGAATTTGATTGGCTGAAAATGGATATCACTTCATGGGAGATGGCTGAAAATCTTATTGATTTTCATATATTGTTTGAAACATTATACACATCCCTCACGAACTTTAGGAACATTGTAATAAGCTAAATCATCTTTCTTCTTATTTATTTGTGTATGAATTGTCTTGCGTATCTATTTCTTCTCAAAACTATTTTCCCATTGTCTCTTGATGTGTAATACTTTCTTAAGGACTAAATCAAAATAACTAATATGGTCACGTGTTAAAAAGATGGACTATTGTATTCATTTGTTTTGCCTATGCCACTACTACTATATTTTCATGGGTGTTTCTTCATGCACTCCTGTAAAAAATGTGTTTTTTAATTCACATTGAAATGTGAACGTATCATGCATCATATAATGTAAATAATTCAAACATTAAAATGAAAAGGATTTGATATGTAAAAAGAAAAAATTTAATATATAGATTGAAAAGATTATATTTACTCATTTTTAAAGTTTGAGGTCAAAATACATCAAAGTTTTAAATAAGAAAAAATTCTAATTTTGCATTAAATTTTATAAATTAAAAATATATTTTTATTTTTTTTTTTATATATATATATATATATATATATATATATATATATTTACAGATTATTCTAGTTTTTCTTGGGGAGAGCTAAGCTTTGGGCTAAATATTCTTTTTTGGGCCATAATTGCACTTTAGATTTTAATTGTAATTTTTAGTTCAGGCATTGGTGATAGGGTATCTTTTGTAGTGGGCCTATTATCTCATTTTCGGTACATATTTTTTGTAATTTTCATTAGGCCTTGGCCTTCTAAATGTTTTTTTTTTCAAATAGAAAAAACAACTTTAATAGGTGTTAGAGTCTCATTGAGGAATTAAGGTACAAGTTAATAGAATTTTATTAATAGTAAAATCCTAAAAGCAAATTGATAATAGAAAATTGAATGTAGCTCCTAGTGAACCGATAAAATAGAAGTGTGATTTTTCTTCCTTACTGTTCACGATTCTTTTAAATGGCTAAATGATTTTTATCACAATCGTAATTATCTTCTAAAGCTTCTTTAAAGGGTTTTTTCTATTTCTTTCAAATTAGTAATTCATTAGAAAAAAAAAAAGGTTTTTGTTAACCTTTTCATAAACACACGATATTGGGACGAAAAGTTTGCGAAATGTGAATTGCCACCAATTTAACTCTCCTTGTTGATGATCATATATTCTTCCAACTATAGAAAACGAATTCAATAACTAATTACTGAAATAATTTAATTGAAGCAATTCTAAGCTCAACAACACTTTATATAAAGAGGCTATTTTACGATTAAAAAGATGGATCAATCGATCATTTCCTTTTAAAATGATAAGGAATTGGAGATGGAAACAAATGACAGAAATGTTTAGTTGGCCTAGATTTGGCTTTTACATTTGTGACAGCACAAAAATGAAAAAGTCATGAATATACGGTTCAAATAAAAGCTAATTTCCATAAGCAAACGGTCATATAAACAAACATTAGGAATGTTTAGCTAGACTAGTTTTCCCTTTTGGATATGCAAAGTTTGTAACAGCACAAAAATTAAAGTTACTCGTATACAATTCAAGTAAAGGGAATTTTAACTGACGAGGAAAAGAGTCCATGACAGAATCCTCAATGAGCACCCTTAGCTAATAACACAACCACTCATTGCACTTCGTACGGAGATCACATTTTGGATGACACTTATTTTGATGGTTTAGCACCTGCTCATACAAATTCAAAACGATATTACATTACAAGTTCATTGCTCAAAACAAGTACTATAAAACATATTTCTATAACTCCAAATATCAAGATTCATAGAAAACGAACCATCTTTTCCTCCATCTTTTCCTCCTTCCTTTCCTCCATCGATAGGCTCTGCTTTCCAAACAATGTCTTTCAGCCCAGTGGCAAGATTTTTGTAGAACTACTAAGAAAGAGATAAGTTAGTCCAAGCAAAGGTAATGAAAATGAAAATTTGTTTTACTCGGTGATCTGTAACCACAAGTCAAGTAGTGATAATAATGAAGAAGTGTTAATTGCACTCCTGTAAATAAACAAATACATACATATTTTTTGCATCAAACTTACCTTGTGAAATTCCAGTGTATCTCCTTGAGACTTACGCAGCTCAACCATGTATAGCGAAGGGGCTACCTCTAAGATCTGAAAACCGGCTCTTAAAGCATTAGAAAAATAGTGACGACTCCTGAATACAAATAAACTAACATGAAAGAATACTTTGAAAACATATACCTCGGTGGCCACAGATAGATGACCTTTCCGTCCAGTCTTTTCCCCTTGAATCTTTAACTGAGGTGCAGCAGAATAAGATAAACAATCAGATATGTATATCAAGTTATTAGTGCTAGAAAGTAAAAATTAGCTTCGATATGTATATCACGTTATCAACTAAATACATTTGTCTACCTTACAGTTGTTCTTCTTAACATCAAAACCCAGGGGTCCTGCAGCTTTCTCAATTTCTGAAATTATTTCATCTGCTGAACATTTGGATGTGAATCGTGTTTCCCTTTTAACAAGTCCCTGGTTGTCAAAAAATACAACTAGCCTTAACCATGATAATAATCAAATAGCATGTGCAACAGAAAGTAAAAAGAAAAGAAAAGAGTAGTTGTGATCCCTTGCCCTCACAGGACAATTCTTATTTTACAGGTTTCTGTGATGCATAGTTGTAATAAGAGAAAAGTATACAAATCATTTAGTTATGAAGATACACATACCATTTGCTTCTCAAACAGACTACTAAGGTTGAGACCTTGAGATTTAGATATAAGCTCAAAGGCATTCATTGTTGCTGGTGCCACATGCCCCTCCTCTTCACGCCTCTCAACTACGAGATTTTGAGAATCCTGTGTACCGCACTCAATATAGAAGTTAGAATCCAAGCTTTGGTGAAAAAAAATTAATTAGGCTTCACAAAAAAACCAAACACTTACCAAAGATTCGCTGAAAATACAATTTACATCATCAAGACTAACACTAGGCTGTTCAAATACGGGAGGCTTATATCCCTTCTTGAACCAATCATTCTCAACCACCTCAGATAATGTAATCCTCTGTTGCGTATCATTAAATAAAAAAACAGATAAAGATTTTTTCACATATTTGGTAAGATGGCGGAAAAAAAATAAGAATATTTGCTAGACACCAGTGGCATACAGTGGCAGGATTTGGATCAAGTATTCTGTTGATTAGTTTCTTTGCACTTGAAGAGAACCATGGAGGACACGTGAACTCAGCCTTGTAAATCTGTCGCGGGAAATAGGAAAAACAAAATAAACGAAAAAGAAGCACACGAGGACTGTCATGAAACAGAAAATATGTAAGGTCATTCTAATTCACAAAATTCAATATGATGAGTTTTCTAGACAGCTTCACGACATTAAATAAATCAAGCTAATTATCTAATTCATATAAAAGGTACCAATTCATCTAGTAATTAGTTCGTAAACTGCTTCAATTCTTACAGATTCTAATCACAAAGATAATAAATTTTGAGAAAAATTAGGTTGTATCGAGAAAGATCAGAATAATGTGAATCGAGTTCAGTCAGGTGAGCAGAAAGAAACGAACATGGAGTAATCAAAATCACCTTTTTATATAAAGCCGTTAGATTGGTTTCTTCAAAGGGCAAATAGCCTGCCATTAAAACAAAGAGAATAACACCACATGACCACAGATCTGCCTTTGCACCATCATAACCTTTGTTGTTAATCACCTAGACGATAAGGAAGCAGTGATAAAAGAAGAAAAAATAAAAGTTTATGAGATAAAATGTAATGGTAACAAGCAGCAAAAGCCAATCTACCTCTGGAGCAACATAATTTGGCGTACCACATGTTGTGTGAAGTAGCCCATCTTCCTATTATCATTAAGATAATCAGTTTCCAGTTACACGTAATTACATTATCACTTTTTTTTTTTAAATTACTCTATGTGCTACTCACCCGAACTTGTTGAGGCAATGCACTCAATCCAAAATCTGATACTTTAAGCACTCCATTAGCATCCAGCAACAAATTCTCAGGCTTTAGCAGATAAAACAAAGGAACACGTTAATTTTATATTCTTTTTCTCTCCTTCCCTCTCCCCTTTCTTCACACACACATACATCTTTCTTGTAAATATAAATTCTTGCACTGCACTGAATGTTCTCTGAATTCAGAAATCCATATTTTTGAGCATGCAGTGGCATTCCCTCTTTGAAAAGGGGATCAGAGGAAAAATGTAAAGGATGCAAGAGTTACACACCTTTAGGTCTCTATGAAAAACACCTCTGCTATGGCAGTAATCCACAGCACATATAAGCTGTTGAAAATATTTTCTTGCTTCATCTTCTTTCAACCTCCCGCTGCGTGCCTGACTCAAGTTAATAGCAACAAAAACACAATAGTAGAGTTATATAAAGACCGACGAGATAATTCGCAGGACTCAGGCCTTCAGAAGCTTGCGGTAAAGATAAAAACTGCCTTACAATTTTATCAAACAGCTCTCCACCAGTCACAAATTCCAATACAATGTATATCTTTGTTCTGCTAGCCATCACCTACGCGACGATTAGTCATTTATAATGAAGTTAGGAAAGACAGGGAAAATATGAAAACAGAAATAAATGATACAAAATTTAAAGTAACTGGAAGGAATCGTCTACTGCATTCTAACCTCGTACATACGTATGACATTTGGGTGTCTAACAAGTTTCATCGTCGATATTTCTCGTTTTATCTGCATATCAGTGAAAAGTGGTAAATGTAAATCTCCCCGGAAAATTCCAACAGTTCACACCAGGACCTATTATGGTCAAGCTACCTATTTTGGCTCAAAGATACCTCTACAAAACCGTCTTTTAGATTGAGGTGAGGATTCTGTAATCTCGATGTTTGGCTACTGATCAAACTATCTACGTCAGAAACTGAACTCTAAGAGTGTAACTAAACTCGAAAGAGATTCTTTGGCCACTGAAGAACTAGCTCAAGAGAATGAAAGCAAAACTCTTAAAACAGTTTTTATTCCGACTTCAAACTCAACCAAAACTGTTAGTTTTGCTGACGAATTTATGGTCTAACGATAACAGTCCTAAAATAATTAAAATTAAAGTGTTATGGTAACAATTATGGAGGTCATGATTTAACTCTGTTTTGTGTAATATTATAACACAAGTTTTTTTGAATAAAATTTCAACTCTTAACATTACTGGTGAGAGTTTCTAATTTATAAGCTTTACTAATTCAACTAGGATGTAAGTTATTTAATTTTTTTACATTATTATCTTTTATATTGTATTTTTTTTTGCATTGTTCATAATTTATTTTGTCTATCATTATCTATTTTCCAAAAGTAATCAATTTTTTTTACATAATATTATATAAATATTGCACGATGAAAATTGAAAAAAAAAATAGTAGTTTAAGTTAAGAAATAAAAATATAAATTTATGAGAATAGATAAAAAATAAATTTGATTACTACTTATTAGAAGAAATAGTTTAAATAAGAGGTCTTGTCTAAGTAAGAAACATATATAACATAAAAAATAAGAAATAAAAGCATTACAAAGGATAATAAAAATTTAAGTATTTTATAATAAATCTAAAATTATAATTATATCACAATATGTTTTTTTCTAAAAAAATATAAATTTTATTTATAAAATAAAATTTATATAGTTATGTCACTTATATTTAACAATTAATTTATGAGTTAATTCTACCAAAAACTTTTAATCTAATAAATAAGCTTATTATTACAAAGTTTATATATTAGTAATTTATTAACTAGCAATTAACTTGTAAGTTAGAAACTAAGTTATTTTTACCAGCTAGATCATAAAGTCAAACACATGCATAATCAATCACCAGGTTATATATCTTCTCTCCTCGTATTTCTCTAAGTATCTGTCCCCTTTGTCTCCAAGGATTTTTCTTTATGTTAAATTTGAAAATAAAATATAGAAATAAATAGATAAAATTAACGGTATCAAAATGAAAATAAGACCCACACACACAAAAAATAAAAAACCAGAACAAAGATCTACAATAAGTAGGACCATGCCTTAGTGCACTAAGTTCTTTTCATAATTAATTTAGTCTTTATCTCCAATTTAACATATTAGCCTTCAAAAATCTTCCATCCCTAGTGCTGCTAACACCCGTCCCACATATACATGATAATAAGAAATATATATAAAAACAAAATAGTAATGATAAATAATAATAAAAATAATACCCAAGAATACTTACTCTAAAGTCAAAATTTGTCATTGTTTCAAGCTGTTTATTATTCAAATTAGACAGTTTTATTGTGTTTTCCCTTTTTCACTTTCCTTCTAGTTAATAGGATAGTATTTTCCTAGTTTCTTTCCCTATCCTGCTTATTTTTTATTAATACAATTTCAAAATAAATAGTATGCGTATAATGTGTATAATTAATTTAAATCATGCTAATTTTATTTAATTATCCAAATTATTTATAGAAAAGCAAATTCTACTTTTTAAAAATAATAAATAAACAAGTTTCACGTTCATTTAGTTTACTGCATGTTTTGTTCTGTTTTCTTCATACACGTCAACGACAACAGAATCCAAACACCCAACAAATTAAAAACTCTTACCCTCTCAGAAGACGACAAAATTTCCTTTAATAAATATGCTGAATTGATTTCCACGTTCTAAACGAGAGAAACCAACAACAGAAAACAAACCGACGGAAACTCCCGAACAAAAAAACTAACAGAAACCCATAAATGATCTCATATTATGTCAAACGACCTCATCCACAGTAATATAATAAGGATTAAGAAAATGTGTAAAACGGTTGAAAACTTTGATATATGTTTATTACAAAATCTCTTTATTAGAGTAGGTTAATATAGTATAAAATTTAAAATTCGATTTTAAATAAAATTTGTATTATAAGAATTTCAAAAATAGACATTTTAAATATCTCGATTATTTTATATAAGAACTTCAAAAAATTTCAAATTTTGTTTACTTAAATCTCTCGATTATTTTTAATGACTCATAATTAATTCTGAAAAATATAAAAAGATGGACAATAAATTTAAAAAATTCAAAACTTAAACTTTTAAAATTGAAAAAAAAAAATCATTTAACCATGTAACCTTAGTCACGCACCTTCGAGAGTACTCACCAAAGCTGGGAGCATCTCGGTAGGGGTTGGTAAGGAGATCAATGTCATAAGTGGGTTATTGGCGAATAATTTATAAATATTCTGAATTCTTGTAAGAAAAGAAAGATTAAAATATTCAAAAATTACTTTTAATAATAAAATAAAATATTATTACAAATAAATGTAATCTTTCTAGAAGAATTAAATTACTTGTCCATACAATGTAAGTTCTTCAAAAATGATGTTAGTTTTCAACATTCAAATAAAAAACAAAAATCTATAAAATTAAATAATAAAAAATTATTTCTTCTGTTAACACTTTTTGTAAAAACTTTTAAGTCAATAAATATTTAAACAAAAATTACTAGTTACAAATAGCAACATAAGTTGGGTAGGGTATATCCCGTTAGTGGGTACATAATTAAAATATCCATTTTTTCTGAGTATGCATTAAAAATACTAGTAGTCAATCTTATCTCCATGCATTTATCCTTATAATTTTTGTATTTTTAATCCTTCCTCTGGGCAACTATGTGGAGTCCAACTCATTTCACACTCGTCAGCAAAGCCTACACTCTACACAGGTCAGATAAGTCTAATAAATTAACATTTTTTTTTTCTGATATGTATCTGCCTTCCCAAAGTTGGTGGATTGCAGGCTTTATCTGAGTCCCGTAAGGTCTTATCTGACTAATACAAAGTCAGCAGGTTCAAAACTACGTGAAATATTTTATCGATTTAAAATAAATTTATTTACTTCCTTTCATTTGTTATTTTTTTATTTAATTTTAATCTATTATTTTAATCACTATTAAATAATCACATCATATCATTAAAAAAAATCACAGAAATAATAAATTAAAAGTAAAAAAATAATAATAATTAAAATATCATTATCTCCTTCTTTATCTCTCGTCTTATTTTTCTTTATATCGTACAAATTTTAAAACATTCTTTATGTTTCTTATTATTCTTGTCTTCTCTGTCAAATATTCAATTTATCATTTTTGTTTAATTTGTTTCGTATTTATTTTCACACAATGAAATGCGGCATCACTATTTAGAATAAATAGAGGGATCACAAACCAAAACAAACCCTATTAACAACAATAATGATAATAAGAAAGCGTAACTAAGAAAATCAATCGTAAATTAGTGGTACCTGGTCAATCATTTTGTGCTTGAGAACTTTCTCCTTGTCGAGAATCTTGATGGCGACGTTCTCTCTGGTTTCCACGTGTCTCGCGAACTTTACCTTGGCGAAATTGCCCTCACCCAGGGTCCGACCCAACTCATACTTCCCCACACGGGTCCTGCTGCTCCCGCTGCTGCCCTGACCCGAACGTGACGTCATCTCTCTCTTCCTCTTCCTCTCGCTTTTCCCCTCTCTCTCTGCGACAATCCTTATTCTCTCTCCTCTCCTTCCCTCGCTCTCTCTAATATCAACTCCTCTTCTTCTTCAGTGGCTGCCACACGCGAGACTTTGCCACCTTCATCTTCTTTCTCTTCTGTCTCTTCGCAATCAACCGGCGGAACCGTTGACCGTTGGATCTGAGCAATTCAATCGCGGCGGTTCGGGAGGAAAAAAGTCGGTGACTCGTTGACCGTTGGATCGATGGAGGACTCCATCATTTGCGGAGAATCAGAATCAGAGGAACGGAAAATTTCGGAAAGAGGAAAATCAAATGAAGCTTCGGGGGAAACCAGAAGCCTTTTTGATAAAAGATTTTCCCCTCTTGCTGATAACGGAACGAATCGAAGATGTGGATTTCGAATTTTCTTCGTTGGTGTTTGGTTTGGCTGGTTTGAATCTGAAGAAGAAAGGAATGAATGTTAGCGGTGAATGAAAGCGCGAATGAGGAATGGTTCTCTCTCTGACTATGATTTTATGAACGATTACGTTGGTGCTCATGTGAGTCTGCTTAAATATAATTATTTTCCATGAAAATGACGAAAACTATTGTACGAAAAGAAATCCCCCATTATTTGTCTTTTATAACAATGAACTCGTGAATCGGTATTAGATTGAATATTATATGTCATTATTAAATTATTATGTTATTATGAGTAACGTTAGATTTCATTGAAAAAAATATTTATTATTGAAAGAAATGTCAATAATAACGATGATTAAATATTTCAAAAAATAGCAGTTATACTTGGCTTAATTGAAGGATCAATCATAATTATGATGCTCTCACACTTCAATTTAAGATGTATTTAGGATATTTTACCGATACTTATTAAATGAAAAATATCTAAATTAATTTATAATATTATAGTATATTATAAAAAAAAATTTAAATAATAATCAATTTTAATAACAAAAATTAATTAGTCATTATATAACGACAAATTTAGATACTAATTTAAAAATTAAAAATTATTAGCAACTAAAATAATTAAAATAATTTCAAAAAGTTATAATTGGTCTCTAAACTGATAATTAAAATAGTTTTTATTGTGAATTGGTTTTTAAATTAGTTACTAATATTAGCTACCAAGATTTTGACTACCAAAATAAGTGGTTTCTAAATTGGTCACTAGCATTAGCTATCAGGTTTTGACTACCAAAATAATTGGTCTCTATATTAGTCTTCAATTAGAAAATTGGTCTCTAACCTATTTTTAATTACTAAAATTGATCATTATTTAAAAATTTTCTTGTAATGGTACTTTGATGATAACATTGATTTATATTTTTTATGTTAGTGCATATAGTTTAATTTTGGATTCACACAGTATCGATCATATATTTATTATGTTTTTAAGAATTAATGTTCACTTTTTGTCAATATTTATAATTACGTATTTATCACGTATCGTATCGTATTATTTTTAAAATAAACGTATTGATGTATCATATACGTGTTGTATCCGATACACGTATCGTATCTATGTATAATAGATCATAATATATGAAAAAAAAAATCTTTACTTTTTATAATTTAGCAAAATTGGATACGCATTGAAATTTCATAATATTCTTTTTACTTTTTTAGAACAATAATATGATAGTATTTATTACAATTGTTTAGCTTTTAAAAAAGTTTTAATGCGAAATAAATAAATATATATTTATACTCAAAGAAATCGTTTCAACTTATATAAAATAATAAATAACATAAAGTTGAAACAAAAATATTAATTGAATAATATATAATACCACATGGTACACGCTCATATCATTTTAAAGTTAAGACTATGAATGGTTTACACATCCCTCTTATTTTCATGTCTCATACATGTTTTTTAAAAACAAAATCATAATGAAACTCCAAAACGAATAATATCTCGGATGTCATGATTAACCATAGGTGTTGTCTCATTGAATTTATGATCAAAACATTAAAGCCAAACGAAGAATAATTTTCCTTAGTACTTTATTGGAAGTATCTTATTAGACTTCGGACTGAAACACCATATAAAAAAATATAATTTATCCAATATATAAGAAAAATAGTGTAAAAACCTAAATTTGGTTATAGAAATATTATATTAACTTAATTTTGAACTTCAGTTCAATATGACTCATCTTGACTTTTGGTTCAAGTCAATCTTCGACGCAACTCGACCTTCAGCCTTAGCAGACCTGACTCAACCTTCGAATTGGGTCGGCTCTTCTCAATCTTCAGTCTAAGTCGACCTTGCTCGACCTTCGGTCCGACTCGATCTTTGGCCTGACCCAACCCGCCTAACTCGACCTTTGGTCCAACTTGGGTCGACCAAACTCAAACTTCGATCAAGTTTGACCTTTGACTCGCCCGACCTGGCTCAACCTCCAGGCCGATTTGCCTGACCTTCAGTCTGGTTCGGCCCAACTCAACATTCGTTTTAGACTGGTTTGACTTAACCTTCTGCCTAGTTTGACCTTTGACCCAGCCTAACCTGACTCGACCTTGGGCCTAGGTCAGCTCAACTCGACCTTCTCCCGGACTAACTCGACTTCTTGGACTTGTAGATTTATTTATTTTTAGCTAGTGAGCAATTTCACAACTTGAGAAATTTTAATTTTCTTATTTTTTGAGTGAATTTCATATTCTACTATTTTAGTTATTTGAAATACTTTCTTAAATCTTAAATCTTAAATTTCTTTTTAGTTTCATCATCCAAACATATAATTTTCTTTGAAAGAATTTAAAATTCTCCAAACAAATCAATTACTTTCTCAAATTGTCTCATCCAAATACACCATTGGTGAAAATTGAAATTAGTCTATCTATGAAACATAGGCCCAATTTAATCTCTCAACTATAGAAATACGTGAATTTAGTAATTTTTATCAAATTTTGTTAAGTTTATTTGACATTTCAAACATGTTTCATTATAGCATTTTAGTTGTTTAGACCGTTTAACACATCTTCGCTTCAATGTTAATTGAGAAAACACATTTGAAATGTAAAATAAATTTAACAAAATTTGGTTTAAATAACTAAATCCACACATTTCTAAAATTGGAGAAATAAATTAGTCTAAAATTTTGAAGAGAAACTAATTCAATTTTCACTAATAATTAAGAGACATGTTTAACACTTATTAAATATACAAGAGAAAAATTAAAGTTGTCAAAACGGACCACCCAACCTAGCCCAACCTGACCCATCATGAGTTGACTACTTAGTGTGTCAAACCAACCAGACTAACTAATTAGCGAGTAAAAAAAAATTGAATTTGGCCTAACCGACCACAAATTGGTTAATTAAATGAGTTGACTCACTTAATTAAAAAAACAATTTTTTTTTCTAGTCTCAACCAAACTAAACTATAATTTTAATTAAAATATAAACAAACTTCAATATAATCCAAATATAAATAGTAATACAAAATAATGTTAAACTCCTAATACAAACCAAAATACAAATTATCAATATGTTGGTTATAAAAAAAATAGTCCAACCCAACTTAAATGTAAACACAATAAAAATTATTTTTGTAACCTTTATTTATGGGTTGGTGATCCAGATAAAAAATTAACATATATTAAAATTATAAAAAAAGTTAACTTAACTCGATCAAAACTCATGATGAATTGAATTAGTTCACAAGTTCTAATTATTTTCACATCTATAATAAAAATGTTATCATTTACACGATACTAGGTGCAACAACTAAAAAAGTGTTAGTATAAAGTTAAACACCACTTTGAAAAGGTGTTGATTTAGTGACAAGTCACAAACAAAAAGTTTCAACCTATAAGAAAAACAACTTCTTTATGCAATTAAGGCTAATGAAATGAATAAGGATGGTAAAACCACAACCACGTGGACTTGTCTATTAACATGTTAATATTTTTTGGTTGGACGGTTTGACATGTCAAATCCACCAATTCAGTTTGTCCTACCCACTTGGTTGACAACCTTAAAGGTCAAAGACAGGGTAGGAGGGATTAACCTATCAACCCAACTTTTGAATTAAAAGTTAAAATAGAAAAATAGTTTAAAAGATTATTATTTTTTATTTTGTATCATTTAAATGATACATGTAATATTATAATTTAAATAACTACTATTAAAAGTTAAGTTATAATTATTAATTGTAATACAACAATTTAATATATAAAAGTAATAATTATTTAATTTATCTAATTAAAAATATTGATTACTAATTAATTAAAAAATATAAAATATTTACAAGACTAAATGTGATTTTTAATATAAGCTGATCTCACTTATTTTTTTCACCTTACAAACACGTATACATTTATGTCAATTACACGCAAAGTATTCTCCACTTTTAAGTGTTTTAGTTTTTAATTCATTTAATAATATATAAGATCCATTTATAATTATATTATTACTAAAATTTGCACACAGATATAAATATGCATGCATACAAATACACATACCATAATGAGTGTGCTAATAAACTAATAAATGTAGAGATTGATTTTAGAAAATATTTAACATAATCTCAACACTAATTATTACAAGAAGCGTGCTGATAAACTAATAAATTTAGATATTGACTTTAAAAAAGATTTTGCATGCTTTCAACTCATACTAACTATAATGAGTATATTAATAAATTAATAAATTTAGAAGTTGACTTAAAAAGGTTATGCATAATGTTAACACTTATTTATTTATATTAAATATATATATTTTTAAAATGGTTTGGATTATGTAAATATAGATATTTGTAGTTACATATATTTTATTTAGGTTGTCCTCCTCATATTTCTTTTTATCTCCATTTCTTTTAATAATAATATTTTTTTAACATATTTGATGGGTAAATTTGAAGGTCCTACTATGACATGAGAGTTACAACAACGGATGTTCACAAATAATTTTGGGGAGAAAAAGTAATACACTGAGAGTTTATAAATTGTATTTCTTATGAATACTATTTTAAATAAACTTTCCTAATTTTATTGTTTTACTCATAATTTGATTTGTTATTTAACCTTTTAAAATATTAATATCAAACTTATCATATGTAATCCTATGAATATTAAGAATGATTCTTCTAATTAATCAATTAGATTAATAGTATGATATTTTAGATTATGAAAAAAATTAAATTTATTTTACTTTTATACTGATGGATATGATGGATAGCTTTTCTTATATTATTTTTAAAAAATAAATTTATCTTTTTATTTTTTTCATCAATTAATTTTTTTAAAATTAATATTCAAAAGTAATTTATGGTTTAGAGTTTATCGTAATCTAATAAAAAATTCAAAGATATAATAATAAAGATCACAATTAAAAACTAACTATAAAAAAATACGGATCACGTTACTTCTTCTTCCAAAATAAAAATATATATAATCTAATTTTCATTAGTTTTCAATATTTCATATAATTTAAAAAATAAAAAAATATAATATATAAATAAAAATTAAAGAAAAGAGGAGCTTAATCTCCTTCCGACACTGAGAGTTACTATGATACTTGAAAAAACAAAAACTGAAACTTTTTTTTAAATATGAAAACTAATATTAAAAGATGGTCATTCCCGAAGAATCAGTTATTTGTAACTACTTTACCGTTTCACAAGTCATGTAACTACTTTACCGTTTCACAAGTCAATTCAATGTTTCCTTGTCTTTGGATGCATATGCATATTATAAAACTTTTGATAATTATTTATCTAATAGCTTTCAAATTATTATTTTCAAGGTGAAATATTTTGTATTATTAACTAATAAAAATGTGTTATAAACATTTTTTAACTAATAAACTTATCATACACAAAGTTTATAAATAGAAGATTGTATAAAACTGTTTTATAGTATTAATAAAGAAGCTTATTAAGTGGTTTATAATGTTTAGTTATTTTTAATAAATCATCACTATATATTAACTTTTTCTTATATTTTTTAAATATAATTAAAAGATAAATTATTAATATAAAATATTTATATTTAAATAGAGAATCTCTATTATATATTACCGAGTGAGAAACAATTATTTAGTGTCATTATATATGTTTAAGAAAAATAATATTAATAACAATGATTATATAGATACATAATGGATAATAAATAGTTATAATGTTGAACAATGCACATTTACTTTTATTTCTTTATTTTATAATATAATTAAAGATGAAATAAGAATGTAATATATATATATATATATATATATATATATATATTTTTTTATATTTTTTTGTAACTTTATTTAGTTCTAAAATATAATTAAAAATAAGACACTGATTAAGGAATAATTAATATGCATTGGTACCATTATTTTTGCATTAAAAATTGAAATAATTAAGTATATTAATTACAATAGTATAAAACCATATAATATATTTTTAAAGATGAAAATACCTTTTTAATTTTTAGAGAATAATTTATGATACAAAACAAGAATTTTGGAGTTTTTAAAGCTTTTATTCAAATTGATACCGTAATTGTTTCTTTTTTTTTGTAATTTTAGATATTTAACACAATTTTTTTTATGATTTTTCTATTAATTTAAATTTTTTTATGTTTAATTATATTTAATTTTTAGTAACAATAAATATAGTTTTTTTATTATTTAATTATTTTTTAATTTTTATTGTTAAGCATTAAATAAAATATTAAACACAAATATATAACATTTATGAATATTTTTGTCCTTTAATTAAAATAAAATTACATTAATAATTATTAGGTCAGAGTTTATTTAATATCATACTTAATTATATATTTTTTAAGATTCGGGTGTATATTAGTTATCTTCAATTAATGTCTTTACGACACTCCTTAGTAAAATCCTTAAGAAAATTATATATAACGTATATTTTAATAAGAATAATTTTTTAATGTCTTGTTATAAATTATAACTTTAAAATATAATTAAGAGTAAAATAACAAAAAAGATGTACACTAAAATTGGGAATCTCAATCCACGTCTTAGAGTTGTGTGATGTGCTTTGAATGGATGTGGAAGTTCTTATTGAAAAGCGTCACTGAATTGAAATTTTAATTTTTGACTTTTTTTTTTTCTGTTTGGGTTGATAATGGATTTGAATGGTAACATGTTATTTTCAACTTTTAGGGGAAAGCGTGTCAAATTAAACAACAATATCTTATTTATCATCATGGTTGGTGGTAATAATTAAATATGCCAGAAGTTCACATGCTATTGGTACAAGATTATTAAATTTTCAACAAGAAGAAGAAGGATTTGATTTTTATATTTTCGCTAAAAATCAATTAAAAAATGAAAGTAGTTGTTTTCCGAAATATCAAATATTAACAATTTTTTTTATTCTTTATCTGAAAATAGAAAAAAATCTGGTGAGACCTGAATGTGAGAAATAAAGTAAAACAGAGATAGTCATGGATTAAAGCTGAATTTTTTATATTATTTTGGAAAGAAGATCCAAAAATATATATATTTATAAAAAATTAGATTACATGTTTTTTTTTTTAATATTTTGGAATAAGGATCTTGGATAACGCTTGGGATACATACTTCAAAATTAGATTACATGTTTTTTTATTGATTATTCCTTAACATTCTATAATAAATTTCTTATTATGAAATAAATAAAATAATTTAAATTTAAATATAATTCAATTTTTTTTCTCTCTAGAAACGCAGAGTTTAAAGTCTCTCGAAAATACTTTATTTGAAAAGGTTTTAAAAACCTCAGACAAAACTTAATCTGGAGAAGTAAATTTTACTAGCACGATGATATTATGGCTAGGTAATCAATGTATTTTTTTTTTCCTTTTTTGCATTAACAACTACTCTGCTCAATTTAAAAAAGAAAGTAACAAAAAAGAAAGAAAATGAATAAAACTTCAGAATTGTTTTAGAAAACTTTCACAATAAAGACCTATTAAATATTTATAGGGTTGTGTAAAGGTTTTATAATTAATTTTGCAAGTACTAAGTATAACTTATTAAGTATAATTTATTTTACAAGTTCTAAAAAAACAATCAACAAATGTTCTATTTTAGCTATTTCTACAGCTTTGAACTTACCTTGAGGAGTTCCCTTAATATATTAAAAATTGATAAATATTACCTACAAATTTAAATCTACAATGACATTCATGTCGTTTTTTCTTCATAGAAAAATCCACTTTATGTGGATTTTGTTCTTCAGAAAAAAAATAAAATTAGAAACATTTTGCCACTTCTTTCTCTCACAACTGTTAGTAGATTTCTTTTTTTTTTCAGAAAGATAACACTTTATTCTTGAAATGCATCTGGGCTTGCGCTTGTTAAGCCCAATATATTATAAGATGAAAAAAATTAAAGGAGAGTAGTGGTCAAGGTCAACACTGGACACCAGCAGCTTCCTGCACCTCCTATACTTCTTCCTGCACCCCCATAATTTTTTTTATTGTGCAATTTAGAAGTAAAAATATATATTTTAAAATATACAATTCAAAATGAATTTTTTATTTTGTATTCTAAAATGTATAATTTAGTATATACTTTTAGATTTAGAAAAATATTTTAGTTTGTGCACTTTAAAATATTAATCTAAATGGTACCATAATTTGTTTGATTTCAATTTAGATGAAGGGAGGGAACAAAGTATAATATGTTGTTTTGGTTGAAAAATGGGCGTGCAGAAACCACATAGTTATAGCAAATTCGACATTCTTAAGGGGGTGTTAGGTTTCTTCAGTTTACTGGATACTAAGTACCTTATTAATATTTCCATGATGTAACAAGAATATATGCAAGAATATATGACACATATTTTGCATCTATGTCAACCGAAAATACATTTATTCACGTTCAATATAATAAATTTATTCTTAATATAGTTCTTTTTGAACATCGTTGAAATCACAAGTTTCCTTTTATATATATATATATATATATATATATATATATATATATATATATATATATATATATATATATATATATATTAGTGTTTTCGATGTTAAGTGTATAAACTAAGTTAATTTGGACGAATTTAAAATTACCTAATATGATTGATTTTATGAGTAAACATTATTATATGATTCTAACTTTAACACATTTTTTAACAATTATAATTAACAAAATGTTATGAGGAGAGAAAGACACAACGGTTAAATAAGCACCAAAACAATGATAATGAAGAAGATGAGGATGATGCAATTGTTGACGATAATAAGGGTATAATTGACACAATAAAATGGAATAAGGAAGAGAATAACTCAACGATGGAATAAAAATACTTAGTTACTCAAACAAATTATATATACTACATCAATTATGTAAAAAATTAATAGAGTATACGTGATTTCAATATTGATTATGTAAAGAACAAATATAACATACGTGTATTTTCTACATTAGATGCTTTAGAAACCTGATGTAGAAAATATTATTAGTTTCATAATTATTCAATATAATATCTATATGGTTCTCTCAAAGAATTAAATTAATTTCTACTAATTTTGTTTCGGAAATAGGACCTAATACCTATCTAAAAACACTCAAGTCTTTACTCTTCCTTCGTTGCAGTTTTTACTGCTCGCTTTCCTTTTTTTAGCTCTCGTTCGATCTTCTTTGTTCTTTCACGCTTGGTTGTCCAAACGACCGGGTACCTGTCTATAAATGCTTCTATGCTTAAGTCAGTTCAAATATATTCGGACGAATGCAATTAATGCTGTAATAAATGCGAAGTAAAAGTCCTTACCAACTTACTTTGGGTTCCTATCTATAGGGTTTGACATGGGCCTGTGATTAGAGCTTTCTTAATCATGACACAATTATTTTTTAAACTTCATTACTGACTTGTATTACTTTAATTTACAGGTTTAGTTTTGATGCAGTCGCCCAACCGAAGGGTCGTGCGTGCTGTCGAAACTCTCATAATTATGACGACAAAGTTCTACTAGAATGAGCGTCTATGGCCGCTCGGGTTGTGGATTCCCTAAAATCACTCAGAAGAAATTGCCACATCAACAACCCACGAGATTATCCGTTTGTAGTGGACGGCCTTCGACCGCTTATCTTTGAACCACCTAACCGAAGGTCTAATTAAGAAACTCGATAGGTCATACAGGTTTCAATTAAAATAATTTGAGTAGGAAGAAATTGATTTGTTAGAACATTAGTGGATTGTTCTCGTTTGAAAATGATTTCTTAGAATCCAATATACTTGTCATGATCTCATTAATAGACAACTCCAAAAGTGCAACATAGTTGTCAAATTGCAGCTAAGACATTGCTATAACCTGTTGAATGGCATCTTTCCATGCTACCCAATAATTCCATCAAAACCCTTTTCCTCTGAGACCATCGTGTCCACAAATCCTTAACACCACCTAAAGGATTTACTATATTTTTTTTTCCATCTTTGCTTTCAGGAACAAAATCACCATTAATCAATATTGAATCACGTACAAAATATTGTGTAACTCCTTAATATATATTTTATCTCTAATTATAATTGAAAGAATATTCTTACTAGGTGTAGTAGAATTTAATTAAGAAAAATCATGAAAATAAAATTTCAATGCATTACATTATATTGTTAGAGATTTTAGATTTATGATAAATAAAGTTGTGTTAGATTTAAAATCCACTTCTTAAAATGAAATGAGAGTTATAAAAAAACCTATATCTTAGTGAGATTGGATTTTTTATTTGTTTCACCTAACATCAAACCACCAGTAATATTTAGTTGAAAAATGGTTTTTTAACTACTAAATTTTGACAATTTTCTTTTACAACCTTAAGTGCCATTTTTTAAGTGGTTTTTTATTTTTTTATTTTCTCATTCTCAATATTTCAAAATCATTTAGAAGATGTCACCTCATGAGAAAATTTTTAAAATTTAATAGTCAAAATATCATTATTTTACTTAATTCCACTTTAAAACTATATATGTATTAATGTGAGAAAGTGTATTAGAGATCAAATAAAAATAAAGTAAATTTATATTATATATAAATAGATCTAAATTTCACTTACATATGTATTTTGTAATGTTAAATTAAACTTTAACTTCTCCTTCTAAAGATAGTTTTATAAAATGGAAACTAATATTAACCTATATATAGATACTGGTGACGTTCAATTGGACGAATACTAATCACAATGTTTAAAACATAATACTCTTTGACTTATTGGCTTGCTATCTATAACAATTAAATAGAAAGTAATACTCTTTTAAAATTGGGTTGTACCTTTGTTTAAAATTAAAATTTGAAAAAGTTATATATAAGATAATTTCTAGAATTAATTTGAAATAACTATTTTTTTAAAAAAAATGATATACATTAAACAAAAAAGTATTAATAAGGTGAAGCAAGTTGCATGGATAAAATATTGGCATTTTTTGAAGGGTTATCGGAATCGGAGAGCAGCGATATTTTTATCCGCCGTCTCGACAACGCCAAAAGTGCAAATGCATCCTTTAGCGAAGCATCGGCATCACCGACGTAATAAGCCACATGCATCTTTTCCAATCTATTCATGCAAACAACAATTCCACCATACTGTAACTGCACCCACTCATAAGTTAACCATTTTTCATCAAATTATAATATTTTCTTTCCCTATCTGCTTTTCCAAAATTAAGACACAAGACACTTTTTTAAATTTTCTTGACTTTGATTCTTAACTAAGACTATTTGAACATATTAAATAAATCCATTTAATTATAAGAGAAATGAGAAGAAAAAAAGTGTTTAAGTTGTATTTGATCCCAACTCCTATACCATGTATTGGAATAAGTTCATTCAATTAAATTTTAACGGAAACTCTTTCTAACTACTTTTACATGCATTAGGATTAAGGAAAAAATGATTGATTCTTGGAAATTTAAGTGTGATCTAATCGTTCTAGTAAAAATGAGAAAGTTGAATATCTTATAAAGAAAAATATTCATAATCTATTGTTCTGAGATTTAAGATTAGAGGTGGTTAGTGGCGGATCTTCAACAAATACTCTGAGTTTAGTCATTTATATAAATCCAACAGTGATATCAGAGTCGATGGTTCAAAGTGATTGATAGCATAACCATAACAAAAAAAGGGTCACCAGAGTGTGAATACATTTGAGGGAAAATATACCATATATGAGAAAAAAAAAGGACTTATCATTGAAGAGAGATTGTTGGAAATAGTCTGAGTGTGAGTCAAAGTCCCACATTGGATAGAAAAAACAAAGTTAAACACTATATAAGAGTTAAAACGCATGACTTTATTGTATTAAGGTTTTAGGATAAAAGTGATGTTAAATATCTTATGTGTGTAAGATTAATATCAAATGTCTTAAAAGTGGTCTCAATGACTATTACCATAACTTATATGAAAAATATATAAACCCAACGATAAGTTATATGAGAGTAGAAGATGATTCTTCGACTTGAGAAAAAATATATTAATATGAAAAATATTCGATCAATATAAACATTAGATAAAAATAACAAGATTGAACAGCGAAGAAGAGTATGCAAATTCTTTTTATTAGATTATTAAATAAGAGGCAAAATCACTTTCGAAAAGCATTATGAGATACCTGCCGTGTTAGAGAGGTTATGCATGAGTGCAGAATGGAATGAGCAGTTCCAAAATAGGGCCAGCGAAAAAGCTTAGGGTTGCAATCAATCAGAAATGGAGAAAAAAGGTGAAAAGGAGGCTAATGGGATAATGTTCAACTTCCGTTCAATTTCAGGAATGCAGACAATTTCTCTCTTTATGCCTCCCACACATGCCAACTCTTCTATTATCTTTATTCATTATTACACTACTCAAATACAATGCATCACTTTTTGCCTCTCTCACAAATTTATTCATTTTCGATTACATCTTATTCCTGCATATATGTCAATATTGAAACATCTATTATACATCACTTTTTCATTCAATATACATTTAGTTAATGTGAAATATTTTCTTTTTATTCTACGTTAGTTTTAATAAAATGTTTGTAGAATATTCTTGTTATATGCCACTCACCTATCACTACTTGTTCTATTATGACACAATTTACGATTGAATTAATTCTCACAATGCCAATATCCAATTCCACAAATACAAGGTATCTCCACTAACCATTTGGAAAATATTGTGAGAAATAAGAAGGAAGATGTCATGAGAATGGAGGTTGCAAGAGAAAAGGACATTGTTAAGAAAGAGAGAATAGTTAAGGAGAGGGGAGACACACATTTAAAGACAATGAACATGAAGAAAAGAGCACCACAACAATTTGAATATATATATATATATATATATATATATATATATATATATATATTAAACATTTGTTTAAATCTGTACATTGATTTGGAAGAGTTTGATGTGAATTTAAGATGTGGACTTACGAAATTTTAAGAGTCATATAAGTAATATATAGAATACACTACAAGAAAATGTATATTAAGAATAAATTTTAGTGATCAAATTAGATATCAATTTACAAAATAAAACATTATTGGTTACTAAAATAGTCACTATTATAAATAAAAAAATTATAATTGGTTACTAATCAATTAGAGACTAATTTAGAAATTAATTTCTTTGGTAGCAAAAAGCATGGTAGCTAATATTTAGTGACAAATTTTCTTTGGTGGCTAAATTTATGAAACCAATTTAGAAATAAATTATAATTTTTTATTCATAATAATGACTATTTTAGTAACCAATAATTTTTTATTTTGTAAATTGATATCTAAATTGGTCACTATAGTGACTAACAACTTTCGATTAATAAAATTGGTTGTTAATGAAACATTTTCTTGTAGTACTATTATTAGGAGTCATATAATTACACTATAAAATATTATAAATATTAAATTTGTAGGAGTTATGAAAATATGAAAGATATGAGATATATAATAGATATAAGAAATATGTTACATAAAGACCTTGTTATTTTATTTTATTCATAATATAATATATATATATATATATATATATATATATTATGTATGAGAAAATAATTAAATTTATAATAAATTATTTAAAAAATATATTTAAAGTGATATTTAATTAACTTACACTTGATTTAAAACTAGAAAAATATTATACAGAGGAGTGATATTTTTAACTAAGCTATTTGGTTTTAGAAGTAGTTTGTACGAAACCGAAAGATAAACAAAATATTCTTCTTAAATATACTTTCATTTTATTACAAGAAAATATCAAATTATTTTTTAAATACTAGTGGTAGTCAAACTACAATTTTATTAGAATTAGTTGACTCTAATGTGATACATAATGTTAATTTTTTATTAAAAAGATTAAAAAATGTAAAATTATTTATAAATATTTTAGTTGTTAGGTAATTGAGTTTGTGTAATGTTAAACCTGAGTTGAACTTCTGATACGACTCTATCTATTTTTAACTATTTTTAATAAATAGATACTTGTGTTTTTTTAATTAACATTAAGTTATTTATTATTAATAAAGTCTATTTAATATTGGATACTAGAGTCGATTTAATCAATTTAATGATAAAAATTATTATTTTTAATTTTTTATAAATAAAAGTATTTGTGTTAATATTTAATATTGTATTGTAATGAATCGATAAACTTTTAATTATTTAATTTTAAATTTTAAATTTTAAAAACATTAAATATTAGAGTTCCTCAAAGAACTATTAAAAAAACTGAGAAAGTAAATTTGAATTATATTAAAATATGACTAAATATCTTAAATTACACTATTTATATATTTCTCGATTGTCTTACAATATTAATCTTTATCTTTTTAATATTATCTGAGCACTATTTTTTTATTAATTTAATGATGATTAGAAAAATAATTATTTCCAATCGAAACCCTTAACAATGATTAATTCCAAATACAAAAGGAAAAAGTTCACGAAATAAATGTAAGAATTATTTTAGTTAGTGAATTCTTAAACAATGAGTAATTTTAATAATTAAAAATATGTTTCAAAATTAATGTAAAAATACTAATTTTTTGTAACTAATGTTAGTAATACTTTAAAGACCAATTCATACTAAAAGAAATATTTTAATTATAGATCAATTATAATTTTTTAAAATTATTTTAATTACTAATAATTTGTTAATTTATAAATTAGTATCTAAATAAATTATTATAATGATTAATTATTTTTTGTCATTAAAATTAATTATTATTCAAAAATTTTATATGACCATAGTAGATATACATTATTTGTATATTCTTAAAAATTTTAAATATTCATATTAGTGTAAGAATTATCAATCCAATTTAATTTTATAGTCAAATCTATAGAATTTAATATATCTTTAAAAAAAATTAATTTCTTTCGACTTATTTTTTACTGTGTAAATGATTTAAATTTATTTTTTTTAAATTAAATTTATTTTTGTGCATATTTGTGGTATAAATTTATTTGAATTTTACTTTAAAATTAATTTTTATTTGAGTTTATATTTCAAACAATTGTATTTAAAAGTGAAAAAATGAAAAATAAAAATATCTATAATATTTAATATAAAAAACTTTAAATATGGAAATATCCACTAATAAAACAAATTTTTTAGATAAGATTAATGTGCGTAAGTATTACGTGTATATTATTATAATAATACTGCAAACATGGAAAACTAAGTTTGTCTTCTTTTTTTTTTTTTTTTTTATTTTTATTCGTAGGTGCCATAGGTATTTAGTACGGTAGTTACAAAAAGGATCAACAGTCTTTTCAAGTATTCATGTCAACTTAAGAATATTATACGTACTGGTAATCATTGGAAAAAAGAGGATAAATAGTATTTTAAAATAGTTTATTTTAATTATAATAAAACATTTTAACATTTGCTTCACAAACTATATTTTATTTTCATTCCCCTACTTATAAAGTTAACGTTTTTAATTTTGTAAGAGAAATATATTTAAATTATTATTTATAACATCTTTTATCTCTATCCATCTAACATTTAAAATGTTATCTTTTATATACATATTAAAGCTGGTAAAATAATGTTTGAGTCTAAATAATTTTAGGAATAACAAAAAATTTGTACTCACGAGTATTCGCGGATAAAATCTATAACGGGTAGGAAATTAATATTAAAAATGGATATCTGCAAATAACGGGTACAAACATTTTGTATACTCGTATGTTAATGTGGCGGGTATAGGTATCATAATATCCGTACCCGTAGATAGGATACTCATACCCGCTATACTCTAATTTAAATTAAGAAAAATAAAATAAATGAAATGATTAAAACGTTAACACGTTGATTTTGAATATGCTACTTTTTATCAATTAGTTTTAAAAAATCTCCATTTATTTGTAAATGGTCATTCAATACTATTCAAAGTAATTTACATTTTATTTGAACTTTATAAATGTTATTCATTGTATTTTTATTTGAATTTATGATTAAAATTTGTTGTTAAACATTAAATTTTTCTTTCATAAAAAACTGCGGGTACTCATGGATATTAAAAAAATATACAGATACCCGTATAATAAATACCCACATAAATATAAGTACGGGTATGAGACAAATATTTATTCAGCGAGGAGAGTCACTAACCGTACTCTATCCACCCGCTGACATTCTTATAATAGATCCTAATTACATCCGGTTATTTCGGAGTCAAACAGGTTTAGGTGGACTAATTTTCTAAAATTATTACAACGACTTTAAAATTTTCTAATTTAGCACTTATGTAATTTTTTGAAATTTAGAACTGGTTTTGTGAACATTAAAATATGGAAACTGATTGGCACAATTTTCGACTTGATTGGTCGAACCGGACTGCATGAACCAATATTTTCACCCGGAATCAGTTTAGAAGTGAAGGATCAGATCTCATGAGTGAGATGTATTAGTCATTATTTACTATATATTTGAGGCCATTTCCTCCAAAATCTGAATACAAATAGAAAACCTAAAACGATAACAACATCAATATTTAAAACAGAGTATGTCTCTGGCCAACAAATTAACCCATAATAGATATTCATTAAAGAATCACATAAAAAAATCTAAATAGATTGATATTTATTAAGCAGATATCTGAATCCACCACCGTTGCATTAATGAAAAAAAGACATCTTAATTATAGAAGAAGAAAAAATTGAACAATTGACCATCTCGACTGAAAAAGAAAATATATATATTAATTCCTTAGCAATGTTAATAATGGCATTATTGCAGTTACATGGAGAAATAAGGGTCAATTTGTGTAAGTAATTGTATAAAAGGAGATACGAAGAAGAGGAAATTGGAATACCACAAATTTTCTTTGAGCAAAGTCATCATCAGTAGGAGTAAGCATGTCCAACATAACTTCATTGTTAACCCCATTCTGTGCAGTGTCTCCTCATTCTTTGGCCACTGTCACCAAATTACAGATCCAAATAACCCTAGAAACTATCTATGAAGAAGAAGATGATGAAAAGGAGACAAAGCTTGAAACTCCTGCAACCCCTTCCGCCACCACCGTTCTTCCCCATGCATGCAACAACTTCTTCATCCCAACTCCTCAACCCTCTTCACTCTTTGCTTGGTCCAAACTTCCACTCAGAATAATGTATGTAGTGGTCCCACGATGGATTTCTGCAGTTAATCAACCAAATTATTATTAGGTTTAGAATTTTGCTATTACACGTTCAATATTCTTATATCGTTTAGAAGTCGAGACTTAAAATAGTTTAAATATCTTCTTTCATCCATCTACGAAGATACCTTTTAGTCATGTATGAAGCAAATTTTTCTACTCAAATCTCATAGGAACTTCATGTTTTAACCTTTGATGACTACATAAGTTAGTCACATACATATAGTTATATGTTATGTTCTTTTTCTTATATACTCGTTAATTTGCTCATTAATGCTTCCATTCATTTTGGTATGAACATGTATGGTATAACTTCATCGTAATCATTCTATTATAGGTTTTACATATGATTTTAACCTTTAATTTTAACGCAAAATTAGAATTAGTTTTCGTTTTAAACTTTGAAATATTTGAGTTCTAAAATTTTAAAAGTGAATAAATATAATCTTTTTAATTCAATTACTTAAATTTTTATTAACATATCAAACACATTTTTTAATTAATATTGAAACGAGAACATGTTAAATGAAATAAATCACTCAAATATTAATATGAAATACATTTAAAAATTTTAATGTGATCAAAGTAAAAAGATTTTCTCTATTTATTTTTAAAATTTGTGTAATATAATATGTTAAAATTTTAAACAAAGACGAAATCTATTTCATATAATTAACTAAAACTATATTTAACTATTTTATTATTAATATTTGTCTTCTTCTTAATCACTTGTGTTGTGTTACTCAAAATTCAAAGATAAATTATTTAAAAATTAGTTACACAGTTCTTTTTGACTAATAGTGTCTTAGTATAATTTTAATTGCATATCAATCTAAATTTACAATTAATTGTAACATTCATTTGTTAAAACCAACCTCCACGTCAACTTTTATATGAAGACATTTTTTTTTGAGTTATTTGGAAGATGATAATTAGTTGATTATTAAACGTATCTCTATCCAGAAAAAAACATTGTTCACATTAGTAATGAAATCGGTGGCCAGTGTTGGAGAAAGAAAATGACAGAGACAACTGAAGAAAGTAGGGTCTTGCTATAATATTATCCATATTCTTTTTGGTTCCAGGAACTTCGCCAGAAATTCATATAATTACAAAACTTTCATTTAGGAAAAGAAAAATAATAAAAATGTTTTTTTATGGATTAAAGTTGATTTTTGTGTAAAGTAGATTATGCCTTTCTAAAATAATTATTCTAGATTAATAGTTTAAATTTATATAAAAAAGTAATTTGAATGGATAAAGATTAAATCAGTATTTTTTGTTTTTTAAAAATATTTCTGAAAAAGTTCCTTCAACGTGTTTTTTTCCTGTGGTTGGTGCATTGACAATAAAAGAAAAACCCGCTTCTAAGGGTAAGCAAAAAGGTCGCGAATGGGTCCAGCTATTAAATGTTGTTAAAATTTTAAAACATATTTTTTAACTTATATAATTTATAATTTAAGAATTTTAATTATTTTTGGAGTAAATTTTTTATTTGTAAAGTTAGACGAATAATTTTAGTTCTACTGTTAATTTTCTTCTTTAAATAAGAAATTACTATGCAAATATTGCTTTTCGTATTTGTACTGACAAGTCGCATATATAGCCAAAATTTAGAAGAATAATGTCCTCATTTTATGTCAGTAACTATTCCTATAATATATTCAGAATTACAGATAAGTTTCATATTCCAAAAATTTAAAATTTTAGATATTTTTTTTTAAATAATAGGTAAGAAAATTGATTTTTAAAAAAATAAAAATATTATGCAGATATAATAAAATATTTACAATGGAATATGACTAGTAGTGTTGCATATCCAAAGATAAAAATCAAAAAGTAAAGGGGCAACTTCATAGAAATGCCTCGATTGGTGATATATTATCAAATATAATATGCAATTAGAGTGTTTTTCAACTTCTTCTAATATTTCTTGAGACATTGGTGGAAACTCAGAATTCTCACATTGATTTTTAAATCCTTTCACGTTTATGAAGTTATCTTATAGAAGAACAAGGAAAATTTATTTGTACATCGTCTTATTGATAGATCTCACAAGACTGTATATGTCAGATAGTACATTCTTTTCACAAGTTTACATATTTAAGTTAAATTCGTATATCAAGGTGTAATAATCAAAGTTTTATAAATATAAAAATAATTATTTTTTAATAAATGTGAAGTTACATGTGACATTCCATTTAAATAGAATAAATCTACTAAAATTAAAACATCACATAATTATAATATGAAATAGAGCATAAGACAGAAAGTAAGGAAGATCTACTAATACAGTCACCCATAGTTATACTAGGATAAAGTTAAGACATACCACTATGTCATAGAAACAAAATACTAGGAATACAATTATTTTTGCAAAAGACTGGTCATAGAGCAAGGAATTTAAACTAAACTAAGAGTTCTTCAAGAGGGGTTCAACAGTGAGCCACAACCCAGACGATGGGGACCACCTTACACAGCAGCATCTTCACCATCCTGAGAACCACTAAGGGTTTCCACATTTGCTCACACCAATAGTATTGGTGATCATTGCAAAAAGGAAAAGCCAAACAACGAAACATACACCAAAAGAAAGGGTAAGATAGAGCAAAATTTTTTTAATCATGTTATAGAGCAAATAAAAGTTACCTCAGGTCAAAATTATAGAAAGCAATAGGCATCCAAATCATGTGAAAGCAAACAAATATAAGACTCTTTGACTCAATATCCGGATCATACTCTTGATATAGAATTCTAAAGGAAGTATGCACTTGTGCTGATTTCTAAACTCTGTAGAGTCTATACGCAAGGGGTTATCACCCAACCACACACAGGGTTAGTCCTCTAATGTCCTGGGCTCAATACGTCCCAAGACTAGGACCTCCTGCCACTCTCACCACCTAAATCATTCTGCTTTATGTGAGCATGAACGATTATTAGAGTTCATGATACCTTCATTTATCTAGACATCTCCTATATCAAGGTATACACTAACCACCATCACCAAGAGTTTCCCTTGAAACTCTTTTACCAGCAAATTCCACATGCCATCTCAATACATTCAATTTTCATGCTAATCCACCACCAACCAAACAAGTCGTGTTTTCCATACAAACACTTTCGTTTTCAGTCCCATTAAAGCATACAAAACTGATATGGTCACATACTTTGAGCAAGGAAAAGTAAATAAAACACACATGGAACAATCATCAGCCAACACAACGCCTCCTGCCTGTGTTTCGCCCAAGCTTAAGGTTCTCGCTCAAGCAAAAGGGGTCCTTTCGCTCAAGCGAGCCCTTCTCGCCTAAGCGAGCCCTTCTCGCCTTGGCGAGAGCTCAACAGTGGGTGCTGCAAGGTTCTAGCAAGTTCTCGCTCAGGCGAAAGTGTCTCGCCTAAGTGAGACTACTTCTCGCTCAAAAGACAATTAGTTGCCTCAGTGACAATTTGAGCTGGAACCAGGGTGAGTTCCTGCTACTCTCGCTTAGGCAAGGGTCACCCGTTTAGGCGAGATCAGCAGGTTTCTCACCTGTTTGCACATGCAACACCTTGTTCAACCAGAAACACACACAACCACACAAATTCATGCAACCATCAACATCATTCAAGCATCAGAAACACAAAAAACAGATAAGGAGTAAGCAAAATAACTTAAAAGTCCTAAACCCTAGCTTCCCTTACCTGGAGAAAGAAGACTAAAGGAAAAGAGAGTCCTAACAAAAGCTCACCACAGCACCACGACAGATTTAGAAATTGTAAATATTGATACCGAATCAAAACAGGGTTACTAGTACGAACCCTAGGCAGGGCCACAACAAAACAACTGGAAAAAGAAAGTTGAGGTCTACTTACATAGAGATATGAGTTCAAGCAACTCCGAACAAGGTTGATTCACTAACTCAAGGAGGCAAAAACTGGTGCCTTAGCAGAGCTGTTGTTCAAGAGTTGGCGGAAGGGAGGGAACTGTTTTTTAGAAAAGGAGACAAATGAGAGCATTAGGGCTAGAAGGGGTCTTAGGAGTCCCCAAAATGGGCTGACTTTGGGCCCTCTTGAAAGGCCAACCCAGACCCCTTCTTAGGACAAAATAAAATAAAAGGGTCTCACATTATATATTCAACATTTAAAAAGATTTTACATAACAAGTATATAAGAAATAAAATGTCTATGGAAATAATATATTGTGCGATACAAAATTAACAATAATTAGTTTTTAGATATGTAATTTGTTTTTAAATTTTTTTCTATATTAGTAAAAGAAATAAGGTTGAATGAGAAACATAAAGAGACTTTTTATATCAAACTTCTGGTCAAAACATTGACAAAGAAAAATTACAAGAGGTTGGTGGATAAATGAGAAGGTCAAACAAAAATCATATCTTAATTAAAGAATTGTAGCAACGCTTTATTATAGCATTCTACATTCTTTCTATTTTCTATTGATCATATAGTGCTAAATGTTTTTAGTAGGAAAGTGAAATTATTGTAACTCTTTACCGTGTGAAGTAATTCTAGTGAGCTAAATATGTTCTCTCTTTAAGAGTTCTCCTTGTCCTTTTTAATAAAGTCTTAATTTCAGGAACATGTTAAGACGATGTAACTAAAAGTGGTTTGTGTACTAGTGTGTAATCTAGAATTATTTGTGTACTTGAATAATAATTGATTTGATTAGTGTGAAACCTCTTGATCAAATTATTTAAGGAAAATTGAATATAATTCGTGAGTTTGGGTGAACCATCCTAAAATTTATTTGTATTGTTTGTGATGCTTGTATGTTAGACTGATTTACCCTAATTATCTCCAAAAAGAGTTTAAAACTCTATTAAACCGCTCTTATAGAGTCAGCTAGCTGTGCCAACAAAATCTACACCAATAAAAAAAAGAACTAAGTACTATTATTTATCAATTTAAATGCTTAACTTAATATTCATTTCATATTATATTAATCAAAAGGTTATAGGAGATAAATATTTGGTTCAGTGCAATCACACATTTGAGAGAAAACTTGTGATTAGACAAAATAAATTCTTCTTAATTTTAACAATGCAACACAGCTCGATATCTCAAGTCACATGAAGATTTTTGTTTATTAATTTTTTTCCCAGGAACATGGGCAAAATTCTTTCATATTAGCAATCCTCTATATAAGAAAATGTATAGAAAGCCACAGAATAGTAACAAAGGCATAGAAACAAAAACTCTGTTGTTCAACATTCCTGAGCCATGTGGTTGTTCTTCTTCCATGATAGGTTCCAATGTGAAGCAACGTGATGGTCTCTTATAAGCTGATTGTAGAAGGAGGGTTGGTGCAACTTCACCCCAATTGTGAATGGCCTTCATGTTGTTCATATTGTGATTGAAACTTCAAACCTAAACAAAGATTATTGTGGAGAGAGAGGGAGATTTTTGAATGTTATGAATGCAAAATGTTTGATTGAGGAATAATGCACTTGACATGAGTTTTTATAAGGTGAAAAGAAACTATTTTTGGTTTGAACACCAAAGAGAAGGACTTAACAATGGGTGTCCAACATTTTAGGGAGGTAGCCCTAAATTTTCAATGGTTGATATATATTTTTGGGAAACTAGGCTTTAATTTAGCTTGCAAATATGTAATTTCTACTAATATTTTGTTTTGGTTGTTACTTTCTAAATTATTTCTACTAATATCTTACTATTCTTTTACATGTCTTTTTTAGGAAAAAAAATATTTAAACTCTCCTAATTCTCTTATAACTTTAAACAAGTGATTATAACTTAAATACATATGATGTTAATTTAAGTAAGAAATCAATTATGCTAGAAGGAAAGTACTCATTTCTTGAAAGATATTTTTTTTAATTACTCACACGAAAAAGTATCATATTTCTAAAAAAAAAAAAAAAAAACTTCAGAATTCAACACCATTTAACCAAAATACAATCAGAAATTGAAATAGTAAAGTAATTTTTCAAGTAGACAAAAAAAATATCATAATATCAACTTGAAAAACAAATTCCCTCTCTCCCATGTATAGATATACACATGCGTTTAAAAAAACTAGATCACATTAAAAACTCGTTTTAATTTATTGAAATAAAAATCAAATACACAACTTTAAGTTTGAAATGATTTTAATCAATTAAATGGCCATTTTTTTTAATAACAATGTCGACATAATAACAATACTAGTAATAAATAAGTTATCTAAAAATATATATATAATATCAATAAAATTATGTCTCATAATTGTTTAAATTAAGAATTTTAATTTTGTTATTGTCATTGTTACCACTCTAACCACTATTTTTTTCTAAATTATTATTATTGTTACGTCACTGTCAAACATAATTATCTCTATGGTGCCAATTATTACTAATTGTTGTCACCATTAATATAAGAACTTTTGTGATCATCATTTTCCCCACCATTAAACTCCATACTTTTATCATTATTTTTATAACAAAAGTTAAATATGGTTTGTTTTTTCTTAACTTTTGTTTTTATAATAAAGATCGTAACAAAATTTGATTAAAAAAATTAAATTCAAATAATTCTAAAATTAAAAAATTAAATTAAATTAAAATTTTAAAAATAAACTAATTTTAATTTTTATCAGAAATCGAAGGATGAAATAAATATTTAACCCTTGTAATAAATATCTTCACTTTTGTCATTATTGTTACTTGTTTACCATGTTAGTGTTATTGTTATAGTAGTCACATTGTCACCATCATCAACATCAATATCATTATTTTTTTTATTGTCATTAATTTTATTGTTTTCACTACTCTCATCGTCACTATTGTAACTTTCTATTATTTGATTTTTATTACGGTGCTTACCAAATAATGTGTAAGATTAAATTCTCAACACAAATGAATTAATATTTTAGAAACTAATATTTTAGCATGTGTTAGATAGAATATGTTTGGTTTTGTTTAATTGAAATTTATAAGAAATAAATATTTTAAAATATAAAAAATATAATTCACATTTTAATTAAAATTAAAATTCTTAAAAAATAAATATATTTAAATTAGTTATATCTTGAATAAAATTAAAAAGTGATCTTTAAATGTATAAATCGTTTATTTATAATAAAACATTAAATTGTTAATAAGATTTACTTTAAACTATTGACAATCTGTTTTAAAAGAACTACTGAAATTCAACAAAGAAATTGAGATAAAAGGAAATCGAAATATTTACTTAAAAATTTCAGTATTAACGTGTATAGATAAAAGAGATCCGACATGCTTGAAAGAGAACTTTTATCAAGAATGTGAGAACTACGTTTAACACATTCAATTAGAGATACCATAATTCGTAAGTGAGTTTTTGAATAACAATTCGAGATACCATAATTCATAAGTGAGTTTTTGAATAAGTAGATTCACAGTTGTTAATTTTATTAAATCTTATTCAATAAAAATGAGTTACCTTCTATCATTAACATTTTTTCTTTTAATTTGTGATATAGTTGTGATGTTTATGGTGTGATAAAATGAAGGAAAAAAAAAAGTAATGTTACTACAAAACAGCCTTTTCCACGAATTTCTTTCTTGATAACTTAAAAGGAACCATTTATATGTAAGAGTTTAGCAAGGTAAACCAACCACAAAAAAAAAAAAAAAAAAAAATGAAATGTCCACATGTTTTGTTTGTTTCTTTAGTGTAAAATGTCATGACCCGAAATGATATATAGATAGGTTTTTCTTTTAAAATGTGTAGGTCTTATCAAAGACCATGGAGACCTAAGATTATGAAATCATTGTATATATCTTTTCTATACGGATTCAAGTACTTCCAAGCACTTCAATATATAAATATATAAATATAATTTACTGATTAAAAAAAACTATAAAAGGGTCATACCATATTTATGAATGCAGTTCACAGCTATTAATTACCGGGAAACAATGCTTGATCGGATTTGTACTTAATGCACTCACAGTTGAATTAGAATGACTGTATAAGAATTTCTAAAGAATGTTATGTTTCAACAAGCAATTAATCAAGCAAGTGATTGTATCAAATAAAGAAAAATATCTAAAGAAAACATACCAGCTTTCCGTTTCTGCCATTGGTAAAATGCTCTGAGAAGCTAAACAATCCTTTTATAAGATCCTATCTAGTTTAGAATACTGCCACGTAAGAGTGGTAGGTCCTGTTCTGTAAAAATATGCTGCAAAATACAAAAGACCATATACGGTTTCTATTTCAATATATTGTCTTTTGTGTACAATGGCAATGCTGAGGTTTGATTCATGACCTCATGCAAATACCCAAGCTCTCAACTATCCCATTCCTAAAGGCTCATTTCCATAATAGTTAAACCAAAAGAAGATGCTTGCTCTGCCTCATCATTTACAATTAAATACAGAAGTTTTTAATAGCAAGTGTATGTATCTTGTGCATCGCATTAAGAAAAGTACAACCACCAGTGTACCATACCATGTCCTTTATCAGCTAGCAATGTTTTTCCTATTCCAAGATAGGTAGGCCATGTCCCCATAAGGTCTGTCCTAAAAAGAAGCATCAATGGTAAGTGAAAGCAAGTTCAAAAAATGTTGGGACAATCTATTTCAAAATATAGAATAGCAGAATGATCAGAACATGCTTTCTTGGATAATCTATGTAAGAAGTTTCCAAATCTTCAGTTTCTAATATTTTCATGACTTCACAATAAACTGTATAAATATTTACTCACAATTTCATTTAAAAGGACTCTCGGTCCTGCCTCAGAATATTAGTCTAATCTGCTAATAATGTATAGAAGTAGTAAATCATATTACACCACCGGCTTAAAACATATTATTAACCTTTACACAAGTCAAACTACTATTCCTAGCATGATTATGTGTGAAGAAAAGCTCAAAAGATCTTAAATGAAAAGGCAACAGAAAAAGAAAAGTAAAAGGCTCTAATGCAGTAAGTAAGCATTAGACAAACAAAAAACTAGCAGAGTTCAACATCCTCTAAGCAACTGCATAAGTGGTTTCATGTGAACAAAATAATCAAAAAGCATCTAGAAATTACCTAGGATTTTTCATATGAAGCAACAGGAAGACGATGGAGATGAATATGCAAAAGGCGCCAACAAATAAATTTGCAACTCCAAGGAAGTCATTTTTTCCACCCAACCAGCTTGATGTTGACAGAACAAGCTTCTTCTTTCCACCAAAACTGTAAGTGTTATAGTTATTTTGCAGGTGGACTACTATAACATCATCTACATCCAAGTCCTCTTCAATTCTACCATATAACTTTCTGAAGCTGGGGAGAGCAGCAGTCCTCATCCAAACAATGAGATCTTCTTGATCACCAAGCTGATATATGGGAATCAGAATGCATTAGAATCAGAACACGAGAAAATATATCACCAAAATAAGTGCATATAGAAAATTAAGAAGAAATTAATAGTACCATATAGTTTGACCAAACTATATGGTACTAAATATTAATATTTCACTGGTGCGTATGCTCTCTATTAGTGCGACTGTTTTCAGGCCAAAAGGAAAAAATAAAGAGAGGAGGGTGAAGGTGGTGAAGGTGAAACTGATTTTATCACCGCCACGCCCACCCTCCCTCACTCCACACAAGAAAAAGTGAAAATCAGCAGCACAATGCATAAGTATCTCTATTAGGTTTAATCGGACTTTTTGGCCTCCCTTATTCTCTTTCTCAAATTTAGTCCTTCCACTATTTTAGTTATGCAACATCTATTAACTTGACATTCAGTATTAAACAGAAGTGCTAACATGACACTCATGCACTGCAACATCAATATTGATGTCAAGTTAATGGAAGGACCAAAATCACATAATTAAAAAGGAATCAAATTTGTGGAGAAAAAAAAATGTAGGAACCAAATTTGAAAAATGATGATAGTAAGGTGACCAAAATGTGTAATTAAGCCTATCATTTAACTCCTATAGAACACTGTTAAATATATGAATAAAAGGAAAAATGCATTGAAATGCAGGTCAAAAAAAGATATTTCAAATCCAAATACGGAACTTGGTCACAGCAAGACAGGATGTCAATAGGAAAAGCTCAATATGCAGTTCAAAAGCTTCAAACTCACAGGAATACTTGGATCCAGCTTTCCACCTCCAATCAAAGTCCCATTTTGAAAATTAAATGGGTAAACATGTTTTCCAAATTTATGATCACGATCACTTTTCCAAGCAATATTCTTCCTATTGACCTTCAACTCTGATGGCCCACGACTGAATTTATATGTATCATTGAACAAACTCCACGCTATCAACCCACAAGGTACAACTGGAAGATTATGGGAGGACTCTAAAGGTTTACAAGAACTGGTGTCATTGTATCCAAGTCCATGTAAGAGCTGCAGGTCACTTCTACTTTTGACATACCTGAACAAATTTTGAAAGTTTGAGTGAACAGTGGAGAAACAAAATTACATAGTTGAATTTATAACATTTTACGGTATAGACTCTAACTTAAAAGATCTATACTGAACCTGAAATTCTTTCTGCTGGAGTACATTAGATTAAATTCAAAGACAAATAAAAAACATGACTAAAACAGAAATAATTTAAAAAATTAACAATGGTTGGGATGACCTGTTGCTCAAATAATTAAAAGACAACTAAGAAAATAGTGCAAAAAAGACGTTAAATTCTGTGCCCTTTGCATGTAAGCATCTTTGACTTTTACTTAAGCCGAATTAATCCTTAAACTCAAGTTAATGTTACAAAGGTCCTTCAATTAAGTGAGTAATCAATATCAAAAAGGTTTGATCATTAATTGTTACTAAATCCAAACCATCAAACTAAAATATTATTTTTTATCATTGCTTAATTTAAAAAGTAAAAGTAAGAAATAGGCAGAACAGAGCATATTTCGAATCTTGAAAACAAGTACTCAAAACCCAAGTTCTGTTAAGAAACATGAACAAAAGCCATAAAAAGAGACATCATCCAGTTACTGGTATTATGTTCAATCAGTTGCTGAACTTCAACAGGCCTCACAACTATATGTCTGATCTTACAGTACAAGACATACAAGTTACTCAACCATTTTGAAACTGATTAACATCAATTAATTTTGAAAGAAAAAGTATTATGCAAAGATAGACATTTTATATTAGGGGGGATGACTGGATATTTTTTATGATCTGGATGGAAAAGATTAAAGAGATCATCAATTGTTAATATCAAAGTAGTAAATTCCCACTTACCAGCATCCTGGATTAGATTTATTTAAAGAACTTTTAAGATTTCCTAAATTTGTCAATATATTAGGCTAGAGGCTATGATTTTCCTGAATCCATACAAGAAAATTGAGCCGCCAAAGAATAACTGGATTCTTCAGACTTTCAAAGTCTATGAATCATGAAATCAACAAGCTTGGTTTGTAATGTTGCTTGGATCATGAAGTTATTGTGTACAGAAAACATAGAACATGTTATGTTCTGCAGGTTATTTTATTAATTTTTCATTTAAGAATTGGGAAAAACAAAAAAGAAAATATGATTCTTCAATGGTTTAAGATTTAGTACGTTCGCTTAAGGGAAGGACTTACTGCCAGGACTAATTGAACCTATGAGTTGAATATGGCTATACACAGAAGCTATAATTATGCATTTTTTCCTAATAATTAGTAGAGGTAGAAAATGAAACTTCAAAATAAATCCAGAATTGCTTTGGAGAAATGTCAATATGTTCAAATATAAATTAATAGTGCAAATTGATTTGACGAAAGCAAGAAAATATAGCAGGGCATACATTCAGGTTTGATCAATTTAATATATACAGTTGCACAATAATCTATTTCCAACAATGAGAAACCAGCAAATGATAAAAAAAATGGCTGGTGTATTGACCAAAACACAAACAAATAAATAAAAGGAGATCAATGTGAAAGAGAAAGTATAAATAGACAAGATCTGAAGTTGAATGATGATTTGGAGACCTTGACAAATAGTACTTATTCTAAAGACTTAATCATTGTATTTGAAAACAAGAAAACAAAGAATCCTCACCGTCGGTGGTTTTGGTAATAGTTATCAAGCTGGTAATAGATATAAATTGGTGCTTTCATTGGCTTAAGTACCTACACAGATTATAAACGTAATCAAGAGGTGGTAAAAAATCAACTTTATTGATAATTCTTTTGGCAAGATATTAGCATTTTAGCTTCCAGCCCCAAATTATTCTTCCCAATTAAATGAGGGAGCAAAAAGCACACCAAAAATGTTATGAAAATGAAGTAATAATACATGTAAGAAAATATAATATAGTATTATACCATGTCCTTTTGAACAATGTCAAAACCCATCACCATGTGCTACCAGATATGATTTCCACGATTCATAATATCTACATCAGCACGTATAATCTTTTCTCTTGAAGGGTGGAAGATTCTTCATAGATCGTAATAACAAGATAAATGCAGAAAACAGATAACTAGCTCAATTTTAAGTACACAAGTTTTAACCACTCTACATGGTCATGCAATGCAACTTCTGAAAGAACTACGGTATGGGAATGTCACTAAAGAGTTTTGTGAATCCTATGTCAAAGATGTTAAGAGGAAGCCAGCCAATCAGTCAAGGAAAATTAAGAACTAAGTGTCACTGATCTATTTAACTAAAAATTACTGAACACTGAAGCAACAATCAGTATATGATGTAATAAATCGTAAATTGAACTATCACCTTTAAGAATCGTGAACAGTTTTTGGTGATTAAGTCATCTTTAATATATGCGACCTTGTTATTTCTATATTCTTCAGGTACACAATCCATGTCATACCTATCAACAATTTCAACAACCTACAAATAAATAGGTCAAATAAATATATTTTAGAAAACAGGAAGATTTAGGGGGGAGACAGGAAAAAAAATTGGTTCTAATATCAAGAAAGTAGAAATTATTCGTACACTGTTTGAGGCACGAAGTGTAACAAGTCCAATAGGAATGAAAATGAAACTCATCAATAGAAATGTAGCGATGATCTGCATAGAAATTGATTAAGACTTAGTACATGCATTTCATAGAATAAGGTGTCATGAAATATTCAAGTTTTGTCAAAGAACTAACTGCTGCAGGTGTAAGCACAGGTTTACATGCTGGAAGGTTCTGCTGTGTAAACTGATAGAATGCTGCAAAACCATCAAAATAGCAATCAGTACAAGTTTCAACAATAAAAAGGGGAAGAAAGAGGGGGGTTTGGGGGGGTGGCGATCAGGAACCAAAGAAATAAAACAGTTCAATAGCTAAAATAGAAAAAAAAAAGTACTGAAATAAATTGGTAAAAGACTATTTTTGTTGAAATAAATGAAAACAATTTTTCTGTCACCATTACAGCTATATGATTGAAAAAGTCAGTCAAAATGTTGGAATAATGATACTTAATGTACTTAGTAAATAGAAGATTCATGTAATCACATGATTATATATGTATTAAGTGTTTATGGGTATTAGTATCTAGGAAGTTGCACTCAATTAATATTAGCCTAGGAACTAATTTCAACTAAGGGTCCTTTGAATTTATGTATGATAAAAAAATCAGTGGGTAGTTGTGCTCAGCTGATGTTTATTATATATATATATATATATGGAAAGAGAAGAGTACAATACAAGGGAAAGTTATATCCTATAACACTCAACCCTTACATACACCGAAAAAGTAGCTTTATGAAAGTTGTATACAGAGTCTCTCTGTGGTTGCGAATTTTGTATTTAATCACGCACATGTAAATCCGTTATTTATATAATCATTCAAAGCATAATATAGGGAAAACTAATAATGGAGAATATACTAATTATCAGTTGTTCATATTTCCTTAACTACTGAGTCCAAATCATATCTTCTACACTCCCTTGAAGTTAGAGCATACATGTCATATGAGTCAAGCTTGTTATACAAATGTGATCAATACGAGAGTATGGATTCAGTGAGCATGTCTTAATGTTGGTCACTACAGTTGGCAAAGTCAGTGATGATTTCTCCAAAAAGCACCTTCTCTCCCACAAAAATGACAATCAAATCTTTATGTTTTTAGTTCGCTCATGGAAGATTGGGTTTGATGCAATTTAAACAACAACTTCATTGCAACATAATAGTCAAGTATCCTGTTTATCTCCAGATTTTAACAGATGAAGAAGTTGTTTCAGCCATGTAATTGCTGCCATAACTCGGTACTTAGCTTTAGCACTGGATCTAGCAACTATTTTCTACTTCTTGCTCAACTCTTGGCTAGAAGAGAGGAGTACAATACAATAACAAGCACAATTTTAACATATAGGTTTCTCCATAAGTACTTCTGGAAGAGAAAAATAAGATGGAAAAAATGAAAGGGGGTTTCTCCATGAGCTAAAATTAGTTTGTGCATAAGCTTATTTGTAGAATTTCTTTCATATAACTTCTCCAAATTTTTATTTTTAACTTGTGCATAAGTTAATTTTAGCTGATGGAGAAGCTCATTCATCTGTTTCTTCTTTTTCTCCTAGAAATGCTTATGGAGAAGCTTGTCCAAAGAAGCCCTAAGTTTATTACGAAAATTTGTTTGTATAATATACGTACCAATTGAATAAGCCTTTTCATTCTCAAAACTCACTAGATTAGCTCACTCTCTCTCTTCCTCTCCCTCTACAACAAAAACTTATGCTTTAAGGAGGACAAGTAAATACAATATCTTCTATTCTTCTTCGTAACTGCTGATAGTGATAACCAATATCTGCATTTTGATTATTGTTACTAGTGATGAAATAAGTTACAGTTTCATTCTTATATCATGCTTCAAAAAGAGGCAAAATTATAAAAAAAAAAAGAAAAAAAAAAAAAAAAAAAAAAAAAAAAAAAAAAAAAAAAAAAAAAATATATATATATATATATATATATATATATATATTCAATAGCATTCAATTCATGTAAAGAATCCAGTAACTGAACTCTCCTGACAAAACCCTGTTTAGTTTCCAGATTATTACACAGGTCCAAATTAAACAAAAGAAAAAGTGATTCATTCATTAATCATATAATTGCCAAATATAAATATAAATCATCTATTAGAAAAACCATTAATGCATTGCAAAAGCTTGCAGTGTCTAAGCTGTCAGAAATAGTTGAAAATCTGCCAAGAAAGTAACACTCACCACCACGTTGTGTTGAACGTCCTGGAATTTCCTGCACTCCTGTGCTAACTGTTGACGAACTCCCCCCATCAAGATCCATTACTAGCACAGCTTTCCAAGTTCCAGGGGTGTGTCACTCCACAAATTAGCTACCCAATTTTCACAAGCAGTTGCATTTGCCCAATACTGCATCCATTCCAATTCTCATCTTAGTTATAGCGAATACCACAGCTTGTCCTCAGTAATTGAAAAGCATAAAAGTACAACGAGTTAATCTTTAATACTGTCTCCATTCCAATTTGTCATGCTGCACGGAACTAAGTAATGGACAACAAAAAGGCATCAATAGAACATTATGGCCTCTTTTAATCCATGTAACCAATCCATACAAAAAGAGGGTACTACTACTTCCCAATCCCAATTAAAATAAAATAGCACGATTAGAAACCCAAATCTGCATCATTTTATTCTCTTCTAACAAGAGCTTACCAACAACAAGAAGTAACTTGCAATACATTTCATTTGCAAAAATAACATCATCATCACCAAGCAAAAAAGAAGTTTCTTATGATAAGTGAATAAGTCCCGAGACTCTCCTATTTAATGGATTGTCTTTAGGGTTGGGTTCTCTACTTAAGTTCTAACAAATTGATATTTTCAAGAAAAATCAGCCTAGAAAAAGGGCTAACTATTGTCTAGATTAAGGTGCAAACTAAATGTTGGTAGGTGAGTGAAGTCTTCAAGAGAAAATGAACACCCGCTCTTAAAGTAAAGGCATAATAATGCTAGCAGACTCATTGAGTGAAATCCGGGGAAGAAAAAAGCAACCAGAACAACAAAACAAAACAAAAACAGAGAAACTCAAACTGTTGATACTGCACATAATAACAACAAAATCCAAAATGACCCCAGCTCAAATCAAACGACACCGTTTTACCACTGTTTCCATGCATCAACTTAATCCCGAATTATAGCATTCAAAATTTCTAGCTGAACTAAATTATCGACCTCGTTATGATTCTCGTAATTACAGTCACAATTATTACGATGATCAACACCAGCAGTAAAATTAATCAAAAAGAGGGAGAAACACACAAAGGCATATAGGACGTCGTAAAATTGCACGTGCTAACAACGTAGCGAAAAATTGAAATATTAACGACGAAGAAATAGTAGGTATTACCTAGAACGTTGTGTAGATCTCGGAGCGGAGCGAAAGAGAAAAAAAAAACGGAAGAAAAAGAAAGAGAGGAACGAATGTAAGAGCATATATTCTTGGCTTGCAGAGAGGGAAGTGATGTGAACGCGCAACACAAGAGAAGGGAAGAAAACCAACGCTGCGTGAGGAATCTCTTCTTCCGCGGTTTCGCTTTGTTCACTTTTCTCAAAATCCCTCTGTTTGATTAGAGTTTGTGTTAGTGTCAAGGTTCCGGGAACTAATGGTTTGGTTTACCCCCAAATCAACTTAACACCTACCACGTGAATTATGTTTCATCAATTTTCAAATCAATAAATTAATGACAAATTTTTAGATTAGTTCTTAGAAAAAATTATAATTATATAGTATTATGGATAGTTCATAATTAAATAAAGAGTGAATTATTTTATAATGTTACAAAATAACAAATATTATTAATATAACTTTAAAAAGTTAATATAAAAGTCAACAAATTTACTTTCCAATTTGTAATTAGGTAGGTTTGGAAAATTAATTTTATGTAAAGCTCATGTTAGATATTAAGATGTATTTTGACATCTTGATATTTCAAGATACGTGTAATTTTTACTTATTTTAAATGATTATGTAAAATGTATTTACAATGAATTTAAATTAAAATGTCTGGAATTCTTTTATTGTGTGATAAAATGTCTGGAATATAGTCTTTTAATATTTTGATATTTTTTATTGTTTGAAAATGTTGTGTTGGTATTATATAATAAAGGGATAACATTTAATTTGAAATTTAAAAGTTTAAAGATGTTCTCGTAATTTTTCTTTTCTTTTAATCTACAATTTAATAATTAATGTTACTTAAATTACAAATTAATTAGTTTTTAAATCCTAAAATAGTACTCAGTGAATTGAGTTATGTAAAAGTCTCTTTTTTGTCCTCTCTTCTTTCTTATGCATGTAATTTGATTTAATTTTTTCCTAAGTGTTTTCTTTCTCTTATTTTTCTAAAATTGTTATTTATCTTTTATCCTTTTCTAGATTATATTTATCTTATAATAATAGGTGAGTTAAATATTCATGAAAGGTATAATGATTTATTTTTTCTTTCCACATTATTTTATTGAAGTGTTTCTAGAGTTGAAAAATTATGGTCAGTGTCATAGTTTTTGCTAAAAAATTAACCGTTTTATGGCTTAAATAAAGAGTTATTTAAAATTACAAGGATAACTTCTAAGAGAATACATATAGAATTGAACACCTATTAAGAAATAACTTCACAAAGTACGAAAATTACAAAGATAAACACTCTTTGTATCATTTGTAAGATACTCTATGATCCAGCAATTACATGATATTAAGGTTATAGTGCATGCCAAGTTTGTTCATATTTTGCATAGAATTTTTATTTGGTTCTACATAACGAGTCTTTTAAATAAATGTATCAACTAAGATTGTTATAAGTTACGTGTTTTTGGTTTCTTATATGTTAAAGTAGTAGCAAGAATTTATATATATAACAAGGATATGTGCTACACCCAAATTATTGTGCTTCAGAATACCTTAAATTTTGAACAAATTTTCATTTTATATATATATATATATATATATATATATATATTTCAATTATCATTTAACAAATAAAATTTGATAATATATCTTTTATAGGTCTTTAATTACATCACATGTAAAAATGTCAAAGCGGGCCAGACACGTTGGGCCGGCCTACTGGACTGCCCTGCCAGTCTGCCCAGAAAAGGACGGACCGGGTTGAAATTTCCAACTCGTCAACCTGCTGTAACTTGACTCGCCTAGCCCACCATTTTAGTAGGCCAAAACAGGTCAGCCCACCGTGACCCGCCAACCCTTTTTTTTAACTTTTTTAACTTTTTTAATGTTTAAAATTTAAAATAATTATAAAATAATACTTTTTTATATTATATAAATAAATTTATATATATATATAATAGATTTATAAACAAAAATTAAAAAAAAAGATACGGGCTAGCCTGCCGGCCCGCTAGCCCGCTCTAAGACAAAACAGATTACAATATCCAACCCGTTTATTGGTGGCAGGCCAGCTCAGCCCGATCCATTTTGGCTGGCAACAGACGGGCCAGACCAAAACGGACGGGCCGACCCATTTTGTCACCCCTAACATGTATCAAACTTTTTTAGTCAACTATTTACAAATATCACATTATTCATTGACTCTTAGTCTTTACAAGTAAACATCCTGTCTGTTTCCATCAACAAGCTCAGAATAACACCTCTATGAACCAAAGATTCTGCCATTGAAGATCACTTATATCTTCTCATTTCCAATTCATGAATCAATTTACTTCTTTCTTCTCAAATATCTTTTAATTCGTCCGTCAACTCACGCAATTTCATTGATTAGAGGAAGATAAAAAACAGTTTGAACACAACAGGACGAAATTTTGTTGAGCAAAATTTTTTTTAATAGAAGCTTAGGTAGTAAAAACTGTAATTAAGCAAAGCAAAATATTATTCCATGTCAGAAGAGAATTATAGCTGTAGAAAGAAACCAATCATTCATGTGAAAGAGGGTTTGCCTCATTCAGTGATGCAAGAAATTGAATTTGTCACTTACAATTGCAAACTGTAATCACATTGAACTTAATGAGTAATAGCAGAAAGCCATCATCATTATCCTAGTTCTCAACCTAAATAATTGGCTTCTCTTCCTCCGCCATATGAAGAAAACTAAGACATTTTTTTCCATGTAATTTGCTAAACCACCAAGTGAAACCAATTTTGGTTTCCCCTAGTGCCACCTAACTAGCCGCAAGCAGTAACAACAGCATCAGGTAAATGGGCAAATACAATAGAGAAAGGTGCAACAGTTATTGGTTCTGATGAGTTCACATATATAGGATCCAAAGGAGGAATTTCACCAGCTGAGTTTACCCTCAGAGGTTTTCCATTCAGTACCATGATTTGGCTATGTATATTCCCATCCTGTGGAGTTAGATGGTACTCTTCTCTTGCAGTTTCACTTGCAAGAGGCAATTCCATCGTGTTTGAATGACTAGACATCTTTCTCAGCCTCAAACTCTTTGCATTGTTGTCGAAGGTTACATCAGCTTCAACACTTGTGTTGCCGTCTAGGTTTATCAACAGTACTGTGATTCCCTTCTGTAAGATAGAACTATGAATAACATTTCGTAGATAGTGTGTTTGTGTCTCTATGGTTTTGTTTGGGATAAATTCTCAAAACATACGTAAATAAGAAAGCAATCACAGAAATTAAAACCAGCTTCTGTACTTCAACTTTTATACAACTTATCTAAATGAACTTGTTCATAAGTTCATCTTAAATTCTGCATTATTTAATCTTGTTCTTCTCTTGCAAAGTATTTACTCACAAGTTTATCCAGTGTATATGTGTGTGTGTATAAAAAATTTACTCACGGATTGCTTTGCACAGTGTGCATAAGCTCTTATCTTTTTTGTCCCAGAGAAGGTAGTTGACAGTACATGTCTTCCCATGAGTCTATGCCAAAGAAGAGCACTGTAAAGAAAAAAGAACATTACCATAGAAACATAGTATGGATCTATTTGAAAAAGGATCACCTATTGTATTATTGGAATAGTGGGGTCCTTCCCGTATAAGCCAAAAAACTATGTGTCAAGTAATTAATGAAGCATGGAACATTTGGTGGATTCATTTCAGCTCATGAAGAATTATTCATAATAATGAAGTAAACCATGCATATGTGGGTCCACAATTATGTTCCCCATTCTTGAACATGGAAATTATGACATGAAAAATGCATGTCTCCCTTGCAAAGTGGTCATATGGCCTTTTTTCCATCTCATGACTTGAGCAAATAAACAAGACTATGAAAGTCAATTATTAGTACCTATAGTAGTCTGGATTTGGCAGGAAATTGGTAGTATTGAGTAAACCATAGTTTCCTCCTATCAAACTCTGTCTGCAATATGTTTTAGTGTCATAAGCAGCTGACATGCCAAGCTGATCTAAATACCTGTTTGTGACATCATAACATTAGCCAAAATATTTCTGAGGCTAAAATATGTTTCTGATCTCTTTAACATATCTCAAAACTCAGTTTTAGTAACCATAAAAATTTAGTAAGTTTTTCTTCCATGAGATTTTAGTTCCTCATTAATAAAGGGTGCTTGTCACTAACCAGAAACTGTAAACAAATGCATCTGATACAAGATGATGACCACTATTGTAGGCCCCTCCTGACTCACCAACCCATGCTGTTGCTGAGGTACCTGTACTTGCAAGTATATTTTTGAGACCACTGAATGTGCTAGCTTCCTTATCAAGAAAGGAAGGGTCCAGAATTTTTTCCACAAGGTGTTCATCAACTCCTGTACATTGAGATAAAGCAGCCTTCAAATATAATCGAAGTCATGGAAAGTGGAAAGATATAATGAGTATTTGCCTGTTTGGTGAGGAGTACCTGGTCCAAGGTTGTAAATGTGGTGGGTGACCACATCCAAAGTTTTTCCAGATTTAGTTATAAATTCCTTGAACCAGGTTGCATCAAAGAACCCTCCAGGTGCAATGACTAGTGGCTTAGAATCAGTATTTGCATATGCATTGTAAACTATGTCTCGTAAAGCAGCAAAATCAGAAGCATATTGGTCTGCTGTAATGCTTGTTCCAACTCCACTGCCACTCAATTCATTGCCTGCCAATCAATGGCAAGTGCTCAGTATGCTTTAATATAGAACAACAGAATGATTCATTCTTTAGGGAAACTGTCAAATCTATTTCCTTCAACATAAAAATATTGAAGAACATGCCATTGAGAATTTTGATAAAGATAGTGATTTCCATAAGAATTTCCTCAAAGAAAACTTGGTATTTAGATTGTGGTACAGAGAATTCGGTACACAGCAAACATAGTTACTGAGAGAATTATGTAACTATGGTTTGGAAATTGTAATAAGAACAGCATATGCTTACCAAGTTCCCATCCATAAATGGTATAGCCATTTCGAACCGTGTATCTGATGAAGGACTCAGCATTGGTGGAATTCCAAGGTCCTGTTGCAGAATTACCGTGAATTGATTTTCCAGCAAGAGCATTTAATCCAAAAATGATCTTAGCCCTGAAATAAACAGTTCAAAAATGTTTTAGAAATGTGTTTTTTGTCCACAAGGTGAATCTTGTTGGTTGAAAACACACATGCATATCACAGTGAGAGTTCAATTTTACCCTGCTTTTTTAAAAAAGTAGTTGAGTTCATCCCATCTTTTCATTGGGAGGCACCCTTGCGTGAAACCAAACATCTCAGAAGTGTTCTTAACAAAAGGAGTACAAGGTTGGTGGTAATCTTCAGTGCCATATATTACCTTGTCTTGCAAACTTCCACCTAATCTGAGTTTCAAAGGTGAAAAGGCTGCACAACAGTACCTTGATAAGCTTTCAAAACTCAAAGCATTCATCTAATAAATTAAAAAGCAACGAAAGAATTGGATCCCTGCCAAATTCAATTACAATAGAGATGTAAATTATATCTTACCTTTCACTGCATTAAGAAAAATCTTGTTGTTGAGGTCCTGAAAAAGATGATAATTAAAAGATGTATAAGATTTGCAAGGTACTGTAAGCGGAAGCTTGTGAACTCATTAAAACAATTAATCAATAAATGAACACGCTTTTGAAAAAATGAAGTCTAGAATCACAAACCAGATGTGAATTTCCATAAACCTTTGAGGAAGCCAGAGTCAATAAAAATCGATTATTAAGAACAAATAAAGAAAGGTATATACTACAATCTCATCATGATTTGATGAGAATCTTATCACCTTGTTCACCACCACAAACAATAATCACAAATTGACGAAATATTCATTTAGAACATAGACATAATTATTTCTCTCTTTCTACTGGAATTACTTTGCAGATCGCAGACATGCATGATAGATTCAAACATCATTTCAAAAATAACAAAAAAAAATCATTAAGCAGAGAATGTTAACAAAGGAAAGTAGCCAAAAAAAAAAAAAAATACAATCTTCCAGAAATTCATCAGCCATCAGAAAAAGAAGAAAAGAAAGCAAAAATACCAGATTGAGAAGAGAAGCAAGACCCCAACTGCATCTACCATAATCACATTTATCAGGAGGCCACCAATCCAAAGTTGCACAGACAAAATCACCATCAATAGTTCCAATCACAGCTCTGTCATCAATGGCAACAGTCCCTTTCACAGTTGCATCTCCTCCTAAAGCCACTCTGGAACCAAAACTGAAGCTGAAGCATGCAAAGTGAAACCAAAAGCAGAGACCCAGAAGCTGAATCCGAGAACCCATTTCCAGAATCAGCCAAAGTAAATATCTTTATCCAAGCTCATGCATCAAAGAACAATGAGGAAGCCATGGGAGGGAGAAGTGAAGATTTCACTGCAGAGTCACGTGCTACACTGACAGACACTGAAAAAATGTAAAGGAAATTGGTAACTTAGCGGCACCACTTTCCTATGCTGCAGAGGCTTCTGTTTATAAAGGCATTGGGCAAACACAGTTAATGTATTTGTACATTGCTAATCCAGAGATTTGGCTCTTATAGATTCAGTGGCCGGCTCAAAGTATCAGTTTAGAAAGACATGAAGATAATTTCACAAAATCTTTGCATAAAAAAACAAACACAACACTTGGAAATTTTATTTGGTATTTAAAGTAATGATAATCTGCAGTATTTGTTCTTTTAAGACCTTAATGCTGCAAAGATATGAATTAATGGTGTAGCATGAAGAGCTAATAGGAGAAAAGATAAGATTAAGATTAAGTGTTGTCTGAGTCTGAATGTATGATGTAAAAATAGGAGAAGAAATTAAAAATGGAATTAGGAAAAAAAATTCTCAAATTTCAACGACAATTGATAAATATTCTGCTAGTGCATTTTTTTATATACAATAAAAGTTATAATATATATATATATATATATATATATATATATATATATATGAAGCAAGTGTACCTTATTCAATAATGAATGAATATTATAACATTGTAAAAATACATGTGTATGTGATGTGTGTTTTTATTTATTTATTTTGTAGATATTTGTATAGTTAAAAAAATGATTAAATTGAAAAACAAATTAATAAAATAGTTATAAAATTGATCAACTAATTATTTTAATTAAAAAAATATTATTTAAAAAGTAAGATTAAAAAACAAATGTAACAAAAAAGACAAATTTGTTTATATACAAAGTATAGATGTAGCTGAAGTGGGTCAATACCCATATAATTTTAAAGCATTATAATATAAAGCACTGTCATTCTATTAATTATAGTAATTAAGCTCATTAATTTATCAAACTTATAATTCTTTTATTGCTATAAACCGTAATCGTAACAACATTCATTTTTTTTTTCAGTTAGATAATATTTGACTTGTTATGAAATAAAAGGAATAACAGACATTCAGCACGATGTTCCAACCAATTAAGGACTAGTGGAAGCTTTTTCTTTATAACGACAGTGTTATGCGTGTCTCAATCCAGGCTCTTTCTAATCTTTTCTCAAATTATAATTTTACTTTATATTCTTCCTCTTGTGATAAGAATTATTTAACTTTATCAATTTTCATCTTCGTCTTATTATTTTTATTTTTATTATAACGGTGATTATTATTATTATTATTAAGTTATATGCTAGTTCTAAACACGCGAAAAGTTGCAAAATTTGGATTTGTGACTCTGGATATTACAAGGAAGAATTCCTTATATTGGAATTTTAAATGTTGAAATACATTTATATGCAATTGATATTGGGATACCATTGAATAAAGAAATAAAGCATCTAAGCAATTAATTTGCTCATGCGACAAAAATATTGTGAAAAGAGATTTCACAAATATTATGAATTTATTTCATGCCTATGTATGGCTGGCTGGACAAAGCAATAAAGCTTTTGATCATGAGATCCGCCTAATCTGCTTCATTCCCAGAAGTGAATGCAGCAATAAATATTATGAATATATATATTATCATTACGATGCTAAAGGCCATTTGAGTTGTACTTATTGTACACCAGAGCGCATCTTACAAATAATGAGAAGAACATAGAAACACAGATGAGTTGCTCCTTATTCTCTATTCTCTATTGTTTCTTCTCTGTTATTCGTTTTATTTCATAACATGATTGTTTTTTTAATAGACTAACAACGTTATTAATATTAATACATACGTGTATATATGTATGTAAGTTTAGTTTTATTTAAAATATCCATTATTACTTACGTTTTTACGTTGAAGAAATGTTATGATTGTAATGGTTAAGTTTTGAAATTAGGTTTAGATTTGATTGATTAACAATATTTGAGAGTTTAGCATCTTAAGAGTAAGATGCGAATGTGATTAAGAGACAGAGTGGGGACCAAAATCACATGACACTTTGAATACAAAAACGTGGGCAGCGAATCAATTGCAGAAACTATAAAAACATATATGTTTTTATGTATATGAGTAAATCTGAATCATACAGTTAACTTTTCTTTATCCACTTTTGTTTTTCTCAAATATAGTATATATCTCTTTTTATTTATATATTATTATTATTATTATTATTATTATTATTAAAAAAGAGTGAGGCAGCTGTGCATGCACGACGGATTGATGTACACAATAATGCGTTTAAAAAAGTATATGTTTAGTTTTAAATATATGATATTTTCTAATCATAATTTTTTGGTTTTTCTTATTGATCATAGTTATTTTAAACTCGTAAAAAAATATTAATTAACATAATTTAGATAGATAAGAATATATAAGTTAAGATAATTGTATTTTGTAATCATATAACATAATTAACTCATTTATTAATTAAGAAAAACATTAAAAAAATCAATTATGATAATTTTTTTATTGGATTGACATATGGTCACTTTAGATTATTAGATGAGTGCATGTGTGTATCATCCTTTATGTGTGAATAAATCATGTATTACTGATCGATTTGTCAATAATAGCAAATATTTGTTAATAATTCAAGTTTGTTAATGGATTACTAACAATAAAATATATGTTAGTAAAATGGTCGATAAATTTCAGTTGTAAGTAAAATTCATTAATAAATATTGTGATCTAGTTTTATTCTTTCTCTTCCTCTCCTCCTCTCCTCACTCTTCTCTCCTTTATCGTTTTTGGTTCCCCCTCCTCTTCCTCCTATTTATTTAAATTACAGATGATAATTTAAATTCTAAAATTCGTCGATAAATTTTGTCAATAAATTTAGATTTATCGATGAATTTATTTTCGTCATTAAAAATTTATAATAATTGTGAAAATTCTTGTAGTAATCATCAACATCTTCTCATTATCAAATAGATGTTGCTTGAGGGTTTTTCATTGGAATAATCTTGTTTACTAAAATTATGAAAAACTTCTCATTTTGAGTGACATGACATTGCTTAATCAATTAAACCACAAATAGAAGAATTGTTTTTGTCTCTCCCTTACTCAAATGCTCACATAAGATTTGAGTGATAACTATTTCAATGTTATTCCAATGCTTAAGCAATACTACTTGTTTGTATCACCTAACAAGTTGAAATCACTTGCCTAATGACTTCAATTGAGTTTTAGCACCATCTTATTAGGTATTAGTCTTTAGTAAGAAAGTTTTTTTTCGAAGAAATATATTTGTTTCGTATTAGTTACCATTGGAGATGAAGTTTGTTGTATAGTGCTTTGAAATTAATCTATATATAGTTTGTTCGATTGATTTGTGTTTTGTATGGTTGATGTTTTAAATCATGATCTACTTGTATGCATTTGTTTAATTGACCCTAATTCTTAATAACGTAACAATTTTGATTATAATTTCTTCTATAATCATACTTAAAAACAGGTCCAATAGATAGTTTTGAACGAGCTTAGATACTTTTATCATGAATATTCACAAAACTACGTTTTCTATGTAATTTACTTTGTGAAATACTTTGACATTTGTAAGCATAAGATATTAGTACAACTTTGGCCTATGGGATCTGAGGTATGTCAGAAAAATACATGCTTCACAAATATATATATATATATATATATATATATA
>Ga0214543_1000508_pt1 | contig 65912 bp, 34 predicted proteins | sample CNSS2metaG_FD_160094 | JGI IMG/M metagenome (GOLD analysis project Ga0214543, IMG submission 160094) | Root nodule microbial communities from cowpea collected in UCLA plant growth center, Los Angeles, California, USA - CNSS2 | ecosystem: Host-associated > Plants > Roots > Nodule | place: USA...
ATAACCATACAAGAGTTGTTTGCTATTCAGATGCTGATTGGGCAGGATCTCCTTCTGATAGAAGATCTACATCTGGGTATTGTGTCTCCATTGGTGGTAACTTGATCTCGTGGAAAAGTAAGAAACAAAGTGTTGTAGCAAGATCCAGTGCAGAAGCATAATATAGAGCTATGGCCTCAGTTGCCTGTGAACTTGTTTGGCTCAAGCAATTGCTTCAAGAGTTACAATTTGGAGATATTACTCAAATGACACTTGTGTGTGACAATCAGGCTGCCCTTCATATTAGCTCTAATCCTGTCTTTCATGAGAGGACCAAACACATTGAGATTGATTGTCATTTCGTTCGGGAAAAGGTTATGTCTGGAGACATCAAAACTGAGTTTGTTAACTCAGGTGATCAGTTAGCAGATATTTTTATGAAGTCTTTACGGGGGCCTAGAATTGATTATATTTGTAACAAGCTTGGCACATACGATTTGTATGCTCCAGCTTGAGGGGGAGTGTTAGATATAGTTTGATATTATTAAGATATTGTTTGATATTATTAAGATATTGTTAGATATTGATAACCACAATATCAAACAATATCTTCTATTTGATCTTTTTATTTTCAGTTACTCTTTTTACTTATACCTCTCTCTATTATAAATAGATTACCCTATGTGTGGTTTATACACAAGAGAGATTAATCTCAATCCCTATTTTCTTTATTCTCAACAAATGTAATTGTCCTGTATTTTGCTTTTGTACATGATCTTGCCACAACATTTTGTTCCTCATTTTTCCATGACTTTAAATTACCTCCAACAAGAACATAAGAACATGATACCTCGGAGTAGTGCATTTATCACTTGGTGACCCTGCCCAGTCAGCGTCAGAATATCTAAGAATTTGATGATTTTTTTTATATAAATGAGGCCATTTCTAGGAGCCCTTTCAATATACTTTAGGATCTGTACAATTTCACCTCAATGGTCTTAATAATTAGTGTTTAAAAATTGACTTGCTATGCTTACTGGAAAGGTAATGTTAAGCCAGGTCACAGTGAGGTAATTTAGCTTACCAAATAACCTTATGTATCTCCTAAATCAGAATAATGTTCTCCTTGGGCAGGTACAAGTAGAGGCATTTGATAATATGCCTGGAACTATTCTCACTAGATCAACCCTCATTCAAGAGCTCAACAGTCATTATGCACAGAAGATGTTGTGATTAGCCCATCACTGTCACAATCCTCTATATACAGAAGAGATTGATATATCCCTGGAATGTTCTCACTAGAAATTCTTAGTAAACCAACAACCCTCATTGCAGAGCTCAATTGTCATTATGCATCAGAAGGTGCTGCTATTAGCTATCACTTTCCGTTACATTTCATGCAGTTATGTGAGACTGTACACTAAATCCAATTTGAATTTCAAGAAGATAAGGGATCACCTAGGGAGAAGATATACGAACTTTAATGAATTTCGATTTCCACTGGAATATTTTCACCCAATGTTAACAACTTGAACTCAACCTCGTCTAAAAAATACCTCTATAATTTTCTTTATACTGGATAATCCTGTGAAGAAGGTTCCACTGTGAATCCATGCCGGGTTCACAGGTCTGCACCCTTTACTCGAGATGCATGGAAGTATCTAAGGTTTCCTGCCATATTGTGTATGACTTTGACCAGAACAGAAAACAATACTAGACTGCATCAAAGATTTTTTTAAAAATTAAGAACAAAACTTAGACGTAGTATTGCTCTCCGATCGAAATTGGAGTTTCACCTTGAAAACCAATACTGACATTTAAGGTAAGCATTTATTCCATATATTGTCATGGTAGAATTCAAATTTTGATAGAAAAAACACGCTAAAAGCACCTACAAAACTCCATCTAAGATTTATCTTAAAACAAATCATAGCCTAACAAAACGAACTATCATTTATCTACTTCTCTTTCCTATTTGCATTATAAACAAAAGAAAAACGGACATTACGTCAAAACAACACCTATCATTTCCAATTTTCAGCATTAAAAACATTCCTAATAGTAGAGAAAACACTGAGATTGGTATTACCGATCCATCTAGTTGAAGCGATTCAAGTAGCCACCGATAGCCAATGGTACTCTTGAATTTGATGGGTTCAGGAGGGAGGTCCTTGCGGGAATTCGTGCCGCAAAATACGCAGACGAAAGATTGCATGTCGCGTATGAGTCTGCCATTGCAATTCTTACAGCGAAGATAAGACGGCGAGGGATCCAACTTCGCTATGGTTTCGGAGACGGATGGAAGCTTCGGGAGCGCAAGATTTTCCTCTTTCTCGGGTTCGTACCATGAGAGGTTCGCCTCTTTGCGGAGCAGAATCCGGAGCTGCTTTATCTGATCTAATGGCATTTCGAATGCCATTCTTAGGGTTTTGATTGAGAGTGTCTCTCGCTTCTTCTTCTTCGTCTTGAATCAGTGAGGAGACAAGTGAAGAAAAAAAGAAGACCAATGTTAGAGATGCGATTTGGTTTTGCGGAACACAATTACAGGCCTGTGTGAAAGGGTGCCGTTGTGGATCAATAGAGTTTTCAAATTTTTTTTAAAGGTAAAGAAACAAATAATTATTTGTTTTAAATAATTTCATTTAAATATAGGTTTGTTTTCTTTATTTTTTTTTTAATTTTATCTTCATTTTGGTTTTGTGATTAATTAGATTCTATTTTCGTCAACTTTGATAAATTTGATCATTTTTAGTAACGGTGGTTAAATAGTTCACGTAGTTGAATAGTGCATGTCATTTGTCTTTTCTTGTTTTGTTTTGAAGGTTTAATTACTCGTAAGGTACTCAGTTTGGGTCAAGGGTGTCAAATTGGTACCCCGCGAAAAAAAGTTGTCAATTTGATACCCAATTAAGTTTAAGTACATCAATCAAGTCAATTTTCATTAACGCCGTTAAAGTTATTAACGTTGACCAATTAAAAGAGTCTGTTGACACAAAAATTTGACACCTGGAATACCAATTATTTGTGACGTGGTAATTTAAATAAAAAATAGGAATTTTTGAAATGAATTAAAAAAAATTGTAATGTTCGGAGTGGTCCTAAGTCAAGAAAAGCATAAAAACACAGTGAGAAGTGAGAAGGTGATCGAGGTTCATGCGATTTGGGGTTTCTGCAAAGCACAGGTGAAATCGTTTTGAGAAGGTGTGATTGAGATCGCAGAGGGGAGGAGACACTATTTTTTTGTCATTTCCTTCTTCAGTGCATTCTCTCTCTTTCTTCTCATCTCGTTTCTCTCTTCTTCTCGCCCCCTTTCATATACTCCGCCCCCAATCTTATTTCACTCCCATTTCCACCGATTTTCATCTTCTAATTTTCACCATCGACGACTAATCTGTGAGTCCTAAATTCCCATTTCATCTCCCTTCCGATTCATGACACAATGATGTTAGACCAAGCTTCTAATTTTTTCCTCTTTCATTTTTCTGTCACTTTTATTCTTTGAACTGTACAGCGACATTTGTTGCTAGAATAGGGTAATTTCAATTCCAATGCCAATTTCTAAATATTCTGATTTTTTTTTGTTTCTTTTTAGGTTTGGGATTTTAGGGTTTTGAAGTTTCTACGCCTAACCCGGGGGGATATTGATTGGAAGGAGGGGGAAAGGAAACTGGGATAATGGTTTCCTCAGAAACTTTATTTTTATTGAGAAAAATCAAGAGGGTATATTTGGGACTAGGAAGAAGGTTAGGTTTAGAGGATACACCACTTTTTTTTTATGCCGACGAAGAATACGCACAACCCTCACTGCGAGACATTGCAAATTGATTGGAAAGCACCTCTACAACTACGAACCACACACCACAAAACCACATCTTCAGGTCTGAACCAACAAGCAAATGGAGAGGAAGAAGAAGATGATAACGACCACAAAATGACTTAGGGAAAATTCAAACTTTACCATTCATTAAATAATTTGTACACGTAACACTGTACAATTTTTTTTTTTTACACATCTTCTTTCAACGACACATGTCTGTTATGCGTTGCCACATCACCACAAATTTAACACTATTTCTGACTATCTAACGGGATGCACCTGATTGATGCACTTAAACTTATTTGGGTATCAAATTGACACATTTTTTTTGCGAGGTATCAATTTGACACCCTTAACCCAAACTGTGTACCTTACGAGTAATTAAACCTTTTTTTTAATTTTAAGAAAATTGTTCACATGTAACTCATAGTTGTGTCACATGTGTCAATGTTAGTGTCATATATCAATTTGTGGTTGTCCTATTTATTTTTGTTCAATTCAGTCTCTATATTCATTATTTTTGTTTAATTTAGTTCCTATATTTGCTATTTATTTTAGTCTAAATTTTTGTTAAAATAAATAAATTTTGTCCCTTTCAAATTAACACCAACTTTAATATCTTTTATAAATATTATACTAATATTTCTTCTCAAATTTATATTTTTATTAATTATTTTTAATAATCAATTATAAATTATTAAATTTAATTACAAATTAAATATAATTCTTAAATATAATTGTTAAATAGAGTACAATTATTTAAAATATTTAAAATATTATTAGAATATAATTATTAAATTGTTTCTTTTAATATTTATATTCTAAAATAATAATATTTTTAAAATATATTTAAAAATTTTACAAATATTATAAATACTTTATACTAATATTTATAAAATTAATATATTTTGCATATGCTAATATATATTTTTAAAACATTTAATAATCATATTTTAATAATATTTTAAATAATTATATTCTACTTTAAATTAAATCTAATAATTTGTAATTGAATTTAAAAAATAATTAATAATAATGTTAATTTTAAAAGTAAATATATAATATTTATAAAAAAAATCAATTTTGTCTCAATTTAAAAGGGACAAAATGATTCCATTTAAAAAAACTAAAACTAAATTGAAAAAAAAATTATGAATATAGAGAATGAATTGAATAAAAATAATAAATATAGAAACTAAATTAAACAAAAACAAAGAACACAATCACAAGTTGACATGTGACACTAACATTGACACGTGACACAATTATGACTTGATACGTGGACAATTTTCTTAGAATTAAAAGAAAATAAAAAAAATAATAAAAAATCAGGTGCTGGCACGTGACATGTACTGCTAGAAAATGTTAACTATTTAACCACCGTTAGTAAAATGAACCAAATTGATCAAAATTTGACAAAAATGAGGACATTATTGAACACAAAATAAAGATGAGGACCAAATTGAACAAACATAATGAAAATATAGACCAAATATGTATTTAAGCTTTAAATAAGTTGTGTATGGAAGCCTGCAACTTTCGTTTAGATTAAGTAACAAGAAAAAATTGTAGTTAGAAACACAATTAAATTACATAGGCACTAAAATCTTATATTAAAAAGAAGGTAATGAGTGAATGATTAATAATTTACTATATACTTATCGGTAAATACTATATTTTTTTATTCTCATAGCCAACATTAGTTTCTTTAAGGTTAAAATACCCTTTTAGTCTCAATTTTCGTCAAGTTTTGTCAAATAAGTCCTAATTTTGGATTTGTGTTCAAATAGGTTCCAATTTTCATCAATTTTATTCAATTGGGTCCTTTTTGCTAACATCATTTAAATCATTAACATTCATGAACAGTGACTGCCACGTGTCACTTCGTGGTTTTTTTTATTTATTTTTTTTAAATGTCCACGTGTCAACCAATTAGCGTGCTACGTGTCAAAGTCAATTTGTTATTTTTGTTCAATTTAGTCCTAGTTTTTGTTAACATGAACCAATTTGGTCCCTCTCCAAATTGAAACCAAATTTAATTTTTATATTAAAATTCATATTTTTTATTAAATATTTTTATATAATATATTAAAATTCACATCATTATAACTTTGATATAAAAATTAAATTTGGTCACATCTTCAATAGGGAAAAAATTGGTTAATTTTAAACAAAATTGGGACTAAATTGAACAAAAATATCAAATATAGGACCAAATTGAATATAGAACATTGACTTTGACACGTGACATATTATTAGGTTGACAATTAGACATTAAAAAAAATTTTAAGAAAATAAATAATAAATAAATAAAAATTCAAAAAAACAATGAAGTGACACGTGACAATCATTGTTCATGGCTGTTAATAATTTAAACGGTGTTAGCAAAAAATGACCAAATTGAACAAAATTGACGAAAATTAGAACCTATTTGAACACAAAACCAAAATTAAGACTTATTTGACAAAACTTGACGAAAATTGGGACAAAAAAAGTATTTTAACCTTTCTTTAAAATATAATGTTAATCAACTAAAAATAAATAAATAAGTGTGTAAGATCAAACTTTCTCTTTAAATATATTAATTTAAATATAACAGATAATTATGTTTCTTAAATGTAACACCTCATTTAAATAATAACTTTAATTTTAATGAAATGCCACACAGATAGAAATTTAGTGACAAGCCCTGGAGTATAAACGCTACTCATGACAATATCCAGAGGATGCTAGGAGAAACCAATGCACACCACGATGTCGGATACAAACGAAATCCAAGAACTTCACCATAGTTAATAGAGTACTAAAGAACAAAGTAGTACATGGGCCATAGCCCTGAAGAAAAGCCCAACAAAACATGAAGTCCAGCCCAGGTAGACTATGCAGCGGAACCAATCCCTTCCATGTTGACCTCGAGTACCTCTCGCATCTGCTCTCATCAATAAATTGATGATCATCGCAAAAGTAGAAGAACGACATACAACACAGTCAAACAAGCAAGGGTAAGCTAGAGCCAAAACCATTTCACCAAAGTAATCGGATACATATTCACAGTTCATTATACATACATCACACATGCATGTTAAGACCTTCCAAACAATACACTAAGACTCGACTCATCCGGATATATATATATATATATATATAATCTGGTCGGATTCAGCGGATGCTTGCACTTGTGGTGGATACCTCTGCTCACCCCCGAGCTATGTGTTACAAGTGTTACAATGAATCAATTTCCCTCACATACAAGGTTAGCCCTTAGTGAGTTTCAGGCCTCCTGCTACTCTCACCACAAGAGTCAGTCCGCTCTAAGTGAGACTAACTGACTCCTTAGAGTGTCAGGATGTAACCTTACCTTGAATCCTTACCAAATTATACATATGGGGTACCACCATGGACACCCACTAACAGGGGCCATGGAATTACGTCCCGACCACTGAAGCACGACCCTGAGAATCTCACCTAGAGATCCCAAGGAATTACGCACTGACACGGACCAACATTTTTAATCAATCAAATGGATTCAGCATGCATACACACCTATTTACATATACATCACATACATTTTCTCATAATTCACTTCTTTCGTATTCTCAGCCAAACCGTACCAACTCATTATTCTCGAACCATGAATATGGAACTCCGTTTCATATCATTATCATGCCACATTTATACCAACTCTTTCATGTCTCATGTCGAACTCATACCAAACTCATCATTTCGATTCCATGAATCATCTCATACATATGTCGTACTCACATCATGTAAAACTCATAAAATCTCAACATTACCATCTCATGCATACAAAATCACTCAATTCATAACTCATGAACCACATCCTTCATGCATAAACATTCAGAACATACTTTAGCACAATAACCCCATCATACATATGATATTCACCCAGATAACATAGAAGAAAACAGTACAGGGTGCACCCTCACCCAACTCTCGCTCAATCTGAGGGTACTCGCTCAGGCAAGAGGTTTCCCTCGCTCAGGCGGACTCCCCTCGCTTAGGCGAGAATTAGAGGAGTGGAAATAGTGGCTCCCTGCGGGGTCTCGCTTAGGCGAGACCTCCTCGCTTAAGCGAGAATGCATCTTGCTCAAAACGGGGACTCTTCGCTTAAGCGACCCCTCGCGCAGGAATCCTGGGCGAAACCTCTACTAGTCTCGCCTAGGCGAGACAAGCTCGCTTGGGCGAGATTATCAGACTTCGCCATTGTCCGCACCTGCATCAGTTGTATTTTACGCATATTCAATATTACCAACCCTTCATTGCATTCACAGTAGCATACCAGTTCAAGAATCACAAAAACACCAACCAGACAACGGACAAGCACATGAAACAGAAAAAGAGGTCTAGCTTCCCTTACCTGGGAAAGGCCAACAACTGGATTCTTGGGTGTAAACAGAGAAAGACAGCAGCTCCTAGCGCGGTTTAGTGAGCTGGAAACACAAGAACAGAAAGACACGGAGCTACTCAGTACAACCCTAAAGGGAACTTGAAGCAACTGTGCTAAACATGAAAGACATGGGATGGAATGCGACTTACGTGGAACGAAACTGGCTCGAACAAGTGCGACGGAGTACCAAGACTGAACCCTAGCGGAGAAGACGGCTGCGGCTCAAAGCACCAAGGGGCAGACTCTGAAAGAGTAGGATAAGTGAATTAGGGCAGACATTTTGGGTGGCTTTATACATTGGGCCAACCCTTAGGCCCAATAGCTTAAAGGCAGCCCTTAAAACTTTAGGGCAGAAAACTAGGCCTTACATTAAACATTTAGATAGAAATTTGATTTTACCATAGTGTATATAAAACAATTTAAGGTTATCTAAATAAACCTATCCGTAATGTCTACATGAAAAGAAATTTAAAAGAAAACTGAAATATTTTTCCATATATTAAAACTAGTTTATGTATAAATTAAAAATTCTCATTTTAAAAAATCATATCTAATATTTGTAACCCCCATTTAATTTAATAAACGAAATTAAAGGAAGCATCACACTAAATAATATCTTAGCGCAGTCTCGAAGTTTAAACACCACTCCTTACAACCCAAGACACACCACGATGTCCAAAAAGAAACAAGTTATAAAGTTTAATAGAACCATATAGAAATCTAAAAGACAAACTAGTACATGGGCCATAGCCCTAAAGAAAAGCCCAATAAGAACATGAAGTCCAACCCAAGTAGACTATGCAGTGGAATCATCTCTCCCCTGTTGACCACGAGTACCTCTCGCATCTGCTCTCATCAATAAATTGATGATCATCGCAAGAGTAGAAGAACAACATACAGAGCAATCAAACAAACAAAGGGTAAGCTAGAGTCAAAAAGATTTTATCATGCAATCAGATATACTTTCATAGTCCAATATACATATATCATCCAAGCATGTTATGACCTTCCAATCAATACACTAAGACTCGACTCGACTCATCCGGATACATATAATCTGGTCAGATTCAGCAGATGCTTGCAATTGTGATGGATTACCCTACTCGCCCATGAGCTATGTGTTACAAGTGTTACAATGATTCAATCCCCCCCACACAAGATTAGCCCTTAATGAGTTTCAAGCCTCCTGTTACTCTCACCACAAGAGTCAGTTCGCTCTAAGTGAGACTAACTGACTCCTTAGAGCGTCAGGATGCAACCTTACCTTGAATCCTTACCAAATTATATAGATGGGGCACCACTATGGACACCCACTAACTGTAAGACCCACTAAATTTAAATAATTAAATAAATAATCATTTAATAAATGCGGGTAAGAGAAGCCTTTATGACATTAAATGCTAACCTTCATGACGTGGAAGAGTACTAGCTCAAGTGGTTGAGAGTACTTTGTTTGTGTGAGAGGATTTGAGTTCGAGTCCTATGTGTATCAATTGTGTGTTATTTAATTGTTAGTATTTTGAAGAGATGCTTGGATGTGATAAGTAAGGATATGATATTTGATGTATGAATATTATTATATAATACGACATGATTGAGCTGGTTGTGCACTTGAATTGTAATTGGGTGGTGATGGGTTCAAACCTTGGCCTAAGCAAAATGATTTTTTATTGCTTGTTTTTATTTCGCTATCTTGTGTATGTATGATCTGAATCATAATGGAATTGTGGAACCTATTTTTCTCTCATTTTATTCGTGTTTCTGAATTTTCCAGAAACCGCCTGGTGACAGTTCATGAGCCGCCAGGCGACACATACGTTTGCACCCATTTTTCTGGGTTTCACCATGAACCGCCTGGCGGTCGGGGGGTGACCCGCCAGGCGACGTATATTGCGCAGCCCAGTTTTGGTTATTTTGATATTTTTGTGCCCTTTGTGATGTTGCCATGATGATTTATATGCATGAACATGAATTTTATATTGTAAATGTCTGCGGGTAATATTTATATCTTGAGTGTATGAATATTGCGTGAACTTGGGGATTTAGGGTTCATGTTGGGGTTGGTGATGAATAAGTATCGAATTGGTAACTTATGGATGAGTTGTGGTATATAAATAGTATTCAATTGAATATATATTGTTCTTTGTATAATGTGTGTACTAGATTTTTCTGACAATATGATGGTGAGTGCTGAAAGTAGAATACTTGGGTCATGACTGGTGTGAGAACAGTATGCGCAGAACTCACTTTAGTAAGCACCACCTGGCGGCGTTCGGGGCTGCCGCCAGGTGATACTTCAGTTTGCTGGTTAATTGGGTTTCTGTTGTGATTGCACGTTTTGGGTATCATGCTGGATAGTTGAATGTATGTAAGAGAAATACAAGGTAGTGGCAGTTATTAAAGGTCAGCAGTATGTAATAAACCATAATATAGAATATATGCTAATGTGATAATAGGGATTTTTGCACTGAAACTAAATAAGGTTGTATGGGAAAATATGATAAGGACTGTATTTATATGTAATCGGTAATTAGGATACTAGGTGATACTAATTGTATGACTATGAATTGGCCTAATAGTAACTGGATGATTGTGTAGTAGAATGAGTAATTTGGTTGTTGGGGACATGCTTGTATGAAGGAAATTGATACTTGGAAGTGGCTTATATTGCATGCTTCATTGTTTAGGTGTGTACGGGATATGTGCCATATTGAGAATTATTAACTGCATGATTAAATTGTGTGGATGATAAAGTAGCAAAAGAACCTTGCATGGAGTGCCTTATTTATTCTATAATTGGTGTGTTGTATGATTTGAGGTCCATTAGGACCTGTTTAAGTGCCAAAAACTAGTAGCATTGCGCTACTGGTATAGCGCCTGGCGGCGTGAGCGAGCTGCCAGGCGGTAGAGTCAAAAACTAGTGGCAGTATCCACTTTGCACGCAGGGCGCCTGGCGGCAGGGATGGTTTCGCTAGGCGGAATGGTGAAACAAGAGGCCTGGAAGGAGACTGGCGCCTGGCGGCGCGAGATGGGTGCGCCAGGCCGTGACGGACAGCGAGGCGCCTGCCGGTGGGGTGGAGTCCGTCAGGCGGTGACAATGCAGTGAGGATTCTGCTGGCGCTTGGCACCTGGCGATGTGTGATGCCCACCAGGCGGTCTGGACCCAGATTCCGCCTAGCGGCGTGAGATGCGCGCCAGGCGGTTTTGGTTCAGTGATGGTGCGCGAGGAAAGGTTTCTATACAACTTTAGGTGATGTTCATGATGTGAGGCTTTGGTTGGGGGCCCAGTTACGAGTGTATCTTGTATTGGGGTAACATGTGACCACTCTAGGTTGTAGCCTGGTGGTTTAGGAAGTCTAGTGGAGTGTGCGAGTTGTGACTCGTACGACGAGGTTTTGGGTGATTGCCCTCTTCAGTGTATTCTGATAGAGCTTTGGTAGTCTGGGAACAACTACAAACTTATGTTTGTTTTGGGGAGCTTCACTTGGTGTCACAGTGAGATGTTGTGGCAAAGTTATTCCCACGTGTGGACTATTAGGTGGTGGCCTGTAGTCGGAGGGGTGAGTAGACACTCGTGTAGCAAAGATCGATCATTGATCTCACCTAAAGGGTATAGAAATGATAGACGTCTAATGCAAGTGCTGGAAATGGAGAAGTAAGGAAAAGGGAAAAGAATACTAACCCGGGTTTTAAATGTTGAGATGTTATATTTAATATTATATTTGTTTAGTTTTATTTAAATGAGCTCACCCTATCTGTGTGTGTGGCGATGATCATGTAACTTGTTACATGAGAGCAGATGTTGATGCAGGTGAGCAGACTGATGCATAGAGATGGAGTGGGGATCTCTTTGGGATTTTATCACTGGTTTATTTTGTTGGACTATGGTTCTATTGTAATAGTTTTGTAGACAAATTTTATTTGTAATACGGTATTGTCGTGGATTATTTTTATCTATTTTGGCGCGTTGAAACTTAAGGATTTAAATATTTCCCGCGTTTTGGGAAATTGTTGAATAATAAATGAGGTTGTTTTTATTAAAATTTATTTTTGTTTATTTTAATAAGTAATTTCCGGCTAGGACGTTACACTAACAAGGGCCATGGAATTACGTCCCGACCACTGAAGCACTACCATGAAACCTCACCTAGAGATTTTAAGGAATTACGCACTAACACAGACCAAACATACTCGATCAATAAAGTAATACATATCATACACATAACCTCATGCCAACTATCTTCAACCCATCCTCATTCGTTTCCAAACATTGAATCATACTAACTCATCTTTAGTATTTCATATCAATATCATGTCTCTTTGATACCATCCTTCTCATTTAAATTACATGCCAAGTCCATACCAAACTCATCATTCACCATCCATGAATCACATTACTCATACATAACCATCCATCTCTTATTTTTAACATAACAATTACACCCAAGCAAGTGCCAATCATCCAAGAACAAAGAAACAACCAAACACCACACTGCCATCGCCCAACTCCTCGCTCAGGCTGAAGAGTCTTGCTCAGGCGAGCCTCCTTCGCCTAGGCGAGGGCTCGAAAAGGGGGAACAGTAACCTCACGTGTGATCTCGCTTAGGCGAGACCCCTCTCGCCTGAGCGAGACGTTCGCTCGCTCAAAAAGAACGTGGGTCGCCTGAGCGACTACTCGCGTGAAGTAGCTTGGACGAGCCTCTGTTAATCTCTCCTAGGCAAGACATGCTTGCTTGGGCGAGAAAACTAGTGCTCACCACTTTTCTCTCATGCACAAACACACAACAGATCACCAATAGTTCAATAATGCCATTCACAGGTTCATATCAACACACCAAGCATGTTATAATGATAAAACAGTAGCACAAGCAGAACACACACGATAAAAAGGGTGAACCCTAGCTTCCAGTACCTGGAAAAAGGGCTAGCAGCTGGGTTCTTGGGTACGAACAGAGAAGCACAGCAGCTCCTAGAGCAGTTTAGCGAGCTGGAAACATAAAGAATAGTGTGAAACGAAGCTACCTAGAACAACCTTAGTTGGGACTCGAAGCAACAATGCTAAACAAGAGAGGTATGGGATGGGAGACAACTTACGTGGAACGGAACTGGCTCGAACAAGTGCAACGGAGGCCAAAGACTGAACCCTAGCAGAGAGGGGGACGGCTGCAGCTCTAAGGTGTTCTGAAAGAGTAGAATGAGTGAGTTAGGACAAACTTAGGGTTGGGTTTTATCCTTTGGGCCAGCCCTAGGCCCATATGATTTGGAAAGGCCCTATAAAATAAGGCATAAATATAAGTGGGCCTTACAATATTAACTTAAATCTTATTGACTTATAAATAAACTAATTTTAGTTTATTGAGAAATTTATTTGTTTTCAAATATTGTTGTAAAGGTAAAAACTGTAAGAGATTATTAGTCTCGTTATATGAGGATTGAAGAGACCTCATTAAACATGTTTCTCTCAATTTTATTTTTTTTCAAAATCCATCCATTATTATCTTAAATAATCCTTCACATATTTCTTCTTTTAAAAGAAGTGTGTTTGATATGGTATTACAAATGAATATCAAAAGATGCTATCAGATTGTGAAACTTCTTGTGAAAAGGATAATTTGTTGAACTTGCACAAACTTAACCAGTAACTGAGTTGTGCTTACAAATGACAGAAGGTGAAGAAAAAACTGAAGTGAAGAGAGCACAAAGACACATTTAACTGCAACAGAACCTTAAAGTAAATGAGTTTTATTTTTTCACACAATTCATCATACAGGTGAAATGCATCATTAGCACAAACAACTCCCAGTACCCAATTCTAGTTCTTGCGAATTGCAGCTCTCCATTTGATCTGAAGAGACTTGGAAATCTCAACAAGCTTATCAGTCTCAGGTATAAGCCCCTTCACAGCAGGGTCAGCAGCAAATTTCTCAGCCCATTTCACCAAACCAGGAGCCTTTGCTTCAACAAGCAGTTTCCTTTCATACCTGTGTTCTATCACACTGAGCCATCCCAGGAAGCACCCAAAAGCAATGTCAAGGAATCCAATCCTGTCTCCTGCAAAAAACGGCTTTCCTTTGCTGCATTCCGAGAAAGCACCCTCCACCCTTTCAAGTACTTCTTCCAACACCTCAAAGTATGGCTTCCTTTCCTCCTCTCCTTCAACAGTCATAATGCTTTTCATGGAAGGAAACCACTGCAACGTTTCCACAAAATAATGAAATCAAATCAAACTAATTTCACCTTTTATCAATTTAAAAGAAAATTATACTTGCTCAACAATTAGCAATATCAGATTAGGATACACTTTTTAACTATAACTCTATAACTCCGATAAGGAGTGAACTTTAAATATAACATAGATTCATAAATTCAGCTTGTAAGATAAGATTACATTCCATTGATATATTTTATATATTACGAAATTGATTTTTCTCTTCTAACAAGTTACAAACATGGAAAGAGAAGGGAGAAGAAAGATGTTTACTTTATCATCTATGTAAGCAGCCCAGAAGCGAGCAAGAGCTCTATCGTGAGGATGGGAGGAGAGGATAGGAGGATCAGTGGTCCATGTTTCATCTATGTATTGAACTATAATCAAAGATTCACAGATGGGTCTGCCATGGTGGAAGAGAACTGGGACTTTGCCATACACAGGGTTGGACTGAAGAAGAAGGTCGCTTTTGGGGTTCAACGTTTCTTCAAAGTGCTCATGTTCAAGGGCTTTGATGTTCAGCGCAATCTTCACTCGCATCGCATAAGGACTTGACCATTTTCCAATCACCTTTAACTCACTCTTCGCCATCGATATTCAACGAGGTAAGTGTTTATGACCATATATATATGGATATTCTCTCTGTGGAGTGGATGAATACACATATATGTCGTCTAAAACTAAGAAAATAAGATAAAAAATACTAAAAAGGATAATAATAGAATTAACAAGTTATAAATAGTTTAGTTTTTTTCAATTGTCAAATACCTTGGTTTTTTTAATACTCTTCTCCCAGAATTAAATATAATTACTTAAAGAAACCAAAAGTGAAAACGTTACCGTCCGACTTGCAATATGTCACTTCCGGTTTGTACCAATAAACAATAATTTTCTGATGCGGATCCCTACCGTATATTTTATTTAGTTCTCTTCAGCCTTGTTTTTGTTTCTATACAATTTAAATTATATTTTATAATTTTTTTTTTAATTTAAACGTATTTTTATAATTTTTTAATATTTAAACATGTTTTATAAAACAATTTAAATTTAAACATTCTTCTTAATAAAGAACCCTATGTGCTTCTAAAAAACTAATAATGGTATTTGTATAAGGATTAACTAAGTTTTAAATATATAGTAAATTTATTTAGTTTTAATTGAATTTTTATTAACTTTTTGTTTTATTGAGTTTTTTAAATATTTTCTCCTCTCCAACTTGTTTATTCTTTCTTTAATCTTTTTTAATTCTTCAACAAATTCATGTTGAAGAGAGAACAAGCACGTTAACTCGTGAGTTGAAAAAGAATAAAAAGGAAAAAATGAATTGGAGATAGAAAGACTTAATTAATGGAATGACAAAAATTAAACTGTGGGATATTTAGATAAAAATAAAAAATATTGTAAACACTGGATAAAATATTTTCTTAATAAGTGCTCAATTAAAAAATTAAAAATTTATGACATACTTAAAATTTAATTAAGCATAAATAATATGCACTTTTTTCATGCAAAAGCAATTCATAAGAATCCTTCAAAAGGCCTAATTTGTTTCTTCGAAATTCTTTTGATCCTTTATATGTTATGACAAGTGTCTTACATCTTTTTATCACACTTAAAAAAGTTTAAATATGTTTTTTATCATTTAAATTTTAATTTTAGTGAATATTGAAATTAGTCATTCCTCAAAACTTTAAACCAATTTAATCTCTCATTTTAAAAATACGTGAATTTAGTCATTTAAACCAAATTTTTTAAATTGATTTGATATTTCAAACGTATTTCTTAGTTAACAATGACATAGAAATATGTTAAGCGATATACACAAACTTAAATAATATTGTAAGGTCCTCTTATTTCAGCCTCAATATTTAAGGGCTGTCCCAAAATCTAATGGGCCTAAGGGCTGGCTCATAGGGTGTCCAAGGCCCCTAAGGTAACCAAACTCCTCTTACTTCTGTCATTCTTGCAAAAATAGTACTCTCACACTCTCCCTTTTCCCTAAAAAAGAGCTCTGTTAGGGTTTGGTTCCCTCTCGTTCGCGCTAGCTCAAAAGCTCACCTTGTCTCATGTAAGTTGGTCATTGAACCGTACTCTCTCCTTTCTAAGTTTGTTTTCATGGTTTCTGTTAGGGTTCACAGTAGTAACCCTGTTATTCTTTATGTGTCATTGTTCCAGTTCGTAAACCTGCTCCTGGAGCTGCTGGGTTCATTGGCTTAAGGGTCACTGTCTGTTATTAGCCTCTTTCTAGGTAAGGGAAGCTAGGGTTCATTGTTTTATTTGATTTTCTGGTGTTTTGGTTATGTTCCTTGATTTGAAATGATTGGTTGTTGTTATGTTTGGATGGAAAAATGTTTAAACTATGTTTGGTTGTGAATACTTGGCTGTACACGCGAGAACAGTGGATGACTCTGATATTTTCGCCCAAGCGACCAGTCTCGCCCAAGTGAGAGTACTAGAAGTTTCTTCCTGGATATTACGCGAGCTGTCGCTCAGGCGACAAGCTCCTGCTTTGAGCGAGAGCCATCTCGCTCAGGCAAGGAGGTCTCGCCTAAGCGAGAGAACGTGAAAGCTCTTTGCTCCTTTTTTCGAGCTCTCGCCTAGGCCAAGGGAGCTCGCCTGAGCGAGGGGAACCTCTCGCTTAAGCGAGACCTTTCTGCTTTAGTGAGGAGCTGGGCGAGAATGTGTTCTTGTTTTATTACTTTTCTGTTCTTGGATGAATGCCACATGTTTAGTTGGATTATTATGTTAAAGCATGTTTTGAGCGAACTTACATGTATGGAATGGTTTATGGGCTAAATATGATGATTTTGGTATGACTTTGGTATGGAATATAAATGAAGGTTAATTATAAATGTTGGCATGAGAGTGGTATGCATGACAAGTACATACTTGGTTGGTGGAACATGATTTGTATGTGGTTAGGGCATAATTCCACAATAGTTTCATGGTGGTGCCTCATTAGTTAGGGCGTAATTTCATGGATCTCTAGGTGAGATCTCATGGTGGTGCCTCAGTTGGTCAGGACGTAATTCCATGACTCATGTTAGTGGGAGTTTATGGTGGTGCCTCATTTATATAATTTAGTAAGGATTCAAGGTGGATTGCATCCTGACACTCTAAAGAGTCAGTTAGTCTCACATGGAGCGTACTGAATCAAGTGGTGAGAGTAGCAAGAGGCCTGGAACACTTTAAGGGCTAACCTTGTGGTGGTGGGGGGAGGTGAAACACTAGAACAATTAGCTCGGTAGAGCAAGTAAAGGCCACCACAAGTGCAAGCATCCACGGAATCCGACTAATTATATGTATCTGGATGAGTCGTGTCTCGAGTCTTAGTGTATTGTTTGCAAGTCATAACATGATTGGTTGACATATGCATCTTGGACTATGAAATTGTAAGTAACAATATGACAATCATTTTCCACTCTAGCTTACCCTTTGCTTGTTTGATTGTTATGTGTGTAGTCTTCTCTTTTTGCGATGATCATCAATTTATTGATGTGAGCAGATGTGAGAAATCCTCATGATCCAGGAAAATGTTGACTCTGCTGCATAGCCTGCCTAGGCTGGATTCCATTTATTTGGGCTTTTCTTTTAGGGCTATGGCCCATGTATTGTCTTGCCTTTGGGCTCTATTTTGAATTACTGTTAATCCTTTACTATACTTTGTTACTGGCATCGTGGTGTGCCCTAGTTCATTCCTAGTTCCTTTTGGGATAACTGTAAGGAGTAGTGGTTATACTCCATGACTTGCTTCTTATACTATTTTGTGTGGCGTTGCATTTATTTAAGATTAATATTTAAATGGGGCGTTACAAATATTATGAAACGCATTTCAAACATCAAATAAATTTAATAAAATTTGGTTAAAATAACTAAATTCACATATTTCTAAAATTGAGGAACTAAATTTGACTAAAACTTAAAAAAAAAAAAAAACTAATTCCAATTTTTCAGTAAAAATTAAGGAGTGAAAAAACATATTTAACCCTAAAAAAAATATACCTTGACACAATCATATGACATAAGAATATTGGAACTCCAACGTTCACTTAATGGTAAGGCTTTTGTTCTTAGTATAGGATGGTGATCTCCATCTTGCAAAATATGATTGTCTTTTTTTGCATGTTTAGCATATCTATTGTAGCACGATTAGGCATAAGAAAAATATGTTCACTTCCATATATTTGTAGATTAAACTTGTAACAAGATATTAAATGAGTGTCTTTAACGATACTTGGTAATAAATATAAGCATTTTAATTACTTGTTTGTTAACAAAAACATGTGTAAATAGTATGGTATTTACTTCACAAATTTATGTTACTATTATCTATCTATTTTTAGTAACTTTGATTTGGATATTTAAAAAGAAATCAAGTGACCAAAATAAAGTTAGTGGTGAAAGAAGTATTAACAATTAAATAATTATTTACATTTGTTTTTGTGAGACCCCTCCTTTTATAAAACTTCTCTCCTTGCTCTCTCTGTGTTAATGACCCAAAAGAGCCAGCCACCTTCACTTTCCCTTTAACTCTAAACACTTTCAAAATGCTGCATTCTTAACCAATTCCTCACCAGTTCCTTGCTCTGTGATCAGATTTTGGAAGCAACAGTCCAACAGAACCCTCTGTTGCATCCTCCCTCCACTCCTTGCCTCCTAGGTATGATCTTTTTCTGTTCTGGCTCAATTCCAGCTTGAAATTACCGTTTAATCTCTGAATTCTGAGTCTGATTGCGAAATTCTCCCTTCTCTACGTCTTGGTGATAAATTCCCTAGGTCAAATTGAGGTTTCTGCCCCCTTGCAACTAGTTGTCTCCACCAAAGTCAAGTTTCTTAGCAAACAGGTAAGGGAAGCTAATATTCAATTAAAATTTGAGTGTTTAGTATCATTGGGTGCTTGAATGGTATGATCCTTGTTTAAATTGTTGTTTGAGAATTTCTTGTTGGTTGGAATTGGATTTTTACATGATTTTCGCGGCTCTGCATGTGAAAAACAGTGTGAAATCTTGATTCTCTCGCCTAGGCGAGTAGCTCTCGCCTGAGTGAAAGTATCAGAGATGTTACCCCTGATACTGCGCGAGGTCTCGCCTAGGCGAGCTGGGGTCGCTTGAGCGAGACATCTTCTCGTCTAAGCGGACCAGTTTAGCCTGAGCGAGAACTCGCCCAAAATCTTGAGTAGCCCACTGTATGGGGTCTCGCCTAGGCGAGGGTAGTCCGCCTAAGCGAGACTACTCCCTAGCCTAGGCGAGATTCTCTAGCTTAAGCGACTTTCCCTGCAGAGTTTACATTCCTTCGCTGTTACAGATGTTCAAAAGCCTGATTTTTGGGTGATATAATGTGTTGTTGCTTATGGTATGCTAGATAACTATGATTGGTGATGTACACATGTAATGGTATAATGAAAGCTTGAGAAATGGAAATGTGAAGGAGTGGTGGAACTAGAATTTCAAGGGAAATTCTAGGAGAAGTGTGTAGTGTATGTGTAAGTACTTAAGGACTCAGATTTGGTTGGCATCCTGACGCTCCAATAGTCCATTAAGACTCATGTAGAGTATGATGGACTATGTCGTGAGGAGTAGCAGGAGGTCCTAGTCTATGGACCCGATCAGTCATGGACGCGAAGGGGACTTACCTTGGGAGTGGTTGGGTGATAACCCCTTGAGCCCAAACTCTGCAGAGTTTGGGAACCTTCACAAGTGCAAGCTACCAAGAGATCCAAAGTGGCTTACATAATCTGGATGTCGCGTCTAAAGTTATGTATCTGTATTGTATTGTGTTGGTCATTTAAATACCTGAGATGAAGTGAAATTTTCTTACTGAGACTTTTAATTAAATTGCTTGAATTATATTATTAGCTTACCCTTCTTGTCTTGGTTTGCCTTTTTGTGTATGTTCTCTTTGCAATGATCACCTATCTTGCGGTGTGAGCAGGAAAGGATCAAGAAAAGGACACTCCCCTTCAGGACCACAGTTGACCACTAGTACGACGCATTATGTAGACTTATGTTTTGTGTAATCTTGGGATAAGTCCTCATTTGGATTTCATACTCTATCTTTCTCTTGTTTAGACCGTACTTACACTTGAAGGTTCATATAGTTACTTGGATTACTATATTAAACTCGTGTATGGTTTATTCCAACTATCTGCTAGTTAAATCATGATATAATGTTCTGTTTTTAGTAGTTTGACACTATTAAAATTAGGATGTTACAGTTTTTATGTCTTATAATCTTTTATCTAAGTTTTTTCTAAAAAGTTGTTAATTTTTAAAATTTATATTATGTTGTATAATTTATTTGAAGTTATTTTCTTATGTAGAATAAATGTATTTTTACTAATATTTCATTATGCAATTTTATTTGAATTATATTTTAAGAAAAAATATATTTGAGCTTATATCAAAGAATTATTTTTGAATAGGCCTATTTAAAATAAAAAATAAAAAATACATGTAAGTAGAAAATAATTATTCTATATTATTTTAAAAAATAGTTAATAGGTAGTGGACAACATATTTTTTGGGGTAATGTTTGATTCCAAAGATGGATTTGAGGAAGAGTGAGTAGATGAAATTGAGGGGATGAAGAGACGAAAGTGAGGTTGTTTGTTTCAATGGATGGATAGGTGAAAGTGAAAAGATTTAAAGATAACGTTTGTGAAAATTTATGAATGATTTGATGAATGCAATAGATATAAAATAATGTTTTAATAGATAAAATTATTAGATTACAATTTTACCCCTATGTTAAAATTAATATAAAATAAAATATAAAATTTATTATTAGTTTTATTATTATTATTACTAATATTATTAGTTTTAATATTATTATTATTATAATAACTAATATTATTATTGTTAATTATCCACAAGATTTAATAACAAATGAAAATAGAAGGTAAGGGTATGGGTAAAGAAACACTTATTTAAATTTTTTCAATTTGTGTATTTAATAAATTGTAAAATTTTAATTTAAGTTATAGAAAAAGTATTTGTTTATTTTCTATCTTTATTTCAATATTACTTTGTTAGTTTTTGTGTGACATGTTATTGCATTTTTTTATTAATTTTTCAACTTGATTTTTTATCATAATAATTAATATATCTTTTATTATTAAAAAAATATATATTACTCATCAATAATTTACATTATATAATTATTGTTTCAAATTAATGAAAAAAATGTTATTATATGTTATACATATAGATAATATAAGACCCTAGAAAATGACGTTTTAAAAGTGATAGTGGTTTAAAAATAGTGAGACACGATTATTTTAATATTAAAAAGTTTTAGTATAAATAGAATTGTTATAAATGAGTTTCATTATTTTAAAACACACTATCTCTCTAGAAACCACTTTTCTAAAGTTCTCTAATTTCTCTCTAGAGGTTTTGCCTCTCTAGTCGTCTGATTGAAGAACCGAGACCATAGGATTGATCCTCTCGGCGAGCTCTTCAAATTGGACCAATTAGTTTCTCCGTTCGTGTAAGTTGAGTTTTCACTCTCTTTTTTAGTCTATTTTTGTTTTCTTTCGCATGCGAGCTCTCTTTCGCTTGCATGCGACATTTTAATCATCAGTATGAGTCTTTGCTGATCAGTGATCATAACGGTATGTCCTGATCGTTCTTGTGATGTTTCTATGTGTAGATAGAGCATCTTGTGGAGTTAGAGGTGTTAACATTTTTAAGGCGTTGACGTTTATCAAGCTGTCTAAACAGGATAATAGGTAAGGGAAGCTAACTATTTTACTTGAATTTCGTATAGAAATCATTTTGATGACTTTGAATTGCATGATTGAGTGTTGTATAAGTGCTTGAACTGTGTAATTGAGTGTATGATTGGATTGTGCTAGATTTCTGGAATGTTGCATGTGAGAACAGATTGGGAATTTGGTATTTTCGCCTAAACGAGTAACTCTCGCCTGAGCGAAAACACCAGAAACTCATCCCATGTCTTTGCGCGAGATCTCGCCTAGGTGAGCCAGTATCGCTTGAGCGAGAGTCACTCTCGTCTAAGCGAGACAGCTTAGCTTGAGCGAGAATTCGCCCAGAGTTTAGGTTGTTCTCTGTTTCGAGCCTCGCTCAGGCGAGGATGACTCGCCTAAGCGAGAGATCCTTTTCGCCTAGGCGAGACCTTCTAGCTTGGGCGAGAACCTCTGCAGTTGAGTGTTATTTCTTTGTTTCTAATGGATGAAGCTATGTTTGAATGTTAAAATGTGAACTTAGTTATGATATGCATGGATTGTTATGACTGGTAATATGTGTGGTGAAATTGCATGAAGTTGGAATATGAGAAGATGTGGTTGAACTAGGATATCAAGGGAAATTCTAAGAGGACTGTTTTAGTGTATGTAAGGACATAAGGACTCAGTTTTGGTTGGTATCCTGACGCTCCAATAACCATTAAGGCTCATGCAGAGTGTAATAGATTGTGTCGTGAGGAGTAGCAAGAGGTCCTAGTCTGTGGACCCGATTGAGTCACAAACGCGAAGAGGACTTACCTTGGGAGTGGTTGGTGATAACCCCTTGTGTCCAAACTCGCAGAGTTTGGGAACCGTCACAGGTGCACACCTCCAAGAGATCTGATGTCGCTTACATAATCCGGATATTGAGTCTACAGTAATATATATGTACTATGTTTGTGGTGGCCTATGTGATTCTGGTAAAAATGATAAAGATTGCATGATTTGTTTATAATTGGATTGCATGATTTTTCTTATCAGATTAGCTTACCCTTGCTTTCTGTGTGTCTGTCTCGTGTTGTATGTTTTCCTTTTGCGATGATCACTTATTCGATGGGAGCAGATGTGGTTGCACAGTCAAAGGCGCTTCTAGAGGATGAAGAGCCATCATTTTTCTCGTTGAGGAGGAGGTTTCCAGTGGGAGGTTTAATAGTGGTCAGTTTAAGTATAGAGTTTATTAGTTTAGTTTAAGTATATAAGTGATATATTTTTATAGTCATATCTTTCATAAGACTGTATTAATATATTGTGTACATTGGATTATCTATTTTGGAACCATGATGAAACTTTTTATTTTTATTAGTTTTAAACTGCTAAAATTGGAATGTTACAAATAACAAAAAAGAAAACAAAATTCATATTTAACTTTTTAATAATTTAGAGTATAACAAGTATTTTAAATTTTCTTTTTTTTAATAAAAAAATTATTATTAACAAAAAAATATTTTATAGTCATATGTAAATGTTATGGGTAAAAATGTCAAAGTTTATGTGATGACATGTCTTTCATTCCCATCTCTTTAAAATGAGAGAATGAGAATCTTGAGGTTTACTTCAGATCTTTCTTCCCAAAACATCCCAGATCCCTTGAAGCAAACACTAAGGTCACTTTCAATCCATCATTGCAAACGGTACATCCCTTGAATCAAACACACTTTTAAGGTTGGTATCCGCCCAACAAGCACAAGTATCTTTTAAGCCTTTAATTAAAGGTGGACAATTAATTGCATGACATTCAAACTTATTAGTTTTGTTATAAGATTGAGTCTTTTGTTAAGAACTAAGTCCTATATGTTAGTTTTGATACCAACTGAAGTAATATGTTTAGTCTATAAGGAATGGATTCAATAGAGTTACATGACTTTCTTTGCTAACGGATAAACTTGTTAGCGAATAAGTAACATAATGTTACAATTTATATGGATTACCCACAACTCTTGAACTGTGTGCATCTGATTCTCTTTTAAGAAACTTCTTCTAGTGTTTTACTTTTACTAATCATCACTACAAAAATTTTTGCAATTACGAATATAATTTTACCTACAAAAATAAATTTGTTAATAAAGTCAAATGACATATGAATTTTATCGAGTGATTTTAATATTTTAATTATCGAAAAATTTATTTTCGTTGGTAAAATTTATCTGTAATATAAATTTCAACTATCAATGAATTTTTTTCATCTATAAAGAAGAAGAAGAAGAAGATGTCAGAGGCATAGTGGTAGCAAGACAGTGGCATGGTGGAGGTGCGACGAAGAAAAGGTGGTGGTGTGATAAAGAAGAAAGACCTGCATTACCATCACTAAAGAAGATGAACCATATCACACTATTTATCAACAAATTTTATTGACATTTTTTCATCGATAATTACCGATGAATTTTCTTGAGATTTTTTTTTCGTCAGTAATTACAGATAAAACAAGGATTCCATCATATTTTTTCAATTTCCTCTTAATACAAAAAGTAAGTATTATTAGTTGTCACTCTTGATTACAAATACATTGAGATAGAAGGTAAAGAATATTAGTCTTAAAGAGAAATTGCAGCGTAATTTCCTCGTAGGTGAGTGACTTCAGAAAATGAAAATACAAATATTTAACCTTTCCCACAAAAACAAATTGAGCACGAGCTTAAAACATTATATATATTGTTACTGTTCCTGCAGAGAACAAACAAGATAAGTTAGGCACAAGCGTCACCTTACCCATGTAGTCTGCTATCTCCTCAGTTGGCCTCTTCCCGGTTGGTACATGTCGGCTTGGACCTAGGAGGGGTTACCTGCAGAAGGGACTCCGAAGCTCAAGTGAGTCAAAGCTCTCAAAAGGTCAAATCAGGTGATTAATGGAGTAATGAATGCGTACCTTTAATTATTAGGGTCCACGTGTATTTATAGAGTATTAATTATGTCTGGTTATGCCATGGGTCGAGCCCTAGCTTGGGCCCTAGCTTGGGCTGTAAATGGGCCTGGGCCTAAGCCGACTACTTTCCTTGGCGGTTTGTGCTGCTCATGTATTGTCTTAGGCAGGTTATTCCTCTAGATGTTTAGGTTACCAGTTTAGGTCGGTTAGGCTTAGGTCAGCCCAGCCTAGGCCGATTACTTGAATGCTTTGGGATATAAGTATGGTGATCGTTTTATTATTATTTTGTTAAGTTGGCTTGGTGTGGTACACCAGTCCCCCAGCCTTGACCGATATAGGTGTCGATCAAGGGTGATATGTGTTTATATGCTAGCGGGACCGACTAGGTGTGGTACATCAGTCCCCCAGCCTTTAAGTGTGATAAACAGTGTTAAGGCTAAAGGCGAGGAAGGGTTGATGGCAGGTGAAGGGATGTCAGAGGTCAAATCAAAAGGAGTTTTGCGCCGTCGTTTTTAACAGTCATGCCTTTCGAAATGATTGTGTCGATTGGTATGGGTTATCATTTTGGCGGGAAGGGGTTCTACCGTTTGGGATTCTGGCCTATAAATGCGGATTTTACAACGAGTAAGGATTTTTTGGTTCATTTGCGAGAATTTTCAGTCAGAGATCTTGTGTGCGTTATTCTTGTCCGACTTGTTCTTAATTCCAGTCGTCATCTTTCCAGAAAAAAAAGAAAATGTATATCTAGTTGTGATAGCGTGTCGTTGTCTACGTCTAGTAGTGAGAGTATAGAGTCTGGGAGGAGTAGAGGTCGACATGTTGAAGAGGAGAGCACCAGCTCCGGGGGTATAGTAGGTGGAATCCCTGTGGAGACAGTGAGGGAGGTTCGAGAAGACCCTCCAGAGGAGTTGGCGGAGAGTAACTGGCCGACCAAGGATGGCTAGGGGTGGGTGGCTGCTGACGTTTGTAACCAATCATCCTTATTTCGGTGGTCTCGCCTGTTGAACTCTTGGCTGAATTGTACACCTGATATCGTAAAAGGTGTAAGCGGGGGTATTGTTTCCTTAGAGAGGGTGAGCGCCATCGACCGCGTATGCCACGGGCAAGAGGGGGCAACCGAAAAGTTCTTCTACATGTACATGTGTCACTTCTCTAAGCTACATGTGCGGTTGCCGCTGGACGACTTCACCATGGGTGTGTTGCGTGCGCTGAACGTTGCACCTACACATCTACATCCAAATAGTTGGGCTTATATGCAAGCCTTCCGCGTTTTGTGCCAATCCCTATATCTGCAGCCTTCTCCTTATGCATTTCTATACTTCTATGATACTAGGCCCCGCCAACCGACTACTTGGCTGTCTCTGATAAGTCACCCCAGCATCAGCAGATTGGACGCATTTTCTCAGTCCTTCAAGCATTTTAAGGACGGATACTTTAAAGTTGTGGTGAAGGAAGAGGGCAAGTCCCATTTCTTGAACGCATATTGGAGTACGAAGTTTCCGTTTAGCTGGACGGGAACCCCCTCTCGGTATAAGGATATGGGTACCAACGAGTTGTCGGCGGGGGATAAGGAGGTGGTGGAGACTTTGATGAAGTTTACTGATAAGTTGCCCACTAAGGGCCTAGTGAGAGTTTATAATTCGGTGCACCCGATTATTGATATTGAAGGTATCTGTTTATTACTTAAACTGTGTTAATGATTCTAAGTTGTCTTAACCGAGGTTTGATATGTTATTGTAGGGCACATGGCGCAATCGGGAAAGAAGAATTTGGCGCTCTTCCAGACGTTAAGGAAAGAAATGGCTGTTAAGGCCAAGGTAGCCGGGAAGACTGACGTTCCCAACCCGCAGGAATCGTTGGTCGAGGTACACGTGCATGGTGGGACCAAGAGGAAGGCCGAGTTGCCGCCTCGACCCGGCAAGGTGAAGGATGTGAAAAAGGTGAAGGCGACATTACTCAGGGCGGGGCCGGTTAGTGGGGCGGGATCGGCCAGCGGGGTGAAGGAACCTGAGTCCGACTTGATTGAGTTGTCGGAGATATCTGTCAATAAAGATATTGTGATCAACCTCCTAGATACCATCATCAACTCCATTGACGGTATGGAGGCGGATCATATTGTGAGGACGATGGTTGAGTTTGGAAGTAAGGCGTTGATATTGAGCTGTCGTGTTGGGTCTCTGTATCGACGGGAAGTAAAGAAGGGAGGTAGGGAGAAAGTGGAGGAGTTACAGGAAAAGGTCGACAAGTTTGAGGAGGAGAGAGCCGCGTGGAAGAAGGAAAGGGAGAGTTGGGGAGAAGAGAGAAAAAGGCTGGGAACCTGGAAGGTCCGTTGTTTGGACTCGGAGGGAAAACTGAATAAGAAGATAGAAGATTTGGAGGCAGATTATGATGAATTGAAAGACAAGTACGATGGTTCTGTAGGTGAACTTGACGACTTGAAGAATTGCATCATCCAAGAGCATATCAATGGCTTTGAGAAGGGATTGCGGGAAGCTGCCTTTTTTCATCAAGAAGTTGACGTCGCTGACTCAAAATTTGATGTGAACAAGGACGTTGTTGATGGGAAGCTTATCAAGGAGGATGAGAGCAGTCCGGACGAGGAGGCGGAAAAGGAGGCGGCCGAAGAAGAGAAGGAGGCAGATGATGTTGCGGAGGTGGCCCATGATTTAGCAGAATAGGACCTCGATTTTTTAATGATTTAAAAGTATTATTGAGCCTATGTCTGTAATAACTGGTACATTATGTTCGTTACGTTGGTACATTTCTTTGCGTTTATGCTTAATGTGAATAATGTTTTGTATGTTATTGTGTATGTCGGGTGTTTGATGATTTGTGGTGTATGTTATGTATGGCGCAATCGATTGTATGTTAAGGGTGTTCGACCCAGGCCGTTTACATGTGGTAAGGGTGGGGAACTTAAACGAATTAACCAACGAGTTAAGGGTGTTCGACCCAGGCCGCTTACTTGTGGTAAGGGTGGAGAACTTAAACGAATTAACCACGAGTTAAGGGTGTTCGACCTAGGCCGTTTACATGTGGTAAGGGTGGGGAACTTAAATGAATTAACCACGAGTTAAGGGTGTTCGACCCAGATCGCTTATTTGTGGTAAGGGTGAGGAACTTAAACGAATTAACCACGACTTAAAGGTGTTCGGCCCAGGTACATCAGTCCCCCAGCCTTAACCGACATAGGTGTCGGTCAAGGATGATATGTGTTGATATACTAGCGAGACCGGCTAGGTGTGGTACAGTTACTTTTGTTTTGTGTGCTTAAAGGATTAGGAAGTTGTTCTTTTACTTAAAAGGTAAAGAGAAATATTTTTAGAAATAAAGATTGTGTCATAGATTACAACAAAAAACAGAATTAATTTAAGAAAGAAAGATTGTATCATAGATCATAACAAAATAAAATGTATAAGATTTTTCATAAAAGACTTAAAACATTATATATATTTATAATTATTTTATTATTGTGTATGAAAAGATTGTGTTTTATTTTAAGTTTTTATTAATTATGTAATAACATCGTTTAGGTTGAATAAGATAATCATATAACCATTTGTCCTTTAATATATATATATATATATATATATATATATATATATATATATATATATATATATATATATATATATTATATATATATATATATATATATATATATATATATTCCGATAAAGTCAAATAAATGTATACGAATATTTGACAAAAATGCATATCATCCCAAAAAGAAGTATAAGATCAATTAATAGTAAAGGTTTTTCAAACTTTATTCATATTAAAACTATATTATCGTCAACTGATTTTAGATGAGTAGAACCATTTAAATATTACTTTTCTATTAAGATAAACTAAATGTGATATATATTTTTTTATATTCAAGTAATCAAATAATACCTAATATTTACACTTATTTTTTCATGAATTTAATGTTTTATATATTGTCGAGTAACATACTATAGTTACCAACAGGGTTGTTTTTCTCTTTTCATTAATATAATTTCAGTGGTCTTTGGAAGACTGCTTGATGTATTGATCCATAAAACAAAATATATTTGTGCACCAGCCGGGAATCGAACCCGGGTCTGTACCGTGGCAGGGTACTATTCTACCACTAGACCACTGGTGCTGTTTTTTAAGCTTTGAACAATTTTAAAATCTAGTTTAGTTTGACATTCTCGGATTCTGTGGAACTAGTCTCACACTGTGCATACAGATGTTTTTTTTTTATTTTTATTTTTATAAGATTATGTAATATTGTAATAATTTTGTATATTTATGAATAATATATTATTATAAAAATGTATATAATAAAAATAATGTAAATGTAGATTTTGGTAGTATGGAGGAAAAAAATTATTAATAAGCATATTATAATGTTTTAAAAGATGATAACAATCGTACAGTGCTTATAAATATATTATTATTTGTAAAATAGATAAGTTTAAAATTTGTTTTGGATATTGTATTATGAGACAAGATGTTTCAGATGTTAATTTTTACAAGGGAGATTCTTTACACAGTGTTGTGCTTTTTTTTTAATTATTATTATAAAAGATCAGTGTTTAAAAACTATTATGTTGTGTTAGTTATTATTATATTTTTAGAAATATTATTGATTATTTGTTTCTTGAAAAAAATTAAATTTTTTTTTGATTATCAAGATTTTGATTTGAAGATTATTTATCTAAACAGATATATTTTAACCCTAGTTGGATTTCATGGCTGAATGCGCTTCAGAAACTTCTTCCAAAATTCCTTGTCGTTTTCTGTTTAATCGTTTTCCGTTTTCTATTATTTTTGTTTTATGCTGTTAACTGCAATTGGAATGAGTCGATCTAATGTAAAAAGATTTTTTTTTTTTCGAAAGTGTGACCATGGTAACATAACATCTTTGACTTTATGCATAATTGGATCCATTTCAACAGTCAAGTGGACAACACTAAAAAACCATTAAATGAAGACATTATTCTTTATTACTCAAACTTTATTGTATTTTTACAAAATAATAATAATAATAATAATAATAATAATAATAATAATGATTAATCTTTTCAGAAGATATCATTTTAAAATGAATTAAATCTTTTACGGAAAGACCACTACAGACAAACACTAGCATTGTAAAATTGTATAATGAAACTTATTTTTAGAGTAAATTGTCGAGGAAAGTTTATAATTAATTTTGAAATGATTTTTTCTGTAATGATGATATTCTTACGAAACTAAGCAATCGTCTTTCTGTTTTGACCAAAGTATATGTTAGAATATAAATAAAAGATAAATAATATATTTCCAATTTTTTTATAAACTTTTAGTAGTTAATATTGTTACCTGTGAGTTAATCATTCTTTTTCTTTGTCATTTTCTTTATATGATTGGTCGAAAAGTTTTAAATTTCGATTATAATTTTGTTTAAGTTAAATGTTAATTTTTAAAACATTTCAATTAAATCTTTTTCAAATAACAATGACAATAGTACGTCACGTGTTACATGTAATGTGTGACAATATATCAATTCAGTTTCATTAAATTTCTTTTTTATTCGATTCGGTTTGAATTCTTTTTTAAAATAAATAAAGTTTTCCTTCCTCAAACTGTACTAAATTTATTATGTGTATAAATGTATATTGATATTTATATTAAAATTGATTTTTTAACATATTAAATAAAAATAATAGATAAACAAAGAATTCATTGATTATCTGAATAACAAGAGGAAATTAAAAATCTTCTAATGTGAATAAAAAAAGTCAAAGTACACTTTAAAAATTCTATATATGAAGGGACAATTATAAGTATATCCACATGGAATTTACACAGTGATCCAAGAAAATCAAAATGTAATTTAAGAATTTTAAGTGGGACCAATCGAAATATAACTTTGTGAAACTTGCACTGTGAACCAAAAAGAAAATTGTTATTTAACAGTTCCATTTAGGATGTATCTCCAACTCAAGTTATAAGGCTTTCAAAATTGAAGTCACACCATCGACTAAGATTTTAAGAGACAATAAAACTAATGTATTTGGAAGATGTCAAATCCATATAAAGTTCAAAAATAATTTCTACTTCCCACAAATTCAATATATAGCTCAATTGTAATATGAAAATTCCACAAAAAATTAAGCTCACAAACCATCATTGTTTCGTTTGATAACTACAAATTTCTTCTTGTAAAACGATTTGAAGTGTTATTAATTCCACAATACTCATCCTCTATCCTAACCATGAATAAATAATTCAATTTGTGCTTCATGAGCCTCAAATTATAATCTGGAATCCTTCCATTTTTTTTTATCATCAAAGCATAAAAAAGATAAACAAAGAATTCATTGGTCATCTGAATAACAAGAGGCAACTCAAAATCTTATGCTGGGAACATAGAAAGTCAAAGTGCATTGTGTCAACACCCAATTTCGTCAATAATTTTGTTTTCAGAAAATAATTAGGAAGTGGAGGAAATAAAAAAAAAAACAAAAGAATAGTGAACATTGATTTGAGTATGGATATATTCCTACTTTATTTTCATCTCATTTTAAATTTAGTTTAATCTTGTTTTATTTTATTTAATCTTGGTTTCTTTGTCTTGTTTATTTTATTTTAATTTTTAATTTTTGTTTTTAATTTTAATTTTTAATTTTGATTTTAATCATATTTTGTTTACTTTTTTTTATTTTGTTTTATTCCTTTTTTCAAAAAAAAAATGAATATAAAAAAAATGAAATGAAAAAATGAAAAAAAGAAGAACAAGAAGTTAAAGTAAAGTCTTTGATAGTTAGGGGTGATAGCTAGCTGGCCATGGTCATGATGGCTGAAGAAGGAAGGAGTAGGAAATAACATATACTTTCAATATACTTTCAGACTTATCCTACTTCTCAAGGTAGGAAAGGAAGATAGTGAGAAAGGAAGATAGCAGAAGCACAACAAATATCCATATCATCAGAGTCCCTTCATTCAAGCGGGCTTCACCTTCTTGACTCATGCTTGATTTCCTTCATTCTTTGCAAAACAAGAACAACACCTTCATCCTCACGATTCCAATAAAAAAAAAACACCATAACCCATTGTTGCCCCTGGATTCACAACAGATTCAACTCCTCCTCAATCCCTCCATCACCACGCATACACTTCATCTTCTACCTACACCAAATAACCAAAAACAGAGAGCCTCCATTCACCTTCCCCAAACACACTTCATTCACGTAACCATGCTATCCCATCCCATTGGGCTCTCCGTTACCTCTATCAGCCATTCATCCCAATCCACGCAAACACAAATGGAAAACATTGAGAGGAATGAGTTGGAGTCTCAAACAGAGGCGGTCTTGATCGCGACGGCCAAAAGGTTGGCTTCTGTGGTTCTCGCAAACCCAATCGCGGTGGCCTGCATGGTGGTTACGAGTCGTAGAGCCTATGGCGCCTTTCTCTCTCGCGGAGGAAGATAATCAAGGATTGGAGAAGAATGGAGGACCAGCGGTGGCTGGAACCGATGGCGGTAGTCTTCGACAAGCATGGCCTTGCGGCACTGAAGGGATTTAGTGTTGTGTGCGGCGACGATGAAGAAGAAGCGACCACTGTCTCGCACGCAGGAAGAAGAAGCGACGAGAAGCACTGTCTCGCGCGCGGGAGAAGAAACAAGAAGGGGGGAGATTTTGGGAGTTAGGTTCTCGCCGGCGACGCCTCTAGTGGTGGCTGGCGTTGATGTGTATCGCCGGTCGTGGGATGTGCAATGGCAACACCTAGCACTGAAGTTGTGGTGTGCGGAGATAAGGAGGAAGAGGTTGCCAGAGAAAAAGGAGTTTTAGTTCTAACTAGGTTTTTTTTTTTTTTTAAAAAAGGTTGGATCTGTTTTCTTTGTGCACCCACATCTTAATCTCTGCACCCCTGTTTTCACTTCATACACCTCCGTATTTTGATAACTTGCACCCCTATGAAATTGCATGGTACTTGTATGATAAATAATTTTCTACTATAGCTAAACCTTTTGTTTGTTGTTTGTTCTCTTTGTGTGTTTTCTCTCTTGCGATGATCATCAATTTATTGATGTGAGCAAATGCGAGAAATGCTCGTGGTCAACAAGGAAATGGTGATTCCACTTCGTAGCCATCTGGGCTGGATTCTGTTCATCTGAGTTTTTTTTAAGGCTATGCCCCAAGTATTTCTTTGTCATTGGGCTTTATTTTGAAATATTGTTGGTCTATTATTATACTTTGTTACTGACATCGTGGTGTGCCTTAGGTCATTTCTTGTTTTTTTTTTTTGAAAAATTGTAAGAAGTAGTGTTCATACTCCAGGACCTTGCTTCTAATATTATTTTGTGGGATATTTCCTTTAATTAGCGTTATTAATTAAATGAGATGTTACATTAGACATTGAAATTACCAAAACATATGTACAGGAGTTTTCCTTTTTGGAAAAAATAATATATGCTTTAGAGATAATAGTAGTGTACAAAAACTTTCCTAAGACTCTTTTTTTGTCTGGTTTAAATTTGTAGGCAGAACCACAGAAATCAGGCCAGAAACAATATTCATATCAAGTTCCAACTACACAGATTTCAATTAAAGAAAACAAGTTAAGAAAACTAAACCCTGATGAATGCATGAGCAACACTGCATGGCATGTTATTTTATTGAAAACTTCAACAACTTTGAGTAGAAGCATCCATTTTCAGCCCTTAGCTAGACTTTTGGAAAACTCAAGAAGCCTCTCTGTCTCTGGCATAACATCTTTGACAGCAGAATGTGCACAAAACCTTTCAGCCCATTTCAGCAGCTCAGGTGTGTTGTTTTGGTCAAGCAACTTCACCCCATTGATTATCTCTACCACCCTCAGCCACCCCAAGAAGCTTCCAAGTGCAATATCCAACAACCCAATTTGGTCACCACCATAAAACCCCTTGCCTTTGCTGCAATCTTTAAACACATCCTCCAACAATGCCAATCCTTTTCTCACCTCCTCTATCAACCTCTTCTTCTCATTCTCTTCCGAAGCTCCTCTAATGGATCTCATGGTTGGGTACAACTGCTCATGTAGTCACAAACTTCATAAGCTACGCTTTTTTTATCATACATTACTTCTTATGTTAAAATAATGAAAATGAGTTAAACATTCGTTCAATATCAATACAAAATATAGTACACTTTCAGCGTCTTGTTAATTGTCACTACTCATTAGATGTGCATCATTTTTACAATTTTCAAAGGTTTTTTTCATCAAAATTGCGTGATTTACTTGAAATTTACAAAAATGAGTAAACTTGAAAAAAATTTCTAAAATTGGTAAGTTGCCTTTGGAATCATAAAACTGCATCACTTTTAAAACTAAAAGGGGAACAATGGCAGGAATTAAGAGTGTTATTATACCGTTTGATCAATGTAGACGGTCCAGAAACGAGCAATGGCGCAATCATAAGGATCAGAAGGGAGAATGGGAGAGGCAGAGGACCAAACATCATCCACATATTGCACAATGATCAAAGACTCGCAGAGGGGTTTGTCCTTATGAATGAGAACTGGGATTTTCTTGTAGATAGGATTGGATTGAAGAAGAAGCTGGCTTTTGGACGATAACTTTTCGTCATGGAATTCATACTCCACTGATTTCATGTTTAGAGCTATGCGAACCCTCAACACGTATGGGCTTGGCCATGCTCCCAACAACTTCACCTCATTCTTCATGGTCACCTGTTACAATTCCCTAGGTTTGTCTTTCTACTTGGATGCTCATCACAAAGAATTAAATAGAAGAATGAAGCACAAGTGATGAGAAGATTAGTTGATGTAGAGTGTTAGGAGGTTAGTTCACAACGTGGACGTAGAATGCTAGATGAAGTTGTGTCCTGTTACCTACCCCTCTCAACTATTTTACTGCACCTACTTCCTACCTTTCATTAATGTCACCGCAAAGTTATTAGATTGAAGTATTAAATATTGTAAATATTATTCTTCAACCAAGATAAAAATAGAAACCCACCTTAAAAAACAAATTTGAAACAAATCCGATTGAGTCATATTCTTACTTTCTACCACTATACCCAGATTCCCTTTCTATTTATACCGGTTCACACTCACATCATCCACTCGAGAATATACATGCTTTGATATACAGGCATTCTAATTGACCACAAAATCAGATAAAGCAACTGTAATTGCAAAAGCTGGATCCCAGGGAAGAACTTATATGTCAGTGAAGCAAATTCATACCAACATACTAGAAATATGCATCTAAGTCCAGTATCCCATATCAGGGAAATCTCAAGCCCCTGTGTGCACATACTGGTTCACCAATAGCCACATTTATGTCATATATTGATTTATGTTCTTCGATTAGAAGAGCACACCTGCATCTCTTTCAAGAACAGTGAGTATAACGCAACATATGATGGAAGAAACTGAAATTGTCAAATACTTGCCTTTGCCTGGACATTTGTCAATTGAGAATTAAGACTAGTGAGAAAATATTTCTTTAAACACTGTATCCTTATGCTCTCCATATATTGAGAATACTGAAATTATAATTATCACAGTACAGAAATAAGATATAAAAAGTTACCAGCAGACCATATGGATATACAAATGTATCTATGCTCCCATGATACAAAATTCTTAGTACCCAGGTAGAATACCAATGCTAGAAAACAAACACATAAGAAAACATTGTTAGATATAAAAAAAGAGAACAATACCACAAAGTAGTGGGGACTAATTCAGGTAGCTTGCAAGACGTCCATGTCTAGACATCTGTGAAGTTGAAATTCCAATTTTGGAACTCTTACAGTTGCTGATTATTATTATTATTCTCAAGACCAACTAGACTTGTGTACAAAATTCAGGATACTATTTCTGACAGGATCAGGGCTAGAGAGTAGACTTGCTCTGTTTGTTTCATCTCCCCCCTAAAAGCTTATAACCCATTCTGGCTTCCTAACGATTTCAAAGTATATCTGCATATGTTGTTACAACTAAAATTTTCTAGTAGTTTATTTCCTTCCAGCTCTAAATTAAGTAGAATTTGATCTAATGGATACAAGCAAGTTCGAAAACTAATACAGAGAAATGAAAGTGCAATAAAATATGAATCATTATTATGTTTTTCAGCCCTCCAACCAGTATCGGTGTGTCACTGAAACTAATAATAGAAATCACACGTCGGTATACACTCTCTATTGGTTTGTCACATTTGGGCCTCACTGTTTTTCTTCATAAGAATATCCCCGTTTCTTTTCTCCCTCTTTCACTATTTATACAATTCTGTTATGCTAACTGATGGCTATTAATCTGCTTATATAAGTAACCATTCTGTTACAATTTTCTCAATACCTGATAGGTTTGATACAGCTTACAAAAGAAGGAAAAAAGAAGGTAGTTAGCACAGTTGTAATTACATAACTGTAATAGACTATTATAAATAGTCTTATTAGGAGGTGAGAAGGGAGTTTTTTTGGTTGTTTTTTAAAAGGAAGTTGGGAGAGAAAGGTCCTCTCGAAAGACCTTGGGTTTGTGTACATGGTTGTTACATGTTCTTACTAAATTGGTAAAACAGTTTGTTCATAATAAATCATACAAGAACCCTTATATCTTTCTGTAAATCCGGGTACCTATGAATTGGTATTCAGAGTCTCTTTCTTGGTTCTGTGGTAGTTGTGTGGGGTGTGGTGAATACAAGAATGGAATCAATATTGGATAGGTTGGAAAAGATAGTCCAAGAACTGGTTCAAGATCATGACAGAGCAGAAAAGGAACATCATGAGATGAGAGGTTCCAGCGGCTGGAAAATTTGATTAACGGACTTACGGTGGTGGTGGAGAAGATGTTGAGTGGGCCGACGTGTGGGTCGAATCGGAACATGGGTAATCCTTTCAAGTATGTTGAACAAGAACAAGACTGGCAGCATAATACAGGTTCAAGATGGTGCAAATTAGATATTCCTCTTTTTGCAGGAGATGATGCATTTGGCTGGACCAACCGGTTGGAAAGATACTTTCATCTCCAAGAAGTATCTGAAATGGAAAGAATGGAGGCTGTGATGATAGCTTTGGAGGGGAAGGCCTTGAATTGGTTCCAATGGTGGGAATCATTCAAATTGGCAGTGGTGTATCGCTTCCAGTCCAACATGTTGAAAATCCTTTTGGGGTGCTTATTTCCTTAACTCAAACTAGATTGGTTAAGGATTATGCTGAAAAAATTGAACAGTATGCAAGGCTACTCAAGGGGATTGATCAAGATTATCTTATTGGGATATTCTTGATTGGATTAAGGGATGATATTAAGGCAGAAGTGAAGTTGTCTGATCCCTCAACTCTGGCTGAATTGACGACGAAGGCTCAGATCGTTGAGGAAAAAATCAAAGTTACAACACAAGGGGGAACACCGAATGGAAACACAAGCTAGTGGGCAATTCTATTGTCACAAGTAATCATAATAAAGGGATAGGGGAGACCCCAAACATAACAAGTAGCATCACTAGTCACCAGGGATGGCAGCCAACCACATCTACACAGCCCCTGCCTCCTCAACTTACTGAAGACTATATTCTGGAAGTATATCCAGAACAACAGCTAGATACTAGAAAGACCACTCAAGGTGACTTAGAAGTTCTTATCAAATGGAAACATCTTCCAGATATTGAGAATAGTTGGGAATCTGCTGTCTGCATTCATAAAGAATTTCAAGAATTTCACCTTGAGGACAAGGTGAATCTTAATGGAGGGGTATTGATAGGTTTGATAAACTTACAAAAGAAGGAAAAAAGAAGGAAGTTAGTACAGTTGTAATTACATAATTGTAACATACTATTATTATAAATAGTCTTATAAGGAGGTGAGAAGGGAGTCTTTTTGGTTGTTTTGTAAAAGGACGTCAGGAGAGAAAGTTCCTCTCGAAAGACCTCGGGTTTTTGTGTAATTTGGGTACCTATCAATACCCTTCCAACCCCCCTCCCTCCTACACTAAACTCTCTTCGTTGAGGTCTCCTCTTACAGGTTAAATCAAACTTTGACAGAAATTTCAGTAAGATTAAAGGAATTTAGACTTTCAGCCCTTGTATCAAGTAGAAAGTAAATCATCATTGGTTACTGTTCTCCGTAAAAAATACAAGAAAATAAAGGTTTCTAGAGTTACTTTCATTTAAACTTTCTGTTTAAATATTTATACTGTTGCTTTTGGTCTTGCACAATTCCAACACTTTTTAGATCACCATGCTATCAAAATGCCTGATTTTGCTCTTTAGCAGTTGCTGATTATTGTTATTATTCTTGAAAACAACTAAACCAGGTACAAAATTCAGATTAGCATTTCAGACAATTTTACTAACCAGTTAGTAATGACTAAAATTTGTAGTAATTAATATATTCTTTCAACCAAATTAACTAAAACTAATTTTAATAGATTCAAGCAAACTAATCTAATTTACATCAGCAGTAATGCCTCTTCATGAAAACAAACCTTAGCACTTCATGATTATTAATGATTCATTTAAAGGAATTTAAAATTTTAGCACATGAGTACGACAACTTTGAAGTAAATCATCAACTTTTCATTATTGATCACAGCTCTCTATAACAAGTCTTAAAGGATGGAAAAGCTACAAGAATGACTTCTATCTAAAATCTCTATTTACATTCTTCTACTAAAAAATCCTATCACATTTGAAGAAATCTCTATTACATTTGTTCCGTATACTTACTGGGCCCAAAGGGACTCAGGCCTACATTGCACAATCCTAATTATCCAAAAAAATCTTGAAGTTTCCTATTGAATTCGAGGTTGTAAAACTCCCTCGTGTTTGTGTGCGCTACTGTGATAATCTGTTTCAATGTTTTGGGATTGGAAAATTCCTGGAAGTCAAGTGTCACTTACCAAGAAAGAAGAAACAATAGAAACAATAATTACTGCCCTGATAATTCCCTCATAAAGTGGCATGTGCAAAAAGTCAACTAAGTTTTCTTAACAAGACATTTCTCTATTGCTTCATCACAAAGCTCAAGAGTATTTTCCCAATTCCCTTCTTCATAGTTTACATCAACAAAAATATCATATATCTCTTTCTCTGCAACAAATCCTTGAGTTCTCATCTCCTCAAATAGCTTCTTAGCCTCAGCAAATTTCTTCCTCTTATAGAAACCCTTTATAAGAGCATTATAAGAAGCAGCAGTTAGACTAAATCCCTTTTCAACCATTTCTTTATGCAAAAACCATGCCTCTTTCATATTTCTAGCTTTACAATGCCCTTTAATCAAAATATTATAGGTATTATTGTCAGGCACCACTCCTTGAGCATACATCCTCTTATAAATCTCTGTTGTAGCACGCATGTTATTTCTAATACAGTACTGCTTCAAGAGAAAATTGAATGTTGTGGCATTCGGCGCTATACCTTTTTCCAACATCCAGTTAATTAGTCTTTCACCATCTTCCAACATCCCTGACATGCAAAACCCATTCATTAGCACATTGAATGTAACAATTGTAGGCTGAAGTCTTTTACCAAGCATAACCCACAGCATTTCATGAGCCTTGGCCATTTCACCCATCTTACAATAAGCGTCCATAAGTGTAGTATATGTAATAGTGTCAGGATAAAACCCTGCCAGATCCATATCTTCCATAAGTTTTATGGCTTGCTCTGTATTTCCTACCTTACAAAGACCATTGATTAGTGCATTATATGTGCAGACATTTGGTTGAAGGCCCTTCTCAGACATTTCAAGAAGAAGCTCATTTGCAACATCTACCTCACCACGTTTACATAGGCCATCAACCAATGCTGTATAAGTGACAACATTAGGAGTCAAACCCTTCTCAACCATCTGGTTGTGAAGAGAGAATGCATTTTTCATTTCTCCGGCCTTGCAATACCCATCTATAAGAGCAGTATAAGTAACTTCATCTGGTTCCAACCCTTTTCTAAACATTTCACTAAACAGTTTGCGTGCTTCCACAACCTTTCCAGCTTCACAGAGCCCGTTAATCATGGAAGTATACGTCACGAAATCAGGAACTATTTTGTTATGCCTCATTTCATCAAACAGTTTGTATTCAGCTGAGACATTCCCAGACTTGCCGAACCCACTGATGAGAGTTGTATACACAACTTTATCAGGAAGAATCCTCTGGTTTATCATCTCCCTCAGGACTTGCTCCGCTTCAGCTACTCTACCAGTCTTACAAAGAAGGGAAATTACACTATTGTATGTGTATTGATTTGGCTTACACCCCTTTCCCTGCAACTCTGCAAGGAGCTTCAAGACCTTTCCTATCTGTTCAACCTGACAGTATCCATTAATTATAACACTATAACTTACAATATCAGGAAAACTCCCCCTAAACTCCATTTGTAAGAGCAGATTATGCGCTTCTTTTAACCTGCCCAATTGACAAAGTGAATGGAGAATAATGTTATACGACATGGTGTTCCAACAAACACCCACTTCTGGATACTCTCTGAACACCTTAATTGCCATCTTTTTCCCATCAAAACTGTTAGATAGCCTAGCCAGAAACAAATTACAAGAATCCACAGAAACAAGAACGCCGTAATTTACCAATTTCTCAAACAGTTTCCCAGCCTCTACAAGCAACCCTGCTTCAACAAGAACTTGGAAGAACACATCAAACACAAAGGGATGTGCACCCCAGTCTTTGTAAGTATAAATCAACCTCTCAGTAAATTGAGCAAACGAGTTACCTACATCCAAATGAGACTTTTCCCAGAATTCAAAAACCAGCCTATGAGCCGTTCTCAAATCCTTAGAAGCGACAGCAATCTGAACAACAATGCAAAGGGCTTCCAAAGAAGGGTCCCTCCGAAGGCGCGTCCAGTTGAAGAAATCCAACACCAGTTTATAATCATCCTTGATGTTCAGAAGAACCCATATGAAATGGTCAGGTTTGAACTTTGCCTCAAAGGGCTTGAGAATCCGGCGAAGAGGCTCGGAGCGGCGCTGCTTAATGGTGGTGGAAATGTGGTGCACAAAGTCAGTGTCTTTGACTGAAGGCTTTCTTGGGGAGTAATCAGGAAAAGGTCTGGCATTGCTTGAACCCAAAGAAGAGGAAAATTTCACAGTAAGAGACTTTGGACCAAAACCCATAAAAGGATTATGATATTTATAACGTAAACAGTGGAAATAAGAGGAGATAACTGCTCTCTTCATGTGCAAAAGGTAAACCCATTACACAAGTTTTGAAATTACTCTTCTACTCTGCCAACAGAGAGGGTTTCTCATGGACAATTCAAATAAGTAACGAACTTTGGTGGGGTTTTGTGAAGGAACGGAGAAGCCCAATACAGTAAGAGAATACTGCGCTTTTTCTTTATTATTATGGCAATTTGTAAACAGAAAATGAAGATGAGAATGAAATGAATGATGAAAGAATCTGAGAAGAAGGAGAAGGTGAATGGGGAAGCTCTAATGTTTTCGTCTTCGATTTAGGGATGCGGCTATGGTGGCAAAAAGACTGTTTGGAAGCTTAGGCAAAGAGGAACAAAGAGACCAAGCCAACCCAATAAAAATTTCCCTTTTCATTTTCGTAATAATTTATTTTAAAATACCTATAATCATCTACTTCAATTAATTTAAATGTAACCAAAGGGGAAAAGACCTATTTAATTTTATTTGAAAAGTTTTTTACTCTTATATTTCAAATTTACTATTATTCATTCAAATTATATATATTGAATGTAGAACGATTTGGTGAAATTATTTTGCCTTATTATGAATTCCTTTGAACACAGACCGATCATGAAGATAATTTTTTTTAGATGTAGACATACTTTAAATTAAGTTTTTCACTTCTTCCTCATTCCATGGCTTTTATTATACAACTAAACTTATACACATTTAAAATACTTGAATTCTATTTTATAGTTGGAAAGAGATATTATTTTGTTTTATTGTTGGAATGGGATATCATTAACCAAATCGAATCAGGTATATAATTATATAATTCAAAAATTCGTCTATTTTCAATATTATCTCTAATATAATATTTGATTTCTAATATAATATGTGATTGCATCAATATCATGTAATTTAATAACTTAATAAAATATAAATGTAGAAATAACTATTAACTATATCTATAACATAACTTTTAATAATTTAAAAATTATTTCTAACATAAACTAGTAAAAACACGTACCATTGTCAATGAGTTATCTGGTCCGGCCAATCCATCACGGATAGGTCATTTAGTGAGTTAATCCAATCCAACTCAGTTATTAGTGAATCAAATAAATTTGAATCCGACCAGATTTATCACGAGTTGGTGGGTTAAACGGATTAACTCAATGACTCACTTAATTAAAAAAATATATATAATTTTTCTTTTCCTTTGTCTCAACAAAAACTAAATTTTAATCATGATTAAAATATAAATAAACTTTATTACAATCCAAAATAATGTTCTGTCCCAAATACAAACTAAAATCACAAAAATAATATGTTTGCATTTGTCAACCCAACATGTTGCCCAAGAAAAAAAAAACAAAAAGAGTCCAACTCAACCCATATACCAAAAAATTATGTGTGGATGGGTTGGTGTGCCAACTTCTCTCACCATGAGTTTAATCAGATGAGTCGAATCAAAAATTAACTCGTAATGAAATTTGTAAAAAAATTTCAAAGACTTCTCCATAAACCTCCAAAGACTTCTAATGCACACCCAAAAGTATTAAATTTCCTATAGTACCCCTCTAAATCTTTAACCATTCAGTAAAAGAAGTTAAAAAAAGATTTTATGTGCCTATGCTACTGTGAAATCACGGTTCTTCAATTCACCTCACCCCCTAATACTTTTTAACCTAATATGTCTCCTCCACTTTCAATTTTTTAAAGAGAAGTTCTCCACTCACGCTACGAAATACAGAACCCATTATGAATTCGAAATTCACTGCTGCTGGATATTAGAGGCCCTTTGCATGGACACCCACACGAAATTCAAAATCTAAGGCATCCACAAAATCTGCAAGGAAGCAAGGGTTCTTTGTTTCTTCTCAACAGTGGCATCCGTGGTATGCATGATACTACTGTTCATGAATAGCTTTAGTTTGAATGTACATGGAAAATATGGTTATTGTTTGAACTTTGATTATGTCATGTGTGCAAATGATATATGATGTCTAAAAAATGAAAAAAACATATTGTATGTGTAGCATCGTTTTAGAAAGCATGTAGAAATGAAAATCTGAATTGGGACACATGATGTATTTCGAAATCTGATAAAATCGTTAATAGACTTTCAAATTTCTGTAAAGAGTGATAAACAGATTTGAAATTGTATATCGGTATTCGAGATCCGATCAAGTACTTTAACGAAATTCGATTTTTTTTTTTAAATGGTATTCAAAGTTCAGCTAATGAGTTTAGTTTTTCTATTTTTCTATTTGATTTGTTTATAAAATTTAATTTCAATTATTTTATAATTTATGTATTAATTATTTAATTTTAGATTATTAATATTTTATATATTTATATTAAATAAAATTTTATTATTTTATTTTTTGTAGTTATTTTTATTTTTTGTTAATTTTTAATTAATAATGACAAACTTTTGTTAAAAATGTTTGTCTTTATAATATTTAGATTAATTTTATTTAATTATTTTCAAGTTATTTTAATTTATTTCTTGTTTGTTAGTTTTTAATGTTTTTATTTATTTATTTGATTTTATTTATAAGATTTAATTTTAAATATTTTATAATTTATACATTAGTTATTAAATTTTAGATTGTTTATATTATTTTTAATTATATTAAATAAAATTATATACCAGCATCGGAAGTGCGGTTAGTAAGTTACTTTTTTTATTTAATGTTTTTATTTGTATACGACATTTGAAATCCGCTTGTAAGTTTAATTGATTTGTTTATAAGATTTAATTTTAATTTTTTTTATAATTTATGTATTAATTATTTAATTTTAAATTATTCATTTTATTTATAATTACATTAAATAATTTAAAAAAAATTATATAGTTATTTTTAGTTTGTTAATTTTAATTAATAATAATAAATTTTTGTTTGAAATATTGGTCATTATAATATTTTGTTTATTTTAATTTAATTATTTTGAAGTTATTTTTATTTATTTATTGTTTTTTTAGTTTTTAATGTTTTTTATTTATTTATTTTATTTTGTTTATAAAATTTAATTTCAATTTGATTAATTTGATTAATATTGTTAATTTATTGTTTTTATTAATATTTATTGTTTTTCTAGTTCTTAAGTTGAGTTTTTATTTATTTATTTTATTATTTTTGTTTTAATTTGTTTCTTTTATTCAGTTTATTACTTTATTGTTTTATAAATTTTGTCATTTACAATTTTTGTATTAAATTTGTGATAATTATTTTCTACATTTTTTTAACTTTTATTTATTTGATGAATGAGTTTTCAACATTAAATTAAAAATATTATTAAATTTTCAACCAATTAATAAAATTAAAAATATAAATATAAAAAAAATATGTTAAATAAATAAAATATTATAACTAAAGCTAACAAAATCATGACAACTAAAAAAATATTCAAAATAATTACAAACCATTTCAAATTAAAAAAAATCAAAAAAATTGATAAAGTAAAATACAAACTGGATTTCGAATTCCCGTCTGTATAAAATGAAATTCGTGGGTTCCATCTCCACTGAAAGTCAGTTTGTATTAAAACAAATTTAAAATTAAGAATTAAAGACTTAACACATTATTTAACTTTTAAAAAATTAAAACTAAATAAATACATAAAATAAATAAATATCTAATAAATTACAAAAAATATATAATTTAAAATTTAATAGTTGAAAATATTTATTATGGATCATTACAGATGTTGAAGTTCGTAACAAGATGAAACGAATATTCAAATCCATTTCGTAACAAGATGAAACGAATATTCAAATCCATTTTTGGAAATGTGGATGTCGAAATCTGTGTAATTCATGAAGCGAATTTCCAAATTTATTTTTTGGTACAATTGGATATCGAATGTCGGTGTATGATTTTTGGTTTTTTTTTTTCATTTTCTAGTGTCATCTATCAACATCTTCATGTCATTTACAAACATAAATCAGTCATTCATAACATGCATTCAATATATACAAAACTTAACTAATAAAATGCATCAATATACACAAAGTTGAACTATAAAATGCATGCATCTCATTAACATTTGAGTATATCAGTAGCATGAATAATGAACGTGAAACAATAACTTACATATATCAAGTAGATAAAACTTAAACAAGTGAAAAACAAAACAATGTTTCGATAGACTTGAATGATGCAACCCAAACAATGGAATTGCAAAATTTCAAAACATAGTTGAGAGCGAAAGTCGTAGAGCTTCTGAAAACAGAAATGCAAACAGTAAAAGTGACTTCTCGAGGGGTGCAACATCAAAACCAAATACAACTCTTAATTCACCTAACACAGTAATTATTTTAATTATTTTTACCTATTTAAGTCAGAGGTAAGTCAGAGGGGCAAAATCAACTGCACAATTAAGCTTTGAAGGTACAATAGAAGTATTTGGAGGTGTAGAGAGAAACTCCCAAAAATTTCAACTCAACCCGATCCGAACCAGTAGTGAGTCAGGTTGATCGACAAGTTGTGACCCACTTTGACAGCTCTAACCACAAAGGTGATCATGTTTTTTGTTGATAATTGTCACAAAATAAAATAGTTAACATGATAGGTAAATCACCTATGGATAGATGATAGCTTTTATGTAATACCCATGAATTATATTTTCGCGGATAAAAGTTCATTCAAAATTTATCTACACTCATTATCTAATAAACTTACTCACAATCTTTTATCATTTTCTACAAATTTTTGTAATGGGTAAGTATAATATTTTTTATAGTGGTACATAAGTCACCTATTTTATGTTTCTTTACTGAAATGAACGTTAAAAAAAATAATGATATTTTGACTAACTTTTAATCTATTATTCTAATCAACTTTTATTTTATTTTATTTTTTTTAACGATGTGATATGATGATCTAAAAGTGATGAAAATGATAGATTAAAAATTGATCAAAATATTATTATTTTAAGAAAATAAAGTAAATAAATTTCTACAATTAGAGCCTCTAGAGGAACACATAAGTACACTAAAGAAATAAATGTTTTTGGAGTGTGTTTATTAACACAACTAAATTAGTTGCATGACCACCAAGTGTTTTCATTTGAAACTTATAAAAGCTTAAAAAAAGAATGCTTAAATCTATTAAATCTATAAAGGTAAGAATATTGGTTGAAGAAATCATATTAAGTTTAAAACTTGCATAATCAAGAACTTGACAGTAAGATTACATAAATATTTGGAGATATGAAAAATATTTGAACCAAACCTACAAAATTAAAATATTAACACAAAAATGACAACATTTGTTGCATACATACAAAGCATTGTCGATATTAACTTAGAACAACTTCTTAAGAATTAGAAAAAATAATGTGCAACCTCTAGAAACTTGAGAATAATGTTGTGAAAGCCTAAAAAACTAAGGAGAAACAACATTCTTTATAGTAGGTAAAGTTTCAAGCATACGAAATTCGTTTAAGTAAAAATATATTTTATCATAATGATACCACTTAAATTCAAATACTATACCAAAGAACTAATGTTGAAAAATATTGTCTATAAATTTTTGTTTTATCTAAGTAAAATATGTTTTGAAGTTATTTCCTTCAACTGTATAAAATTGAATTCACACTATTAATATCTAGTTGTTTTAATATTTATACACACAAGTGAGGAATATATTATCCTATTCCAATTAAAAAAGTTAGTTAATACTTTTATATAATAAAATTAATTACTTTTTTTAAAAAAAATTAGATGGTTTTGTATGGTATCATTTATATTGTGAATCAAAATATGAGTTTGAGTCTTATATCAAGTAAAAACAAGAAAGTTAAGTAATATATAAGGAAGACTAGACCAATTGATTATAAGTTTTGGGTTAAAGGTGGTACATAATATCTTATATGAGTTTATTCATAGCTTATTGGTCTCAAATCTCGGTAATTCATCTCCTATTGAATGATCAAGGGTTAAAGATCGTACATAATCTCTTATATGAGTTGATGCATAGCTCATTGGTATCAAATCTCATCGATTCAACCCTTATTGAATGATTAAACAATGGTGTCAAAATTGATGGTTTGTATTAATAACCAGCTTAGAAAAGTACATAGGTGCAAAATCCTATGTTGTTGATTTTTTATATAAAAACTCTTTTCTTATAAGCAATGGTGGATCTTCACCAAAATTTTTAGGGGAGACAAAATAACATACTCAAAATTTATATATTTAATATTACTATAACTAATTCAACAAAAATGAATACATAATCTAGTATATCTATAACTATAAAACAAATTACACATATCTAAAGGAATGTCTATCGTTTATTCATATCTTTGAACTCATGGTAATTGAATCATAACTAAATTTTTCAATTAACTTTTTTCGATGTAAATAACAATATTATCTATAAAATATTCATCTTCCATTTTATTAACGTGCATTTGATTCAAAAAGTCTTCACAAGTTTTCATTTCGTTATTATGCGACGAGTAACCATATTATCATATTTTCATCTTCATCAGCAGTTTCTCTATCAATTTTAAAAAATAAATTTATTCTTTTGTTTTTCATCAATATACCTATTTAAAAAAGAAGTTTAAGACTAAAAAATAATTTATCATAATCTAACCAAAATTTGAGAGACATAATTATTAAAAAAAACTATGATAATCAAGTTACAATTAAAAATCGACTATGAAAAATCACATAATACATTGCTTCTTCTTCTATATTAATAAAAATGAATATATAAAAAGGTCATGAGATCAAAAATAGTGCTAAATGTTAAAAAAATATTCCACTATCAAGTGAGACCAGAGAAAGTTATCCTTTTTATTTATTTAAGAATGGGAGAGAAGATATGAAAAAATGAGGACAGAAATGATGAATTTCTGTCTAACTTTTTTTTATTAACAAAAGAATATAAATAAGCATGAGAGATGAATACAACATATGAAAAACTCAAAAGATGATAGGAGAGAAAAAAAATATCTTAATAAATTTGTTTCTTTATATATTTGATTCTATATGTTTTATTATTTATTATTATACTTTATAACATAAATAAAAAATAATTAATTTAATTTTCATTAATTTTCAATATAATATTATTTAATTTAAAAAGATATAAACAATTTAAATAAATAAAATTTATATAATTTAAAAAATTTTAAATATAAACTAGCGAGCGTCTGTGTTCGCATTTTTTAATTTTTATAAAATTTGAGTTAAAATCAATAAAGAATATATAATTAATTTTTAAAATAATCGTTAGATGTTAGTTAGAAAAATAAAATATATATACAAAAGATGTTTTTAAAATAACAGAAGAGATTGTTAGAATAACAGTAAACTATTTATAAAATAATTAATTTTTAAAATAATAATTAAGGGAAAAAGTGAAAATATGAAATGTGAACACAAAAGAGAGTATTCTCTTTATATATTGTTATAGATAATGTAAAAACAATTTAAAATATTTGGGTAGGGGGGTCGTGGCCTCCGCCTGCCCTTCTAACCTCCGCCACTGCTTATAAGTTTCAAATAAAGTCATGTTAGACATCGCTATGAACTTTGAACTTTGACATCTCAGTTATGTTGACACTCCAAAGTCCATCAATCATTTGACATCATATGAAAATTGACTGAAAAGAAAAAATAAAATAAAAGAATACAAAGTATGAGAGAATCACACCAAATCCATGATAAAAATTACATTTCACGAAACATAGACAAACTATACCTATTAAGACAGAAGAAATCTAAATAAATATATAGATATAAAACATTAAACTACTGATATTGTTATCTATGAATCAAAGCTAAATTAGCTAACAATCACTCATTTATCCAAAAAACTATGACAAACTAAATTTCTGTACGATCTCTTCCATCGAAGCATGTGCGAGGTTCTCGAAAAATAACCTCAGATCTAACTTTTCCACTACAACGCCACCTTTTCCTCTACTACTCCACTACCTCCCTTGCCACCTCTTCCGCCACCTTCGCCACCCATCTTTCACTAGGTTCTTCCTTCCCATTCTCACTATGATCCCCTCCACCTCATCACACGCACGCCCTTTTCCTTGTTTGATCATGGGTTTAAACGGCGAAGCTCCACATGGCAGTTGTGTGAACCGGTGGAATCGATTGATGTTTATAGGTTACCGTTGTTCGCAACTCCTATAGGCGCCTCCGAGTACCATTGTACGCATTTCTTTCCTTTCTGTTGAAATGATTGGTCATCTGCGGGGAGGAAAGACTACCACTTTCTTCTTCTCTCATTTTCTGTACAACTATGGCGAGTATGATTTGTGGAAGGTGTTCCAACGATGGGGAAAGGTAACCGACGTTTTCATCTCGCGACTACTGGACAAATAGGGACATAGGTATGGTTTTGTTTGGTTCATAGAGGTGAAGAATGAGCAAAGTCTCCAACGAGAGCTAGACTTAATTAGAATTGGATCAACCAAACTACATGTCAATAAACCCAGATATGGAAGGGAAGAATGGCAGAAAACATCTTAGCAATCTAATAAATTGGAAGCAAAAAGGTCCCCTCAAATTTGGAAAGTGTGGAGAGAGGTCAAACATCACCAATCTTATGCTCAAGCTGTCAAAGCGTCTACCAATACATCCCAACATGTATGGAAAGGTATATCCTTCGATACGGCAGAAGTTGACATTAACTGGTTGGAAGGTAGCTATATTGGCAGGGTAAGCGATTTCTCGAGAGTTAACATAACTATAGAAGAAGTTATTCAATATGGGTTAGGCAGATTAAGTGCAAAATATTTGGGAGAGAATGCGATATTGATTCAAGGAATCGAAGGTGTAGAGATTGGTAATATCATAGATGAGAACAATGAGTGGTGGGAGTCTGTTTTCGATACTATTACCCCCTGGAACTCTTCTCAAACGGTACAAAATAAGCTGGTGTGGGTTAGATGCAGGGGATTGCCCTTCAATCTATGGTCACAACAATGCTTTGAAAAAATTGTGGCTCTGACAGGGGAACTAGTTTCCATAGATGAAAAAACACTTACTTGGGATAACTTAGAATATGCAAGACTAAATGTTAAAGTCCCGATTGGAATGAAGATCTGGATCCAGAAAAGTATGAGAATAAATGGGAAAATTTATAATGTCATTCTAGAGGAAGAAACCAATAATGGTATGCAAACCACGTGTTGTTGTGCAAACGTCAATGACTCTTCCTCTAAGTATAACTCAAGCTGCAAAGGATTGTTTAATTTTAGTTCAGAATCAGAACGGTGCGACAATGATATCCTGAATGTTGTTGAGAAGAATAAGATGAAAGAGGATAGAACGGTCCAATCACCAACAACTATAATTAATCGGAGCATCCAAGCAACATCGGAGATGTCGAGTAGAATCGGTAACGTCTCTCCTAACCGTTGTGTCCTGAAAGCTGGAAAAGGAAGGTCTGAGCCCAAGCCGAATGAGGTACTACCAATGCCAGAGCCTATAAATAACAATAGCTTAATTAATACCTTTGTTAAGGAGTCTGCCCATAGAAATCCTGTTACTGTTGACTTTGGGTCAACATTAGAGGTAGCCCAATATAATGCTGAGGGGGGTACCGACATTATTGTTAATGAAACAGATTTGGGCCTTAATGGGAATGTTGGCCCAGACTATGGGAACACTGGTTTGTCCGTTGTGGGGGTAACTAAAGACAACCAATCTGTTAGACAAAGTGACCATCAACCAGGAAGCGTCATGATGGGGTTCGATCATCAGATCAACAAGTTAGGAGTTCGCGTTCAAGAAAGAGGTTCCCATGATGTTTCTTATTCATTCGGGAAGACTATATGGCATAATGCCAATGCGGCAGATAGAAGTGTGAATCCAAGCGGTTCGGTGATCCCCAGCAAAGATCTTGCGAGATCTGAAGGCCATGATCGTTGCGAAACCCCAGTGTCGAAGCAGATGACCCTAATCAAAGAAACAACTATGGACCCAAAAGACTTCCAGAATAGGCGACAATTTTGGATAGGAGAATCAAGTATGAAACGACCAATCTCATTGAATCCTAGTGCGAAGGACAAAGGAAAGGCTAGCAAGCGAAAAATTCTCAAGTCAGTGGTTCAAACTATATGTAATTCGTTATTCGATGATAATATTGTAAATTGCAATAGACTATTCTGGTCCAAAAGGTGCCCGTTGGGTGACTTTGATCCTGTAACAATTTGGAGTCTAGCAAAAGAATTAGGTGTTACATTTTTAGATGAAGAGGAACATATTTTGAAAGAATTAGAACAAATGGAAGAGAGGGACACAAATCATGGGAAAAGTAAAGTAGGAAAGAACGTAGTTGATAATGAAAATCATTAGCTTAAATATAAGGGGTCTGGGAGGGAGTCATAAATGGAAATGCCTAAAGGGGATTCTAGTAAGCGAAGGAGTAGACATGATAAGCATCCAGGAAACTAAGTTACATGATCTGCAACCATCCAGTTGTTACAACTTGTGGAGGGACAACAATATTGACTGGGTGAGTAAAACAACAGTGGGAAATTCGGGGAGGATACTAACAATGTGGCGTAGGTGAGTATTGTAATGAAGTTAATAGCAACTTAACTCCAGTTGTTTTAGTTAATGTGTATTCCCCTTGTAATTTTAAAGAAAAAGTAAAATTGTGGGAGGAATTAATCAATGTTAAGTTGGGGGTAGCATGTAGTCAATGGTGTATTTTAGGGGACTTCAATGCAGTAAGAAAAACTAGTGAAAGAAGGGGCCTCAATCCAAGTGGTAACACTACACTAAGAGAAATGCAATGTTTTAATAATTTTATAGAAACTATGGAGTTGCTAGATGTACAATTGATAGGTGGGAAATATACTTGGTACAAAGAAAATGGAATGGCTAAGAGCATAATAGATAGGGTATTGGTCTCTACTGAATGGCTAGTGCATTGGCCAGATAGTAAACAATATATCAAAGGAAGGCAGATGTTAGACCATTGTGCTCTATTGCTTAAACCGGTCACAATTGACTGGGGACCTAAAACTTTTAAAACCCTTGACATATGGAAATCTGACCCAGCTTTCAAGAAGGTGGTAAAACAATCATGGGAAACCTATATCGGGAAAGGCAATCCAATGATAAGTCTAAAAGAAAAGCTAAAAAAGTTGAAGTTTGATTTAAAATCATGGAACAGAGATGTGTTTGGATTCATAAGCCTAAAGAAACAAAATCTTCTTCTAGAACTTGCCGAACTAGACATGAAAGATTATGAAAGTAATTTAGGAGATGATGATAAGGTCAGCCGCATGAAACTTTTACGCAAGTTGAAGTTACTTTTACACAAGGAAAGTGCATTACTAAACCAAAAGACAAGGCTTAAATGGATAGAAGAAGGGGATACTAACTCAAAGTACTTTCACTCAAGGATAAGATGGAGAAGGGTCACGAACGAATTAAAAGGGGCGGATGTGAATGGGACGTGGTGTGAGGACCTAACAAAGGTGAGAGAGGAAGTAAGGCAAGTCTTCCAAACAAGATTTTCTGCACCTAAAGCCCTTAGAATTCATCTCCAAAACATAGAGTTTCAAACAATATCTGTGGATGATAACATGTTACTAACGAAGGAAATTAGTGATAATGAAATAAAGAGACGTTAAACCAATTTGGAGAGACTAAAAGCCTAAGTTCGAACGATTTTAACTTCCTCTTCTTAAAGCACAATTGGGAAACGTTGAAAGAAGATGTCAATCAAGCAGTGAGATGGTTTTGGAGAGTAGGGAAAATTCCAAAAGGGTGTAATGCATCCTTCATAGCACTAGTACCGAAAAAAAAAACCCTCTTGGTCTGGACGACTATAGACCTATCTCTCTAGTTGGCTATGTGTATAAGATAATATCCAAGATCCTAGCAAATAAGCTTAAGACTATGTTGCGTAAGGTTATAGATAACTCGCAATCATCATTTATCAAAGGAAGAGGTCTTATGGACAGTATTTTGGTAGCTAATGAGATAGTGGAGGAATATAGACTTAAAAAAAAGAGGTTGGCAATAGTAAAGGTCGACTATGAAAAAGCATATGACTTCGTTAATTAGGACTTTCTATACTACATGATGAAGAGAATGGAGTTTTGTGATAGATGGATTGGTTGGATTAAAGAATGTTTGGGTTCCTCGTCAGTGTCAATTCTAGTTAATGAGAGTCCTACTAAAGAGTTTATACCCACAAGAGGTCTTAGGCAGGGAGACCCTATGGCGCCCTTCCTATTTCTTATTGTCACAAAGGGTTTGGCAGGGCTAATGAGACAAGCTGTTAAGAAAGACATGTATAGTGGGATAAAAGTTTGCGCTAATGGAGTAAATGTGGGGTTATTATAGTTTGCAGATGATACCCTCTTCTTCTGTGAAGCAAAAGCCCAAAATGCACGAACCTTAAAAGCGATATTAAGAAGTTTCGAACTGGTGTCAGGATCTAGGGTTAATTTCTCCAAAACCAAAGTTGGGGGTTTGGGCCTGAGTGCATCTTTGTTAAAAGTTTTTTCAAACACCTTAAATTGCAAACACATGAAAATTCCATTTGTATACCTAGGAATGCCAATTGGAGGAAACCCAAGGCTCAAACAATTTTGGCAACCCATGATTGAGAAGTGGAAAGGTAAACTTATAAGTATGGTTGGTCATGTATGTTTAATTAAATTTGTATTATCAACTTTGCCATTATATTACCTTTCTTTTTATAAACTGCCAAAATGTGTGAGCAATAAACTAGTAAAAATTCAAAGAAACTTCTTGTGGGGTTGGGGCGCGGAAGATAAGAAAATAGCATGGGTTAAATGGAGAAATATATGCAAACTGAGGGAGGCAGGGGGCCTAGGCATAAGAGACATTCAAAATTTTAATGATGCACTTTTAGCAAAATGGAAATGGAGATTAGGTACAGAGGATAAAGGGTTAAGGAAACTGATCCTAGAGTCAAAGTATGGGTCGTGGAGAAACCTCAGCGATCCTAACATATCAAGATCCTCTTCAAGATGGTGGATAAACATTCATAAGGTGTCTGGGAGTACTAGGCAAGGAATTTGGTTCGATAATAATCTTGAATGGGTGTTAGGAGAAGGAAAAACAGTGAAGTTCTGGGAAGATAAATGGATTGGGGAAGAAACACCGAAAGATAGGGTCCCCGGGTTGTATTGAATATCAGAGTGTAAAGATAGAGTTATTGGGGAGGTTGGACACTGGAAGGACAACGTTTGGTTTTAGGACCTAATTTGGAGGAGACCTAGATTTGTTTGGGAATCAACCATGGAGGAACAACTCCTCCTACTTATTAATGGGCCATGATTGCGTAAGGGACACCCAGATAGTTGGAAATGGAAAGATGGGGAGGATGGGATATTCTCAGTAAAAATAGCCTATAATGCTTTACAAAGTAATGTTGAGGAAGAAGAGAATAAAAAGCTTAAAATATTATGGAACACAAGGGTAACCCCAAAGGCTCAAATACTAGGTTGGAGGGTATTCTAGGATAAATTACCAACCAAGGATAACCTACTAAAGAAGGGGGTCCAATTACAACATAGTCTTTGCAACTTGTGTAATGCACACGAAGAGACTGCATAGCATTTATTTCTCTCATGTAAGGTGTCCCAAGTGGTATGGAATATGTGCGACAGGTGGTTGGGGTTGAGTATTGTGCACCATATCAAACCTAAGGTTAACTTTTCAACACTTTCACCTTCTTGACCTTAATAGCAGACAAAATCTAGCTTGGCGAGGAATGTGGTTAAATATTATAGGGGAAATTTGGAACCATAGGAATGGAGTGATCTTTAAGCATAAAAAAGTTAACCCTATAGAAATCTTTAGTCATGCTCAAGTGGTAGCTTGGGTGTGGATGAAACACAAGATTCTAGCTGTGATGTTCTCATTTAGTGATTTGTACCTATCGCCGCATACATGTTTAAAATTATTGTGATATGGTAATGTTGTGTGTTTCAGTGTGTTTCAGGGTGATAGGTAACCAAATGCAAGTTCCTCAAGCAAGGATGAAGATAAATTTAAATATTGAAAGGGAATAGTAGAGAGGTGTTGCCTATATATAAAGGAAACCCAAAGCAAGTATCCAAGGCATAAGGTTGATGCACGAGTGGATGAAGGCAAAAAGGATAACTGAGATGCTACACTCTGGGTATACTGTCAATGACAAAGAAATTTTTCCAATATATGTAGAGGCTATTTTCCTCACTGCTGCACATTTTGCACACCATCATATATGTCTGTATTGTTTCTTTAGAAAGGTTACAAGAGCAATGTATGAAGGGGCTAGATGTTGGTATAAGTGATTGATATCCAAGGCAGAGTCAAGAAAGTGAAATACCTTAGAACCTAGTTGGATCTTGTTGTTTGCTTGGTATGTGTGACAGGGTTGGATTTGGTTGTCTAATATCCATGACAAAGTTGGATCTGATATAACAGTGCAAAAGTTGTGGGGCTGGACGCATTATAAATAGAAGGGACACTAGGCTAGCATTTAAATAATTGGTCTAGAATGTTGGACAGAATATGCCAGGTCTAAACATAATGGGGCATATATATTGCTGTCTTCTTGTTCGTGATTCACAAAATTGGGTCCTGCTGCAATTGATTTTGATTCTAGGATCTCTTTTGCTAGTGTTATAGTGCTAAGTTAGAGCATCAAATTATATAAGATATTTTGTATAAGGGTTAGAGCACCCCTTAAGTGCGCTTTTTAATTAAAGTTCATTCTTTGTTGATCAAAAAATAAAAAAGAAGAATCACTCTCCAACCAAAGTCTTTGATAAACTTTCATTCAAGCATACTTCAATGCATAAATAACCCCTATAAATTTGACAATAATAGAAGCTTGTATCCTTAGATAAATTGAAGAACTAGTCCGACAACCAATCCCACTTTTATAGAAATATAATTAAAATTTTCTATTATTTATAAAACATTGTTTCTTAATTGATTATTGATTTCACATAAAACTTAATCAGTTTTTACTATTTTTGTTATTATATTAGTTAATCTTATATTATAAATTAATACCAATCTTTTAACAACTTCTTTGACATAATTTTTTTAAGGGATAAATATGTTTTGGTCCCTTAACTTTGAGTGAAAATTGGAATTAGTCCCCTTTGAAACTTTGGACCAATTTAGTCTCCTATCTTTAAAAAATGTGTGTATTTAATCCTTTTAACGAATTTTTTTCAATGTTTATAAATGTGTTTAAAACGTCAAATAAACTTAACAAAATTTTGTTAAAATAACTAAATTCACTCATTTTTGAAAGATAAGGAGACTAAATTGATTCAAAGTTTAAAAGATAAATTAATTCCAATTTTCATTAAAAATTTAGAGACAAAAAACATATTTAAACTTTTTTTAAGACGATATGACTTCTCTTGCAGTGAAAAAATGTAACTTCCTCACGTCAAATATATCATTCTACTTTTTATTTATATTGTTTATTTCTCTTTAAGATTATTACTTAAGTTTAGTTAACTCAAATTAAACTAAATTTTAAATCTTAATAAACTATATCAAATTGAACACATCTTTCCTTTCTAAATATATATTGAATATTGATATTATTATAATTTATAACCTTAACAATCGCACTTTAAATTCTTAGTATTAAATTTTTATATTCATTTCAGATTAATAAACATGAAAATATTATATTTTTTATCATAAAAAAGTATTTTTCATACAAGAATCTCCTCGTTGTGGAATAAGTTGGGTGTATTATTGAGAAAAAAAAAATACAAGTGCTGCACATTCAAAATAAGAGAATGTATCAAGTGAGGCCCCTTCCAATAGATTCCACAATATTCCAGCTCACACAATTCTTGAAGAAAAATCTGGGCTATTCATAAACTTCTGTTTACTTTCAAAACTCTTGCCATTGAAAAAATTAGAACATTCACCTTAATAATAAAGACACATTTTATTAGATTTTATTGCTTTGAAATTATTACTTTATAGTGCTATTTTTCATTGCATAAATTAACATAATTATGCTTTGAATGTTTTTTAAACAACTATTATTAATATAAACTAGTTTTATCCAAAAAAAAAAAATCTTACATCTTTCAACTTGCTATTTTCATAGTAGTTTAGTGGTTTCACATCTATGTTCACTTTGAAAGTCACAACAGTGAATATTTCATATAAGAAAGTCAAAATACCATTTTACATTTCAAAACCTTAAGATAATAAGTAAAAGATTCTTATATATTGCACTCGAAATAAGACTCATTTCTATCCAAATTCACACTTATAATCCTAATAAAGATATATATGTTGAGGAGATATAAGATCAAGAAAAAGAAAGGGAGATTGAAGGTCTTTCCAAAACACTAAACTAGACTCAGTATTCACACAGTAATTCTGGTATGGCAAACCAAATATGAAGTCAAACCAGAAATAAACATTTCATTTGGCTTCTGTTACAATGTCTACCACATTACAAATTCACAAATCATTGGTTTGCTCCTTCAGCGATCGCTGCAGTATTCAACTTTATACGATAAACCTAGGCCTTCTACTTAGGAGAATCCAAATGGGGAAAAGTAGGAGGTAAAACAATGAATGAATATGTGGAGGCCAAAAAAAAAGGTCCTCAGTGCCTATGTACAAATATATAATATGAATATTATGATCATAGGCTATCTCATGTTGCAACATAAGGGTTTTCCCTGGTGTTGCAACTTATGCCACATACAAGTCATTTGTCGTGGAGATTGGTAATGTGCAGTGTAGTAATCTTCAATGCAACCAAATTGGCAGAACTTCAAGCTGTGCACATACTCAACTGCAATTGAACTGTTGAATTCTTCTACCCACATTCCCATGCTCACATCCTCCATTTTAAATAACTACAACACATTCAAATTGTCCTCAATAATCAGCCAAAACTTCAACCCTTTATGTGAAAACACAAGTATATGCACACAAACACAAGATAATTGAAAACGTACTTTTAATTTGTGATTCTCAAAGTTGGATACAATGAAGTGAGCAATGTCTGAAGAGATTATATAACCTGGACCATTAGCATAGGTAGGATACTCTTCCTTTGACCATTCCTGGTAGATATGAACCATAAGTTTAAAACAAAACAAAAGGGCATTATCCACAAAATAATATAGTATGCTAACCTATGAAGCCTGGGCACGCCATATTAATGGCATGTCCCATATCTGACACGTATCGGACACCGACACACGTACATACTCGTACGACACACGTGTCAATAAAGTGTCCAATTTGAAAGACATCTTTTTATCTTGACATGATTTTGAAATACTCCAACACAATATTAATAATTACAAATTCAATGATTTTCTAAAAAACCCATAAACTTGTAAACTTATCACATAAGTTTCTATTATGATTATAAAAATAAGGAAGAAATCTTATATGATCACTATTTTTCACTTTTTTGAATATTAGATAGATAGATTAGATTCATTTTTGTATTAGTTGAAAGTATGTTAGTTAAAAGTTTGAAACTAATATGTATATATATGCCGTGTTCAGTGTCTTATATTTTTTCAATTTAGCCGTATTCATATCTGTATCCGTATCCAGGCTTCATAGATGCTAACTATATATTTTGAAGAAAGATAGGCTATAAACATAAATGATAAGAGACGCTATACCTCATATGTTACTGCCCATTTGCCATTACGTAGAGGCTTGTGGTGAAAATTCATATTTCCAATATACAGACTTCTACCATTTCTTACTTTTCTTACTTCGCTTATCATAGAATCAACTCTCACAAATGTGTCATCATCGCACTTCATGATATACTTGGCGGCCACTCGAATCTGCAAATATTAATTTTCAACAACAATGAATAACTCAACTCTGATATTCCTCGCCCCATATTCAACTCTGCTATTACTCACCCCATATTCAGTGATAGCTATTGTCTTCAACACAACCAGGTCATAATGATCCATGTAAGGGACAATAACAATGTCGCCAAAATAATCAGCTTCTTTCTTTATCTCCACATTTAAATCTTTCCTTCCATGCTAGTATACAAAAAAATGAGAAATGAAAAATAGTAGATATATATTATTAACAAAAAGAAAGGTAGTTAAGGATTGTACTTTATCATCATTGGTGGATAGGGAAGATGCATTACTCTTACCAAGGCAACAAAGAAGCGAGCCACGACATTTGAAGATTTGACTAGTTTATGTTGCATCCATGATTTCCTCACTGCCATCCGTTCAGCAAAATGGTTGCCAGCAGAAAGTATTCCAATGAAAAGCTCTACATTTGCATGAAGAAGCAATGGAGCTTTCCACTGAGGAAGTAATTCAAGATGCATTTGTGGAGCAAAACTTGGATGTGATGTAGGTAAAGAAGCTGCAAATATAGAGTGCACATCAACATCCCCTTTTATGGATAGACCAGTCGCATCCTCAAGAGAAAAGCCCTGACAATATAGCACAAACAATTCAGAAATGTCTGAATGAATTCACACAGAAAAAGGAAAAATGATCAGAGTGTACCAACCGTGCGATAGGGAAAAGATGTCACATGCCTTCCATCCACATTAACATGGTAACCTTCCAATCCAGCACTTACGGTTAGAACAAATAATCTCCCCTCAACAAAAGGGTATGGCCAATCTACAGCCACCTTCTTAGTTCGCCCTATCAGTCTGGTTAACCACCATGTTGCCTTTGCCTCTTCTGTGCGGCTATCATCATCACGAATCCACTTTTCACATTTCACCTGTTCATCAACTACAGAAAGCACAGAAAATCAGCAAATTGGAAATCAAAGATGCTAACCATGCTTTTAATGCAGTTCACAGCCCCAATTCAAAATCATGATGCTAATCAAAGAAAACACAAAACATAAAACATTTTCAAAACTGAAAATGAGAAAGGATGAAATGCATCACCAGTATCCTCATCAGCCCGGGATTTCCATCCCTCACACCTGAGAGCAGAACCCCACTGCATTCTGTAACAAGTGTTCTGCTCGATAACAGGCTTCCCACTGTAATCCCCCTTCAACCTGGGGTTGAAATGTAGTATCCTGGGAGGGTCTTCCTTGTCCACACTCTTCAAACCCTGAAACTCCATCATGAACTGCGACACCATCACCTTCCCCTCCCGTTCCTTCACCACGGATATCTTAGGATCGTCCTCCCAGTGAGCCCAACGAGGGGTCCCCACGACAGTAACATGAGACCCCAATGTCAACCCACAAGGAAGCATCATCACCGTGACCCCTTTCTCCCCCCTCAATTCAGAACCAGATAAAGAAATTGAATGCTGGCACGAATCAGAAAGGTTCTCAGCCTTGAACCTTGTCACATTCTCGATTTTCGTCACACTCTCCACTTCTTCCCAAAGCCTCTTCCCTTCAAACCAAGCATGCTTAGCAGCCTTGTGGAGTTCAGAAACCTCGTTTTTAGCAACACTACTGTAGTTCAAAACCTCAATAAAACTCAAGGTAGAAGCTTTCCGATGCACTGAACCTTGGAACACCCCTTGTGAGGGAAAGTTTGAGGCCTCGCTGAGATGGGTGTATTCGTGTTCAGTCCCCAGCAAGGAGGACACTGACACAAACCTGGTCTTGAAAGCAAGAGAAGTTTCGATTTCGAAAGTGGTGAAGAGCAAATAGAGAAACATCATGGCCATGAAAATTTGAAGAGGTTTAGGCCTATAAGAAAGGAGTAACAATTGTTGTAGCTTCTTCACCCTCTTCATTGTCTTAAAAATTCTCAAACTTTTGCATCAACTAACCAGGGGAGAATGAAGTTATTGCTGAGTTCTACTCAGAAAGAACAAATGGAAAATTTCCCTTTTAGAGTATCGTTCAATGCATCAACAAGGGCTTTGGAATGGAAGCTTAGCCGTAAAGAGGAAAGGAATCAACTGGGCCAGCTTGTGCACTACCGATATTTTAATCACATGAATGCAAAAAGAAAAAACCGGAGGAAAAAAAAAAAAAGCTTGTCCTCTGTGTAAAGTTTTAAACTTTGTTAAAAATTATTTTCTTTTCTATAATGCCAAAATTTGTTTTCTTTCTTTTGCAACTAAAATTTATTTTCTTTTGTTTTCTAAAACTTGGGATATGACGTATTAAAGATTACAAATTTCTTATCACGGTTCCCATAACAAAACACTGACACGTGTATTTTATCCAAAAATATAGTGACACAAATTATAATTTACTATTTTATAAAGGACTATTTTTTTTTTGTCGGGAATGAAATCATAAAATTTGAAGTTAGTTTGTTTAAATTTAAAATAAGATTTAAAAGAAATAGTTAATTTGAAAAAGTATATAGGTGTGGTTATAAAAATATAATTTTTTCTTTTAAAGCATTAGACCAATGCATAGAAAAACAAAAATCACAATCTATTAAACCTTGTTTAAGAATTCTCTTTTATGGGGACATCATGAAAGAGTTGGAAAAACATGTTGTGGTCATGAATTGTACAACTCACATTCTTCAGCCTCCAGCTCCAGCTAGGGCAGCTTAGGTTGTCAACTTGTTTGTTCTGTATGTACGAAGCAACATAGTTAGGTTGTTGAATAAAATAAACACAATTTTACTTGCTTCATATTGCATGCTTAAAATAGTGGTTCTTTTATTTGTATAAATTAAGAAATTTGGAGAAATGAAAAGAAAAAAGAAAAAAGAAAGGGAAAAAAAGAATTTGAAATTTTGATTTGAAGTGGAAGACCGTTGTAAGGAAGGAGATTATTTGAAGTGGAGGGACCCTTAGATGGACATGTCAGATTCACATATGTTGTTTTTCGACATTTAGTTTTCTTTCATTTTTCCCTCTTAATGAGTTGGCTAGAGTTGTCACAAAATATTTAATCAATGATATCATATTATTCACTATCCAATTTTCTTGAATCAATTTATAATGACTTAAGTGACACACATACAAAGATTTCAAATCCAACTTCCAAGTAACATGGTTTATTTGATCAATGAGAGACAAAAATATATTATAAGAAATAAAAATGACTCATTGAAATACGGAATAATTATTGAAATTTAAGTGTTACGATACAAATTTTTATTTATGGACTTAGGTACACTTTCCTCTATCTTTAATGTTGGAAAGAAGAGAGTTAATTTTATCCTTTAGTGGAAGAAGAGTATGGAAATGTATATCAAGAAAAGGAGTAGCAGTTCACTTTATTATTTTTCATATACTTATATTTATTTTATTTGTTTTCCTTTTTATTCTTTTTAATTAATCAATTAATATACGGTTTTTAAAATACTTTTTTTATTGGAAATGGCAAAACAGGTTCACCTCGCTCATTTTGACCCACCATCTTCTTGGTCCGTTAAAAATACGTTAAAAATACATTGATCCACCTAAAATTGAACTAAAATTTTTAACTCATCTTGCCATAAATGAACAGCCTATTTTTACACCCCTAAATTTAACCTACTTAATGGGCCTAAAAAATCATCATTATTTTTATTTAAAAGAGGTTGCAATATTTTAGTTTAGTTTATTTACACTAGAATCAACAAATATTTTGATCCATTTTATATTTTTATAAGAAAATAAAAATCAGATAAATTTAAATACAAAATAAAAATGCATTTTAAAATTTAACTTAAATTATTAAATTTATATTTTAAATATAACAATATATATTATTTATCATTAAAATATATTCATTGCTATTTATTCAATATTTTCATATCATTATATATATATATATATATATATATATATATATATATTTATTGTCTCGTAAATTTTTTAATTTTCTAAATCTAAACAAATTATAAATTATGTCTTTTACAAATAATTAAGAAAAATTTTTGAAAGATAAATAATGATATTTATTTATTCATAATATTCTATTTTATATATATATATATATATATATATTAACAAAAATAATTACTTTTAATAAACAAGAAATTTAAAACACATTCTAGACATAATTTTTATTTGTAAATTAATAATACTTTCATTTCGTACTTTTCTCTTTATGTCAATGTAATAAAAATATTTTTTATTTTATTAAAAAATGTAAATTTACTACATAGATGACATAGAAAGAAAAATACTAAATAAAAGTATCATCGATTTACATATAATATATTAACCCTAAATCTCAGGCAAATATATTAGACATTAATTAATGTACAATCTTATGAGTTTTGTAATTTACTGCTTCCTTCTTCAAGCAGGTGTGTAGACCAATGATAAATTGTACTTTATTACTCATAATATTATATATACGTAAAAAATGCGAATACACATACTTATTACCTATGTGTTTTTGCTAATTTTATATAAAGGGGATTTGTAATTATTTTTTTATTTATCTTTTAAATAATTTTTTTAAAATTAAAATAAGGATTTTAGTAATTTTACTCTTTAAGTATCTGTTTTTGTTAATTTAACTAATTTGTTCAATTTAATCGTTTCTTAAACTTAATATTTTTTAAATTATGAAACTACTTACAAAATAAATAAAAATAATTTATAATAAAATTATAAAAGTAATTAATATTTAATTTTATAATTATAACAATATATAATAATAATAGTTTTATTATTTTTTATTATCATAAAAAAAATTGACCAATGATTACATACTAAGAATACATCATGGAATAATTTTAGTCTTCTATAAAGAAAAAATTATTTATTTATTTATTTAATAAAATAAATAATTAAATAATGTATTTTTATTTCAAAGATAATTTTTTTAAATAACTGACACATAATATTTTAATATTATTTTTATCAAATTATATATTTTTTAATTAATTATTCATAAAAATAATAAAATCGTTAAATATATTTTTTGTTTTGTGCAAATTGGAATTAGTCTCTTTGAGACTTTACATAGTTTAGTCTCTCAACTTTTAAATTTTTGGATTAAAATAAATAAATTGACATATTTATAAAGATGGAGACTAAATTAGTCAATAGTTAAAGGACAAAAAATATATTTAACCATAAAAATTTATATATATATATATATATATATATATATATATATATATAAATAGAAAAATATAATAAATATATGTATTTAAAAAAATTATTTTTATTTTTTTAAGATATAATTATTTTATAAAAGGACTTGAACATAAGTTTAAAGGTCAAATAAATCGAGTAAAGAACAAATTGATTCAGTATAGGTATGATGACAAATAAACCTGCCTCCCTTAGTAGGTATTGCCCAACTGGATTCCGTTTTAAAGGAGAATATCCGCATTGACTGGATATAGGTATGGACAATGACGGATCTTTATGGGGGCAACGGGGGTCATGGTCCTCCCAAATTTTTTAAAATTTTTTAAATGTGTATATAGAAAATTTTTAATGTTTTTTGAAATTTTCAAATTATATGTATGTAGTATATATTGAGAATGGATGGAAATTAAAGTAGGTATCTTTTTATTTCTCTTATAAAGCCCAACGTTTAATTTTAATAAATAATAAAACATAAAATCAAATATAGTAAATAATAAAAATATTATTGAGATATTTTTATTATTTTTTTACACTGTCTTTTGAGTTTCTCATTAATTCTACTCTTCTCCCACTCTCACATGTTTTCTTTTTATTTTTTTAAGAAAAAAAAAAACAAGTTATCAATATTTTTTTTCCTTTCATATTTATTATTTAAAATATTTTTCCCTTTAAAAAATATGAAAGAATGAGAGATAATTTTATACATGTGTGATTTCTTTTATAGATATATTCATACTAAATTATGTATTAATATTTATTGTGTGGAGGATGCTAACCCGGGACATTGGTTAGGAAATAATTAATAATAATCGATTTCATGATTTTTACATTAAAAATTAGAATAATTAACTCCATTAATTAACTATATTATAAATTCCTATAATAGATTTTATAAAGACAAAAATACCTTTGAATTTTTAAGCAATATATTTGTGATACAAAAAGATAAACACTTTGAAATTTCTATTGTCTTTGTTAAAAAACAAGAAAAGGGATCTATTTGACACTTGAAGAATCTTTCCGTAAAAACTTGAAAAAGATTTGAAAAGTATGTCTTTAATTTTTGCAAAAAAAAATTCTTTGAAATTTCTAGCAACATTAAAATATACTTATTTTTTTATTTAATGTATATTTTAATTATTCTTTTGTAAATATTTTAGATATTAAATATTATTTTTTGTTGATTTTTCTATTAATTTAAATTCTTTCACGTTTAATCATATTTTAATTTTTAACAATGATTATTTTATTATTTGTTAAATTTTTATTAGTGAGTCAAATTAATAATAAACATAAATGTATAACATTTATAGACATTTTTACTTTTCAAATAAAATAATCACATTATTAGTGATTATTAATGATTATTTGGTTAGAATTATTTTTTAATCACATGAATGCAGAAAGAGAAAACCGGAGGAAATATAAATGCTAGTCCTCTGTGTAAAGTTGTAAACTTTGTTAAAAATTAATTTCTTTTTGATAATGTCAAAATTTGTTTTCTTTCTTTTGCAGCTAAAATTTATTTTCTTTTGTTTTCTAAAACTTGGTATATGACGTATTAAAGATTACAAATTTCTTATCACGGTTCCCATAACAAAACACTGACACGTGTATATCCAAAAATATAGTGACACAAATTATAGTTTACTATTTTATAAAGGACTATTTTGTTTGTCGCTAATGAAATTTAAGTTAGTTTGTTTAATTTAAAATAAGATTTAAAAGAAATAGTTAATTTGAAAAGTATATAGGATGTGCTTATAATATAT
>Ga0214543_1000509_pt1 | contig 65883 bp, 29 predicted proteins | sample CNSS2metaG_FD_160094 | JGI IMG/M metagenome (GOLD analysis project Ga0214543, IMG submission 160094) | Root nodule microbial communities from cowpea collected in UCLA plant growth center, Los Angeles, California, USA - CNSS2 | ecosystem: Host-associated > Plants > Roots > Nodule | place: USA...
TGTACAATATATATATATATATATATATATATATATATATATATATATATATATATATATATATATATATATATATATGCCTAAAAGCAATCTTTTCTATTTCTCCACCTTTATCATAAACAAAAAGTAGTGGGATGAAAAAGGATAAAGCATCATTGCACTTATCCAATTTAAAGTTTCATCTTGATAATATACAATGCATGATGCATATTATAAAAATAAAGTTATAATTAAAGTAAATTCACATAGCATCACTATAAAACTTTAACATTCAATTAGATTAATACCTTAAATCCCATCAATCAATTAAAAAGATTATTAATTTAATTAGAAATCAACACTAATAATACATGTAAGTTTTGTGATTCTTTAAAAAAAATGTCACGTGTGTATTACATTATATTTGTTTTAAAACTTACAATGCTTAATTTTGTACGTGTGTTAGTTTATGTTACTATTTCATAATTTATAAGGAATATGGCTTACTTATTTATTGTCTGATTTACCTTTACATAAAATTTATTAATTACATATGCTAATTAATTTTTAGTTGCAGCTCAACTATAAAAAGTATATTTAAGAATCATGATACATTAAAAATATACTTTTAGTTGCATCCCATTAACTGAGCCTCAATCCAAACTCAATCAATAGTTATTATGCATGTTGATTTATTTTTTTTCATGACGTAATTCCTTTAAACAATAGTTACGTCTTTTTATCGTGACTATCTGTCTTCTTGTTCACAATACAAACAAACAATACTAATTATCATTATTATGATGAATAAAATTTGTTAAGCAATTTTATAAGCAAATTTTGTATTTCATCAATCAATTAGTTTCTAATATAACTTGGTTTATCATAAAAGCATAAATAATCTTGATGTAAATGTGATCTCACCTAATAGTTTTATATTGAAGTCAAATACAATTTAAATACTCATTTTTCTTACTATCCTTCGAGACACTTTTTACGGACAAAACCATAACGCTGCTCACGTTACAATGCATGAGTCAGAACATAGAGTTAAATATGTTTTTAGTTTCTGAAATTTGACGTGAAATTGGAATTCATTCTTATTATAATCTTTGATATATTTTGGTTCTCAAACTTTAAAAAATGAATGAATATATGTTAAATTTTGTTTGTGTCAAACACGTCTCGTGTTAGCATTTAAGACAAGAGTGAATTCCACTTTTGTATTAAATTTTAGGGACTAAAAACATATTTAACCATTTTGAGTATATGTGTCATGTTTGTAACTTTTTCTAGTTTGTAGTTCTCTTCTTCTACTTCTTTTTTTCTCTATCCTTCTTTCATTATTGAGTTAAATATATTTTTTGTCTCTTAACTTCTAGTGAAAATTATTGCAAATTGGTTTCTCTTATAAATTTTAGATCAATTTTAGATCAATTTAGTCTCTCATATTTTAAAATAGGGTAAATTTAGTCTTTCTAACAAAATTTACAAAATTTTGTTAAGTTTATTTAACGTTTAAAATGCGTTTTTCAGTTAACATTGAAGCAAAAATGAGTTAAACGATGTAAATAACCCAAATATTGTCATGAAATACGTTTGAAACGTCATTTAAACTTAAAAGAATTTGGTTGAAATGACTAAATACACACATTCCTAAAATTGGGTACTAAATTAGTTCAACATTTTGAAAATGAACTATTTTCAATTTTTACTTAAAGTCAATATATATACAATGTAATTTTATCATGAGTTTAGTCTGGTCTCTGATATTTTTTTCTTTCTTCTCTTTTAACAATATCTTCATTAAATAATAGTAATACCTAACGTGAATTTATTAGATATATTAAAAACTTCACAACCCATAGAATGTGCGGATTACAAAATCAGTATAATTCCTCTCATGACTATTAAGAAGGAGTTTCCATATTGCATTAGTTTACCATTATAGAGTTTTTCAATATTGTGTTGCGTTCATTTACCATCGTTTCTATTTGGGAAGATATTTTTTGCAGTGTAAATTTAATAAAAAGTACCCATTAGATTACTTTAATTAAAACAAAGACTAAATTAAAATTAAATCTAAAATTTTACAAATATTGAAAACAAAATGAATATTTAACCTGTAATGCCTCTAAAGTCATTCAAATGGCATGCATACAGAAACCCTAGAATTTAAAAAACTAACTAATAATCCAACCAAGCTGTCATCTCTGAGGTTAGATAAAATTCTTTTACTATATAGAAATCTAGTAATAAACATATCTTAAAGAATAGAAAGAATAAGAATAATTGTTTATTTGGGAAGAAAACAAAGGAAAAAAAAAAGTTGATGAAGAGAGACGAAGGTGAAGTAAAGACAAAGCAGTGTAGCCGGTTAAGGAGACGGCCAGAAACAACGATCCGTACAGCCGGCTATTCCCTGTGATTGCCAGCACAATCTATTCTAACCCTTTTCCCTTTTCCCTATCTTTAAAACCCTCTCAGTTTCACGACTTAGTCATATTTTTCTCTTCCGTCAAAAACACTTCTTCTCCCTGCTCTCTCTTTTCCTTTCCATGGGGAAACACCCAAGACACAAAACCAATGCAACCACTAACAACAACAACAACCTTAACTCCACCAACACTGTCACCACCAAGGTTAAACGAACAAGAAGAAGTGTCCCCAGAGATTCCCCTCCTCAACGCAGCTCCATATACAGAGGAGTCACTAGGTTAGCTCCCTTTCATTAATTTCAATCCTCATGCTTCGTACATTCATAATGGTTAGAAATTCAAGTGTAAATCTAAGTTTTACATTGGATAGAAATGAAAAAGTGGAGCACCATATAAGAGTGTGAAGACCTATCAATATATTGTTTTAAGATTTTGGGTTGAGAAAGTTATGTTAATGTCTCATGTGATTGGGCTCAGGTCTCATTATTGTTGTATATAAACCCTCTATAAAATCTAACAATAATTAACACATATTATAATCTCATAAAATGTGTTATAATTTAATGGTGGTGTTAACTAAAGATAAACTGATTTTATAATATACAAAAGGGTATAAATCTCATTTTATCAATTTTATACGATTTATTGAGTTAATCTTAAAATTCCCTTATTAAATGTTTGTTATTTGATCGAGATCAGGCACCGATGGACAGGCCGATATGAAGCTCATTTGTGGGACAAGAATTGCTGGAATGAGTCGCAGAACAAGAAAGGACGACAAGGTTTCATGCCATTCTTTTTTTTGTATATTTTTTAATGCAGTAATTATGTTGATGAAGTTACTAACGTGTTTCCTTTTGGATTTGGCAATGGTTCTTCACATATCCTACGTTAGTGTACCTCGGTATGTGTATATAATAATAGTGTGTATTACATGATTTGATGCTTATGATGGAGGAGAAAAAGTGAAGAATTAATGGAGTATAATCTGTTGTTGTTGAAGGTGCTTATGACGATGAAGAGGCTGCAGCACACGCTTACGATTTAGCAGCATTGAAATACTGGGGTCAAGATACCATACTTAATTTTCCAGTATACTCTCTCTCTTAAAACACCACTCTCTATTTCATTTTGATGTTGGTTTTCTACTGTGATTTCCAGTTTTGGAAAGACTTTTGCACTATGGATTAAAGACGGAGTGGTCGAAGAAAAATGATTTTTTAATTGTTAAATTTTGACAATTTTCTTTTTATAACTTTTGATGTCATTTTTCTATTTTTAATATTTTAAAATATGTTACTTCATATTATAAAGAAAAATTATCAAAATTTAGTAGTCAAAATATCGGTTCTTTTATAAAAATGGGTGCCTTTGATTCATTTATTACAAAAATATGTCAATTTATTAATTAATTACATGGTCGGGTCAATTTGCTAATGATTTTACTAGTTTTTTTACAAAATTGGGTCGTATTGATTTATTTATTATAAAGATGGGTCAGTTTACTAATTAATTACATCGCAGATTTGACTAACAATTTGATTCTCTCTATTTTTTCTTTAACTTTTATAATAATTTCTAAAGTTTTATATATTTTTTTAAAATAAATTTTTAATAATTTGACTAAAATTATTTTAAATAAAATTTTGTTAATTAAATTTTATAATAAAATGAAACAATAAAATTTAAAATATAAGTTTTAAAATATCAAAATTTTAATAAAATTTTATTTAAAATATTTTTAACCAAATTTTATTATTGTAAATTTTATAATAAAATGTAATAATAAAATCTAAAATATTAAGTTTTAAAATATCAAAATTTTAATAACTTTTTTTAAATATTTTTAATCAAATTTTATAATAAAATGTAATAATAACATTTAAAATATTAAGTTTTAAAATATCAAAATTTTAATAAAATTTTATTTAAAATGTTTTTAATCAAATTATTAAAAAAAATTTAAAAAAATATATAAAACTTTAAAAATTATATAAAAGTTAAAAATAAATAGAGAAAATTTAAATCATTAATAAACTGACTCTATCATGTAATTAATTAGTAAACTGACCCATTTTTGTAAAAAATAATCAAAATGACCCATTTTTTAAAAGAATCCAAAATATCATTAGATGTGTTAGAAGGATGTTGAGAGTGATGGGTGCAGAAATTCTTAGAGGAGAAAAATCAGAAATAATAAAATAATTTAGTTTAGTGAATAAATTGAGGAAAAATTTCTTTTTGCACTTAAGAAAAAGTATACTTAAAAAAAATGTGACTAAGGGGTGTTAATGTAGAAAAAGAAAAAGAAAAATTTTAAAAATAACATATTTGTTACCAAATTGCAGTTATGTACGTACCAGAATGAAGTGAAAGAAATGGAGGGTCAATCTCGAGAAGAGTATATTGGATCATTAAGAAGGTAAAAGCTCTTTCTTTTATGCTTCTACGATTAATTATTGCAGAAAGCAAACCTTTATTTTGGCCTTTTTAAAAAAAAAAAATTAAAATATTGCAGGAAAAGCAGCGGTTTCTCTCGTGGAGTGTCTAAATACAGAGGTGTTGCAAGGTAGTGTTCCCTCCAATTTTTTTAATATGCGATTTTAAGGGAATTATTTTTCTATTTATTGTTATTTATGAAGTTGTATATCACAAATTTGTAAGTGTGTTTATTGTGATACATACAGTTTACTGCTTCACTTCTTAGATTTAAATTATTTTATTTTATTTTATTTCTTAACTTTTACAAAACAACATAAGAAATAGATGAAAATGAATAGAAGAAGTTATTGCATTAACATTTATGATTAAATATTATTTGTCTCTTTTAAATGATCAAACTTTATTTTTTATCTCTAAACTTTTCTTTTATATTTCTTTTAAAACATTATCTAAACCGTTTTTAATTAAAAAATTATGAAAAAAGGGATAAAAGTAAAATCTTCTTCCACCTATTTTTTAAGTGTTCAATTTAAAAAAAAAAATATTGAAATTTTTAAAATTTAAAACAAAAGTAATTGCTTTTCTGTCCTTTTATAATTATTTTACCTATTTTTTTTTTAACTTTTTTATATATTGTGATAGAGATATGAGTAGAATAAAGAATAATGTCTTGTAAATGTTAATTAAAACATAAAAAATACTGTAATTCTTTATTGAAAACAATGACGGAGGGAATACAATACTATATATAAATATAATAACAAGTCTCTTATAGTTTTTTCTTCACGACATTTATTTTTTATATTTTCGATGTAATTTTATATAAGTGTATATTATATTAGTTCATGCTAAATCTATTATGAGACTTAGGTAAGAAATATTTAATGTGTTTGTCCTTTTAGTGATAGTGTAGTGGATTTTTACAGAGAAAAACTCAAATGAGGGGTTTATTGTTCTAAATGGAATCTAAGTGTAATATCTAAACTCAAATATTATTAACACCTTGTATTTATCTAAAGAACGATATTCAATACCTTGGACGAACCATAATTCTTTAGACAATTGACTTTGAACATTTACATATCGATCAGAAATAAGAAGATTTCACATATAAATAAGTAAAAACACTACTTGTAGACTTCAAGTCCATTTATATTTTTTTTTCTTGAAAAATTAAAGTTGATAATTCAATAAAAAAATAACTAGAATTACCTGATTTTTCCTAAAATAAAAAGTCAGAATCCGTTAAAAAATTTGTTACAATATATAATGTTACAGTATTTTTCTTTATCTTTCGTCAGTTTTGTTCTTTTCTCATGTCATTTTATGGTTTTTCTTTTGATTTTAGATTCAAGCAAATATGAATATAAATTTTCTTTGCCATCACTTGTGAGAACTTTTCTCTGTCATATGTATCCACTAAACAATTATTTAAACTTTAAACCATTTTCAAATAACAATAGAAATAAAGAAATAATTAAAAATGTTATATTTCTTGAAATTTAAAAAGCATTGACAAAAAAAAAACAATTTGTTCTCTAAAAATTACTACTAATTTATAAAAAGACCATTGTAAATGAACAAAACCCTAATATTTTATTAGAATTAAAACTATATTTATTTATTAGTGGGAATGAGATTTTAAGGGTGTTAATATCCAAAATTATTTTAAAGCTATCGTTTTTTAATTGAAAAAAATAGTTATATTTATTTTTTATTATTAAATTGTTTTTCCTACTTTTAATATATTGTTTTTTCGAAATTCAGACACCATCATAATGGAAGATGGGAGGCTCGGATTGGCAGGGTTTTCGGCAACAAATATCTTTACCTCGGAACTTACGGTAACACTTCACAATTCTTCTTTTACTATTTTAATATAACTTAATATTATTTTCTTTCCATCTTTCAAGAATTTCTGTCATTTTTTTTACATATAAAAATGCTTTATTTGAACTTTATAATATTAAAAAAATAAATTAACATTAAATAAAATTTTAGTAGACACAAAGTATTCATATCATATTGAAAAAGTTTCAATTTTACAGCCACACAAGAAGAAGCTGCAACAGCATACGACATGGCAGCTATTGAATATCGAGGACTCAACGCTGTGACCAATTTCGACCTTAGCCGCTACATAAAGTGGCTTAAGCCAAACAACAACGACAACACTGTGAACCCTAATGTTCTTGACGCTAACCCTAATTCTGAGACCAACTTTACCCCAAATTCTAATCAACAACAAGGATTCAATTTTTTCCAGAGTCAACAATCGACGGCGACTCAGCCTCGATCTTCTGGCGCCACGTCAGCCCTAGGACTTTTGCTGCAGTCGTCCAAGTTCAAGGAGATGATGGAGATGACTTCCGCCGCCGATTTATCGACGGCGGCGTCGGAGTCTGAGTTGGTGCCGTGCACGTTTCCCGATGACATTCAGACCTATTTCGAGTGCGAAGATTCCAACAGATATGGAGAAGGGGATGATAACATGTTCAGCGAGCTCAACGGGTTTGTGCCCCATATGTTCCATTGTGATGAGTTTTGAGTCTTGAAAATGCACCCTGGAAGTAGAAGATTGTTTGTGGTTGCTTTGTTGATTTAGTTTTTTCATTAGGCTTATTTCTCAGTTTGTGAATATGGAACAGTAATTTGTTGATAGTGAGACACTGATCGGAGAAGAGAACAAGAAGAGCATTGCATTATTTGGGAAACTGAACTTGGATTAGTGATCATGGTCAGAGGAGGATGCATGGCAAGTTCTTTATTTGTTGTAGCTGAAAAGAAAATAAGCATCGCAAGAAAGATGCAAAATAAACACATTTTACCACTTTTTTTTTTTCCCTTTACAAACAGGAATCAAATGTTTCTTATTTATAAAGCTAGCCCGGTGGATATTGATTATGATTTGTAAGTTAAATTTTGAGCAACTTTAATCTTACGAAATATTGATTATTTATAATTTTGTAAGTTAATATTTTGTACAAGTTTCCTTGTCTTTTACAGAAAAAGATTTTCCATTATGCAAATGATGCTCAATTGATTATGTTTAAGAATTTCTACTAAAAGAATGTTATGAATACAGTCCAATATTGGCTATCTTTCCTTATTAACTCCTTCAAATGTGACTTATTATTCTTCCTCAGTTCTTTGAAACATAAGCCTTTCACCTATTATGTGTTGTGAACATTCACTATTTAGGTACGAAAGCATAGATTTTCGTCCTATTGTTAAGTAAGTTTGCATATTTTTTTTAATTTTTTTATATTTTTGAGTATTCAGGGGCTTAACAACACCTCATGTAGAGGTTAAGAAGATCCATAATAATAGTTCTCAGGAACTTTGCCTTCTTTGTAGCCTAATCCATATTTTTCAAGGGATTTTTAAGATGATTTTATTAAAAGATTTATCCTCTTATCCCTTTTGATAGACATGGAATATCTCCAGAAAGTTTAAGCATATAAAACCTATGCTGTATGTGGTCCATACATACCCAAGTTGTTTATAAACATTTGTTATCAACTTGGTCGGATTGAGATTCAAAGATGGGTCGTAGAACACCAACAAGCTCGCCTATGATAAGTTTAGCCCAATACAATATATGGCTGAACACGACCCAACATGAAGAGGTTGGTTACATTATTACCAATATACATGGAAGTGTGACCTAAAAGGTCGGCCCAAAGAGATAGGGAAAGTGGTTGTCAAAAGACGTTATGATGGGTAGTCCGTGCATAATCCGTGACCGAGAAGATCGAAAGGGAGATGGAGGAAACTCCTTTATAAGGGATAGTAGTAGCTCAAGATAGCATTGGCGCCCACCGTGGGGTCTGGTAAAACGAGAAGTCGAAACAACTTGTAGTAGAATTACGTGACAATGACAACAATGAAAACCGGGAATAATGGCAGCGACCCATCCACTATAGAGCGAGTCATGCAACACATTGAGAGCTTAAGGCAAGGAATGGAGCAATACGAAAGCAGGTGGAAGGAGAACAAGCTTGGTGGCAGGCTGATGATGAGAGACTCCAACTAGAGATGGAAGCCAAATGTGAAAGGTTGCAAAAAGAGTCTGTGGAGTCACGCCAACGCCTTGAGGAATCGTTACGTCGACAAGAACAATTGCAGAAATGCAATAAGGAGCTACACACCTGGTTGAGGAAGCACAACAACTTCTGGGATCGTAACGCTCGAGAGGAGATACAAAGCAGGAGGAAAGTCATCCTTTCGCTAGGAGAATCATGGAGGAGTTGATATCGCCCCACTTCCTGATCTCGAAAGTGTCTCCATTCATAGGAGAATGTGACCCAGAAGCTCACATCAAGGCTTTTCGGGCAAAAATGTTGATATCCAAAGGAATGACGTCGTTCGATGCAAGAAGTTCGTGGGGACATTGGCCAACATGGTTCTGAAGTGGTTTAGTAAAATTCTCAGTGCCATTATCACTTCATTCACTGCTTTCTCCACAATCTTCTTATAGCGGTTCGCCGTGAACCAACCAAAGCAACTATAGATTGTAGACAGGTTTGACGTAAAGCAGCGACAGAAAGAAACCCTAAAATAGTTCCTCAACAAGTTTTTTAATATAAGTATGAGACTCGTCAACCCAAGTGAAGAAATGCTAGTAGGAACATTTGTCAAAGGCCTACGTGCCAAGCCTTTTAGCAAGTCTCTAATAAGGTCACCCGATGTTATGTTAACAAAAATAAGAAGTCGAGCGACGATTGTAAGACTCGAGAAAAATTAAATAATTAAATAAATAATTATTTAATAGATGCGGGTAGTAGGAGCCTTTATGACATTTAATGCGAATTTTGGTAACGTGGATAAGTACTTGCTCAAGTGGTTGAGAGTCACAAGAGTCGCCTTAGCATACATCCAGGTATGACTAAGATGTATAAGGATCTAAAATAGTCCTTATGGTGGAACGAAATGAAAATCGATGTCCCTGACTTTGTGGCATCATGTTTGGTGTGTCAAAAGGCAAAGATTGAACACTAGAGACCAAGTGGTACATTACAGCCGCTAGATATCCCGTAGTGGAAATGAGATAACATCGCCATGGACTTCGTGACTCATTTGCCGAGAGCTGCAAAAGGGCATGATTCAATCTGGGTGATAGTGGACAAGTTGACTAAATGCGCCCATTTCTTAGCCATTAATCTGAAGTTGTTGATGGATAAATTGGCAGAATTATATGTTAGAGAAATAGTCATACTCCATGGGGAGCCAATTAGCATCGTATCAGACAGGGATCCGAGATTCACTTCTCATTTTTTGCAGTCTCTGCACGCGGCTTTGGGGACCCAGTTACGGATGAGTTCTGCGTATCACACTCAAACAGATGATCAGTCTAAGAGGATGATCCAGTCATTGGAGGATCTGCTGCGAGCATGTGTATTGGATCATATGGGAAGTTGGAGTGAAATGCTTCCATTGGTGGAATTCACGTACAACAACAACTATCACTCCAATATTGGTATGGCGCCATATGAGGCCTTATATGGGCAACAATGTAGGACACCACTATGTTGAAATCAGGATGGCGAGTCATTAGTATTGGGCCTAGAGTTCTTACAGTAGACTTATGATAAAGTCAAAGCCATTCAGGACCGAATGAGAGCGACTCAGAGTAGACAGAAGTCCTACGCAGATAAGAGGAGGCGACCTTTGGAATTGGAGGCAGGGGATCATGTTTTCCTCAGAGTCACACTGACTGTTGACATTGAGAGGCTATCAAATCAAGGCAGTTAACTCCGAGATTTGTTGGGCCATATCAGATATTGAGGAGGATTGACACCGCAGCTTATGAGATTACCCTGCCACCACACTTGACGAACTTGCACAATGTATTTCATGTTTCGCAGTTGAGGAAATACATAATAAGCCATTCACATGTGTTGGAGTCAGATGACATTCAGATTAAGGATGATCTAATGGTGAACATAGGACTGGTGAGGATACTGAGCTCCCAAGTGAAGAAACTGCGAGGAAAGGAAATCTGGACGGTGAAGGTGCTTTGGGATGAGGCCACTCAGAGATGACCTGGGAGATGGAGGATCACATGAGGCAATCCTATCCGCATTTGTTTCCTGGTAAGTCTAATTTTCGAGGACAAAAATATTTAAAAGGGGGGGGGGGGGGGAATGTAAGATCCTAGAAAAATAAAATAATTAAATAAATAGCTGGTGGATCACATGTGTTGGACTACAAGCGGGTAGGTCCGTAGAGTAGGACTCGAGCGGGGAGGTCGTAAAGGCAGGACCACGAACGGACAGGTTCGTGTGAGCATCATAAATCTTAATCTAAGGTTAACTATTTGTGTGACTTGAAGGTTGAAAAGCCTTGGGGTTTTAAGGTCTTGGCCAAAAACTAATTACAATCAAATAGTTGGGTGTACTTTTATATTATTTACTAACGTGTTATTTATTATGACCTCACCCTTTATGTTTGTGTTTGGTGATGATAGTGTGATTCGTTACACGGGAGCATATGATATTACAAGTGATGTTAGTGATGCATAAAGACGGAGATAGGGCTAAACGAGGCTTTTATCTAGAGATTTCTATTTTTATCTTAATTATGTTATGAAGAAGGCATTTTGGAACTTATAATGATATCATTAATTTAGTTATGTTTAAATTATGGTGTGTTGAAAAATATTTTAAATTTTCCCACGTTTTGGGAATAATAAATTACGACGTTTGAATTTCCAGTTTTATTTATTTAATTTAATTAAGTAATTTTTAGTAGGTATGTTACAACAATCCATATTGAGACAGATGAAACAATGTAGCGAAAAAGAGGGAAGGAGAGACGACCACCCCTAGAACACAAAGGCAAAGAGCCGTAATACCAGGTAATGGAAGCATCCTCACCCCATAAGTGAGTCGACCATAAGTTCGCCCCCTATGTCGCCCAACAAACACCCCGAGAAGCGGATGGTGAGATCCATTTGCCCCTCTTCACAAAGCTAAAAGCTCGCCTATTCAAAGATGAAGAGTTGGCGAGATACTTATGCTTTCCTGTGGAGATTAACAAGCTCCTTGGAAAGGAAACAACGACATGGTGCAAGTTCCACAAGACTCATGGTCATGACATAGAGAGAGTTGTTTTCCCCTAACGGGCCAATTAACTAGTCTAGCTCAGAGGAGCCTGCTACGAAGGTATATGAAGGCAGACTGTCCAAAGGACAAAGAACAATGTCTCGAGTCGCAAAGGATAGTCGGAGGTCCCCATGAGACCCCAATCCTAGGGGACTTCAACACGATATCAGGGGGGTTTGTAGGAGGAGGCATCAAAAGGTCAGCCAAGAAATGTTATGCTTTGAGCATTATGACAATCACGATATAGCCAACGCTTCTAAAACCAAACCTGATCTTCTTGTGAGAAGACTTGAGAGACGTAAGTCCACAGGAGGATGACCTAGTGGTCCTATAAGTGGTTATGATGAGAAGAAATATGCATCGAGTGTTAATTGATCAAGGAAGCTCGACGACGTCATGTTCTAGAACACGTTTGTAGAATTACAAATTCCTAGGGACCAATTTCAACCATGTAACAAGGTACTTGTAGGGTTTTCAGGCGAACAAGTAGAAGTTTGAGGCCACGTGGATCTGCGGACTACCTTCACGGACGAGTAGGCAACAAAAATAATCGTGGTCAGGTACATAGTAGTAAACACAACCCTATATATAACCTACATTTTGGAAGGTCGTCCCTCAACAAGATAAGAGCAGTAGTCTCCACCATTCACCTAAAAATGGATTTTCCAGTGGAAGACTCAGTCATTACCATGAAGTTTGACCAAGAGGACGCCAACAAATGCTACAAGAACAGTTTGCGTACGCGGAGAAGCGCCAACAACATAGCTCAAGCTTACTCTCCAACCAAGGGAGCAAACGAGGCCAAACTAGATCCCAAGACCCTTGACGATCATCAAGGACAGAAGCTTATGAGAGCTGAAAGAGATAGAGATCGCCTTCGGAAGGAAGATAAAAATCGGGGTCGATCTCGACGAACAACCAAAGTTTGAGCTATGCCAAGTACTCCGGTCTAATCCCGTATCTTTCGCTTGGACCACGAAAGACATGTTGGTAATTAATCCTGACATGATCTGTCATTGTTTGAATGTTAACCCCTAGGTCAAAGCAAAAATATAGAGGCAGAAGAGACTCAATGACAAGAAGGCGAGGGTCACGACCGAGGAAATAAGGAAATTGAGTGAAACAGGTAATATCAGAGAGATATCGTACCTGGAGTGGCTCGCAAATGTGGTTATGATGAGTAAGGCTAGCGAAAAATAGAGGATGTGTGTTGATTTCACGGATCTGAACGCGACATGCCCCAAAGATTCTTACACGTTGTCAAACATAAACACTTTAGTGGATAGAGTTTTCAGGTACAAATTATTGAGTTTCATGGACGCCTACTTTGGTTACAACCATATCAGGATGCATTAAAAAGATGAGGACAAAACCGCTTTTATGGGGGTAAAGGCTAACTTTTGTTACCGATTGATGCCCTTTGGTCTCAAAAATGCAGGGGTCACGTATCAGAGGATGATGGACAAGATACTGCAACCAATGTTAGGTTGGAACGTAGAAGCCTATGTTGATGATATGGTGGTCACCTAGGCTAGCAATAAAGGGAACGCGCAAGATCTTCAGGAGTTGTTTGACACTATCAATAAGTACCAATTAAGGTTGAATCCTGAAAAGTGCATCTTCAGTATCAGAGCCGAAAAATTCTTAGGCTTCATGTTGATTAAAAGAAAGATAGAAATGAACCACAACAAGTGCATGCGAACAGGTCTTCCTTCAGCTGAAGGAATACCTATGTCGACCACTCGTGCATAACAAACAGAGGCAGGTCATCCTTTACAGTTGTACGTGATGGTAACAAAGCATGCTATAAGCTCGATTTTGGTACAAGAGAGGGTCAAAACAAAATATTCGATGTACTACATGAGTCAATTGTTGCATGGAGCTGAGAAGAGATACCCTGTTTTGGAAAAGGCAGCCCATGCGATAGTTACCTTGGCTTGAAAGCTCATGTCATATTTTCAGAGCTTCATTATTACAGTAAAAACTAACCTCAAGTGAAGCAGGTCCTCAAGAATCTGGATATGGCGGGGCCTTTAGTGAAATGGGCGATGGAGCTCGTAGAGTACGATATCACATACGAGCCCCGAGGTCTCGTCAAGGCCCAAGTCCTGGTCAATTTCGTGGCTGAGTTAACTCTCCCTAAATTGATCAGACAAGTCGACTAGTCAGGTAGGCCCAAAGCCAGTTGGAATACTTAAGAGTGGAGCAGAGTTGGTCTGCAAGTTCTTCTTTCTCATTCTTCGGTAGAAGGCACCGAGCTGTCATATCCTTCACCTAGACCTCGTAAGCTTAAACTTTGGGAATCAACTCGTCCAATTTAGTTTTGACTCCTATCAACTCTTCCTCTTTATCCATCAATGACTGTCGAACTTTGGGGAGCTTAGCCAAATTAGATCGGAGTTGGAGGATCTCTTTTTGATCTGAGGCCATTAGATGATTTGCGAGCCAAAATGAGGAGGCTTCCACTTGGTGTAGGCAACACAAGAGCCCTTCATGTACAAAGGAATAACTCTACTTAGCTAGGGACTCAGAATCTGTAACAGAGTAGTTGTTTGCCCGGCCATGAGCTGAGTGCCCGAAGCTCGTGTCCCAGAAACTCCTCTCAGCATGAATCACTTCTATAGAAGAGGGTCAATTGTTAGATTCTGATGCCTTTAAGGCAGCCCTACTACCTTTCTTTTGATCCACCTTGCGTTTCTTTAGCTTTGGATTGCTTTGAGTGGTCTCATGATCGCTCTCTAGGATCACCTTTAACCACGACTTCTGGGTTTTTTATCTTGCCCCGACTTTAGCATCCTCCTTTTGTTTGATCCGACAAAAACAACATCTAAACCTTCTAGTACTTGACAACTTTTCTACTCGCCAGGCCTCATGTCTTCTATTTGCAGAGCACTTTGATTAGTCGAGTACCTCGTCCAATATAGAGGGAATCCCTCCAGCAAAGTCGAATTATGGGAAAGTGTTAAGAGCTTCACAAAAACACCTTTGAAACCCTTATATGACAATTGGTATAAGGTAAAGAGGCCACAACCGCTAACTCCACTTAGGGAAGCCATAAGTTGTCTAGAAGAGCTATTCTTCAACTCAAAAAAGTAAAGAAACATGTTGGCAGTGGGTTTTATACCAAGGCTGCATAATATGTAGAAGGCCCGAATGAAGGCCCAATTGTTGGGATAAAGTTGGGCAGTGGCCACATTGAGTATGGTTAACAACTCTTTCTCAAAGACGTTGAAAGGAAGGCGGAAGCCGAGTTTCTAAAAAATAGTGGTATACATGTAGGTGAACTTTTGCAGAGGGAGAAGGGTGTCGTCCCTACACACATGTTAGTCTAACTCACACGTACCAATGATCACGTCCTTTTAGTCATTCCTACACAAGGCCCACCCTCTTCTAAAGGCTTTCACTCTCTTGTCGGTACACATGCATGTAATCTCCCTCTTCAAGTTAAGGGGAGCCAAGGGTAGTGAGGGTCATAGGAAGTAATCTAGTATGGTCGGAAAGCAAGCGTATCCTAGTTAGTATTCCTATCTTGAACTTCTAAACCTCGAGATTCAGGCGGGATGGCAAATCTGTAAAAACCTAGAAAAGGAAAATGTCTAAACTTTCGTTCAACTTAAGCATAGCAGCCAAGGATATTCATACACACCAAAGAAATAGCTAAATCGCTACCAAGCCAGATACTAAAATCCCTAGCAAAACACCATTTCTTCCCTTCCCTAGAAATTCTTCCAAACACCTTACATGCAATCAAACATCGTGTTCACTACGTTATAACCCACTCATTTTGGTTGTTCCAGGAACCCTCAATCCCCTAAATTGGTCACTTCGCAATTGTAGGTGCAAAACAAAAGAAAGCATACAAGAAATACAATCCAAGCGAATCTGAACGAACTAGACAAATGGACTAGGAAAACACTAATACAACAAATGGAAAACTAAAGGGGAAACATACATGAAGCTGAAGAACACGAAGAGTCCTACAGAAGGCAGTGATGGTAGTAAGAAATTATGTTTCTGAGCAATTTGCGATTAAACAATTTTCTGAGCAAAGGATGAAAAACGATTATCAAGGGTTTTAATCAAGGTCATAGGATCAAACAAACTGCCACACTCGATGTTGGACACGTGGAGAAGTAGGTAGAAAGTAATGATGACCCACATAGACTGCCCTTTCAAATCGTTGAATGAAAGTTTGACACGTGGCCAAATGGTGTAGTGTGGTTGGTGATAGTTCCAATGAGATTGACAGCAAGTTGCAACCCTTGGTCGTGCTATTTCCGACTAAGGGTTGGAGGGTTGTGTGTTGTCCGTGGTCGATTGTTAGATACCAACCCAAGTTGTCTATAAACATTTGTGATCAGCTTGGTCGAATCAGATGTAAAGAATCTATGAGGAGCAGCAATCAAAGAGCAACAATAATAAATCACCACAATCACAAATAAAGGCACCAAGATTTTTAACGTGGAAAACTCCTTAATTAACAACACAAATTAGTGACAACACCCAACCAAATAGCAAAGCAACAAAGCTTTCAAATACAGAAGAACAAGAGAAGAAAACCTATAAAATCACTGCTGCAGTGCGAAATTAATATCTCCCAACTCAGACCTCGTATCAATGATCCTACTTGTCAGAATGAAGAACAATGAGTTCCGAACCCGCTGTAAAAATTTCAGCCTGATCCAACGGTGAACGAATCCGCAATGCCAATTTTACAGTGGCAGCTCTGTGAAAAACGTGAATAGAAATTTCCCTCTACCTCTCCCTCTATGTGCTAGGGTTTTTAGTGTGTTTTGACTCTATTGTTCTCCCTCTCTCTATTTATTTTGTAGCTCCCTCTGCACTAGGTTAAGTGAGATATGGGCTTCTCAATTTTTAGGCCTTTTCTTCACATAGGAAGGGAACCCAATACCCAACAAATATCCCCCTCACAACTATGTGGAGATAACCACCAAACTAACGATCTCACAATAAACTTCAAACTTCCATTTTGGCAATGCTTTTGTCATCATATCAGCACCATTATCATATGTATGAACTTTTTCCAACGCCAACAACTTAGCATCCAAAGCATCATGTATCCAATGATACCTCACATCAACATGTTTGGATCTAGAATGGAAAGTTAGATTTTTACCAAGATGGATAACACTCTAGCTATCAACGAACAATGAATAGTTATCTTGCCTAAAACCAAGCTCTTGCAAGAATTTCTTCAACCATAACAACTCCTTGCATGCTTCAGTAATGACAATGAACTCTGCCTCTGTAGTAGACAATGTTACGCACCTTTGTAGTCTTGATTGCCAAGCCACAACTCCCCCTACAAAATTAATCAAAGAGCCCGAGGTGGACTTCCTGGAATTAATGTCTCCAGCCATATCTGAATCTGAGTATCCCACAAATTAGGCTTATCACTTCCAAAACAAAGCTTCATATCAACAATACCATGAATATATCTTAAAATCTATTTCATAGCATTCCAATGCTCTCTACCTGGGTTTGACAAAAATCAACTAACTGTACCAACAATATATGCAATATTTGGTCTCGTGCACACCATTGCATACATCAAACTGCCCACCGCAAACGCATAAGGAACTCTGCTCATGTATGCCTTCTAAGCTTCATTTGAAGGACTCTATTTAACATTCAATTTAAAATGAGTAGCAAGAGGAGTGCTTACGACTTTCACATTTTCCATCTGGAATCTCTGCAAAACCCTTTTAATATAGTGTTCCTGTGACAGCCAAAGCTTCCTTTCTTTTCTTTCACGAATGATTCATATTCCAAGAATCTGTTTAGCAGCTCCTAAGTCCTTCATAACAAATGACTCGTCCAATTGCTTCTTCAACCTGATAATTTTGGAAACATCTTTCCCAACAATAAGCATGTCATCAACATATAATAACAGGATAATAAAGTCATCCTTAGAAAAACTTTTAACAAAGACACAATGATCAAAAGTAATCTTCTTGTAACCTTGCTCACACATAAAAGACTCAAACTTCTTATACCACTACCTTGGAGCATGCTTCAAATTGTATAAACTCTTCCTTAGCCTACACACATAATCTTCCTTGTCTTCAACAAGAAAACCATCAGGTTGCTTCATGTATATCTCTTCCTCCAATTTACCATGAAGGAAATTTGTCTTCACATCCATCTGCTCAACCTCCAAGTCCAGAGTAGCAGCTAAACTTAACACAGTTCTGATGGATGACATTTTCACCCCAGGTGAGAAAATCTCATTGAAATCAACACCATTTTTCTGTCTGAAACCTTTCACCACCAATCTTGCCTTGTACTTTGGAAATGTAGAATTAGCATCTTGTTTCATCTTGAAGATCCACCTGTTTTCTAAAGCCCTTTTTCCCTTAGGCAATTTCACCAAGTCATAAGTGTGATTATCATGCAAAGATTTCATTTCATCTTGCATTGCATCCAACCACTTTTGTTTTTCTTCACTCTCCAAAGCCTATTCAAAACACTCAAGTTCTCCACCGTCAGTCAGGGTTATGTACTCATCACAAGAATACATTGTAGAAGGTTATTTTTGTCTATTAGACCTCCTGAGTTGGAATTTAGGTGATTCAGGTACATCACCAAGATTATCATCATGTTCCTTTTGAGCATCATCAATTGGAACCTCTACTCCACTTCCAACCTGTTGATCATCAATATCACCATGTTTCAGCATTCTCCACATTGTGAGCGGGCAACCTCATCGGATTACCATCAGTGAGATTACTATCTTTCTCGGGTGTGGTCTTCTCCACCTCATCAATGTCTTCAATGGTCTGGTCTTTCATGAATTGTACATCACGACTTCTAACAAGCTTCTTCTCAACAAGATCATAAAACTTGTAGCCAAATTCATCCTCACCATAGCCAATAAAGATGCACTGCCTTGTCTTTGCATCTAACTTGGATCTATCATCCCTTGGAATATGAACAAATGCCTTGCAACCGAAGACATGCAAATGATCATAACTTACATTCTTGCCAAACCAAATTTTATTTGGCACTTCACTGTCCAAAATCACAGTAGGAGTGAGATTAATAACATGCATTTTTTTGTATAATGCCTCACCCCAAAAATGCTTGGGTAATTTAGCATCTGAGAGCATACATCTCACCTCCTCAAGTAATGTCCTATTCATCCTCTCAACTAAACCATTCAAATGAGGAGTTTTAGGAGGAGTCTTCTCATGTGCAATACCATGTTGTTTGCAATAAGCATCAAAGGGTCCACGGTACTCACCACCATTGTCAGAACGAATACATTTCAGCTTCTTCCCTGATTGCCTCTCAACCAAGGCATGAAATTCCTTGAACTTATCAAGTACTTGATCCTTTCGCTGAAGTGCATAGACCCATAGCTTCCTAGAACAATCATCAATAAAGGTAACAAAGTAAAGTGCACCACTAAATGACTTTACCTTCAACGGGCTACAAACATCAGAATGCACCTATTGTAACAACTCTGACTTCCTTGAGGTAGGATGCTTCTTGAAGGAAACTTTGGTTTGCTTGCCATCCATGCAATGAGAACATCTCTCCAATTCTAAACTTTTTAGCCCTTGAAGAACATCCTTTTTAGCTAAACAGTTCAACCATTTTTCATTTATATGACTAAGCCTTTGATGCCACAAAGATGCCTCCATATCCATGGCATTCATAGTATCTTTAGCAATCAAAGCTTTTGTCCAATATAGTTTGATTGATTTTTCTCCTTTAGCCACAACCAAGTTACCTTTGGTGAGTTTCCACTTTCCAGAACCAAAGTGACTATCATAACCAGCATCATCAAGCATCTGCACAGAGATTAAATTAAAACGGACATCTAGAGCATGTTTGACTCCTTTAAGCAACAACTGCACTCCCATGTTGGTTTGCAGGCAAACATCACCAACACCAATCACTTTAGACTCACCATCATTACCCATCTTCAACACTCCAAAATCACCAGAAGTGTAAGATGTGAAGAACTCCTTCCTAGGTGTAACATGCAATGTAGCACCACTATCAATAATCCACATGCTCTCATCAAATACAAGATTAACGGACTCAAAGTCACGAAGAAGAACAAGATCACCACTTGTAGTAGTGACACGATCATTCTCTTTCTGCTTGCCCTTCTTGTCTGCATTGTCTTTTTTCCACTTAAAACAGTATTTTTGAATGTGCCCTGTTTTATTACAATAATGACACTTTATATTCTTGTATCTTGACTTGGAGTTGCTCCTGCTTTTCTCTTTACCACCTTTCGGTTCCTTTTTCTGACTTCTCCCCCTAATTTTTGTAACAAGCATATCAGATTGAGATGAAAAACCATGTGCCTTCCTTCTTATCTCTTCGTCAAGAGCACCGCTCTTTGTCATATGTAAAGAAACAATGTCATTTGGGGCAGAGTTTGTAATTGAAACCCGAAATATCTCCCAAGACTCTGGTAGAGTATTCAATAGCCATAGTCCCAAGACTTCATCATCAAAGTTTATACTCATTCTTGATAGTTGATCTAGGAGCCCTTGAAACTCGTTTAAATGATCAGAAATTGAAGAATTCTCCATGTACCTCAAATTCATCAAGCAATTTAACAAATATAGTTTATTATTGCCTGACTTAGAAGCATACAAAGACTCAATCTTCTCCCACAAAGTTCTGGCATGTATCTCATTAACAATGTGATTATAAACATTATCTTTAACATATTGCCGAATAAAATCACATACATGTTGGTGCTCAAAGTCCCATTCTTCATTAGACATAGAATCTGGCTTTTGTGTAGCAAATACGGGAAGATGCAACTTCTTCACAAATAACAAGTCTTTCATCTTGCCCTTCCACAAGTGATAATTTGAACCATTCAATGCAACCATCTTTGCATTTGCCTCCATCATTCAAGCAAGTAAATATAGCCCAACCAAGAGCTCTGATGTCACTCTGATGGGGAAAACAACAACACAAACAATATACCAGAAAATGCAGCGAATATAATTTCCCCTAACTTACAAGAATCTATGAGGAGAAACAATCAAAGAGAAGCAATAATAAATCACCACAATCACAAATAAAGGCACCTAGATTTTTAACATGGAAAACCCCTTAAATCAAAGGTAAAAATTACGAGTCGTCCAGACCAAAGAAATAGCTCCACTATGATCAACAAGAGTACAAAAGAGTCTCAATTAATTACACAAATTAGTGTCAACACCCAACCAAATAGCAAAGCAACAAAGCTTTCAAATAGAGAAGAACAAGAAAGAAAACCTATAAAATCACTACTGCAGTGCGAAATTAATATCTCCCAACTCAGACCTCGTATCAACGATCCGCCGGTCAGAATGAAGAACGATGAGTTTCGAACCTGCTGTAAAAATTTCCGCCCAATCCAACGGTGAACGAATCCGCAGTGCCGATTTTACGGTGGCAGCTATGTGAAAAACGTGAACAAAATTTTTTCTCTGTCTCTCCTTCTATGTGCTAGGGTTTTCAGTGTATTCTGACAGTATGCCTTTCTCTATTTATTTTGTAGCCCCCTTTCCACTAGGTTAAGTGAGATATGAACTTCTCAAGTTTTGTGTCTTTTCTCCACATAAAAAGGAAGCTCAATATCCAACAGATTTTTCTCGAGATGAAGGATATCTCTTTTTCTTTGCCCAAGTCTACATCTTTTGAGGGCTCGTTTGTCAGTTCTTTTAGCCTTGAAGGGTTTTGTTGAATTACTCCTCTAATGCGGGCTTCTTCCAGCACCCAAACGTTTGACAGTTCTTTAGCCTTTAAATTGATTAAAAAATATATTAAAAAAAAGTTAATTGTAAACTCAATGTGGAGAATTTAGGTTATTACACTTTTTTGAGATCAAATTAAAAGATGATTGATGAATTAAATGAGAGAGAAAATTAAAAATATACAAAGTTAAAAATAAATATAAAAGCTAATAACTTAATGTGGCTAAGAAGGAATTTTCTTTTATAATTGCTGAAATTGAGTGAATTACACATCATACTTTAATCTCAACTCCTCATGACTGGTGCGACAAACACAACCTCAAGAACCACTTGTTTTTATGCCATGATCACGTGACTCCAGCGGCTGCAGTTTTATCAGTGGTTTCTATCAATAAAAGATTAAAAGCAGACATGCCTTATGCAACAGGCAAACAATTTTCGGCTTCATGGTTTTTCTTAATCTGTTTCTTAATTGTGATTACTTCTGTCCCTGTTATGACTAAGCAACATAATAAGAAAATATTTGTATTATAGAACCTTCACTACAAGAATACCTTACTTTGGTTCTGATCTACAATACTGTAAAAGTTTCTTTGAGTAACACAGTCCATCAGTTTTTTTCTTTAAAAAAGTGCTCAGCTTCTCATGATCCGTGTGAAATATAGAGTAAGAAAAAATCATTCAGCTAGAAGAACGCAAACCCAGAATGATTGGTAATGCGCTATTAGCCAACAACTAAGGCAAGCATCCACAATTGCAGCACATGAAAGAGCAGAAACAAGGCAAGTTAAGGATCATCCAGGTGCTATATCCTAGGTGTTTTATGCAAGTAACTATGCACACAGAGACACATAATCTTACAATTTAAGAAAAGGGTTCCGACAATTTAGCTGAGCATCAAATTTGGTCTCCTGTTTGTTGTCTGCTCATTCTTTTGACACTGAGTGCATTGGTTGAAGAATTAACATTAAACTAAAACTAATTCTGTAGTAAAACTCACGTTCAAAAATTCCCTGTGGCATAATGTTATAAACGTTGGATGAGTTCATTTCACCCTTCTGTGACTTCATCTTCTCATGGTTAGCGAAACACCAAACTATATATTTCTTTGATCTCTTTGAATTCAATCTATGAGGAGTTGATCAGGTCGTGCAACTTTAACTCCTTACATGTTTTGTGCATTTTGGCTCTCTCATTTAATTGTTTTCTGATCGTTGCAGAAAAGTTAACTGGGGATAAATCTCTTCTTTTGCAGCATTTGATCGATTGATAGAAACTGAAGAAGAAAACATGCACGTAACTTTCGTTCCAGGAGAAATACAAGATTTATGGGATAATTGGGGTCTGGAAATGCTTGTGCTATTGAGTTTCACCATGCAAGTGATCCTCACAGTGTATGGAAGCCGCAGAAAGGACATCCCAGGTTTGAGGACAAGGTTCACAGTTTGGTTCACCTATTTGCTGTCTGCTTCCCTTCAAAAAATCATCACAGGCAAGCTTACAGTAATACCTGAAAGTGAGCCAAACGAACGCAACATAGGACGTGAAGTGAAGGCACTGTTTGCACCATTGCTTCTGGTGCAAATTGGAAATCCAGATGCCATAACTGCATACTCAATTGAAGATAACAGATTGGGGCTGAGGCAGTTGCTCACCCTTGTTCTCCAAGTAGCTGTGGTGATTTGGATAATCATAAAGAGTTGGACACATTCACAACTCTCTTTTCTGTACTTGCCATTACTTGTATCTGGACTAATCAAGCATGGAGAAGTTGTTTGGGCTCTAAAGTCAGCACTTACTAAAGGATCAGGCATAATCACCATTCAAGAGATTGACCAAGAAGCCAACATGCCTGCTTTATTCAGATGCCTTCCTGAGGATATTCCAAACATAGAGTTGATTCTAAAGGCTTATTACCGCTTTATCTCATTGAAGCCTCATCGTGAGCACTGGCTCTACCAGCCTCTATACGAATCACTACCCCATATGTCTATAGATGAATATGCTCCAGAAGACATCTTCCACATCACAGATGCAGAACTGAGCTTCATGTACGATGTGTTGTACACCAAGTCACCTATAATCTATACCAAAGCAGGTTGTATTCTTCGTGTCCTAAGCTTTTTCAATTTAGTTCTAACGTTGTGTGGATTCTCAGTCTTATTTAGGCAAGAATTTTCACGCCATTGGAAAGCATGTTTTATAGTTGGGGTGTTAGGTGGAGCAGTTCTCATGGAGGCATACCAGATTGCACAATTACCCTTCTCAGATTGGGCCATAATTCAAATGATCAAGCACAAAGATCTTCCATTCATGATTCCATGCCTGAGAATTCTCGGACCGAGAGCCAGGAGTTGGAAAAGGTGGTCAAACTCATTGCCACAGTTCAACTTGTTAAGCTTTTGCATTCATGACAAACCAATAAGGTGTGGAAAAATTCTAAAATTCCGTGGCATTGACATGGAGTTGAAAAAGAACAGGTGCAGGACACGCATAGAATTTCCCCAAGAACTGAAAGCTCTGATGGTTCAAGAAATGAAAGAGATTGATGGAGTCAGAAGACTGAAGCACTTCAACCAACGGGGAGAATGGTCACTCGGCAGGTATGGCTCGCTCAACGACATCAAATGGAGTGTTAAACGAGACTTCGACAAGAGCATTGCTATATGGCACATTGCAACAGACATATGCTACTATTCAGATGCTCATGCCAATGCTTCAAGCCCCAAAATCAAAATGGCCAGATTATTGTCCAATTACATGATGTACCTCCTAGCTATGCGCCCTCACATGCTGTCCACCACCACTGCTAAGATAATATTTCAACACGCCTGTGATAAATTGAAGGGTTTGACGGTAGACAAAGAACAATGTGTGAAAGATGAAAAAGAAGCATGTAGGATTTTGAGAACGGAAAGAGTTCCCCAGGATTTAAATTCTGAGAGGAAATCAGAAACTGTTGTGACATCAAAATGGAACATGCTTAGGGATGCTCAGAGACTGGCTAGGAATTTGATGCTAAGGGAGAACAGATGGCAGATCATATGCAGTGTGTGGGTGGAGATGTTGTGTTATGCTGCAGCTAATTGCTCAACAGATTATCATTCTGAACAAATAAGGAGAGGTGGAGGTTTGGTAACACATGTTTGGATTCTTTTAGCTCACAAGACTGATAAATATCACATCAGTGACTAGTAATACATTTACCTGGTTTGGTTTCTTGTGAAAGTGGATCTATATTTTGAGGTTTACATTCTTCTCTTTGCTTCCGGTTTACGGTTTGTAACACTATTTGTACGCATTCTGGTTTTTCAGGGACAATTTTAGAATATTCTAATGCACTGTGCGATGGAATTTTAGAAATCAATATTCATAGATACCGAGCATATATTGTATGTGAAAACAATGCAATTACAGAATAACTGGTAGTGCATGCCTGTGAAGGATAGAGTATTATCATTATCAGCACCACTCAACCTTTCTTTCTTATAAGGGGTTTTCACCCACCTTCTAGGAAATTATTGAGAGATTATTTGTGTAAATTTGTTTAATGGAAGTGATGAATTTGCAAAAGACATAATACATAGATCATATCTCCAATTGTCAGATAACAGCAAAGATAATAATTTAACTATTAATTAATACTAATCCATAATCAATTTACCATTCTCCCATTTAGATAGCATTTGTTAACAATCAAAATATGGATCATTAAGCTAGAATCACAATAACAACCAAATCACGTGTCAAACAACAATGATAATTTTGAGCAACAAATAACATTCGCGATGGATATATATCTTGTGCAATAGCTAATCTTATTTCTTACAATGAAAAATGCAACACTAAAATGGTCCAAGCATTTGAAAATGATAATAAGAAACATGGTGAAATTGACATCATCTAAAAAATATCTCCTAAAATATGTACAAAGTCAGACTTCCACTAACTAAGCATTCCAAAATTCATAGCCAAACTCATCACCTGCATGTTTTAGAAAAGCTTCAGGTTAGGACCTTATGCAAACATCTCCTTGGCGTTAATGTACTAAATCCAAGTGAGAATTTTGAATTTCATCTATAACTAACTAATACTTGATATCAACATGCTCTGAACGAAGGAATAATAGTTTTTGTTATTTCGAGAATTTTTTTCCTGCACCAGTATTATTGAATGTAGACAAGTGATCTAGTCAAAATAACCAGTATTATTGAAAACTCACCGATTTCGTTTTTCTTTTTAATTAATATACTTTCATGTGATGGGCAGTGATGCTTAACATCAACTTTATAAAAAAAAAAAAGTATAATTACTAATTTGGTATCCCAACTTTTTGGGATTGTTCAATTTGGTATCCGAACTTTAGAAACGTTCAATTTGATACCCAAATTTTTTAAACAAGTTTATTTTAGTACCTTCCGTTAAGCACTACTTAACGCCGTTTATAAGGATTGTGCACGTGAGTTTACTATTAAAAAAATTGCAAAGTAAATAATAAAAACGAAAACGCATATCACCCATGTCCGACACAAACCCTAATTTCCAAATCCACCTTTCAGATTAATTCTGCCCTAATTTTTCCTTCTGCACGTGGATCACTCCGCCCTAATTTTTTTCCCCAATTTCGATAATAACACATTTTCGTTTTTATTATTTACTTTGCAATTTTTTTAACAGTAAATTCACGTGCACAACCCTTATTTCCGCCACTGTCTTTGTTGCACAGTGCGACCTCAATAGAAGCCCAACGACATTAAATAGTGTTTAACGGAAGGTACTAAGATGAACCTGTTTAAAAAATCTAGGTACCAAATTGAACGTTCCTAAAGTTCGGATACCAAATTGAACAATCCCAAAAAGTTGGAAATACCAAATTAGTAATTATACCAAAAAACAAAAAGAGTCAAAGACACCCGGAAAACTCTGAAACAGCTTTTGAAAACTAACGAATAGGCTCTTGACAAAGAATGTAGTGTGCATTTCTAGTCAAGACTCATAAGCATTCTTACTTTTTTCTTTTTACTTTGTACACCTTAGTAGTTATCTCTGGGTCCTTCATCTAGGTAATATTGTTTGCATTCTGTCTCTTCTTGTAGACTGAGAGTGGAGAAACTGTGAATCAGTGGCAATGAGTCTTTAAGGTAAAAGGCTGGCCATATTTTCAAGGATGGCTTTCAAGGGGGCATACCTGTTAACCGGGAAGGATTGGCTTATTGTATCACCTTCTGGTTTGCTCACTGGCTACTGCAGCAAAAGGTCGGTCATCTTAATACCACCATATGACATCAAACTATTTACTTTATCAAATAAAGATAATCTTCAAGCTGCAGAAGCTGATGATTTTAACTTTATCAAATAAAGATCATCTTCAAGCTGTAGAAGCTAATGATTTTAACTTTCAACCGTCAAAGCAGAAAAGATGAAAACATAACATTGAAACAGCAGGAAACACGATTCACACTTTAATAGGCCTGAACTTCTTAGAGCTACGATTTCCCTTAGATTCATCTAAATTCTCCAGTCTTGGTAATCTCTTTGATATAAATATAGCTTCCTCTCTTCTTCCCCCTTCCTCTAAAGCAGCCAGTAGATCATTTAGACATGTCAATTCCTGACATAAACCGATCTCCACCAATTCATAGCATAATTTAAATGCTTCTGAGACCTTGTTAATTTTACAAAGATTCAGAATAATTGCATTACACAAATTAATATTGACATTCTGATGATTTTTCAAACTAAAAAGCAACATTTTGCATGCTTCTGATAGCTTTCCTCTCTCAAAAAGAAATTGAATCACTTCTTCTACTGTAACACGGTATCCATTCTTATAAACCAAATCAATAATCTCAAATGCTCTTTCTTGCTGTCCACATCTAAAAAGTAGCTTTAAACTCTCAGTTGACAGGTTTATATTCTGTCTAACATTTTTCTCCAGCATCATCAAAATAACACCGGCAGACTCATGAGCACAACCCTTTTCCAAAAGTTTTGCCAGAATCGAATGCCAGGTGACTGTTTTAGGTTGATAGGAGCTCTTAAGCATTTTCTCTAGTGTCTCCTTTGCAAGCAGAGGCTTATTCTTTAAAAGAAAACCCTCAATCAAGTAATCATATATATCAACATCAGGAAGAAAGTCTCTTCTCAGCATCCACACTAAAAGCTCATATCCACTTTCATATGCACCTTCTTTACAGTGCCCCATAATCAATGTGTTGTATAATTGGCCATCTTGTGTGCCCCTTTTCATTAACTGTCTCATCACCCTCTCGGCCTTCTTACTCTTCCCATGTTCACACAAATACTGAATAAGAGGACTATAAGCAGCAGCAAGTGGCTTGGAGCCAAAATTACTCAATAGGATTTCCTTCTCAAATAACTCATCAAATAGCACCTCTGCCATATCATAGTCCCCTTTCTGACACAAACTACGTACCATAGTGCTGTACGAGGCTGAATCCATGCGGACCTGAAATTTCTTCATGCTTTCAAACACCTTCAATGCTTCATCCAGATTTCCTGCACAACAATGTGAATGAATAATTGTATTAAAGGTAAATGTATCAGGGCTAAAGCCCCCATTATCTTTCATCCATTCCAAAACATCTTTCATCTTATCCAACTTGTGTACCTCACAAAGTCCTTTTATCAAAGTATTATAGGTAACCATGTTCGGTTCAATGCCTCGGCCACTCATCTCTTCAAGAACAACCAATGCCTCGTCAACTTCTTGCTTCATACAATACCCTCGGATCAAAGTTGTATAAGTAACAACATTAGGATTCAAACCCTCACATTTCCTGCTCATAGCATTTACTAAATTCCGAGCAATTCTAACCTTCCCCGCTCTACATAAACCATCAACAAGAGTGTTATATGTGACAACATCCGGATCACAATTAAAACTAGCCATCTCTTTAAAGAACCGAAACCCTTCATCGACCATTGAGTTTTTGCAAAACCCTCTGATCAAAACATTGTATGTACAAGTGTCTGGACTAACACCATACGTGTGAAGCATTTCATCATACACCTCTTTGGCCATATTGGTGCGACCCCTTTTAAGCAAAATAGACAAAACAGAGTTGAAGGTAACCACGGAGGGGGACACAGCAACGGACTTCATGGTCTGAAAAAGCTTCAAGGACTCTTTGAAGAGGCCTGCTTCGGCGTAGCTTCTGATGAGGGTATTGAAGAACCTGTCCTCAAGCTTGACCGTTCCGTTAGACTTTTTCTCGATGGAAAAAAGCAAGTTTCGGGCCACGTTGAGGTTCCTATGGCGACCCAGAATTTGTAGCATGATGAAGTAGGACTGAGCTGTGTGGGGAAACCCACTTTGCTGAGCCCACTTGAAAAAGCGAAGAGCTTTGGAAGGGTCCTTGATGAGGCGAAGGGTTCGGAGCACCGTCGTTTTGGAGAGAGGGGTGGGCAGAAGAGAGACCAACGTATTTGACCATGGTTGGGAATTGATAAGATCGGCCATGGTTTTGGCCGTTTTACTTGCATTTCGTGATCTGAGTCTTGCTTTCTCAGATTCTGGGTGGTGAGAACAAAGGTATCTGAATTTAAAGAATCTGTTACGCAAGAAAAAGAAAACACAAGAACGAGGCACAATACAAGAAAAGACAAGAGTTTCAAGAAATGCACCTATGATGAGAATTGAAGGTAGAGAGAGAAATGAAACGGAAATTTGAAAATAGTTGTTGTGACGAGAGACTAGGAAGAACCATGTTGAAGGTGTGAACTCAGTATTACATTGTTGAAAGTCCCTTCTAAAATCGATGAATCAGGTGGTTTACTTTTGTGCGAGTGTGCCCTATTTCTACTTGCGGATGTGGCAACTGAAACTTTCTTCTTCCATGTTCTCCGTTCTTCTGTTCTTCTGCAATTGGTAAGAATCTATGTTCTTCGTTCTTTCCACAAGAAAACGAAAAGAATTAAAAGAAGAGAAACAAAATAGATTAGGTTTCATGACCTAAAGGTGATTTATTTATTTATATCATTACCAGTATAATGACGTTGGTCTAAACCTTTTTTTATGATAAAACAAATTATAATTAAAAATTTAATTACCTATATATATTATATATATATATATATATATATATATATATTGAATAAAGGTGTTTATAACTGCTTTCTTAATACATAATTCTATATAATTTTACTTTTATATTATTAGAATTATCATTTATGTACCTTTTTGTTTTTCTCTTTAAAAAAAAATTAACTTTATTTTATTAACTTTACTATCCATACAAAACTGACCATAACAGAGAATTATAAGAAATTATTAATTTTTAATGTTATGATTATATAATAAGAATACTTGTAAATTTTATCAAAACAAAAGTGAAATTATAATAAAATATATGTAAAAAAATAATTTGAAAATATTTTTATTTTTATTTAAAATTTCATGATTATAATTACAGAATAAAAATAATTTTAACTTTTGTCGGTAATTTTTTAGATTATAGAAAAAAATTGATCGATAAATATAAAAATATATAAAAGATTAAAAAAAGGAAAACAAAACTATACACCTAAATAAAGTTACAGATTCAATTTTATTATCAATTGTTATATATTTATTTCTGCATTTTGATACTTTTCTTTACAGCTGTCAAAACAGATAATTTGGTCTAATCCGGCTTGATCCATTACGAGTTGATGATTTAGTGAGCTAATCCAATCCGACTCACTTTTTAGCGAGCCAACAAAATTTGAATCCAGTCCGATCCACCACGGCTTGGCGGGTTAAACGGGTTGACTTGCGGGTTCACTTAATTAAAAAAAAAATATTATTTTTTTCTTTTTTTTCGGTCAAAACTAAATTGTAATTCTAATTAAAATTTAAATAAATTTCAATACAATCTAAATAAAAATCAAAATAAAAAAAATACAAATTATTTATGTGTTAGATAAAAAAATAACCTAACATGATCCAAATGTAAAACTCAATTTAATAAAAAAAATAAAAAAACATTTGTGTGACCCTTCTATCTGCGGGTTGGTGAGCCAACCCGATTCACCACGAGTTTAACCCGGATGAACCGGGTTCTAAATAAGTCAGGTCAAAAATTAACCCGTATTAAAATTTACAAAAAAATTTTAACCCAATCAAACCCGTAATGAGTCAAGTTGACTCACGAATTCCACCCAATTTTGAGAACTCTACTTTTCTCCGAGCCGGCAAAAAGGATTTGTTTCTTAAAAATCTACTTTTGGTATTGACGTGGATATTGGTTTAAAATTTGTTTTTTCATTCTATTTTCTTTTTCTTTTGTTGACATGATAAGAGAGAGATTATGTTTATTTTGTTTCTTCTGTTTGTAGAAACGGTTGTATGAAAACCGCAAAGACAAAAGAACGACAACATTTCTAACAAGAAAAAGCTTCATTTTACGTTCTTTTTGGCATAGGGCGATGACGATCACCACACCATCACGAAACGTTTCCATTTCTTGCCGTTAGAAGATCTCAAGATCATATGCAACATTATTCATCAAATGCAGGAAATAAATTAGCGAATGCAGCAGATCCAATAGTTTGTTTGTTTCTTCTGACATTGGATCGAAGCGAAAACGATGGATTCACTATCGTCATCGTCATCGGCAATTGTGGAGTCCCTGCGGGGCTGTGGCATTTCGAGTAGCGCTCGCTTGGGTAAAGAGGAGCTGAGGAAAAAGTTTACGATGCCACAATACCTTCGGTTGGCGATGCGGGATTCCATCAGGTACAACGACGCAGCCGCCGGGGAGAGTCGTCGCGTTGGTGGCGACGATGACTCCGACGAAGCGGCACCGTTGGTGCCGATCGTGGTTTTCATCAACCCTCGCAGTGGTGGTCGCTGCGGCCCCTTACTCAAGGAGAGACTCCAACATCTCATCAGTGAAGAGCAGGTTATTGATTTCTGACATTGTTTGCATAAAATTCAAGCAGGATTAAGTGTTTTTTATTTATTTATTTATTGATTATAGTTCTTAGTTATCTGCAGTTTTAATCTTTTAAATTTGTGTCAAAATTAATAATATTGTTATTGTTATTTTATAACATATTATTATTTTTAATCTATTCTCACCTAAATTGTTATGTTAATTGTTTAACCATTATAATTATAATTATTTAACTTTTTAATATATTTATTAAAAGTATTACACTATTTTAATAAAATTATGTAATATATATATGCCTTTTTTTATTTATGTTAAAAATTTCAATCCTAGATAAGTTTCCACTATTTTGGAAGTGAGAAAGTTAATACATTCCAAAACAATTCAGGAAGAACGAATCCTTTGGTAGCTTTTAAGTTGGAGATACACACACACACACACACACATATATATATATATATATATATATATATATAATTGATAACTACTTTCCCAACAATGTACAATTTTAGTTAAGGGATGCTCGTGATCATTCTATCTTATATTATTGTTATTTTGATCTTATATACTTGAATAATATGGTGTCCTCTTTAGATAATATCATATCTATCTAGAGTTATCTTAGTCGAGTTTGTTAAATTTATTGTGTAACGAGTTATTTAACTCAAGATTGAGCTAGACTTTTTTTTTAAGAGTACCTACTTAATCTACCCACATATATAATATCTAGTCAAAAAAATCTTCAATTGCAATAAGTTTTTGATGATTTGGACATAGAGACTAAGAAATTAATTCACTTTTCTTATTTTTAATTTAGAGTTAACATCATATTTGTACTCACTACCTTAAAGTCATAGTAGTCTCACTTCTTAAGAATGTCTCCTATCTTTACGACTAACTTTGAAAATATACTCTTCTTTTGTAAATATATGTTATTAGAAAATCTACTTAGAAAAGCCTCTATCTTGATCATATATTTTATATATAAACTTTGCATTCTAGAGCAAAAAGTTATTGGGAATTTATATAACTTTGGTTCGGAATGTTAGAAGTGAATACGTGAATGTTTTATTGACCCACTTATAAGTGCCATTGAAGTTTAAACAAATTTATATACATATTAGTTTCATGAAATCTTTTTTGTATTCTTATGAATATGAAAGTGAGAATGTCTAATTAGGTGCTTGTTAAGATGTTGTCAAAAAATATCTCTGGGCGTATTTTATTTTTCAGTAAATATCAAAAGTTAAACAAACATAATATTTTGGATTAGATGTATTTAAGATCACAGTATCACAAGTTGAAACAATGCATCAATATATCTATCGTGTTGCTTTATTTTACGCAATGATGTTATTATGATTGATGTGAATTGAAGTTGACCGCAGGTTTTAGACATCTTAGAAGTGAAGCCTCATGAGTTTATCCGGTATGGGTTAGGTTGCCTGGAGATGCTGGCTGCCCTTGGAGATTCATGTGCTGACGAAACTCGTGAAAGATTGAGGATTATGGTATGTTTTATTCTCATCATAAGTACTCTAAAACATTAAAACATTAGGAACACATTACATGGATCCAAATCACTCCCAACACAAAATTTAAAAATAATGAGTAAGTTATCGATAAAGTTGAACCCACAATTTCTTTTACTCTCCCTTTTAAAATCATCAACCCACCTTATATCTCTGAAATATGTATTTTGATTTGATAGGTAGCCGGAGGAGATGGTAGTGTTGGGTGGGTATTAGGATGTCTCTCAGAACTTCACGCACAAGGTCGGGTGCCGGTTCCTCCGGTAGGGATCATACCTCTTGGTACCGGGAATGACCTGTCTAGGAGTTTTGGTTGGGTAAATTCCTATGCCTTCAAACTGTTTGCTAAAAGTTTTGATTAATTACTGTGCTGAGTAATGTTTGCTTTTAATCTATTATGATTACCAGGGTGGTTCCTTTCCTTTTTCATGGAAGGCAGCTATTAAGAGAAGTCTTAACAAAGCTACTCTTGCTCCACTTTGTCTTTTGGATAGGTATATATAACTCTCAATTTTTCATTTTCAAGTGTCTGATACTCCTTCAAGTGGATCTTTGCAAATTAGTAGTTCTTTTCAAAATCAAAATCTAATTTGTTGATTATAAATATTGAATTGTTTAGTGATTTGATGTTAGATGATCAAACTTGTTTTCTTAGAAAATTCTCCAAATTCTCCTGTTTTATGTGTACCAACTTAATTTTGTTAGTATCACTGGTTTATGAGTGTTTGACCTTCATGCTTGTGGTAAGCATGACGAAAATAAATTAAAAGTTCATATTCCATCACGAATGTGAACATTGGTGACTTTTATAATGTTTAATTTTCCTCAATATTTTTTGCATATTTTAATAATTTGTTTTCTCTAAATATCGCATACGTGAATTGTGTTTTTAAATTGTTATTTCAGCCTAACTATAGTTGAAATATGATAATTTAAAACAACGAATATAATTTACACGATCGAATAGCTTTGCCATAAAATTTCTTTTGTGCAGCTGGCGATTTTCTATTTCAATGCCAGAAGGCACAGTGATAGAACCACCACATTGTTTGAAGCATACAACAGAGTTCACATTTGATGAGGTTTGGATTTTTGTATGTCATTTTTTTATATCAACTAAGCAAATTCGTATTTCAAATTTTATCAACATAATATATCGATATAATTTGGTTGTCTAATATATAAAGTTTCTTGTGATTGAAGGATTTAGAAATTGAGGGAGAATTGTCCGAAAATATTATATATTACGAAGGCGTGTTCTACAATTACTTCAGTATAGGTACTTTCGCCTTTTATGTTTGTAGTATGTGACTATACCCAAATGGACTTTTATAAATAACTAAATCGTTTCAGTCCTTGTGCATATTCTACGAGAATATATGCCTACATATTTCTTAATAAAATTGAGAAAATATTTTTAAATTGTTTTCATAATTTTGAAATATTTACGGGGTAAAATATTAATTTTCAAAAATATAGGAGTCAATACATAATTTTGTAGTAAATATGTAATTCTGAAAAATATAGCGAATTAGGTTGAGTTTTGGAGGATTGTTGCAATGACCGTCTTGAAAAGTTTCTATTGAGACCGAATTTTGACACCCTTTTCACTGAAACTCCATGAAAATTCAGAACCAAGTTTTGAATACCTAAATGGCTCAAAAGTCTTAAAAAAAGAAAGAACACTCTCAAATAGATAAGAAATTCAACTCTGATTAACAAAAATGGCATGACAATTACCCTATACACTGTAGGTTAATTTTGTCAGAAAAAGTAGACATAGCAACAAATGCAAAATGGAAGCTAGACGATTTTAGAAACTCTATTATTAGCCTGTCCCTTGTGTCATGAAAATCCATTATGAGATCCTAAAATGTACATGTAACAATTGTCATTCATGATTGTAGTTTTGTTTTTTACATCAATTCACCCTTAAATTCGTGGGTTGCATGCCATTCTTACCTTAGCTTTCTTTCACAAGTATTTACAAACATATCGTTCCTCAAACCTCTGTGCAACACTACTAAGTAGTTGTTCCAACCAAAACTAAGTTGTAAAATCACCTTTTAAAACCTTTAAATCAATTCGTTTGATGAATCACTAGATTTCTTTTCTCTCAATAACAACACATGACCTTTTTCTATTTGTAACAATGAATGAATAAATAATTAAATATAAATACTTAAATACCCTCTCTAAGTTTAAACGATTAAAGAATAGTTATGTTTCACACAATTGTGTTTGACTAATTTTTTTATCTTTTCTATTACATCTGGAGTATAATGTTTTAGATCACATTTCCTATCTTCTAATTGCAATATTGCCATTTGTATTTGATAGTTTAAACTATACTTTTTCTTTGAGAACATATTTCAATATATTTTTAAACATGTTCAGAGTACCTTTCAATATATATGTGTGTGTTTTTTTTTCAAATTTGTTGTGGTTTTAATGATATTACTTTTCTTATGGATAATATTTGTTTAGAGGTTCATAAGAATTTCAAGGATCATCCAAAATAAGCTAGAAGTGAAAAGAGATAAACGACAAACTATGCTTCCAACACTTGGTTTCTTGGATGGATATAGGTTGTCTTTAGGTAGGGTATGGTTCAACTATGGCTCGGAAATAGTAGAAAAATTATCCTAGATGGGTAGGTAAGGGATCTTGTAGAATCTTAGAAGGTTATATATGATGGTGGTTAATTTTTTTTTCTTGGTGTTTTCTAGAGGGAATTTTTGGTTTTTCTTGATGGTGGTTACTAGGGTATGTTTGGCCTAATGTTTCTCTTGGATTTTGGTGTGACTTGGCTAGCTTAGGTGTGGTCAATAAAGGAGATGAAAACATATTAATAATAAAAGATAATAAAAGCAAGAAATGAAATGAATGGATAAGAGTGCGACAATATGAAAAAAAAAATAATATATATATATATATATATATATATATATATATATATATATATATAGAGAGAGAGAGAGAGAGAGAGAAAAGATAGAGAGATAGATAGATATTCTATAAAAAAAACTTCATCCAAATTAATTTTTATGTTACTAATAAATAAAATAGTGAATAATAAACAAGAAAATATCTATTATAAGCAAAAATTCTTATATTCCTACAAACAAATTCAACTATTCATGACTTCAATATTGATTTAGAATGAGTACTAATTTATGTAATTTTTTAATATCTCTAATTTGTATTTATGAATATTAATTATAGTCTTTTCTATTTTTAGGAATGGATGCCCAAGTGGCTTATGGTTTTCATAATTTACGAAATGAAAAACCCTACCTTGCACAAGGTCCAATTGCAAATAAGGTATTGACTATTGAAACTATGTTTAATGGATAAAGTTTCTTTTTAAAAATATACAAGATGAAAAAAAGAAGACATACCATGAAATCTAGATGTATAAATGTGTGCAGCTAGTTTATTGTTGTGATTCTACTTAGACAATATTTAATCAATGTAGTTTTGATAAGATTTAAAAATCCCCCTTGTAGAAGTCAATTTTTCTTTGAATTATGTGAGATTCTAAGCTAACATTTTAAGACAGTATTGTAGTGTATCTTAACTCTTTTATTGAACCCCTCATATTTATTATACTTTAATTGTTTATTTATTATTGTAAGGGGTGTAATTATTAGATCATTCATTCATATTTGTTCATATTTCAAATGTTTAGGGTTAAGCATAAGACAATCGAGACAAAATTATGAAACAACGAAGACTAAAGTACAAGACATTGAACTTTGAGAGTGTCTTGCATATGAATCTTAATAGTCCCAATGTCCACAATTTTGTAAGGATTATTGTTGTATATGACTAACTTGTTACACAAGAAATAAATTATTGGTAAAGTTTACAAAAACAAGAGACTCAAACTTCTCCATGTACAAGGTATCAAATCTAACCATGGAATATAAAATGATGGCATGGGCTTTGAAGGCACTAAAATAGAAGAAATTCTTAAACATAGTTTGGTTGAAAGAAGAGAAAATCTCATTAAAAAAACTATAGTTTCATATATCTCAAATGGGAAGAATAAAAAAGATAAATATTCTATTTATAAGAAATAAAAATCTACTCAAGTAACTAAACAAGGGTTCAAGGAAGTTGTCCAAAGTATACAAAAGAAGATAACAATTAACTTATGAGAGTTAACTACTTCATAAATATTAATTCTAAGGTAAATCTTAGTAAGTTGTTGTAACTTCTTTGGTCAATTGTAAGGAGATAGATAGAAGAACAAGTTCTAACTACCAAATAGTTGGAGTTAGTTAATGACATTTAGTTACATTATTATAAAATATACTAGAAGAATCAAGAACTTCTTGAAAGCAATATTTCTATAAAATAATTTATTTATAATGTTTAAGAATGTTTATAAGAATTAAGTCTAGAATATTTTAAAACAAAGAAAAGTTTACATTTCACAAATAATATATTTATTTTATATTCATTACTTTCCAAATTCATTCTCTAATTCTTTTAATATTTATCTTGGCATCCTTTATTAATAAATCTTATTGTCTTGTTCTTCTTTTGTCATCAAAGATTCTATTACGACTAGAATTCTTTTGAGGTCCTCATCATCTTTCTCTCATGATGAAAATTCGACCACAAATTCACATACAACATGTCTACACACACATAAAAAGAAACATTAAAATATAATTTTATTTATCCACTTCAAAGATCAAATATGAGTTTTCTAGTCATTAACAAGTTATAGTCACATTCAAACTTAATTTACTTATGATGTCTTTATCATATATGAAATTAATGCTCAAATCTCAAGTTTCTAGATTTAAAATATTTTACAAATTATGTTTCATAAAACTTTATTTCAAAATTTGCATAAAATGATTAATGGAATAATTGTAAATATGAAGTATACACTTAGAAGTAATTGAATCACATGGTTTATCAAATATGGTAAGTAAGTTTTGGAAAGCTTAAGTGACAAAGAATTATTCTTTTGTTTGAAGACTATATATTTCATGAAGCTCTTCCAATCCTTGCATCAATTATGTCATGGAGAGTTCAAGAAGCCATGAGGTACTTTGATTCCTTGTTTTGGTAGATCAATCTCCATTCCAAATTTTCTCCAAAAATTCTTCAAATCTAAATGAAAGGAAAAATAATGAAACACCAATCTAAAATTATAGGAATTTGCAAATATATTAAGTTCCTTATTGTTAAAACTTTATTTAGTGTTGTGGATTTTGTTTGTTTCTTAAACAGACTCTTTTTTCTTTGTTCCTTCTTCTCATCCTCATTTTCTTGTTGAAGAACATTATCAATATAAAGAATAGGATCCATACCTATCCTCCCAATACTAATTATCTCCCTTTTTAATTTCCTCTAAATGTCATGCTTCATACTTAACATTTCTTTAGGTATATCAACACAAATCTTTTTCTTTTGAAATGTCACAAACACCCTTTATAAGGTATCATGATTAGGATCTTCTTCCTCCTATTAATCACATTTGCCATAGAAATAATGTCTTTCTGATGTGCCCAAATGGATTTGAGTTATTTCGTATTAGCTTTGAAATTAATCAAGTTTGAGATAACATAAGTTAGGACTAAATCGAAAATCTGTTATCATATTAAAGTAGTTGAATTTATTTTTGTGGAAGATAAACATAACACTCTAGTTTAGATTGGGTGAAAGATCTATTAGTCAAAATTTATTAAGCAAAAGATATTGAAAAAGACTCAATCAAGTATAGATTAGGTAAATATCTATTAGTTAAGATTGAGTGTGGAAAACTTGTTGAAAAAGACTCAATCTTAATCCAAAAATAAATATCTTGATTGTGATTGAGTTAAAGATATCTTCACCAAAATAAATTTAAATACTCTAATTGTAGTTTTACTTAAAATACATTAACTAATATTGAATTAAAAGTATTCTTGTGGAAAATTTAAAAAAAAAAATTAGAATAGTCTCTATGGATGGATTGAACATCCATATGTCTCTCCATATAAAAATATTTAGTAAATGAATATAATTAATAGATCATGAATGGATTAAACATTTTTAATGGAATTTTAATGATTATAAATAAACTAATAAATCACTTTTAGTTTACGCATTATAATATAACCCAAATAAAAATTTTGTACATATGTATGTTGCACATATGTCGTGAGAAAGGAAAATGAGAAGAAATGAGTCTTAGTACAAAGGAAACTCTATTATATAAAGTTTATGCAATTAACTCGAAGAATATTACATATTTAAAATGTTGAACTCATGTGATTTAGTTTTTTATTTATATTATTTTTCAATAACTTTCATAATTTTGTGGCACCATTGTTTAGGGACTGTGTTTTAGTTTTTCTTTTTTTTATAAACACAGTTTAAAAATCCTTTTATATGATGCATTGATGTTTCCCTGTCCAACTTTCACCATTAATTTGTATTTTGATAAAATGGATTGAATAATAGTAATAAATATGGATTACAACAAATGTGTTTTGTTTTGTTTTGGTTGTAGATTATATACTCTGGTTACTCATGTACTCAAGGATGGTTCTTCACACCATGCACTAGTGATCCAAAATTAAGGTCAGATATATCTCACCTAATTTACTCTTTTCATTAGGTAAGTTAGAAAAAATTAACAACTTATAGCTTTTGTTGCTTATCATCTTTAGTTATCTATCTTTAGTTCTGACAAAATTTGTTGTTACTTTTATATTTCCAACATTTTCTTCTTCTTCTTATTATCACTACTTAGTTCTTACTATTAATAATAATTAGTTTAATACTAAAAGTAAAAGTTATACTAAAGGTAAAAAAGGTAAAAGTCATACTAATATTTACATTATTTTAGATAAATAGTCATTACTTTTTTATTATAATTATATATATATATATATATATAATATGAAAAAAAAAAACATCATCATGAAGAATATTTTACAATATGTAGACAACTCTTTTATGTTTTTTTTCTCTTCAAACACTCCAAAGTAAGAATTTAACTCAAACCTCACAATATCATATTACAAAAGTATAAGAAAAGTCAAATATAAGTTTAAAGTGTCTTTGATTTAAGACAACTAAAAATCATCAATTTAGAGTTCATTATATAATCACTAACATCCACTTTTTTACTTAACCTAGAGTTCATTTGTGGTTATAATGTTTACTTTATAGTTTTTTATTTCAAGTTTAGGTTAAAGTATTAAAGTCTTGAATTGTTTTTAGTGCTAAGACTTCAAGGTGACCATTTAACTTATTGATTAGCGACCATAATTTCAGTGTTTATTTAGCCACCAATTTGAAAATCGGTGATTAACTATTTTGTGATTAGGGTTTTCACCATTATTTAAGTTCAGTGGCTAATTTGGTGACTAAAGGTATTTACGATCGATTTTATCCATTTAACGATCGATTTCGTCGGTGGTTAAAATATTTTTTTTTTCTGATAGTAAAATTACCAAATAAATAACTATTTATGAAGTTCCTAATAATAAATTGTTCAACAATATCTTACAATAGGGGACTTAAGAACATTTTGCGGATGCATGTCAAAAAGATTAATAGCTCAGAGTGGGAGCAGGTTCTAGTTCCAACAAGGTATATCTCATTAAATAAATTTTACTATTGCATATTAATTAGTATAAAAAAAAGAGCTTTTTGTTAAGATAGTTTGATTTTATTTTTAGTGTGATAATAATCTATTTACTGTTTTATTTTGGATATTTATCTCATTTGGTTTCAGTGTAAGGGCAATAGTTGCTCTAAATCTCCATAGTTATGGAAGTGGGAGAAATCCATGGGGTAATCTCACACCAGAGTATTTAGAAAAGGTATTGAATTGCACTTTCCTTTGATAATGTTGAATTTCATGTTGAAACTATAATTGCTTTATCTTAGAGAGGGATAAAAGGGAAATTAAATTAAGTACCATCTTTTATATAACTAAATAATTGTTTATCCTATTTTAACAAAGAGATACTAAACAAGTAAACGTTTTTTTTTCCTGTACTGTGATGTTAATATTGTTAATAATATGTCAATTTTATTTTGAATTTTTTTTTTAAAACATACTTATAAATTTTATTATTAAAAATAATTTGTAAAAAATTGTTACTAAATTTTTTTTGAAAATATTTTGTATAAAAAAAATTTTGAAAGAAAATTTTGTAAAAATAATTACAAATTTTATGAGAAATAATTATCTCACAAGCGAATTATTTGTTAATTATAACTCTTAAAAACATGTCACCTCTTTGCACTCCAAACTCTACTCTGCCTTCTTTGTTCTCATGCTTAAGTTTTAATTTCATTTGATATTCCCTGCTAATTTATTTACTGGATAACTTTGTTGAAAGTATTATATTTACTAAGAATAAGGTTGAATTATAATAAATATACTTAAAAAATACATTAAAGCTACAAATATTTAGCAGTTTTGAATATGTGTGTTGCAGAGAGGTTTCGTAGAAGCAAAAGTTGATGATGGACTTCTAGAAATATTTGGTCTGAAACAAGGATGGCATGCATCATTTGTGATGGTTGAATTGATTTCTGCAAAGCATATAGCACAGGTATTTCTACTTTATCATCTTAACTTCTCATAAACTCAAAACCTATAATTTCAATAAATTTAAAATTGAGAGTTTTAGGCTTCAGCAATTCGATTGGAAGTGAGAGGAGGAGAATGGAAAGATGCATTCATGCAAATGGATGGAGAGCCATGGAAACAACCTATGAGCAAAGACTTCTCAACATTTGTAGAAATTAAGAGAGAACCTTTTCAATCACTCATGCTTAGTGGAGACTAAACCTTCCTCTCTTTTTTTTTTTTTTTTCATAATAATTAGGTTTCTGTACATTAGTAACCACAAACAATATACCCACATAAGTGTTTTAGGTTTCAGAGCAAAATCATGGAACAAATGGAGATTTCAACACTCATGGTTTGGGTGGATTTTAAAACCATGCTCATCACCAATCATGTAATTTTTTTTTTAAGTGATACATTGAATAGTAAGGTTTACAAAGAGACATTTGCAATTGTTTTACTCTATTTACATCAAATTTCAAAAGAAAACCAACTAATTTAAAAAGTTATATTAAAATTTTACAATTTATTTTTTATTTTAAATTGCATAAATTACTTCTAGATCGATTTTTCTTAAATATATAATTCTGAGAGATTAATTTAGCTAGTGACTAACGGTTCATAACTTAGTGTTTCAAAGTAATAAAAAAAAAATGTTTCAATTGAAAGTAAATAACTGATTTTCAGTCATAAAATAATAGTGTGTGTTTCTCTCCAAAATCTTTTAAACTTTTAATGTTTTGCCTTCTTAGTTTAATATTGAGCTTAAACATTCTAAGAAATGTCTTTCTCCCATAAACTCATCATATTTATACCTTACATAGGAAGTTCAAATTTAGGTAACTTTCGTCATCCCATAACCATTTAATGATATAAATTTGGTACTCTTTAAGCAATATGTTTCCAACAAGCATAATCTACCATTTTCTTACTCAAACAATTAATCTAATTGCTAAAAGAATGTTACATGTGACAACAATATTGAAATTCATCATTAACATGGAATTTAAAAGCACGATTTATATTGTCATCACTTATCATCACTTAAAGAAATTTCGGCATTTTTTATTATAAATTGGAAATAGTAACTATAGTATAGTAGAACTGCATAATTTAAAAAGGCTAAAGGACCAATTTTTTTTTATTGGAACCAAGGTACACATTCCCAAAACAATAGGTACCAAAAATGAATTTAAGACTAACTTATATATTTAATTATTAGTTAAATGAAATATTGTGAGTGATTTTAATTTTAATCTTAATCATATCGTTATAAAAATAAATTTAAAAATATATAAATACAGGCATGTGGTACATTAATGTGTACAAGTTTAATGAGTTGAAAATACCATCCCAGAATTAAAAAGCAACAGTTATGAAATCTAACAGCTTGTTCAAGTTACAAACTCCAAGCCTGCTGTTAGAGTTTTTAAAATGAAATCACAGTTATGGGTTTAGATATCAAACAGAAATTATAGACTATGAAGAGAACAGAATATAGTATCGTGTTGATAAAACATTATCAATAACTTCAATATATAAACAAAAATTACTTAATAAGAAGAGTCCTCATGTACATAATGGTGCTCTCAAACGAAGCTATCGACTTCCAACACCACAATACGATGTACAGAAAATTTTCATCCATTACGTTGCAAGACATAATATAGGGGATATATGATTAGATTACAACTATTGCTCACAACATTGATTTACTCACCAAAAAGGCTAAAGAAGGAAGTTATCTATCATATGGTAAACCACATCAGCACCATCAGAATTCAACCAATATGTTTTCACCTGGGACCAAGGCAAAAACACTAGAAAAGTTAGAAAAAGAAACAAGGAACATCAAGCTCCAGGAATCGTCATACATAATGACTTCTAGGTCCAAAGGACTGTTCTCAAAACGAATTGCTGTGACAGAAGATTTTAAAATCTGTTACAGAAAAACTAATATGTAAAGCCAAAAGTGATTTACATGTTTCAAGAAGAAAAATATCAATGATATACACAACCGTGCAGACTCATAAAACTGGAGTCTTGTTATGATCAGATTATTAATGCAATGGTTAACATTTTCGTAACCAACAATTGTTCCCCATGCCTCTGGCATGTGAACAGGTGGCACAGGCAAGAGTCCAGAAACTGAGAAACTCCCCTCGCAAGGAAAGCAGTGATATCATAAAAACCAGAGTGCTATTTCCATATTTCATAGGCTTTACCAAACAAGAATTCCATGGGCTTAACCAAACCATTATTATTTAAGATTCAGTTTTGGTCCAGAGATCAAATCATTTGCTTTCCCAGTTCATATGCCCTCATGATTTATATTTGAAATTGAGAAGACACTTTTAACTACTTGCTGAAATTAATAACGCATTAATCACATACGAGACTCATTAAATAGGGATTAGACCTACATGATTTAAGTCTCAATAAGTTTCAATTCATAGTAGAGGATGTGTTGCTAGTTTTCTGCTTTAGTTTTATGCAATCAAGTTTTTCATATTCTATTTTATGTGTTTTGTTTATTATTTAAAACAAAAATAAAATTGAAATATGCTCAAGACATGATAATTTCAATAAGTTTAAGTAAGCATGTATATTTGGATGTAACGAGTAACCATCAGTGTTACCTGAATTGTACTGTGAGCAATGTAGCGCTGTTTACTTTTTTGAAAGCTAACATCCACACGCTCCCAAGATACTTGAGTGAGCCCCCTTATCATCTCCTCTATATAAGGAAAGTATAAAACAAAGTCAGAACAATAGGAATTACACAGTAGCCTAAGGATTAAATATAACAGGCACTGAATCTAAGACTTGAAAAAATAATACTTAGATATTTGAAGAGGAAAGATCTCATTCAATTTGAATTGATAGTAAATTAGCAAAGGGTACATATGGAGTTCTAACCGCCCTGGAAAAATGATTACCGTATCTTAATTGTCATAATTACAATGATTGATAACATCTCCTTGTAAGTCAATAATATCTTTTCATAACTCATCACTCTCCTTCAAGCTGATAAATGAGTTAATATCTATCACTCCTAGCTTGCATGTATCGTGAAACCATTATGTGGAAAGATCCTTTGTGAACAAATATAGTGTTAGTGTGTTTAGCCATATCATGCTTAAGTATATTGCGAGTAATACTAATAACTAATTTATCATCACAATAAAGGGTTATAGGTTCTTCAAGCCTCACTTTAAATATCACTCAAAATAATTTTCGTCTATAACAATTCATACATTCCTTGATCCATAGCTCGAAACTCAGCCTTAGTATTGGACTTTGCAATAATATTGTTTTAGTTCTTCAAGTCACAAAGTTTTCACTCAAGAACATGCAAATTTGGAGGTGGACCTCCTATCACTTAAGACCCTACATATTTTGTATCAGTATACATCTCCGTATTTAATTTCCATACTTCTAGAACAACAACCCCTTCATAGACTTTTCTTAAATTTTAAAAGTATTCATAACTTGTAAGTGCCGTCTCTTCGATCATGCATGATCCGATTGACCACCCTTGTAGCATCTGTTATGTGGGCAGTGTAGACCATCTGGAGGAGGAGTGTCTATATGTAGAAGGTTTGACAAACCAGTACATTGCCTAGCGCCACAATCATTGTTTAGTTTGTTAGTTAATCTTTTGTTTCTATTCTAACTAACTCTTTGTCCCCAAGTTCTCTGTACTGTATATATGGGTGAGATGTTAGCATTCCAACAAAGTGCACTAATAATGCAAGAACTCTAGTTAGATCATTATATACTTGCCTATTCGTTCATCATTACTTTGTAATACAAAGAACCTTGTGATCGAACTCAACCCCATGAGATAAACAAGTATGGAGAATCACCACTTGTAACCTAGCTCACAAGACAAGAAACTCTAAGAAAGAACAGTTTCTACTTTCAGAACTTGGGAGTTACAACAAAGCACTGCCAATGATAAGCTAAAGAATAAGAAATAAGGACAACCCTTCGAGCAACACTCCAATCCCAACACACTGCCAACACCTTCAATAGGTAGTGGAAACAAGGGATAGCGAGCTTTGTTGTAGGTTGGGGGTGCACTTTGGGACAGAACACAGAGCACATAATGCGGGCACCATTTACCAACCATCACGGAGAAGGATTTAGCGGGTATGGTGGAAAGGTAGAGATGGGTGGCAATTGAAGGATGTTATGGGAGCTTCAGTATCAATAAGGGTAGTTCCGGTTAGGCCGAAAATATGACCACGGTTGGGCCTCGTATTCATGTGGGTTGACGGCCCAACAACATTTATTACTATGGCATAATTGGTGCAACTAAAACGAGTGTAACAACCGAGACAAATGTAGAATGAAAACATTAATTTCAAGATACATGACTTCAGTCATGGCATTCTAGTGTGGGGTTTTAGTGTTTTGGCTCTCAACTTCATTGGCTAACTTTATGATGTAGTTTTCCAAGGTTATTTATTATCAACTGATATTAGAGCCTTTTTCCCAATGTTTCTCAACTGCTAATGAGCAGCTCTGATAGTGACACTAGCATGGCAGTATTTGTCCGGGACTAATGAAAGGGCTAATTGCACACCCATCCTGGGTGAGCACTAGGGCAATAGAGCATGTGGGTGAATGTTAGGATTCAATTGAAATGTATAAGACTTGGGTCCCATGTGGAAGTATGGGATTTAAGTGTGGGATTTGTCACGAGTAACACTTTCCAAGTTCCAACCACAAATGCTAGCTTTTGTGGTGTGGTTCTTCCAAAGTTTTTTATCAACACTATTACTATATATGAATCAGAACAACACATACCATCCTAAACATCAAATTTAAGGAAAAATATCATTATCTTCCTAACTATATGATATTAGGAGCAATATAGAAAGACAACATAAATCAACATCAACGCTATATTATGAAATTGATAAAGCCTTTTTAAGATGGAGGAATAACCTTCTAAGTCAATTATTTGGCTTCCAATATTAGAAGATATTTTATTGCCAATGTCATCAGCAGTCTCTCCTTCAACATAAACAATGTGTGGGTATCTCTCATCAATGACAAGAAGATTAGACTAGCACAACACAAGGAACAAGAATTAGTCTCTGACACCAGTTAAAGTATTAAAGTAAACTATTATCAAATGGTTTTTCAATACCTTTGGAAGTTCATGTTGACGACGAATTGATGAGGTACGTCATCCTACCATATCTTAAAGACAAGTCAAGAAATAACTGAACAAGAAAATCATTTCTTTATCCTAGACAATTATCTGCAACATTGTGCCAATATACAGTTTCAGGTAAATTACTAATTAATGGAGAGTCGCTGTCTACAAGTTCTTTATAACAGCATGCAGACTGCTTCCGCTAACTTCTTCATAAGGGCTGACTATAGATCCATTAGGCATAATCATCTATTTTCAAAGATGAATTGTTAGTCAAAACCTAAATTTTAAAGAGGATACGGTCATAGTTTGCATTTGCATATGCCACTCGACGCTTAAAGGCACGTAAAGCTGACCTACACCATCACAAACAATTAGATTGTAAATAACATAGAAACAAATATTAGCATTTTGATAAGTTTAATCGATACTTTAATACTAACATAAACTTTAGATCGCCAGAGTCATTAACCATTCGCAGGAGCAGAGGTCGTTTTCCATCATCATTGTCCATTAGGAAGAGATGTTTCCCGGTTCTCCCAGCAACTAAATGTGCAGTTTCGGATGCTCTTCTCTCAAGGAAAGAAAGACCGCAAAGAAAAGGAAGCTACAAGAATAAACGATAAAGCAGTAAGAGACCATATTGCAAGCCCAGTAAGCACTTCATGTCCAACATTGAATCAATGATATAATATAACTAACAAAACCAATAACAACAAAATTTGTGTTTTACAACAGCTATAGTCCACAGAAAATTAAAAAGATCCAATGCAACTCAATGTTTTATGATTGTTCTCACACAAATATTCAGGACAATTTATAGCACCAGTAATCTAAGGCAAGTGCGATATGGAAAAATATGAAAACCTTTTTGTCTCTTACATTGCTAGTTCAATATTTTTACATTTTGAACACTCCTATATGGAAAAGGCAATAAACAAAAAAAAAAAAAAAAAAAAAAAAAACACACTGGTTTGCACAAGATTCTACATCAATTGCCAAAAGCAAGTAATTGGCCTTTAGTATGTGTCCAAATATCCATATTCAACACCCTTCCACATAGATATTTGAAGATAGTTAATAAGGAAATGGATATTATCGGGTGGTCCCTCATCAAAAAAATAAGAGGTTGCTCAGTAAAATAGTTAAATGGCTTGGCTCTCCTTCATTAGTAGAACACTTGAAGGAGTGCTCTCTAAGTGCTTGGGAGCTCATCAATTGGTATCATAAATGGTTGCTGGTGTTTAATAAAGAGTTACCTACAAAGGTGTTGACTCAAAGGTTGAGTACAGTGTTGTAGAGTGAAGCCGCCAGGATGTTGGCTCTTAGTAGCGATGCTATGATAGAAACTTGGGTACTTCAAGGTATTAAATCCCATATAGAGTAGTAAAGGATGTTCAATTGAATATTTAAGTGGTTTGCATGGTTCTCCCTTCTTGACAGCTGGCTTTTAAGGGAGGGTCCATGAATGCTTGAGTGCTCATCAATTTCTAATGGAAAATATATCCAATTACAACCAATAAAAATTCAGTGGAAAAATATTTTTCTTGCCACACATCAGTTATAAACTGACAATAAATGCAAATTGCATACCTAGGATAATTAATACTAATCTCCAGTTTGAAGCACTGAAATCACATGAACCAAGTCACTTTAGGAGTTTAAATTATGTGGCTTTCACGAAATAAGAAGAAACTTAGTGCAGTGATTTCACTAATTGTACTCAAATACCATCTACGTACACCTATTTTGTAAGAAAGTTGAACTGCCTTTAACTTTGACAATTTCTATTTTGAAATGCCAAAAGATTTTAAGTACCTACGTAAAGCAAGATACATGGAACATTACAGCTACAGTTTCAGAACAAACTTAAGCTACCTGTTTGTTTCCTCTTGAACCAAGATGTGGTGTTGCAAATGTTATAAAATTCATGGGCTCTAAACCAGCAATTTTGGCTTCATAACTCTGTTCAAGGCATTGCTTTGAATATTCTGACTTCTCTTCACTGAAACAGTCTTTGCTGTTACCAACAAGTGTCAATGTTGAAGAATAATCATAAAGTCTCCCAATAGCATATCTTGCCACCAAGCCTCCTAGAGAATGTGCCACAAAAGATATCTTCTGCACCTCTGGCCAACGTCTAACAACAGATAATACCTGCAAAAATATGAATTAAGACCAAAAGTTTATAAATGACTGATTCATTGCAAAGCCATCACTGCAGATGAAAATTGAGTGAAGTATGAAAATGTGAGATTAAATTGTGTAAAGACAGCAAAAATCATCATTTTATTATTACCAAAGTACCTCTTCAGCTAGCCTCTCACCCATTGTATCAACACCATCAAATGTCAATTTTGAAGAATTGCATTCACTGCCTGTCCACAAATTATTAAGTAAATGCGATTAATGTTTTTCTTTATAAACAATGCAAAACATAATAAAAGTAAACGATTGGGGAGCTTGGCAACGTCGGGGATAGAATCAAAAGAATAAGCATGATGTTTTAAAGTTTAAGAAAATAAGAAAAAGAAGTTGACAAATTTCCTCAACCAAGCATCTTTTTATGGAAAGATGTTTTAGACCTAGATCAAAGGGAAACCATTCATTTGTCGTCCAACAACCAGTGATTTACAAATTGATCAAAAACCTAACTAGAAGATTTGCAATCCAGTAGCATTTCAATTTCCAAGTTAAATCTTCAGATGTTCTCTGGAAAAAGAAGGGTTAAATTTTGACAGGAGACTGAATGCTTACGGTGTACAATTACTTTATCTGGAAGCTTCTTCACGAACTGCTCTGCTGCATATCTCCAATCAGCGGCACTGAAATATCAAGGATAAAGAACGTCCATGCACAGAAAACAAACAATGAAACTGAATTGAATTATATCTAATAGGCACAGAATCCAATTAACTCACAATAAGTAGAGAGATAGAAATCTGCTGGATCAATCAATTACTGATCTAAAAGTGAAGTTTGAGACTAAAAAATACAACAATTATTATGGATTCCTATTTTGGAAAAGAAAAAGAAAACAGCGCACCAAATTAGAGTAAAGCCTTAAAAAGCAATTAAATACCAGGAATAATTACATTGACCTTTCAGCTTTAACTATACTTCTATCATACTCTATAGACTAATTACACTTACTTTCCATTCATCTCTATAGCCTTGTTAGCATATAAAAATATGGGACACATAACATAGCAAGTCTGAAAGTAGAAAAATTAAACACAGGGCAACACAGATGAAAATATTCAATTAAGTATAAGGTGTATGTATTTCAAACTTTGACTATAAGAAGTTGGAAAGGTTTGTTAGAAGTTTCAGAAATATTTTCCTAAGCCCGGCTAAATAGATTCAGTCATCCTCAAGTTTGACTTTGAGTTCATTCCAATGGAAATACTAGAAACTATTTGCCAAACAAAAAAAAAAAAAAATACAAGCATGTTATATCATTTGAACACTCCTTAAAATCCTGTCCCAACTGTTAGACCTCACAAAACTTATACTTTCATACTTTTTTATTTATATTTCAATTTTTTTACCAACTAAAAAATTAATTTAATTACACAATTAAATCTTTTATTCCTAAAGTTAATATTCTTATACAAGAACCAAATTTTAGACTTTTGGCACTTCCTTAACAAGACATAGGTCTTAAATTTAAAACTTGGTTAATGTCCACCACTGCTGTTATGCTCTTAGAACTGACTGACTATAACAGAACCTAATTAGTAACTTGGGTCTCTCACTCACTCACTCACGTTTTTTCATCATTCAAAAAAAAAAAACATTCCCATGCTAAATTGTAAGCAAGCATGTTATAGTGGAAATGAAATTATGAAATTTCAGAGGAAGAGATAAAAGTTCGTTACCTCCCAATGATTCCGTTAACCATAATAACAAGGTGATGAGGGGCGGAGTTGGGCGAGGCTGCCACGGTGGCATCGAATAAGTCACGTCTGCGAGTGTCTTCGAATAAGTGACGGGCTCCAGCATCGGCGGCGTCAGGCTTGAAGCAACCGCGGCCCATTCGGCGGAGCAGTTCCATTTTAAGGGTGAGATTGGGGGCGGCGGGTCTGGATCCTGGATCGAAGCAGAAAGGGCGGAAGAGTGAGCGGGTCGGGTAGGGAGTGGGTATGGGGGGTTTGGGTCGGAGCACAGAGCCGGAGTCTGAGGCCAGCATGAAAGAGGTTTAATGTTGGTTGCGTGAGTGCCGCAAGAAACACAAAGTTAGTTGAGAAATGATTTGATGGTGCTCTGTGGCTATGGCTTTGGCTTGAGCTTGAAGGGACCTTCAGCAGTTAGTTGAATGGTTCCCTCTCTTCACCTCACCCTTCTGCTTCATTGGTCAATGTTGACAGCATTCTTTTATTGCAACTTCAACCCTCCACATGTGCATAAATTATTACATGACCATTTCAACTCTCTCTCTCTAGATAATATACAGTCAAATATATCAAAAATTATTTACCCTAATTATCTTCTTTTCATATGCTTCTTTAAAATTTAGTTATCAAAATATCAATTTTTATCAATTTTTATGTTAAAATGATGTGATATGTTCATATATCATGTTAAAATTTTATATTATCAAAAATAAAATGATTGAACTTTTTTAGAAATAAAATAATATATATATATATATATATATATATATATATATATTATGAGAATCATTTATAGATGTTATTTTACGATGACATAACTGGGTGGTGAAATGTGTTGAAAATAACATAATAGTGACTCATATAATACAAGGATGATGATACATACACATTTTATTTTTTATTCAATATATGTTCAACACCTACAAATTAATATTTTTTTCTTTAAAACAATTTAAAATTAATCGACTAAAGAAGTGATAAAAAAAAAAAATTTATTAGGTGTTAGAAAGAAGTATAAAAATTGAAAGATGTAGATAATGATTTCCATAAAAACTCTTTGAAAACTATTTGTTTGATAGTGATGAATAATGTAACCTATAACATCCGATAAATTTAAATAATTAATTAAATAATTATTTAATAAATGCAGGTAGTAGGAGTCTTTAAGACATTTAATGCAGAATGTTATGATATGGAAAATTATTAGTTTAAATGATTGAGAGTACTTAATTACTTAATTGTATGAGAGGATTTGGGTTAAGTCCTATGTACGCCATTTATGTACTATTTAATTTATTATTATTTTAAATATGTGCGAGATCATGATGAGTGATAATATAATTATAGAATTATATAAATTATCATGAAACATGAATTGGTTGAATGGTTATGCATTAATTTGACATTTGGCATGGTATAAGTTTGAACCTTGATGAACCTAAATTAAACTTTTTTTTTGCCAAAATTTCCTTTGGCATGAAAGTGAAAGGGCAAGGAAATCCTAGCAGCCAAGGGGGCTGGAAAACCGTTATAGAATTGCCAATGATTGGCAATTAAACTCAAGTTTAATGGTATTTTCGTTTTATGCCATTTACCTCTCATTAAGACCATTATTAGGGACCAATTAAGAGAAATAGTGGTTTAGGAACTGTTATTGTTGCATAGCCTTAGGTATATGAAATGGAGAGTGTAAGGTGAGAAGTGAGGGAAGCAAGGAGCTGCATTGAGATAGAGTCAAAGGAACATCGTTGGTGATCAAGAGGGAACTCACAACAAGTCCAAAAATAAGCTAAGGAATCCAGGTTAGGGGAGCTCTACACGTTAGTTTTTATATTTACGCACGAATTGTATAATAAGTATGTGATAATTATGCATGAACCTCCATCTGTTCTATTAAAATTCATGTTTCTGGGAATTTTTCAGAAACCGCCTGGCGGGCTATTCGTAGCCGCCAGGCACCACATACTTTTATGGGTTGTTTTTGGGTTCCTGATAGGAATCGCCTGGCGGCATGTTGTGGACCGCAAGGCGATGCAAGCTCGTAATCCATTCTCTAGGTTTTTCTGATGAAGTGCCTAGCGGTGATGAACACCCGCCAGGCGACGTGAACCTATTCATTTGATTTTGATATTTTTACGCGTTCTGGAGTGAGTCTGATTGAGGAAATGGAAAGTTCTTATTGGTTCTGAGTGTTTGGGCATCATACATAATTGAATTACATGTGAGTGATGGTCAAATTGGACGAAAATCGAATTAATATTATTTGGGGTTGAGAATATTTTTGTGACACTAAGTTAAGCGGAATAAGGTAAGGGGTTTTCGTATATTGGGAGCCATAGGAACGAACCATAATCTTAAACCTGTGAGTGTAGCCTTTGAATCAAAAAATCAATGGAAAACAAAGTAGTTAGGGATTGGTTAAAGCTCGCGGGTGCAGAGAAGAAGGTTAGGGTTCCTGGAACAGCAGGAACCGCTTGGCGGGACATTGGTTACCGCCAGGCGCCATACCAGAGATGTGAGGGGTGCTCTGGTTCACGAAAAATGCTATTTTTTCATACTTTTCGCGCAACAGGAACCGCCTGGCGGTAGTACAGTCCCGCCAAGCGCCACCTTCCACTTCTGGGCGCCAGGCGCCACCACTTTTTCTAGTTTGCACAGTTTTCGTAAAACTGCATTTCCCGCTTCGTTAACCGTCCGATTTGGGTGAAATTTTGACAGGAGATCTATAACATGTATTTCTTCACTGTGAACGGTGAAGATTTGATTTGGAGGACAGTAGATAGAGATATACGTGACGCATGATTGGTTGTTTAAATTCTCTAATAGTATGATTACTAATGGATGATTAAGTGTTCTCAAGTGCTGGTATGGCCTTGATTGGTGAATGTATATATAAAAATATATAGATGTGTCATTGATGAGTATGTTTTTGGTAGTGCTTGCTAAGACATGATGAATATATAAACTTATATATGTTAGCTCAAATGTATGATGTTATAAGTGTGTGAAATATGCTACCATTGATGATATCACTATGACCGAGTGTTGCATGATCATGACGGGTTTTGGGGAAGTATGGGAACATGATAAATTTTTGTGTTGGACATGAATTGATTGTATACGTATTAATTACTAGGATTAATGTGTGAAATTGGTATTGGAAGCGGGAGGCCTTAAGATCTGTAAATAGTGCCAAAAACCAATAGCAGTGCGCTACTGGTATGATGCCTAGCGGCGCGGGGCGAGCCGTCAGGCGGTAGAGTTCTAAATCAGTGGCAGTGGCCACTGTTTGCAGGAGGCGTCTGGCGGTAGGGTTGTGTCTGCCAGGCGGTGATGAAGCTGGGTGGATTATGTTTGGCCTCTGGCGCCTAGTGGTAGGGTGTTGGCCGTCGGGCGGTGTACTGCTAGTTTTCGCCTAGCGGTGTCTAGGCGGCATCAGGCGATTTTGGTTGCTGTGAAATTGGTTGTCCGTTGATTAATGGACTTGAAGGACTAAGTTCACTTACTTTTATGCTTGGGCTTGATGGACTAAGTCCAATAGGGGTCTGGGATGTGCTTGGTAGTGGGACGCATTGTGGGCATGGAACTGGTTAGTTCCCGTCGGCTACTATTAGGCGAGGAGTCCTTAGTATGGTGATTACATGAGTCGGACACACGATGGGCAAGGAATAGTTTTATTCTCGTCGGCTGCTGTTGGGCGAGGAGTCCATAGTATGGTGATTGCGTGCGTGCCAGGGTCCAAGCTAGGAAGGCTTGGATGTTTTACCACAGACGAGGAGTCTGTGGGGTTGGACTATAAGCAGGATTGGCTCGTAGGGTTGGACCACGAAAGGGATAGTTCGTGGGGGCACAGTAAAGTCCCAAGACCTAGTTTCATGCATATGACTCATGAAGGAATATGAGATCAGGGATGAGAAATTTGCAGATAACACATGTCAGTAAAATTTATATCTTGGGATGGGTGTCATACTTATTTTATATTCATGTGTGCATAGTTCACCCTATCTATTTATGTGTGGCGATGATCGGATAATTTATTATCCGGGAGCAGATGTTTTGACAGGTGAGCCAGGAGACGCTTGAGATTGGAGAGCGGGATTACATGGGCTTTTGAAGACTTGAGTTTTTGATATTTTTTTTATGTTTATGTTTTGAACATTAGCTATTTTGGACTTTTATGGTTGTAATAACTTTGGATTGCGAACATTTATAATGTATGCAACTTTGCGATTTTAATTTTCCCGTATTTTGGGAACATGTGATTATAAATGAGGTATTATCAATATTAACGCGTTTTAATTTATTTTATTGAATTATTTATGTTCTTTTCGAAATAATATTCCTTAGGGATGTTGCATAACTCATCATTTGAATTGATGAGTGGCAGTTGTCTATGGACAGTGGTGTGCAATATTCCTTTTTGTAATATATTGTCTAATATTAAGTAAAAAGATGGTAGTATTAGTTTGACAGATCTATACAAAAAGTATTTTCTAAATAACAAGGATACTTCGGTGTAATAGTATGTAATAAATAAGGATAAGGAAAAAAATTACATTTTATTTTTATATTGTAATAGTATGTAATGAATAAGGATAAGGAAAAAAATTACTTTTATTTTTTATATTGTTTAAGTTGATGATATAGATTATCCTCGGTCCTCAATTAACCGATTATATTTTATTCAGCATATTACTATAGATTAAGTATTATTTAAAACACAGTTAATATTTTTGACTAAAAATTTAATTATTATTTGAATATTAGCATTTTACTCAAAACTTAAAATATTGTTTGGAACACTATCATTTCTAGTTAAGTATTAAATATTATTTGAACATCAGTCACTCTTGATTAACTAACTGAGTATTAATTGAACTACATCCACTCTTAACCAATAAAGATTATTGTTTGGCTACCAACCAATCATGTCTAAGAAACTAAGTATTTTTCAAAAAATAATAACTCCTTACTAAATAAAAAAAAAATTGTATAAAGATGTGACCACAAAGATTAGAAGAGTTTGTTCACTAAAAAGTGTCGCGTCTTAAGAAGTATACAAATATATACACTCTTTCTTAATTTGTTATATGAACACAACAATGTTCTTTTACAAAATTTATAAAGTTACATAAAGATTTTGATAGTGTTTTTACACTTAATCAAGTATTTCTCCATCTTCTTCATTAAAGGATAACTTTATATAGAGTTTGGAAGAAAGATTTATTGCAAATCACTTTTTGACTGTGAGAAGTTTTTGAACTCAAATAACATTGTGTACTTTTGCCTCTGAAGCATGGATAAGGGTGAATTAAATATGCTTCATATTAAAAATCAATCTCCTTTTGAGCAACATTATGACGAGAAGCAATATTTATCTATTAATGTTAGAATAAATATATTTTTACTTAAAATGAAGTAAAAACAAAGATCGTACAAAATACATAGTTAGACCAAAGTTAAAATAAGCTTGTTTCAAGGAAGCTATTGAAACAAAATAGCTTTAGCTTGTATCCTGAATAATCTTGATACAAACTTTTGCTTTGTGTAGATTATCTTAGTAAATAGAAAATGAAGACATTCCTTGCAATACGATAATAAGCTTACAAATTGTTTTTGTTGGGTATGTAAAACTAAAATATACGTGCACTCATTACATCTTATGAATATTTCACTTACAAGAGAAAGTCAAAATTGAAAAGTATTGTATTATTTGTCATAAGAAGCACTTGTATCTTACATGATATGCTCAATTTCATAATTCAATGTTTTCTAGACCAAGATTCTTCATGTTTTTCACTTTGTTATGACAAGCGCTTAATTGAAATCATGGTAATGTTTGACTTTTTGCTATAAAAATTTCTCGCTTTTTTATAATGTTTAAAAGATTAAAGTATAAGCATGGCATTTTCATAAAGAGACAACAATATATCATGTTTTTACAAATATTTTTTACACCAACAAACTTTCGGATGAAATATCACAAAGTTTGATGGGTTGTCAAACTTTTCAATGTCACTAAATTTTCATTATTCGGATCATATCATCAAGAAATGATCTTTAATCAATTAAGTACATATTATAGAGTGTTTGAAAAGACAAAAATAACTTTAATCTTGTAACTAGACTTTATAGCCTGTTTTATTACATTTTCAATGCAAAAACAAACAAATCAAAAGTACAACTAATTAACTTTAAGTGTTCTTCCCTAAGCTTGAATCCAAGACTAGGATATAAAAATTCTAGCCTAGGAGTGGGAAAAATTCATTCAAAGTCCAGTAGTTTTGTCTTAGCAATTAGGGAGGGGAACAATATTATTGAGGGCAGGAGTAGCCATTGGTAAGTAATGAATCCTACAAATACAAACACAATTAATAGCAAAAACTTGAAGGCATAAGAATGCAAGAGAGAAAAGAACAATACTCAACAAAGAAGTGTGGTGAAAGAGTTATTATCTTAAATATATGTATAAGTTTATGTAAGCAGCAAATATGGTGAAAAATAAGGATTGATACCATAATATAATATCTTAACTTTTTTAAATAAAATATATATTTCTTTAATTAGAGTTGTTTTTATCTATGATTTTAAAAAATATCAAAAGTTGATTTATGAGAACTACAAATCATGTCAAATAGTGTAATTATAACAAATAGATAATGTATGGTAAGAAAGATAAAAATAGAAATAAATATGAAAGGATTCCAAAGATTGACAAAGAATATTCTAAGTAATATTTTCTAAGGAGCATATGTTTTCAAAAGGGATAAAAATTGTTGAAGAAATTTGTTCCCGGTGCAGGGTCAAATGTTCACTTAAACAAATAGTCAAGTTTTGAAACCTCCACTCTAGTTGTTTGTTCGATGCTCCTCTTCGTCTGTTGATCAGGGATATTTGCTAAAGGGACTCTGATGCTAAAGTCAGCGATGGTTCGATCGGTGAAAGTAATAAATATTGTAATTAATGTTAGAGAAAATTCACAACAACCATACATTTGACATGTATTTATAGTTTCTTACATGGACCAATGATTAGGATCGACCTAATCATGGCCCAATTGTTTTATAATCCTAGTTACTGACCTTTTTACGCTAATTACAAAATTAGTTAGTTTATTCAAACGTCGTTTGGCATAACTATCCAAACGACTTCGCTCATAATCTGTATAAAGGACACCAAGTTGGAATCCTAGGGACAGTCCAATTGCTAGCACTACAACGTGTCCGCTCAATCGTCGAGCGATTGTTGTTCGTTGCACATAATATAATGGAATAACAATACAACCATTTTAGCATGATAGGGAACTTAGAATATAATTTCAAACTCCAAAAAAAAACATAAATTGACAAACTCATGTGGATGATGGCGTGGAGTTACAAATTCATTTAAAGTTTGAAACTTTGAATGGTTTGTCTCCATCAGCACAATAATTAGGTACTTAAGCACGAAGTAGCACAGACCCTTCTCCTAAATTTGGTGGTTGAGCAGGACATTGCAAGGAAGAAGGAGAGGAAGTGACATTACAAAAAAGCATGCACTCTCATATTGGTCAATCTGGCATGGATTACCAGATTTGGAAGTGTATATCGAATTATCCAATCTGGTATGTATATTTACATATCAGATTTGTCAATTCGGTATGCATTACCAGATTTGGGAGAGCATTCCGGATTGGCCAATTCATAAATAGTTATGTGAAGATGAAATTGGTGATGGGTGAGAAAGATGATAGAAATGGCAATCTGAAGGGTAAGAGGAACGTTTGTGTGAAGAAAGAGGAAACAAATTATAATTTTAATATATTTTATTCAAAAGTAAGATCGAGTGCAAAAAGAGGAAGCTGGGCTTGGATAAAAAAGAAGTGGTTTGTTTATACTTTATATTATGGGGGTTTTCTTCCTACCCCTTCATTGTTACTCACTATACCACTATGCAAATACTAAAATACCTTGGTGCTAATCTCTATTTCAAAGAAGAAGAGCAAAAAAAAAGATCTTGATATTGAAGAAAACTCGTTTTAAAATATGTATTTAGATCTTGTTCTAGAAAAATTCTAGAAAGACCCGTTTTAAAAAGTATCATATATATATATATATATATTTATAAAAAGTTTGTTATGAAAATCCTAATTTAAAAAATTAGTTCTAGAATGTTTTAGTGAAAATTTTATATTAAAAAATTTATTCCAGAGGGTGAAGCGAAATGTTAATATTTGGACAAAATCCAAGAGGGTGAAGTGAATTGATTTATTAATAAAAAATGTGTTTTTAAATTTTTTCCTTTTAATAATCATTTTCCTTTATTTTAATAATCACAATAAAGTAAGAAAGGTACGAAGGAAAAAATTGCATAAGATATTTTATACTGATTAAGATTATAAGACCCTATGTTCAGTTGTCAATCTTTATAAGGTGAAGACACCTCTCTTAAAATCTACAAAGAGTGAACACCTTATTTGAAACCCACAAAGGATCAAGACACCTCTTTTGAATCATACAAGAGAGATGAAGGAACACCTTTCTTGAATTCACAAGAAATGAACACCTTATTTGAATTACACAAATGACGAACAATTTATCCTAACAAGAGCAACAATACTCAATCACACAAAACTCACTTTATGAAAGTTATCATTCTGCAAAAGAATAAAACTCTCTCGGTTTGGGTTTTGCATTTTCAACTTATAACTTACTAATTTAACTATTTTAAATAAGATACACACATTACAAAACCTTCAACAACTAAACTTGTTATTAAAACAATATGTCAATCTTTTTCTTTTGTCAAAAATATTTTCTATGTTCATAATGTATGAAAAAAGTTCAAATTATCAAAACATTTTAGATTATTCAATTTTAAAATATATTTTGATTTGCAAAATACAATACAAAATCATCTATGGATTTTAAAATCTATTCTAAATTACATAAAAATGTGTTAATTTTAAATTATACTATCCGAAATATATATTTAGATTTTTTAAATCTAAAAATATATTTAAAATTGTAAAATTGGAAATATATTTGTAGGTTATATAATCCAAAATGATTGTAAAATCTAAAAATACATTTCAAATTTCATAATCTCAATCTCCAAATTACTTAATAAAAGAATACATTCTCAATCATATAATCCATTATATAATCCATGTAACATTTTAAATCTGGTTTATTAAAAAAAATCGAGAAACATTTCAAAGTATACAGTTCATAATACATTTCAAAATTACCAATCCGTATATACAAATACAAAATACATTTCGGATCACTTAAATTACATTCTCGATTACCAACATTAAGAACTAGCAAAATACATTCTAGATTTTAGAAACATGTCTTCAAATTCCAAAATCCAAGAATCTAAAACAACATGGACATTATATACCTTTTCAACACCCCAATGGATGAAAACAAAAGTAATTGCGAAGGATGAATAAATTTAGATATGGTTATGGATAAATTAGATGGATAAATTAGATGGATAAATGACTACAATTGTAATATATTTAGTATTTAGTATATTAGGATATGGCTGCTTCTCAAGTGTACAAGATTTGAAAAAAATAATATTTAACCAAACAACATTCAAATAAATTAAATAATTAGAAGAATATTATAAAAAAAAAAACAATACATAATTCTGTTCTGTTCATTAAAAATATATAAATTACAGATCTAATAACTGAATCAATCAAAAATAGTTTCATCCAAATTAGATTTCATTAAACTAAAATTTCAAATCAATTCACCTGATATAGATCTTCACAGTTTAATGTCAAGTTGAGCACCAAAAGGCACGATCTACGAAGGAAGAAATTGTTGCTACAACTTAAGAGACTAAAATTATAGATACATGTATTAACCAAATGGGCAGTCACTAGAGTTATAGTCTAAAACTGAAGCTATGCTAGAAACTGCATATTTGCGTCCAATTATCCAAATTAACATTTAACAATGTAGAATTATGAACTCATAAAAATTTCACCAGATACTACATATAGTACGGGGTATAACCTACGAAAAAACTCTAGAATACTAGAATACCATTTTCACAAGCGCATTAGAAGCTTCAGCTGTTCCATACTGCATCCAGTCCTTAGAACATACAATGGCCTCCACTGTCTCTGGCCTCAAGGAACTCCGATACTGATCCATCTCTTTGCTTTTTGAATAGAACACAGAATCGGGAGCAACAGTACAAACCGGAACAGATAATATATCCCGGGCCATCTTGGAAAGAGTAGGGTACTTGAGTTTGTTTAGCTTCCACCAACCTAATACATCAAAGTCTGGAACACGCGGTAACAGTGATTCTTCAAGGTACTGATCTAGCTCAGATTTCGTCTGTTGGCTAGTAGTTTCCATGATGTAGGCATCGAAATCTGTCAGACCATTATCAGACAACATAGCATCTCCTGGGCATTCCTCCATCTTACTACGGTTTCCCGAACTTCCATCTTCAGTATAAGCAGGTGTTAGTGGCAATGGAAGGGCTACATACTCATGAAACATCTCATGAATCCCATCTTCCACAGTCTTGATATATAAATGAGCATCATCGCCATAGATTTTTGTGAAACTGAACTCAACAAGCTTCATCTTAAAACGGGGATCCAAAACCACTGCAAGCGCCAAAACCAGACTACACTCTCTCCAGTAAATATCAATCTTTTCATGCATAATTTTATTAAGGCTGCTAATGAAGGGATCTTCACTCGTAACTGCACGAGCTGCGTCTAATTGCAATTTCCAAACTTCGTGAAAAAAGGTGATAACAGTGGGATGAGTTGTTGAAGTAAGAATGTTTGCTGCATCAAAAAGTGGCTTCAGGTAGCTACAGAGGGTTTCAACCAGCTTCCAGTCCAGCATTGATGGGGCTCCCTTGTAATCGGGATCAGAAGTGTCCAAACAAGAAAAAACTTCTTTTAGCTCAGAAGCTGCCACAAGCATTTGATATGATGTATTCCAATGAATTTGGTCATCAATAAAAAGGCTCCTTTCGCTAGGAACCTGAAGATGCTGTTTCAGCTCCAAGAATTTTTCTTCATGTGATTCTGAGGTCTTCACATACTTAACACTATCACGGATTTTATTGATCAAGTCTTGAGCTGAACCCAACAAATCCTTCGCAACACTACTTAAAGTCTGAGCAATGCAATTACCAACTAGTAACTGACCATTGAGGATGTGTGGATTCTTCACAGAGAGTAATGGTCTGAGATTTTCTAGGGCAACATTACTCAGAGCCTGATTACAAGTGACAGAAAATAGCCTACCCTCCAAACCCCAATCAGAAAGGCAAACAGAAACAGCATGGGTAAGTGCAGAATCTGAATAAGGATATGGTTCCAATACAACATTGAGAATTCGCCTTTGCAACTTCCAATCATGATCCACAAAATGCCCAGTGATAAATACATAACCTAATGATTGACTTGATGTCCAGACGTCCAGTGTCAAGCAAACACGTCCAGGTAATCCCATAATATACTTCAAAAGATGATGCTTTTCAATCAGGTAAGTTGCTACACAATCTCCTTGAATAGAGTTAAAGGTCACCATGTTGAACTGTGGCTGCAGGTTTTGAACAAATGCAACAAATCCTGGATGCTCAACCATGTGAAGAGGGTAATCATGCATAATAATCATTCTAGCAATTTCATGGCGGCATTTATCTTGATCAAAAATGACATAAGGGGTACTGGGGGATCTATATCGTTTTTTAGGTGTATTGCTAGCATTTCCAGCCCCACTTCCCCTATTTCGTACAGTATATGGGGTCAATTGATTATGGTCATGGTTGCGTAGAAGAGCTGAGCAGGTCCCCTTGGCAATGTGGCGTTTGAGATGGCTGGTGCCAGCAACTTTTGAACCTGTACTATACGCAAAAGTTTGAGCGCATTGCTTGCACCGTGCCCTTCTACATCCAGGATTTACTGTTTCTATTGTGAAGTGCTCCCAGACTATAGACTTTTTTTTCCTCCGCTTAGTAGGCTGGGTTTCTGAGATATAAACCTCACTGTTCAGTGGTGTCTCGGCACTTATTATCTCATAGCTCGGTATGGCATCAGAAATGGCTATTTCATAGTTTTCTTGAGAATTGACTAACTGATTGTGGTGCATTGCCTCACTATTTTCCAGCTCATAATGAGACAGCATTTGGGAATTGACCAGCTGATCATGGGAGAATACATCATTGTTAGATAGTTGATGGTGGGACAAATCCTCAGAATGGTTAGAATGATGGTTAGGCAGTGTTTCATAATGGGTCAGATGATTGTGATATAATACTTTGATGTCTGTGAGATGATCATCTACCAGTGGTTCAGAATTGGGTAGCAGTTGTGAGTGAGGCAGCGATTCAGGTTGAGGCAGCTGATCTTCAGGAATCATTTGGAGATTCGTGAACTGATTATCAGGACTAGTTTCAGAATGGGAGGGCTGATTGATTGGATCTGCTGCAGAAGCCAACTCATTTTCAGGCAGAGCTTCCAACATGACCACATCATTGCCTGTCTGACTTTTAGGCATGTTGGTATCATCGTTGAACTGTGTCTCAAACATGATCACCTCATTGCTTTGCTGAGTCTCGGGCATGATCCCCTCGTGGGCTTGCACTGTTTCAGACATAACCACCTCATCACTGTGCTGTATTTCATATACAAGCTCACCATTACTATTACTAGTATATGTTTCAGAATTACCCACATTATGGTTTAGCAATGCCTCAGAATGCACCTGCTGGTTACTGCATTGCGAAGCCTTCTTATCAAGCGCTGCTCGTTCTTCAGAAGTAACCAACTGGCAGTCAAATAAAACTTCGGAGTTCGCGTTGGTTGGTGGCACCTCAGAGTTAACTGTCTGACTGTTATGTGAGGCCTCATTGTTGGAATGGTCAACCACAGGTTCTTCAGAGTTACCCAAATGCTGATTGGGCAATGCCACTGCTCCATCATTAGCAGTCAGTGTTTCAGAAGCAGTGTGAGGCTGTGTTTCCAAATTGGACAGATCTTTGTTCGGCTCACAATCAGACTTTTCCACACTACTATCTAGCAGTGTTTCAGACTCTGCTAGATCATTGCTGGGCAGAGAATCAGCACCAACAACTGGATCAGCTTTAATATGAGGAATCACCACTTGGTCTTCTTCTAGGGTACCAACCATCATGCCTAACACCTGGAAGATAAAGATACTAATTCACGGTGAATTACAAATCAAGCATAATTTTCCAGATATCCAATTACATTACTATAAATTAGAAAAAGAAAAACACTTACACATATGATTTCTATACAAACAATGAATTAATAATTTTTTTTCCCTATTATTACATTAAAACCTATTTTCACTTGTCTTTTATCCCTACCCTATGATTTTACTTTTGAAATATCAAATTAAACGAATAATGAAGTACGAAGAATGCGAATTGCCAGCGACGTTATTCACCCAACAATTCACTTGAAGCGATAGCACAAAACTCAAAATAAAAATAAAAATAAAAATATAACAAACATAAATTATATATCAATAAGCGCAACACCAGGATCGATCTAGCGATGACCCCAAAATTCTCATAGCCTGTGTATAACAGCAACAACGGAACCATGTAAATCCAAAGAAAAAGATTCGGAGAAAGGAAATTTACCAGGTTTTAGAGTGGGAAACTAACGGTGATGACGCCGATGGACGGCGTTGGAAGCGGAAGCCCGGAAACCGAGCTTCAGGGCTGGAAGGAGTGAGATCTTGGGTTTTGCAGAGAGAGGGAGAGAGATTTGGGCTTGGGAACCAACCCGAGAAGGTAATTGGACCTTGGATAAGATTTTTGAGCGAGACGAGGGTTCGGTTGGGACTGCTTTGCGAAATAGGGTTCTGAAAGATTTTAAAGTAGGGTTTTCAATTTTGGATTGGTATTTGGACTCCCAGGTCCATTCTTATTATTTTCTTATTATTTCAATTTATTTTATTTCTAAGAAATATTAAGGTTGATTTTTAGGTCTATGTTTGCGATTCCTTTTTTCTAAGTCTTAGCCCACCCCAGAGAGAGTCATTGTCCCTTATTTTATTTAATTATATTTTTAGAACTTTAGAAGTAGTGGGCCAGCATTCGTGAAATAGCCCACTGAATGGTTCTAATGATGGCCCACTGCATTTGTGGATAGCGTGCTTATTTGCTTTTCTCTAATAAATATAATAAATAATAATAATAATAATTATACCTCTTTTAATTATTATAAATATTATTTAATTATCGTTTTTCAAACACGTGAGACTCAAAAATATTAGTTCTCTAGCCCAATAATTGTAAAAACTTATGGTTAATTACTTCGTTTTATTGAGAAAGTAATTTTATTTAAAACTCAAGGTAATTTTTTAAAACCGTTCAAATTGTATTGCTTAATTTTTGAATAGTTTACGGCCGATAGATTAACACTCAAAATATATATCGTGATGTTGAAAGTCTCCTTTTTATCTCTCCATTTATCGTAAATATTTTTATTTTATTATAAATAATCCGGTGGAAATAGATTATTTTGTAATTAAAGAGTTTTTTTTATCTCTTTCCTATAATAGGATTAATTCATATGTTTCTTGTTTTCCCTTTTTATACTCATACGCTAACAGAAGTAGAGATGGCAAATAAGCTCGTCTCCGTGGGTATTGCTCGAACCCGTCTCCGTTTTGATGGAGAATCCCCGTATTGACTGGGTATGGGTATGGGTATGGGTATGGAAAATCTCCGACTTTTTTAATTGGGTATGGGGATGGGTAGGGAGATGTAAATATCCCCGCCATATTATCCGTCTCCGTTTAAATTATTAAAATATTCATAATTAATTAAATAACCACATATATATATATATATATATATATTATTTTTTATTTATTCTAATTATTTGGTTTGTCATGAAACTCATTTGCATTTCAATTATATTTTTCATCTTATCATAATCTTTATGTAATTATGTTCAAAATATGTATGTTAATTAAAAAAATTTATGTCTCACATTTGAATATTTCTATTATTTTTTAATATTTTTATTTAATGTATATTTTTCTTTCACATGAAAATGTTTAATACTCTCAATTTAAGTATT
>Ga0214543_1000512_pt1 | contig 65791 bp, 31 predicted proteins | sample CNSS2metaG_FD_160094 | JGI IMG/M metagenome (GOLD analysis project Ga0214543, IMG submission 160094) | Root nodule microbial communities from cowpea collected in UCLA plant growth center, Los Angeles, California, USA - CNSS2 | ecosystem: Host-associated > Plants > Roots > Nodule | place: USA...
TGTTGTAAGGAGTGATATTTATACTCCCCGTCGTTACTCTTTATTTTACCTTGTGTGATGTTTCATTTAATTATGTTATTATTTAAATGGGACGTTACATATCGTGCCAGGTAAGTGGATTTTAGATTCTGAAAAAGAAAGAAAAAAAAAAGAAAAAAAAAGAATGAAATTTGAGAATCTAGCTAAGAAATTATAACAAAATCAACTTCAAAGATTTAACACTCCATGAGACGTAAAAATAACATAAAAATATAAGAGAATGGTGTAAAGGACAAAATTAGGTCTCCCAAAGGGTTTCTAAGTCCCTCTATTATGTTTCCCTAAGTGTTTTCATTTTGAAATCGGAGTGAGCTTTGTTTTGTGCTTTTTTGTTGTTATAATCTTCTTTTTGATAATGTAATATCCTCCAATTGTCTTCTAAATAATCCAATGTTTTCAAAATATATTTGGTTGTTGTGGAAATCTGAAAAAATTTAAGAAGATCTTGTTATATTAAAAAAGATTTGGCAAATATTATCCTTTTTATATTTACTGATATAATAAAATAAGATAATTATTTTAAAATATCAAATAGAATATCTAAAGATATAGTTGTCCCAAATGATCTTTTATCATAAATATTTATCAATTATCAAAGCCTTTTTTGTAGGAAAAATAGAGAAAACCGCAAGGTTTAATTTGTGTTGCTCGTTCTTTCTTCCTGGCTTAGCCAAATTTCTTCCCTTTTTCATGCTTTTCTTGCCTTTTTCAAGCAATACTTGGCTTGAATTTGGGTTTTGATTATTTTCTATTGTTGGATTTATCTTTAAGGTATCATAAAGTTTTGATCAATTTATTTTCACACCTCCCTAAGCTCAACTTAGCTGCAGTTGGAGTAAAACACCTCAAAATATCCAAAGAATATTTATGTAACTGAAAAACTATTTTTAACATGTTTTATATCTCATGCTCAATAAACCCAATTATAATGAAAGATGGTGAAGACATTCCTTGCATCACAAGCTTTTTTTTGTTTAAAAATTAAAAATAATTAACAAAAAATACATTTTCTATATTATATAAACAAATTTTATAAACAAAATTTAAAAAAAATAAAAAGAAAGGTGGCAGGCTAGCCCGCCGGTCTGCTGACCTGCTTTGAGGCAAAATAGATTGTAGTGTCTAATTCATTTTTCAGTGGCGGATCAGTCTGATCCGACCTGTTTTTGACGAACCAAGGACGGGACGTAACCAAAACTTGCCAACTAGCCGTTTTGCCACCCCTGTCTATGCGAATTATATTTTAAGTTGACTTTTATTTGCTAATATTAGTTAAAAAAATCAATGTTAAGTAATAATTTTCTCGTGTTGTTAAGAAATACATGTTGAACCCACGCAAGGACCAAAATAAGTAATCCACTGACTGGATAGTTATTTATGTTTACTTGGAGTTTGGGGACTAGAGATTGAGTCACTGAATATGTAGATTCATATCCCAGAGAATTTCATAAAAGAAGGTTTCAAGTTTACACAATCCCATAATTCAATCTTTCATTTTTTTTTTTCTATGAATTTTGACTTAAGATTAACATGATGTTTTTATTACTTGTAGGATTCACAGTAGCAATTGCAAAATCCATGGAGAAAGAGTGAAAGTTAAAATTATTTAAATCTTATTTAAAATCAGTAATGTTATGAAATAAATGAGATCTTATCTTATATCTATCGAAAAAGAAACATTGAAGTTACTTTATTATATATATATATAGGTTTTGATAAATAATTTTTCGATTCAAACTGTTAAAATATTATATAAGGGAGTGGTAATATATAGTACATTATAAGATTCTCCAAAAGAATTTGACTTAGATCCAAAACTTCTACACGACATTGGTACCAAGTGATAAACTGGAGTTGATGATACATGTGAATGTGTCTGACTTCGTTATCAAAGACACCTTATTGAAACGATTATTATTAACACACAAAAGCAAAAGCATGAGTGGCAAGACACTGTTGTTGTATATATGTTGTGAACTAGGAAAGGAGTTTAGCTGCAACGCTTGTCCTTGCAACTGGAACACACTCCAGATTATGTGCCCTCGGAACCGTGAGTCCAGCTCTCTCTTCCATGCTCACTTTGGCGTCATTGCCTTTCAATATTTGTCCTTGTGGGCCCACCACTTGAAGGTCAAAGCACTGGATAACAGATGCAAGAAGTGTTGCCATACCTGAAGTAGCCAAATTCACTCCAGGGCACATTCTTCTACCTGACCCAAATGGGAGAAGAGTGAAATGTTGGCCCCTAAGATCAAGAGGCCCAGCTTCTCCTTCAGCTCCAGTTTCTAGGAATCTCTCAGGACGAAACTCCAATGGTCTGTCCCAGTATTTAGGGTCTCTTCCTACAGCCCACACATTGAAAAGTATCAATGCTCCCTCTGGGATCACATACCCCTCAATCTCACACTCCTCCACACACTTTCTCTTCACCACTGGGAGTGGTGGGTGCATGCGGAATGTCTCCTTCACAATCGCCCTGATGTAAGGAAGGTTTTGAGTATCAACTTCATCAACCAGTCTATCTTTCCCCACAACACTGTACACCTCCTCCCGAGCCTTCTGCAACACCCTAGGGTTGTTGATCAGCTCTGCCAAAGCCCACTCAGTTGCCACGGCTGTGGAATCTGTTCCTGCTGAGAAGAAGTCCTGCACATACAAACCACTGTGAATTAGTCTACGTTGCAACATCAAATAAAAAAACAATTAACTCGTCACTTGTCGAGTAAAATATATAGTTTTTTGTCTTGATATACACAATGCATGTGCCACCTTATATAGCCGCCTATAATAACAATTATTGAGTATAGCATTAACATTTCCTTCATTAAATATACTCCAATAGTTTAAAGAATTATCCCTAGAGTTGCTTTGATGTTGATATATATTATTAAATATGATGATGAAGCGGACAAAGAAAAAAGAAGTAGGAAACTCACGACAACAAGACCCTTGATCTGCTCCTTGGTAATTTTGATCTCCATGGTCTCGTCCTCAGCGAATTGAAGCAAAGTGTCGAGGAAGACTCCGCTCTGCTCTTCCTCAACGGCTTCTCCGTTCTTTCTCCTTCTCATGATCTCTCGGCGCTTCTTAATAACCCTCTCGATGACAGGGTCGAACTTGTTGAATATTTCATCGATCCTCTTCTCGTACTGTCCAAACTTAAGCTTCTTCAAGGGCCAGATGAAGTCAGTGAGACTGTACTCCCCGAAAATCTTAAGCACCTCACGAGCGATATCTCTAATCTCTTCAGCCTCACCCAACATCATCATGGAGATAGTGCTGTTGGTCCACTTGAGAAGCTCCTCGGTGACGTTAAGGGGCTGCTGAGCCTGTGCGCTTTGGGCCATGACCTTGAGGAACTTGCGGATCTGTTGGGTCCTGAGGGGCCTCAACTTGTTGACGGTGGTGGCGTTGAGGAGGTCGTTCATGATGAGCTTCCTGATGAACTTCCAGTAAGGTCCAAAGGGAACCATGGCCACTGAGTTGTCATAAGTGAGGCGCCTAATGGCAGAGGTTTGGAACCTTGTGTTGAAGGAAGCAGCCTCGTGGGTTTGAAGGAAGAGTTTGAACAACTCAGGGGAGGAGGCAACAACGGTTGGCATAGACCCAAAGTAGAGAGAGTACAAAGGGCCATAGGTTTTGGATAAATCTATGAGGGCATAGTGGAGAAGTTTGTCTTTTAGAAGGTGAAGGTGACCAATGAATGGAAGACGAGGTTTTGGACTAGGAGGGTTTGGAAGGTGGCGAAGGGCCTTTGATTTAGCAGTGGGTGTGGGACGCAAGTGCAAAAACAAAGCCAGCACCAACAAACCAATTGTAATTTCGAGCAACATGGTTGTGTATGTGTTTGCTTGACCTTTGTTTTTGTGAGATCCCGAGCTTGAGGCTATGTGACACCAAGATTTTGGCCTGAGGATACTACCTTGCCAAGCTCCCCTTATATAGCATCTGATTCATAACTCATGGCAACATTTCTTGTATTAAATGTATGATATTTTTCTTGTTGGTGGGCCTAGTAGATTATTCTATTCCAAATTCTTTGTTTTACTACCGAAGTAGACCACGAATGAAATCATACTTTTATTATTTAAGAAAATGCAATAGTGTGTAGATTGAATTGTTTTTACTACAAAGAAGATGTTATAAAGCAACTACTACATATCTGGTCTAAGATCTCGTGCTGTGACTTTTCTTTCTTTATATATATTAACAAACTTTTGATAAACTATTTATTTAAATAAAAATTAATTATTTAAATAAAAAATACTATTTTATTGTTTTATTTTAATTAAAAAATTAAAAAAATAATCTATTTTAATATTTATGGACATTTTGTCAAATTTGTAAAAAAAGATTTTGTCTAAAAAATAATTTTCCTATAAAATGTGCGAACTCGGGTGGTTCTGGGCAACTTCGACTGGAAATACTTGCCACATTGGACTTGGTTTTGTATTTTAACAGGTACCAACCTGAATAACTGGTGTACTTGGCATTTGTCAATAAGGAATTTAAAATCTATCTTTGGTGGGGCCAAGTGTTCTTTATTTATCTCCCACTTGAAATTAAAGTATTAATATACAAAAATTCTCAACTCAAAGATCAGTATATGCATTTGAATCTTACAACTTAGTCTTTTAAATAATTTTATGGGGTTGATTTGAAAATCACTCGTGATGACTGGTGTGGGCTGCGGAAGTTAGTTTCCGGCATTGCCCTTCAGAGATTTTAGTGATTACGAAAACACAGAAGATATTAGAGAAATGTTATATCAAATAACTTATTATTTTATTGTATTTATATACTTTTTTATATATAATGCAAAATATAACATATTATAAAAAGAAATATGGTAATAAAGGTCCGTATGTATCGGTAATAAAAAATTTGTCAATAAAGTTAAATTTGCGTAGTGGTTGAATTCATCTTAAAATCTGCTAAAATATTTTATACAGACGTACTTAATAAATATAGGACAGTGATGTGATAACGAAATTCAAATCTTATTTAATCTTCATCATGAAAGTTATTTATAATTATTTGCTAAATATTACGTATACCTATTTTTTTAAGAAAGTATTATTTATCTTATTATTTACTAAGATAAACAGGCTAGCTGAAATATAATATTAATAATAACAATAATTAAATATAATAATTTGAGAAATCACGAGGATCATAAAACTTATAAGATAATTATTAGACTAATTTGATTTATATTAAATATAATTTAAAACAAGAAATTTTATGATAATTATATAACTAGTCAAAACATTCACAGTGGTTTTTTAGTCAATCACTAAACTGTTCTATCAGGAAGAATTTTAATAATCTAAACCATACCAACCAAGTCTACAAGTTGGACCATGCACAGAACACCATAATAAAAAAGTTATGAAAAATAAGTACACGACAAGAAGCACATGATCATTCTAATTTGATATATCGTTGTTATATGCAAAACGAAGTAGATGAAGGAAATGAAGTAGATGGGCAAAGAACCCGACCTACCCAGCATTCATCATTAAGCATTAGTTTTATCATTACATCCCCATCACTCTAGTAAATTACTAATATAGTCAAAATAGACAGCCATATTAGGGGCCTTTTTCTCTACGAAATAATAATTTAATCGTGATAAATCTCTTTTTCTATATACCTAGATTGACCAAATTGTTGTATTCAACTTTGAAAGTTCACAAGTAATTATTTTTCAAAACAAATGGAATAATAATCGTGTAAAGAATCTTCATTTCAAGATAATATTTAATTGTGAAAACATGGTGTGCTTCAACATATATGTTCTTGTTTTGTCATTATCTTAAAAAATAACAAATATATTATTCTTCAATGTCAAATAAAGTTTTAAAATATATGACACAACAAATGAATGTAAACACACGCCGTTTTATTAATTTTTTTTTCTTTGCAATAGTGAAACTTCGTATACAAATATTCAAACATTTCATCACTGAGTTTACTTTAGTGAGTTGATTAAAATATTCAAAACATTGAATTTTCAGAAAACTAAAATATAACTTTGTAAAAGTTTGAATCAATGTTTAAAAGTTTGTTTTTTAATTAAATTAATTCTAGTTAATGTTTAAATTTGTAATAGATTTAAGTTTAGAGATTATTATAAAAAGGTTATTTAATAAAATTCAACGAGTTTCTTATTCAATACAAAATTCATCTACATTACTTAATTCGAAATCAAGTTTCATAATTAATTTTCCAACTTGAGACTAATGAATATTTACTTTGAATCTCAACAAATAATATTTTAAAACAGTTTGGATGATCTAAACTTGAAAAAAAGTTAGGGGCATGGAACCATTCACCAATGTTGACCAAAGATTCAATGACGTCAGCATTAAAGCTGATGATATAATTGACTAGTAATGGAAAAGAGCTATGATAAAGGTTCTCATAAATAAAGAATTTAGAAGTACTTTCAATTTTTTTCTACAATTTAAGCCCTATTTTAAAATAATGTTCAAATAATTAAATTTATACTTTCTGTTTAATTAAAAATAATAGAGGATTAATTTTGTTTTTCCTAAAATTAACATAAATTGTCATTTTCGACTTAGAATGTTCAACATTTTAAGTCAAATCATTCTCGACTTGTCCATCCTGGGCATACGAACGAAACATCAAATTAATTTCACCAACGTACAAAAGGAAAAGAAAAGAAAAAAAAGAATCTAAGTTTGCTTTCTATATAGATCTTAGTTTTAGATCCTATAAATGCTTTAAAATATATTTTGAATTACTGTTTTTACATTTAAATGTTTAAATTTATTTCGTACTTGAAACTGATCACGAATTTTTAAATTTATTTAATTGTTTAAGAGAAAAAGTCTTAGTCTAAAGAACTTATTAGAATTAATAATATATATTTTAATTTTCTTCTTATAAAATATTTTAATTACAATTTAATAAAAATTTAAATATTAAATAGTGATTAATAATTAAAAATATTAATATTAATAGTGTTATGAAATAAAGTGAATAACAGAAAAAATAATAGAATAATAGATAATAGAAAAGAGAAGAAACGAGAATAGAGAATAGAGAGCAACTTATCTATATATCATTATTAATAGGAAGAGTCCTATTTATAGATACAACATGTAATTTATAAAAGAAACAAATCAACTTAGTTAATACAAATATTTACATAAAGATTAATGAAACATATGAGTATCAATCATATGAGTAAATGTATCAAATCAATGGACAATCATTAATTCATAATACCCCTTAAGTGTCATTGATAAAAGAATGTGTCTTGTTAAAACCTTACTAGGAAAAATCCTTTGGGATAAAAAAAAACCTATTGAAGGAAAAAAAAGTACAACATTCTATATTCTTTAATACAATATTGTTCATCACATATTTTATTTCTCCCCCTCATGTAAAATTACATCATTAAGGTGACAGAGTCCAAACTTGTGAATCATTTGTTCAAAAGTTCTTATTGGCAAAAACTTCATAAATAGACCTGTCATATTTTCACATGAATGAATTTTTGGATATTTATATCATCCTTTCAATTGAACAATACACTATTGTCTTCATATATGGTTGTTGATTAGTCACAAGTTTCTTGCACATGTTGAATTATAGACCTTAACCAAACATATTCACAACTTTTCTTGTAATTCTGTATGATTAGACAATGTTGCTACTGTGGTTTGTTTCATATACCTTCATGAAACTATTGTGCTATCACATGTGAACAAACATCTTGTTTGTGATCAATCATTGTGATATTATGAGAATATGTAAAATAACATGCATATACATAACTCATTGGTCTAAATCTGAATCATTTGGATGAAATAAGCTCATATTCATAGTATTCTTAAAGTAACGTAGTATATGTTTTACTCCAAACCATTTTCTTCTTGTAGTTGAAGAACTATATCTTGCTTAACAAATTTACAGCAAATGCAATATTAGATCGAGTATAATTAACAAGATACATTAGTGTTTTTATGACACTAAGATATGGTGCTTCTGGACCAAGAAGATCTTTATCATTTTCTTGAGGTCTAAAAAGAGTCTTTATCAACATCTAACGACCTCACAACTATTGGAGTGCATAATGGACATGATTTGTCCATTTAGAACATTTTAAGCACCTTAATTATATAAGCCTCTTGACGTATAAAAATACCTTTATTTAAATACTCAATTTCTAATTTCAAATAAGATTTTGTCCTTCAAAGATCATTCATCTCAAATAATTTCTTTGAGTAATCAATTGCCTTTGTGAGCTCATTAGGAGTTCCAACGATGTTTATGTCATCTACAACAACAATAATTATGGCAAATTCATTTTTTGATCTTTTCATATAAATACAAGAAGAAATAGGATCATTTCTATATCCTTCTTTTAATAAGTACTCAATAAGACGGTTATGCCACACACGTTCTAATTGCTTTAATCAATAAAAGAGCATATGTTCAATTTTATTGAATAACCCTCTTTAGAATTTGTCTTGTTGGACAAATAAAATCCTTCAAGGATTTTCATATAAATGTGATTCTCAAAAAAGAACCGTAAGAATATGTTGTAACATCATCTATTAGATGTAAATGCAAACCTTGTTGTGCAACTAGGATAATCGAATATTGCAATGTTGTTGCATCCAATACTAGTGAATATGTTTTTTCACAAATCAATTCAAGGTTTTGTGAACAACCTTGAGCAACCAATTGCTTTGTATCTAACAATTTCATCATTCTTAATTTGATTTTTGCACAAAAATCCATATGTACCCAACGGGTTTCACAACTTTAGGTGTGTGAACTATACGTCCAAAAACCTTTCGTTTAGCAAGCAAATATAATTATGTTTCTTTGCATATTTTCATTTTGGCCAATCTTTTCTTTGCCGACAATCTTCAATGATCATTGCTTATTGATCCTCATTGTCATTCATAACATTCATCGCTATGTTATAAGTAAAGTTTTGTTAATGTTAACTTCATTTTGGTTCCATATTATATGATTCATGACATAATTTATTGAGATCTCATCATTTTCAATAATTTCAGGTACCTGAGGTTCTTCTGAAACCGAACGATTAATTATGTCAAATGAATCTTTTGGAATTTCAACATTTTCGATTAGGTCATTTTGCATTTTAGCTTCCTTTCTCATTCAATAGTTTTTATCTTTGGAACCAATAAGCCTACCACGCTTCAAACGTGTCTTTGGAACTAATATACGTATAGTATAAACCATAAGGGAATGTTGATAATTTCTCCAATATACATTTTTTTAACTCAATCGTACAAATATAAAGATATTTCATATATTTTTCATTGTTTGTCTCAATATAATATCCATTTAGACAAATATCCTTGAAAGTTAATAAGTTTTTTATTCAACTTCTTGGTAGAAGTATAATAGCTCTTCTAGAGTCTTCAAATATATTTGTAATACTATAAATATTACTAACATTGATGTCTCGCATTATCAAAAAAGAGAAAATTTTATTACTCTTGAGAATTGTATAAGTTGTTGCACTATCAATAAGACACATATCCTTTGGTACTAGTGCAAACATTGGTTTTTCATATAAACATAAATATCAATATGAGATTTTTTTTAACACTCTCATAATCAATAAAGTGATCAATGCTTCCATTTGCTTTAGCAAAGAAAATAATAATTTCAAGATGAGTAGCATCCATAGGGCCATAATCAAAATCACCATCTTCATAAGCAAAGTCTGTTTCCATGTTCTTCTCATTATTTGTAAGATGCTTTGGTGTATAATAAGTACAACTCAAATGATCTTTACCACCGTAATGATAATATATACTTTCATCTTTTTGTCAATATTTTCACATTTTCCTTTTCCCTTTTTCACATTGTTGTGCCACTTCTAGTGACAAAAAATGTCTTTGGAATTTTCTTTATAACCATGTCCATAATCAACATCACGATCACGATTATGAAAATATAAATCAAATGTTGTTGCATTCACTTTTGGAAATGGAGCAAAACCAATTTAGACATGTTTCATGATTTTCTATCAAAAGCTCATTACTTTGTTCAGCCATACAAAGACATGAAATAAATTCATAATATTTATTGCTGCATTCACTTCTGGGAATGGAGCAAATTAGGCGGATCTCATAATTTTTCATCAAAAGCTTTATTGTTTTGTCCAGTCAGACATACATATGCATGAAATAAATTCATAATATTTGTGAAATCTCTTTTCACAATATTGTTGTCGCATGAGCAAATTAGTTGCTTAGATGCTTTATTTCTTTATTTAATGGTATTACAATATTCATTGCATCTAAATGTATTTCAACATTTAAAATCCAATATAAGGAATTCTTTCTTGTAATATAAAGGGTCAGAAATCCAAATTTTGCAACGTTTCGCGTATTTAGAACTAGCACATAAAATAATAATAATATTAATAATAATAATAATAATAATCACCATCATAATAAAAATAATAAGATGGAGATGAAAATTGATAAAGTCGAACAGTTCTTATCACAAAGGGGAGAATATAAGGTAAAATTATAAATTGAGAAAGGACTAGAAAGAGCCTGGATTGAAACATGCAAAGCACTGTCGTTAGAGAGAAAAAGATTCCACTAGTCCTCAATTGGTTGGAGCATCGTGCTGATAACGTGTTATGAAATAAAGCGAATAATAGATAATAAAGAAGAGAAGAAACAATAGAGAATAGAGAATAGGGAGCAATTCATCTATATATTATTATTGATAGGAAGAGTCTTATTTATAGATACAACATGTAAACTTGTATACATAAAGAGTAATGAATCATATGAGTATCCATCATATGAGTCAATGTATCAAATCAGTGGACAATCATTAATCATAACAAATAGTTTTTTATTCAATTATAGTTCTCTTTTAAGTTGTAATAATACTTTTAATTGATCTTTATTATAACGATTTACCTCAACACTGATTAAAATTATTTTTACGATTTTTTATGAAGGTTTTTTTTTTGGTTAATTTTTTGATCCATAAATGTCAAAAATAAATCTCAATTGACATTGATAAGAAAAATTGATTGAAAATTTTCTCGATCAATATTTGAAAAATAATTTAATTAAATTTTATGTCTCACTAATTTAGATATTTTTAAATTTTATGTCTCTCTTTAATTTAGATATTTTTAGTTGAATTTTTATGAATTTTTATTTTATTTTATTAAGTATATAAAATTTTTCTATTTTTCAACTAAGTTTTAAAATCAAACAAATCCTTTTGATGAAATTGTTTTAATGATAACAAAATATCAGATGATACAAAATACACAAAACATATCATCAGACAATGTGTTATATAAAGCTGAATTGCATCGGTTAGACAAGATAAGGGAAGAATTATATATTATATATATATATATATATATATATATATATATATATATATATATATAAAATGAGCTATCTTAAAAGTTATGTTTGCAATCAAATATTTTTCTTTACAAATATTATGGACAAATGTTACAAATATCTAATCACTATTATGCTAAGTCTAATATGTGTTTATACAAGATGAAAAGTAATAACACAAGACCAAATAAGTGCCTTCATTAGACAAGTACATGCACCAAACGAGTGAAATAATGATGTGAATTGCATCATCGTCCAAATGGAGGAGGACTAACGCACCACTTTGTTACAAGTTGTAAGTAATTAGTCTATTTAAATAATGGCTCAATATTTTGTAAATTTGGCTAACCAAATTATGTTTTTGGTTAATCAATTAATGAGCTTTAATTTTTGTTTTATTTTCAAGTTGTAATGAGGGTCATTTGGCAACTTAAAAACCAGACTTTGGAAGACCAACATGATGCATAGATGAATGCATTTAGGGGACTTTTGGGTTGCAACAATTTCACTAAGTACTGAGATCATTAATAGTCTAAGTGCGATGTATTGCAATTTATGTGTCTTTTGTAATTCTGATGGTTAAAACAACTATATAAGTTGAACCATTTTTTTCAATGAAAATAAGTTGAGTTTTATTCAAAAATATTAGAGTTCATCTCTTCTACCTTAGTGAGAGTGATTTTTCTAAGTTCTTGTGATTGAAGAACCCTTGGTTGTATAAAAGGACTTTTCCATCCTTTGTGTGTTGCCTCCTTTGGAAAGAGTAATTATTTCCTTCCACCTTTCATACTCATCTCTTGTTCTTTATTCTTCACCCAATTTTCAGAAAAAAAAAAACTCAATTTTGTCCATATGTATCTCATGGTCATAACTCTCGTTCTACTCGTTCAAAATTAGAGATTCTTAAGCCTAAACTAAAGTTCAGAACGTGGAATTTCACGTCGTTTTGGAATCACCTCAATTGGAGTTTTATAGCACGTGATAATGACGATTCCAAATTACTGTCCAAAATGAAATTTCAACCACTTTCTTGTTTACCTTTTCACTAATTTTTCAAATTTCCTACAATGTTCTAATCCTAAAGATTATATGTCAGCACTTGTGCAAATAAGGAATACATAAGATAATCAGAGAAGTGAAGTCATGAGACGAGTCATTAGACAAGTAAAACACCAGATGCTACACTCATCATACACGCTCAAACATCTTGATCTTACTATGGATAAGTTATTTCTTTCATATTATTATCGATGATTGTTTAAATTAATCTTTATATTATTTGAAAGAATATCTTAATTTGATTATTGAAAGACAAAATATAAATGAGTCATAGTTTAAAAATTATCTCTTGATAATTATATTTTAAAGAAAGAATGTTTTCAAATCAAATTGTAACTTTACATGTATATATGTAGAAATATTCTACATGACTAATGATTAAATTGATCTTGATTAAAATTTAAACTTAATGTAATTCTATCGAGTTATTTTAGAACAATGTTGTATAAAGTTTCCTTTAGCAGAAAAATGTTGAATGTTGGAGAAAACATCAAATTTAAAAGATTTCAAATCGAATTATTTTCGCTGAGGCTGTATATATGATAAGCTGATGTAGAACTTGGAAAGTAGTCCAAATCTAGTATGGTGTTTGAACATTTAATCCATATGATGAATGCATGAGATATTATTTCCAAGGTGGAAATGAATATGTTGTTTGCTAGTTTTAGAGAGAGAGAGTAGGAGGTTATCCTTGTTAGCATTAAGCACTGGAAACCCCATTAGACTACTAAAATATTATATGCTCTTATTTGTACCTTGTAAAGTGTGTTTAATAAATATAATATTAAAAAAATATAATAAATCTTACTAAACAATTTTGAGAAAATATGTCAAATTTTATCGTATTCAAAATATTGAAAGTCATTGAAAGTCAAGAACATAATAAAAATAAACTTTTAGCATCTCAATTGTCAAGATACATTATTATTAAAACATGCAGGCATAAAAATATATATTGAAGTTATGAAAAGCTAAAAAGAAAACATACAAGCAACAAAAGAGGTCGAAGAAAATATACCTTTTCACATATCGATCGAGTGCACCAGTAGTAGATCTTTGCCAATAATTTAGGAGGAGCTAAAATAATACATTCAAAATTTATATATCTAATGATTATCAGTAATACATAATTTAGTATAATGGTGACTATAAAATAAATCATATATATCTAAAGGATTGCCATTCATTCATTTAAATTCTCGAACTCATCAATAATTGAATCTTATTTCGTTTTCAATGTAAATAATTATATTGCCAACAAGAAATTCATCTTTTATTTTATTCTGCAATCTTGTTTTAATAATTTTCATTACAGAAAATTATCTTTCTATTTTGATCTAAAAATAGAAAGAGTTAAAATAAGACGAATTAAACAATCAATCAAGTAAAATGTCCTTAACTTTTTTGTTTTTGCCAAAGATTGACATAAGTCAAACATGATTGATAAATTCTTCAAATTTGGATGGCTAGGGACATCAATAATAAAATGTTGGAGTTGAAATTTTTAACTAATATTCTTTTCATCAATATACCATTTTTTTAAGTTTAAGAATATAACATAATTTATCATAATCTAATAAAAAATTGATATGTAATTACAAAAAAAAAAAAGATGATAATTAAGTCATAATTAAAAATCGGTTATAGAAAAACACATACATTATTATTTTTTCAAGAATGGAAAATAATGAATTTGTGTCTAGTTTTTTTTTTCTTTGGAAACAAAAAGAAAACAAGTGAGAGAGTAAGAGATGGATATAATTTATAGAAAACTCAAAAGATAACCAAAAAGAAAATAAAAAATATCTTAATAAATATTTTTATTCTTTATTGTATTTGATTTTATTTTTTATTATTAGTTAACATTAAATGTTTAAATGTTAACTTTATAAAAATACAAAATAAAAAGATACCTAAGTTAATTTTCATCAATTCTCAACATACATTACATATAATTTAAAAATTTTCAAATTTTTTTAAAATTTTCTAATATATATATATAAATGTATATTATTTAAAAAAAAATAAAAATATTTGGGGGACACCACTGTTTTAAGAAATAATATAGAAAAGAAAAGAATAATACTTTTGAGAGAACTATAATATTTGTTGTGTCTTTCTCCCATGTACCTAGTGGTATTTGTAGGATACATATAAATAAAAAAAGAGAGACACAAGAGTAAATAGTAATAAAAAAAGATAGTCGTTAACCATAATAATATTAATCTATCAAATTAAAAGTCCATAAAAATATTAATAACCATAAAATAAGATTTTAATTATATGTTTTTTAAATTGTATTAAAATATTTCCTAACGCATTATACGCTACACCAGGAACTAATAATATTATGCAGCATAGTATAGTTGTAACAGGAAACAAAACAGAGGAGAGTACGACAGATGAATTTTCTAATTTCGATAGGAAGACTTCAAAGTACTGGAATAAAAGCTATTATAGCATAAATGAACATTTACTGAGATTTGGGGATCTAGGAATTTATAATGATCCTTATTGTACTATTTGTCCTACTTACTTCAAGTCTTCTCAGCTAAGAAATCCAAAAGCTTGTAATGTACGTGATCCGAAGCTGTCTTTCTTTCTTCCTATAATAAAGTATTGTTTCAATTGTCCTATACCATGATTACATGATCTTTGTTACTTTTTTAGGTTAATAATTCAAATGAAGTTTAAGTTAATCATTCACATGAAGTTTAGGTTAATCATTCAGAAGTGAATAAATGTATATTTATTTTTCATTATAGTCCTATTCAACCTCAAATCTATCATATTCTTAGTTATATAATTAAAATGTAAAATATAGAATATATCAATATATTTAAAATTTAAAAATGGATAAAATTACATTTAAAAAATATATAGACTAAAAATAACAACTGTAGTAATTATATATTTTTAAAAATTTATTATAAAAAAATTTATGTAGAATTTCTTGCAAAAAATATTAGTAGAAAAAAATATACTTACAAATTTAATTTTGCAAGAAAAATCAGTTAGGAATTCTTTCAAGAAATTATTTGCTAATTTAAAATAGGCAAGAAAATTATTTACAAAATTTAAATTTATAAAAAAAGTACATGATATTATGACAACTTCTTTTATTACTTGAACTGTAACTTGGTCCTGAAGAATTTTGTTCTGAATCATATTTTTTGCACGTTGTGCGAATGTAGGGGCTAAATTTTGGTTCTTAAGAACAACTTATTTTCATACTTTGAAATCTTTTGACAGTTTTTCTGAAGAACTCTCGTAAGTATTTATTTTGTTTCCGTGAGTTGACGTTAATGTAACGTTTTCCATAAAAAATGCATTAAGATATTTCTATCAAAGATGTTTGTTGTCCATGTTCAAGGACAAAACGAGTAAAACACTTATTTTAGGCTTTCAGTCAAATAAATTCTCAAAATTTTTTTTACTACTAATATTTCTATATTAAATTAAATATAAAATTATGTTTAAGAAAAAAGGTCTCAAATTTTTTTTGATAATACTAATATACATCTATTAAATTAATTATAAAATTGTGTTTGAGAAAGAAAATGTTCCAAAAAATTATTTAAATTATTATTGTCTGATAATTTTTATTGGTATTATAAATGATAATTAACGAGTTAATTTTTTTTTAATAAATTATAATTTTGTTTATGAAAAGGAGAATGATTTAGCGATATCTTTATTCTCTTATAATCAATATGTATTTTTTTTTTTCTTCTTTTATCTTTCTGTTATATCTTTTGTCTCTTCTTACTTTCTTTTCTTTTAAGAGTCAATCATTTTTTTTAGGATTTTAGCATATTATATTCCTTGAATATCCTCATCTTGGATCTCATGTTGTCCGTGTATACCAATATTTTCATCCTCATCTTTGGTTAGTATGTTTTTTCTTTTTATTTGTATTGTTGTTATTTTCAATTTGTTTTGGATTTGTATTAGAATTAGAAATACGTTTCTTTTGCCCATTTTTGTTTTTTTGGTTCTTTTTGATTTATGAGTTTCAAGAGTTTTTTTTTCATATATCTTGCCCACTTACTATCGAAGAACAATTTTTTTTGAATTATTTTTATTAATGATTAATCTTAAAAGAAACTTTGTAGGTTTGTAAAAGAGTTTAGAGTTGAGAAGGAGAAAGAGGTTTGAGACTTCAAGATACTACAAGTCGACTATCAAGTTTACTTCCTTGACAACCAAAATCAGGTTTTATTATTTTAATTCATTCATTTTATATACATATCTTTAGCAATATTTTATATATATTTATTTTTTATTTCATCTAAAAATATATAGATATGTCAATTAGAAAATTTGAATCAAACTATTCAAAAATCCAAAAAAAGAGAAGAATTGAGACATTAAATGCATCACAAAAGGAGCTGATGAAGGATTATCTTGTTTCCTTTTTAGATTATGAATATGGTAAAGAGTTGTTTAAAGAAAACTCAAGAAAATCCCTACTGGACATTAAGATAGTAAGCTATCTAGATGTGAATGTTCCTTTTCAAGAGTTCAATAGGAGAAGAGATAGTTTAAGGTGCTTAGAAATGAAAATAACAAGAACATAACCAAAAACGAAAATGCATAGAAAGAAGAAGAACAAATAAAATAGAAGAGAAGATAGTAGTGGTGATGGAAGTGGAACACGCCACTCATAGAGGGGACAAAGCCAAACCAAACTCTAGAGATGAGTGTATGGTGCCGCCACTTGCATAGCAAGATAAGGCAAGAGTCATCCACTCCTTGGGAGGAGAGATAAGTTACGAAAAAGAGGTTGAAAAACAAGAGTGTTTAGATTCCAAGTATTCAATACAAAAGATGAAAGGGCTAACTAGAAAAGCAATGAAAACCATAATTCTAGAAGCATCTCCAAGCTAGGCACAAAATGAGATGGTGATGTTGCTTCCCATGTTGATTCTCGGCCAAAAGGGTGGAGGAAGATACAAAGTGGTCCCTTTGGTCATGCTCCTATAGTAAATCTCCTTGGGGGAGTCTCCGTGGTTCTTTGGGTGGTCAATCCTTCGTCAGGAGCTATAAATAAGTTTATAAAAATAGATAAGAAGAATGAATTAGAAAATACATGTGGATGCTCTTTGAATGAACAAGATAATAACAATATACATGTAGGTGAAAGCAACAATATAGAAAGGGAAGTAGTTAGTGATTAGGATAATGTTAACAATTTCAGTGTCAATTGCTTCCGTCGAAAGGAGTTTCTCGAAGCTAAAAATAATAAAACTTATTTAAGATCAACAATATCCCAAGAAAGATTAGATGAATTAGCCCTATTATTTACTGAAAAAGAAATGTTAAATAAAATTAATTATGACAATTTAATAAATAAATTTGCATAAAAAGAAGCTTGAAAAATAAATTTTAAATAAAATGGCTCATTTTTTCAATTTGCTTTAGGTCTCCCAAACTCTTGAATCGCTCTTGTTTGTCGCAACCGTGAAATTGTGATGGGACAACGAACAATATTAATCAATTTAAAAAATATATATTTAAAAAAGGAATGGCCACCCTAGTTTACTAACACCCTATTGGTCCCTTTGAGACTATTCCCTTTAATTAGGTTTGCACTGAAATTTTCAAATATTTGTTTTTCTCTTAAAGTCAAATAAAACAGATAAATGTGAATAGAGAAAACATTTTTCGAAATTTTTATATTTGGGTCCGACAATGTGTTTTACCTTACTCCTATGTATTCTCACCAAAATGAAAAATCAGGGGCTATGTAATCTATTACATATTAAGAAAAACATATATTACCAAAATTATTATATTATCCATTTTCTTTTATTGACACATGTTATACAAATTAGTTTTTTCGTCATTTTAAAACTCTGGTACAAAAGGATTTGGGTTCAAATCCTACAAAAGTCAATTTTTTTTTTATTTTTTCATTTATTTATGATTTCAACTATAATATTAATTATAAATAATATTATTATTTGTAATATTTTTATAAGTATTAGTATTTCTAATTATTATTAATAATATTATTATAAATATTATTTGTAGTGATAGTACAAAAATTATAATCAATATTAGTATTATTATACTAATAATAATACTTATTATTATATGTTACTATTATATATTATTACTATTAGTACTATTAACATTATTAATAGTAAAGTTATTATTGTTATTAGTAATATTAATATGTAATATATTAATTTTATTATTATATATTATTGATATGAGAAAAGAAGTACTAGAAATATTATTATTGTTATTATTATTTATATTATTATCACTATTAATAATAATTATTATTATTATTTTTATTATCATTAATAATAATTATAATTAAATACTATAATTATTATAATTACTGTAACGTCCCATTTGATCGATAACTCTAATTAAAGAAAACGTCACACAGGATAACATAGCAGCGCGATCTTGGAACATAAGTATAATTCCTTATAATATTCAAGGCACACCACGATGGCAAAAGCCAAATAAGATACAAAGTTCAACAATACTCCAATTTAAAATTAAAGGCCAAGCAAATACATGGGCCATAGCCCTATAACGAAGCCCAAAGCAGTAGAATCCAGTCCAGGCGGACTACACAGCAGAATCATCCCTTCCCTATTGACCTCAAGTGCCTCTCGCATATGCTCATATCAATAAATTGATGATCATCGCAAAAGAAAAAGAACCACATACAAGACAACCAAACAAGCAACAGGGTAAGCTAGAGTAGAAATAGTTTATCATGCAATCACATGTTATCACACAATCCAAACAGTATTTATCAACCAATTATGTTATGACTTCTCAAACAATACACTAGACTCAGACTCGACTCATTCGGATTACATATAATCTAGTCGGATTCAGCGGATACTTGCACTTGTGGTGGATATCTCTGCTCACCCCCGAGCTAAGTGGTACAATGTCTCAATCCCCCACACACAATGTAAGATCCTTGAAAATTAAATAATTAAATAAATAAATAACTAATTAATAAATGCGGAAAGTGGGAGCCTTTAAGGCATTAATTATTGATTTATATGACATAGAAAAGTATTAGCTCAAATGGTTGAGAGTACTTAATTATGTGAGAGGACTTGGGTTTAAGTCTTATGTATGTCAATTTTGTGTTATTAAATTTATTATTATTTTTAATAATATGCTTGATCATGTTGAGTGATAATATAATCATAGAATTATATTAAATATCATAAAACATGAATTGGTTGAGTGGTTGTGCTTTGAATTGACATTGGCATGGTTATGGGTTCAAACCTTGGAAATTCTAAATTAAACTTCTTTTTTTGCTAAAATTAGTTTTGGCATGAAGGTGAAAGGGTAGAGAAAACCCTAGGGAATGAGCAGCCAAGGGAGGTTGGGAAAACAACCCATAAGTGACTTTGAATGATAATTAAAATAAGTTTTAATGTCATTTTCGTTTTTCCTTCATTATTGTTAATTAAGACACCATTAAAAGACAAATTGGGAGAGAATAGATGGGTTTTGGAGGCTGGATTTTTGAGAGCATGGTAAGGTGCACCAAATCAAGGAAAAATAATGATTAGTAAGTGAATTAGAAGAGCTAAATTGAGGTGGTGCTAAGGAGACCATTGGTGATCAAAGGGGGAGCTCTAGCATTCGCGTTTTAAGCAAGAAACCAAGTTAGGGGAACTTTATTTTAAATTTGATTCGCATGTTAAATAGAGTAACTTATTAATTTTATTTTAAGTCTGAAATGCTAAATAGAGTAACTCTACGCGTTAATTTGATTTTAAGTTTGAAATGCTAAATAGGATAACTCTACGCGTTAATTTGATTTTAAGTCTGAAATGCTAAATAGAGTAATTTTATGCGTTAATTTGATTTTAAGTCTGAAATGTTAAATAGAGTAACTTTATGCGTTAATTTGACGATTAAGTCTGATTGACATGCTAAATTTAGTATGATTATGTCTGAGATTTTATTTCATTAAGTAGTATTTTTAGAAATTTCCAGAAATTGTCTGGTCGGCGATGAACTGCCGCCAGACGATTCTTTCCTCTTTTAGGCAATTTAGGGTTCTTATAAAGAAACTACCTGCCAAATATAGCGTAAAATAGACAAATTGACCACGGTTAACCAATCCTTGCTTAGAGTTGATTGGTTGACCAGTTTGACTTTTGGACTGTCCATTGAGAAGCAGACATGTGGCAACACTTTCTCTTTTCCAGAATTAGGGTTTGGCTGCCGTGAGGTTGTCGCAAGGTGCGTTTCACAGATTCGCGAGTGGTTCAGCGGGTTCACGGTGGTTGTTGCGGTGGCTGTCAAATTGACGGAGTGCCAGTTTGAGGGAGGTCGCGACGCCAGTTGCTCGTTGTTGCGGGTATGGAGGTGTCACAGTGACCACAATTTCTCTCACGACGTAGGGGGCGCCGATGTAGACGCGATGGAGGCACAACAGAGGCTCGACGACAGCGCGGAAGTGACAGGTTCGAGCTCCTGGAGCGCGACGGTGGCGACGACCTAGCGTAAGCGTGACGATGGTGTCGCGAGATGACGCGACGCAGCTCCGTGGCGATTGATACAAGCGCGAACTCCGACGGCAGCAGTGGGGTCTGCGTTTTGACGATGGCGCGAGGAAGAAGAGGGTGTGGTGGCTTCGTGCTTGTGGATGCAGTCCACGGCCGGTGAGTGCAGTCCGGCGTGGTGGTGGCTGCGGGACGCGCGGAGAAGGCGATGCAGTCGTGGTCTACCGGCGCAGCAGTGGTGACGGGGTTTTTCGAGGTTAGCACATCGTGGTGGCTGCGCTCCGGCGTGAGCAGCGGTGGAAGGACTGGTTCATGGCGGCCATGAGGGATGCCGACGGCGGGAGAGTGGTGGAGAGGGAGAAGGAGATTAGGGTTAGGGTTTTGGTGGAGAGAGAGAGAGTGATGAGGTGGCGTGTTTTGTTTGGTGATTTGAGTTAGTGGAGAATTGATGAGGTGGCAAATTGTGAGTGGTTATTGTATTAAGTGAGGGATTGCCACGTGGCGAAATCTGGTGGATTAGATTTTTAAGTTACATTAGAGGTGCAACTTAGTAAAAAGGAGGGATGCAAAATAGAAATTGAAAGTCCAATTACAGGAGGGGTGTGAATCTGAAAACAGGGGATGCAGTTAGCTCTAGAAATGTCCTTTTTCAGAAATAGATAATCCAATTGGGAAAAAGGGGTGTAAACATGAGAATATGGGGTGTATTTAGTACCTGAACTATTCCTCTCCAAAATTCTTATTTTGGGACTTAATTTATGAATTAAAATATTCATTATTTACACTCTTAAGGACCTAAATTAAATTACAGTTGCATTATTAAACTCAAGAATATCCAATAATATAATATGCAACTAAATACAATTTTAAGCGCAAAAATAATATTAAATTCTCAAAATTTAATTATTGAATGTGAACCAAGGTTCGATTCATCATACCTTCCAGGCAGTTTGGAAGCGGGCAGCGCCTGGCAGTACGTGTCCCCCGCCAGACGATTTTACTACAGCAGTATTGGTGTTGTTGATTCTGTAGGCGTGTTCTATGAGGCTTTTGGTGATGCTTCAAAGGTGGGATTGCTAGTGTTCCTTGAGTTGTGGCTCGGAACGTATCCCTTGAGTTGTGGCTCGGGATAGGGGTTAAGCATGTGGTATTCCTTGAGTTGTGGCTCGGAATAGCATCTCTTGAGTTGTGGCTCAGGATGGCGGATGAACACAAGGAACCCTTGAGTTGTGGCTCGGGTTGGCGAGTTTTGCCGGTGTGAATGTGCTGGTTGTGGCCAGTACGGATGGGTCTAGATAGATTGCCCTCATCAGTAGTTGGCTGACGAGTTTGGTAGTCTTGGGACGTTGCGAATTATGTTTGCATTTGGGAATTCCACCTGGCGTTACGGTGTATGATCCGTAGCAATGGTTTCCCGCACGTGCTCTATCGGTTGTGGCCGATAGGTATGGCAACAAGTCACCTCGAAGTAATCACTAGAAGATGTAGAACACGAATAACCTGGTTGTGGCCAGGTGGTATGAATTAAAAGGGATGAAATTCATTTGGGATGGATGTGTTGGCTATATATAAATGTGTTATATATGTGTATGCCATTTTATATGCTTTATCTGTTAAGCTCACCCTATCTGCTTGTAATTGGCGATGATCATGTACGCGGTACACGTGAGCAGATGATGTTGATACAGGTGGTTCTAGTGGAGCTTAGATGCGGAGAGGGGATAGCTCTGGAATATTTTACTTTATTTTTTTATGGTTTTGAGATAAGTTGTAAATCCATATGGGTGTTTGCTTTATAACATTCTGGTTTTGAGAATTTATGGATTTGAGTACTCTTTGTTTATTTAATAAAGTTTAAATTTCTCGCATTTTGGGAAATGAAGTATTATTAAATGCGACATGTTTATTTTTTTTACTTATTTTATTAAAATCTGTAATATCCTGACGGGATGTTACACACAAGGTTAGTCCTTAATGAGTTTCAGGCCTCCTGCTACTCTCACCACAAGAGTCAGTCCGCTCAGTCCGCTCTAAGTGAGACTAACTGACTCCTTAGAGTGTCAAGATATCTTGAAGCCTTACCAAATTATATAGATGAGACACCACCATGAACTCCCACTAACAAGGCTCATGGAATTACGTCCCGACCATTGAAGCACCACCATGAGGTCTCACCTAGAGGCTCATGGAATTACGCATTGACACAGACCAATCATACTCAATCAATCAAGTATTATTTATCATGCACAAAACTTTCATGCCAACCTTTATAACCAAATCCACATTCATATTCCATGTTGAATCCATTCCAACTCATCCTTCCCAATCCATGAATATAGAATTGTACTTCATACCAATACCATGCCATTTTGATACCAACCATTTCATTGAAATCGCATGCCAAGATTTATCCAAGTTCATCATTCACAATCCATGAATCACATCACTCATGCAAATTCATTCATCTCATACTTTATAAATGCATACCAAGACATACATATATCACAAAATAGTATTCATCCCAAATAAATGAGTGCCAACATTTAAGTACCTGCAATTCCATACAATCAAGCACAACCCACAACCATAATTCTTACACCAAAATTCCTAAGAAAATTTATTATCACAAAACCAAAAATTATTGCAGTAATGCGTGACACATTTCTCAAGCTACAAACATCTAATCGACGATTCAACCGTTCAAACCATAAAATAGTATGTTATGAACCAAATGTCAAAATTTGAGCTTAATCCAACGGTTAATGTGTCGGGAAAGTCAATTTTACTAAAACTGCGCATATCAGAAAAATACACAGTCGCCCAACGACCAAGTCAACTCGGTCAGCGACTGCGCGACGCATCAAAATACGAGAAATAACGTCAAATATCACAGTTTCATGAATATTTGAACCCCTAATTTAGAAATATACCAAAAACTAACGTTTTCCCCAAACTTTTTTCATATTTCACAAAACATTAGTCACATAAAATAGAAATAACGTGAAACTCTAGCTTCCCTTACCTGGAAAGGGGTTAGCAGAGGACTTCGACACCCGAACCGTGACGAACAGTAGCTTAAGCAATAGCTTCGAGGGTTGGAAAACAGTGGAACGAACTTAAAACGAGTTCATTAAGATAACCTAGTTGGAACTACGAAGAATGAACTGAATGGAGCAAGAGCATGAATTGGAAGCTGAATTACAAAGAGTAGAGAACTGGTCTGAGTTCACTTGATGAGAAATAGTGGTTGAACCCTAGAAGAGCTTCACAACTGCTCAAAGAGGAAGTAAGGGAGAACTATTTTTCTGAAATGATACGAATGAGTGGGTTAGGGCAGGTCTTGGGTCATTTAGCTCCCTATGGGCCAACCTTTAGGTTCATTAGACCTTGGGGCAGCCGTTAAAGATTGGGCTGAAATAAGAGGGCTTTACAATTACTATCATATCTGATTTAAAAAATTGACATTCCCAAAATATTATATTATTAACCACCATAATTTATAGTGGTATTATTATTATTACTAATTATTATTATTATTATTATTATTATTATTATTATTATTATAGTTAGATACACATCTTTAATATTATTATTGTTATTATTGATATCATTATTATTTTTATTATTATTGCTATTCATAGTGGTGTTATTAGTATAAGTGTTTTTCTTAATTATAAAACAACGTTATTATACTAAATACTTTTGCTAAATAAATTTTTAATCTTTTAAAAATTTTACAATTTCTAGTTTATATTACTATTATTATTAGTATTTTTAATGGCAAAATAAATATAATAACTATTATATTATTATTCTAAAAAGATTTGAAATAAAAAAGAAAAAAATCGTGCATACACGCACCACTCATAGACTATTATAATTATTTTGTAAAATCAATTAAGTACATCATAATATTAATTTTATTTATTATATTTAAAATTATAACTTCATTATTTTAATAATAACATTCACAACAATACATTATATTTATTGTTTTATTTTTATATTATTATTATTATTATTAATTATAACTATTATTATTATTATTATCGGCTCTAACTATAATTATAATAATAATAATAATTATTATTATTAACTATAATTATTATAATCATTATTATTGTCAACTATAATTATTATGATCATTATTACTATCAACTATAAGTATTATTATCATTATTATTAACTTTAATTATTTCTATTATTATTATTATTATTATTATATTATTATTATTATTATTATAATTATAGTTAGATACACATTTTACTTTTATTTATTATCTAAGAACACTAACACAAAAAAGCCTTATAACGTCACCCATATAACGTTTGTCCAGAAAAAGTCCCACGTTAAAAATGACTGGTGGCATTTTTGTAAATTATTTGACTTTTTTTATTGTTTGCTCATTCCAACACAGACGTAATTTAACGTCTGACCCACATTATCCCGACGTTATGTAAAAATTAACGTTTGAGCTCTCTGCCCCCGACTTAATTTAACGTTTGACCCACTCTGCCCCGACTTAATTTAACGTCTGACCCCCCTACACCGACGTTAAGTAACGTCTGACCACGCAGCACCGACGTCAATTTTTTGGTTTTCTCTGCGCGAAACACAGAAATCCTAACTGTTTCGTAGCGCCACCAATTTTTCGCGAAGCTTCTCCATCGGCGACCACCATTCCGAGCTCTCCAGGTAATTTTTGAATGTTTTTCACCACCAAACTTGTTGGGATTTTATTGTGGATTGATTTTAGGCGTTTTAAACCGAATATTTTTCGTTTTCATCCCCATTTGCAGTGTTTCGCGATCCTTCCTGTTGGTGACCAGTATTCTGACCTCCTCTAGGTGAGTTTCGAACATTTTTCACCACCAAACTGGTTGGGATTTGATTGTGGATTGATTTTAGGCGTTTTCAATCGAATATTATGTTTTTTCATCCCCATTTGCATCGTTTTGAGATTATTTTGCTTGTTATCTCTTTTTCATTGTATGTATATAATTACTTGTATTTTTTTATTTGCAATTATAATTTTTATCTTTGACTATTTTTTTTATAGTTTTTTTGGCCTATTTCTTTTTTTAATTGAATTTTTATAATAATATTTGTAAAATTACGAAATAAAATAAAATTTATTGTTATTTGTAAAATTAGACTAATTATATTTGATTTTTTAATATTATTGTTGCATTAATTTTTATTTTCTGTATGTAGATTTATTATGGATTCATTGTGGGCCAAGGTCGATCTTCCGTCTATGGATTCATTGAACCTCAAACCATTCAACCTTCGGAAAAATCACATGACCACATCAAACTTTATTTGCAAACATGGATGATTGAGTCAAATAGAGAGATCTACTTTGCGCCATACATTGATGCTTATGTGTTTTTGCTAGTAATATTTTATGAAGTACTATTAATTATTTCTGCTAAGTACTTGTGATTGATGATAGGTATCATTGGCAACTATGTGTCATCATTCCAAGACAATGCACGGTTGTATGGTTTTATTTATGCCATAGGAAGATTCCACCTGCTTTGAAAAACATGTTACAAGAGTAAGTATTACTTTTTTTTCAATCTTAACCTATGTATCTACTTAGTTATAAAAACTAACATATGTTTTATATTTCCAAAATTTCATTAGAATTGTGGGTAAGCCTAGAGGCCAACAACCTAAAGTATTATATCCAAAGGTTAGAACTCATTCAATTTAAAGTTATTAATTTTTGTATGTCAACTTATGACTTTGATATGTGTTTATTTTATTTGTAATGTTTAGTGTAACAAGCAAGAAGATTCATGGGAATGTGGATATTATGTCATGTCTTAGATAAAAACAATCATTTGAGCTGCAATTAAAGATGAATGGATAGAGGTAATATATATATATATATATAGAGATAATATATATATATATATATATATATATATATATATATATATATTTTGACGTCATCCAGTACAACATCAGTGTTTGGGCAGACATCAAAGGTTAAAAATATCGGACGTTAAAGGCTTTTTTGTGTTAGTGGAATCATGTTTCAATTACTTACTCTTTTTATTTGTTTTGTTGTTCATTTATCTTTACATACATTTAAACAATTATTTAAATTCAAAAAAATAGTTACTAAAATTAGTAAAATAATAAAACTAAAAAATAATTATTTCGCTATAAATAATTATTTAAATTTAAATATAATAATTAAGAGGATAAAATTGAAAAAATAAAAAAGAACATCAAAGATGTTTATTTCTTTATAAATGTAGTTGTATTATTATTATTATTATTATTTATTTATTTATTTCTATCACTATGCGATATTATTTTAGTGTTATTATTATTATTATTATTATTATTATTATTATTAATTATTAATTATTATTATTGTTATTATTATTATAGTTAGACACACATTTTACATTTATTTATGATGAGATCATATCTCAATTACTTACATTTTTATTTGTTATTTGTTCCTTTTATCTTTATATTTGTGTAATTATTTGAATTAGAAAAATAGTTACTAAAATTAGTAAAATGATAAAACTGAAAATAACTTTTATTATGAATAACTATTTAAATTTAACAAATAATAACTAAGAGGATAAAATTGTAAAAATAAAAAAGGACACAAAAAATGTATATCTCTTTATAGATGTAGTTGTTGTATTGTTATTATTTTTATCACTATGGGATATTATTATAATTGTATTATTATTATTATTATAGTTAAACAACATCTTAATTTAATTTACTACGGGATCATATTTAAATTATTTATCTTTTTTATCTATTTTGTTGATATATATCTTTATATATGATTGTAGATTATTCTCATTAACATTAGCCTTGACATTAGTATTTATTGCATAAACATTATTATTATCATTAGTTTGTTATTATTGATATCATTATTATTTTATAATTATTATTACTATTCATGGTAGTGTTATTATTATAAGTGTTTTTTTAATTATAAAAAATGTTGTTATACTAAATACTTTTGCTAAGTAGATTTTTTTTAATCTTTTAAAATTTTTACAATTTATGATTTATATTAATACTATTATTAGTATTTTTAATGGTTAAATAAATATAATAACAATTGTATTATTATTCTAAAAGGATTTGAAACAAAAAATACAAAAAGGAAAATGTATGTACATGCAGAGGTCACAAACTACTATAATTATTTCGTAAAATTAATAAATTGCACTATTGTGATATCAATTCTATTTATTATATTTAAAATTGAAATTATTATTGCATCACTTAGATTTACTACTTCATTACTTTAATAACAACATTTACAACAATATAACATAATTTTCATGATATTTCATTACATTATATTTTTACTACTTTATTATTTTAATATACAAAATAAAAAATACAACACGTGCGTACACATGGGTCAGTCTACTAGTTTCCTTTTAAAAAAACAAACTATTTAGAAAAGCTTTGATTTGATAATAATTTTTTTTAATCTTAAATTTTAATATTTTTTATTTATCAAGCGAATCTGAGACTCAATATGATAAAATGTTATTATCAAGTAAGTATGAGACTAGACATGATTATTATATTTTTTTAATTATGAAAAGAAATAAATTATCAAATAAATCTAAGACTTAACGTGATAATCAAAATTTTTTTAAGATTAAATATTTAATTGTCAATATGTGATAATCAAAACTTTTAAATTTTGTAAAAATAAAAATTTTAATTATCAAGTAAGTTCGAGACTTAACTTAATAATTAATAATTTTTAATATTATTATAAAAAAAATATTTTTGAGTTAAATATTTAATTATCAATACGTAATCAAAACTTTTAAATTTTGTAAAAATAAAAATTCTAATTATCAAGTAAGTTAGAGACTTAACATGATAATTAACAATTTTCAAAATTATTATAAGAAATTTAATTTGGAATTTAGATTTAAAATTAATTTATACGATAAAAATGTGAAATGACAAATAATAAAACTATTATAAGTATAGAAGCAAGAATCCCAAATAAAAGCAGGCTACAAGAGTAAAAACATGGGTGCAGATAGCATAAGTATTAGTGCAGGTTGTAAGTATCGATATAAAGGATGCAAACAGCAAACTGAATAGAAGTGTTGTGCATAAAATACAGGGGTGCTCAAAGTAACCAATCATCTCTCAAATAGTAAAAACCAATGGAGGAATAAATAGTGAAAAGCGAGTACGTGTAGAACAATGAATTGGGCTGGTCCAAACTCAGATTTCTGATTGTTTTATCCTTGTTTTTATATTTTTGTACCTATTATTACTTTTTATTATTAAACTATTATTTTTTGTTTTTTATTTTTATTGTTATTTTTTATTTTTTATTTTGAAAACATTTAAAACCTAAAACCAAGACATAGAATAAAACACACAACCTAAAACTAAAGACTCATAACCTAGAACTAAAAGAAAACGATTAATTCACTACTTTTTCTTAATACTTGTCTTACCACCTAACAAGACATTACCTTTTGCATTCTAATTTTTACTTTCAATTTACTTTTAAATTGTAGATGTTGACAGATGTAACATCCTCGCTGGATATTACTTATTTAAATTTAAAAATACGAGAAACAATAGTATATCGCATTTATTATCCAAAATACCTTCCCAAGGCACGGAAAAATTTTAACTTTTATTGTAAATGTCAAAGTTTCAAAACCACATAAATCCATATAGTGTTTACAAAATTTCACAACTAATAACTAGTCTCTTATTACAAGAAAAATCATAAAATAAATTCATGAAAATTCCCCATGTTGGCCCCTTTTCGGCTTTAAGTATCCACATGCTCATCTGCATCCACATCTGCTCCCATGTAACGAGTTACATGATCATCGCCAAACACACACAGATAAGGTGAACTAAAATAAAAGAAATACAAGATACAATGAAGTAATGATTTTAAACCCATAACTCTAATGAAAACCCAATCGTCAAACCCAACATTCACTTATTCCTCTGGATGCATCTTGATTCTACACCCTTTGATAATTACATTAATTGATCCTTGCTGCCACGAGTGTCAACTCGCCCCTTCGGCTACAGACCACCACCTATAGTCCACACGTGGGAATAATCTTGTCATGGTCACAATCCGCAACACCAAGTGGAGTTTCTCAATACAAACCACAGTCCGTATTTGTCCAAAGACTGCCAAACTCACCGGATATCACTGAGGAGGGCAATCTTCCGGAACCCATCCGTACGAGCCACAATATCGCACACACCATTGGACTTCCAAAACCAACAGGCTACAACCTCGAGTGGCCACGTGTTACCCCAATACAAGTTACACTCATAACTAGGCCCACAACAAAGCATCGCATCAAGACCTTCATCCAAAGTCGTGTAGAATCCTCCTCGCAATCCAATTCAACACCTAGAATCGCCTGGCGCCTCGTTCGCATCGCTTGGTGAAAATTGGTTCCAGACTGCCTAACGGTCACCTCATGTCGCCACGCGCTTTCCAGTACCTTTGTCAGACCAATTCCACCTAGCAGAACCACCCCTTCCGCTAGGTGCCACGCGATTCTAGTGGCCTCTACCACTGTTTTGAGTCCCTACCGCTTGGCGGCTTGTCCCGCGTCACCAGGCGCCATACCAGTAACGTATTACTATTGGTTTTTGACACTTTTGAACAGGTTCTCATGAACCCTAAACACGCAACACAAAATTCATATCATCAATCATACTTATCAAGTTATAATCATATGACCGAATCACAATTCACACATCCATTTACCAACATTTCACAATTAAAATCATGCCTTTCCTCAATTAGTTATGAATTCACCATAAACTTGTTATTTTACCAAATAAAGCATACTTCACTGATTTTCAACCAACATCACAACTTGCACTTCATGACAGTAACCAACAAGCAATGAACCACATCACAGTTAAGGCAAAACATGGCTTTACATGCATATCATCCCAACTACTATCTCTTCACACATATAATTAAATATCTTACATTCAAATGTTTCTTTTCCATACCTTATGCTCAATTACACAATATCATGCACCAAATTTTCCGATAACTCATCCGTGAAACCCAACTCGAAGCAGAATCAGAGTGCTCATTTGCACCTAATGTGTCGCCTGGCGGTAGTTCTTGTACTACCATGCGGTGCATACCAATTCTGGGTTCTTCCCAAATTTTCCTGCACCTACACGAACCCCAAGCCCTCAATCATCCCTTCAACCACTTGTTTTGGCAAATCTTTAAGGTTTCATCTAAATTTTAGAGTTCATGTTCGTTCCATGTAAAATCATTTCCATATAAACATCGCACCAATCAAAGACCACGTTTATTCATCCCCTATCCCAACATGAACCCTAATTCCCCCTATCATGCAAGATTCATACAATTTTCATCAATTATTACACTTTGAAATATTTAATCATTCTTTCAATCATGCAACCATTCCAGGTATTACAAACATCACAAAACTGAAAGAAACTAGAAAACTGGACAAGTCAATGCACGTCGCCTAGCAGATCACAGACCATTGTTAGGCGCTTCATAGAAAAACCCAGAAAATGGTTCTGGGTGCATGCGTCGCCTAGCGGTGTTGAAGACCTGCCAGATAGTTTCTAGAAAATTCTAGAAACATAAACAATTTAAGCAGAAATTGGTTCAGGGAAAGGCTATCATACATCAATATACCATGCAATTGCATATACTTTCATTAAAACATAAAATGGCAGCTCCCCTAACATGGAAATCCCGCTAAATTTGCTCTACTACTGTTCTTCCTTGCTCACACGTTGATCTTCACCCTTAAGACTTTCTCCCAACCTTCTAACACCTCACTAACTCAACTTTTTAGGTTCCTAAACTCTTTGGTTGGTAGCCACACGAAACTTTCTTGCTCTCCCTCTTTTTCCAACCCTAAAACTAATTAAATTAAATTAAAAACGAATTAAATTAAATCTCTTATTTAATTTGGTCCTTAATGCCTAATTAAGTCCAATTAACCTATTTGTCTGTGTTCAGATTCGTAGAACCTATCTCCAACTCTTCATCTACTCAATTCGTCCCCAAGGCATAAAAAAAATAAAATGCTATGATTTTACTTTAGCCAAGGTTCAAACCCACAACCTCTCAATTACCAAGTACATGCACAACCATCAAGCCAATTCGTGTTTCTTGGTAATTCATACTTATCTATGATTTTATCATATTGTTCTAGGTTCAAGCATACATATAAAACAATAAAACAATTAAATTAACAAACAATTGGTATACACTGGACTTGAACCCAAAAGTCCTCTCAACACCACTCCACACGCTCAACCACTTAAGCCACCATTGCTTCTTATATTCTCTCTCCACATTTATTAATTTAGAGGTTCCCGCCCTCACATTAGTTAAATAAACATTTATTTATTTATTTGATTTTCTTGGGTCTTATAGCATAGGAAATTGAAAAGTGAATTCCAAGCATGGGTAATGTTTTGGACAGAAAATCCCGCTTTCTCTTAGGCATTGTTGAAACTACCATTTTGGACCCATTCCTTCGCACCCACGAAGTCTCCCAGCGTAGAACCTTCACACAGAACCTTTTCTTCCCTTCTTCTTTGAACATAGCCACCCATAAGGTTAGTCAATGTATCCCCTTCCCTTCTACTATGAACATTGCAACTAGAACCCTTATAGCCCCTTCTCCCCTTGAACCCTACAACAAGAATCAATCCCGAAATTGATAAAGGCTTGATCTTTAACAAGGATGATGGCCCATGATGCATGCCTAGGAGAAAGGGAGTTCCTTAATTCCTTTTCATTATGTTATTTATTTAGTTTGAATTCCATGAAGTTGGCTTGGTTGACTATTTTAAGTTGACTTGTTGACCTTGACCTTAGGTTGACTAGTTTAGCTTAACCTAAAGCCAACGTGCTAATTTAGCTTTATTTGTTTTGTAGGATAATTAAGGAGGTGGCGCACAAAGTGAACAAGTGGCATACAAAGACAAACCCATGTGGAGGAGAGAGAGATGGCAAGGCTTTCTAGAAACATCTAGAAAGGATGACCACATGCCTTAGGCACTAAGAAGTCTAGAAACATCTAGAAGGAGCATCCACCTTACCTTGGGCAAGAAGGCTTCTAGAATGTGTCCATGCGTTCCTTTGTTGACCTAATTTCGAGATATTAGTTTTGTTATTTGTTAAGTAACCCTTTTGAGATTATTTGCTTTTGCTACGAGGCCCTTAGACAATTCTATTTAAGGGGATCTCTAACATTTATACAAGGGGTTGAACATTTTGGAGAATTAAACACCTTTGTGTATCAACCATCTGTGAGAGTTTCCTCCTTAGGGAGTCAATACTTTTAAGCCTTATCTTGCATAACAAGTAGCGACACACATCCACTCATCTTCAAGGTTGTCAGGGCTTCTAGCCTAGCCTTGTAGTGGCGTGCTTCTCACATTTTTTTCATTCCTTTCTTTTCCATTTTATGCTTTCTTCTTCCTTTAATTGTTCTCGATTTCTATGTGTTTATGTGCCTTCCATTCCTTTTTTGTTTTGAATCAATACATCATCTTCTTCTCTTGAGCTTTGTGAAAGAAACTTTCGCATCTAGATAACATGTTATCTTAATGTCTAGTAGGGATTTCACTTAGCTTTCTTAATCACCTCACACCATATTCAATAATCTTAAAAAGGAATAAGATAATCCTATATAAAAAACCCACCGAAGAAGCCTATCAGCAAGAAGCAAAAGTTTCGTGGTAGGGGATGGTTTCACGTTTGAGAGGTGTGGAGTTTTAGTGTAAGGAGTGCGTGCTTTTATTCATTGTTTCCTTCTTTATAATTTTGGTACAAAGACATGTAAAGGCTTTAGTGGGGTTCGTTTAGGGGTAGTGTGTGTTACTTTATTGCTTTGTCTTTTACCCACATGCAAATCCAATTTCCTTCTTTAGGTTTTTGAGTGTAAACCCCATGTAAATGCATGGTTAGTGTTGTGCTAAATTGTTTTAACTTTGGAGGGACTCGTGACTCTTAGGCTCTTTCTTTTCTTTCACATTGCTTTATGGTGTAGTGCATGAGTTCATGGGCTATATATTGAATATGTTTGTGGCCTTTGATGGGATGTGAGTATTTTGGTATGTAGGTATATGATGTAGGATTATCTTGATTCTTTTTAAGATTAGTGAATATGGTGATAGTTGATTAAGAAATCTAAGTGAAAATTCTCACTAGACATTAAGATAACAAGCTATGTATATGTAAAGGTTCATTTCACAAGGCTCTAGAGAAGAAGAGAAATTGATTGAATCATAAACAAAAACATAAAGGGGCGAGAAAAGGGTAAATGCCGAATTTAAAAACAAAGAGAATGAAAACATAAAATGGAAAGACAAGAAATGGTAAAGTGTGAGAAGCATACCATTATAAAGCATACCATTATAAAGGAGAGGCCAAAGCCATGGATCCTTTGAAGATGAGTGGAAGGTGTTGCCACTTGAGTCTAGGCTCAAATAAGGCTTAAAAGTATTCACTCTCAAAGGAGGAAACTCTCACTAGGTTGAACACAAAAGTGTCTATATTTCTAAAATGATCAACCATTTTACAAGTGTTAGAGGCTTCTATAGAAGTGTCTAGGGGTCTCTAAGAAAAAATCATAAGTCTCAAAAGGGTTACAAAGCAAATAACAAATCCTATAATTCTATAAGGTAGGTCAAAATGATGCACATGGAAGTCTTCTAAGAAGCCTTCTCAATTAAGGAAAGGGAGGTGTCATTCTCTAGATGCTTTTAGATGAATTGTTGGCCAAGACATGTGGTCCTTCATTCTAGATGCTTCTGGAATGCTTTGCTCCTTCTCTCTCTTCCACATGTGCTCTCCAAAAGCTTTCCAAATACGCCCCTTGGCTCCCTTTTGCACCACCATCTAATGGTCTTACAAAAAAAAGTAAAACTGGATTAGCATGTTGGCTTAGGTTAAGTTGATCTTGAGTCAACAAGTCAGCCTAAGGTCAAGGTTAACAAGTCAACTAAGAATAGTTAACCAAGCCACATTCATGGAAATCAAACTAAAGCGATACTAAATAAAGATAAAGATGGAAAAGTCTCCCTTTTTGTCATGTTTCTTGTAACTCTCCTTGGGATGACTTTCATGGTGCTAGGTGTGGTGGTCAAGCCTTCATCAGTGTATGGCTTTGAACTTTTCTCCTCTTTCTTGTAACCATTGCGTTATGAATTTTGAGTTGAAGGAAAAGTCACGTTGATGATCCTTTAAGGGTAGTTGTGTTGCTTTAAATATTTTGTTGTATCACATGTTAAGATGATTGAAGGAAGATCATGGACCCCACATGTACTTTGTTTTTCTCCTTGGTGATAATGGATGCATACCTCACGTATAGGCATGGTTTAATATAGCTTAGTGCTTTGTTCAATTTTTGTGATCGCTTGGTACTCTTTAAAAGGGCATATCACATGTTTATTTGATAGATTCAAAGACTATGGCTCACATGCATATTGTTCCATTTTTTTCTTTTTGGTTGAGTGCATACACACATTTTGTTTTAACATAGTGAGTTAGTACACTTTCAGTGTGTGATGGGATAACCTTAGCATGATTGTACCTCGCCACCAGTACGTGATGAGCAAGGAAAAGAAAATCCTTTCCACTAATTCTCTCTGCTTTGTGTCACATGATTTTAAATGAAAGAAAACTCATAAAACCAGAATGTGATTGTGATTATAATGCTTAAGTATTGTACTTGGATGTGATATTGAATATTAATTGTCATGTTTTATTTTGCTAAATTTTGTTTATATATCACTATTTATGATTAGCTTACCCCTATTTGTTTGTTTTGTGTGATTGTTGTGTGTGCGATGATCGTATGACATGTGTGTTATACAAGAGTAGGTGATAATGTAGATGTTTTTGGCGTGGAGTAGATTGACGAGAAGATCACCCTAGGATTTTATAATTTCTTATGAAGTTGTTTCAAATTAAATATTAAAGGCGATGTAATTCCTTTTATTTGCCATTGTTATTTGAAAATTTTAGACAACTAATGTTTTGAACTACTCAATTTAAAATTATAGGATAAACTTTTGCTTAAGTATGGTTTTAACGATAACCATTTTCTGCTAAATGTGTACTGTTCCTGCAGAGAACAAACAAGATATGTTAGACACAAGTATTACCTTCCTCTGGTCCGCCATCTCCTCAATAGGCTTCCTCCCGGTTGTTATATGTCGTTCATGGGTATCTCGGTGTGATCGGTTTGGACCCGAGAGGGGTTACCTATAGAAGGGACTCCGAAGCTCAAGTCAACAAAATCTCTAAGAAAGTCAAATCTGGTGATTAAGAAAGTAATGAATGCGTACCTTTAATTCGTGGGGTCCATGCATATTTATAGATTATTAATTATGTTTGGCCACGTCATGGGCTAGGCCCTTGTTTGGGCTGTAGGTGGGCCTGGTCCCTAGTCCAGGCCCTTAGTTCGATTATTGTGGGCTTGATGAATCTTATAAAAATGTTATGGTTTTGCCAAGTCCTTGGTTAGTTTCCTAGAGTTAACGACCTAGGCTGGTTACTCTTTAGCGGCCTAGGTCATTATTGTTGCTTTGGTTTGTTTGATCAATGTTGCTCCTTAGCGGTTTAGGCCGGGTACCCTAGCATGTGTAAGGTAATTGTTATTATTTTCATCCTTGGTAGTTACACGAACGAGTTTTCTGGTTATTATTCGGCTAGGCCGACTAGGTGTGGTACACCAATCCCCCAGCCTTTGCCGATATAGTTATGTCGGTAAAGGATAACAAGTGTTTGTCATTTTTGGCTAGGCCGGCTAGGTGTGGTACATGTACGTTTTATAAATTTCCGTGACGTCCAAAATTGCGTTGTCATAATAACTACCAAATCTGTTTAAATATGGCAAGATCTTCTTAAATCTTTTTAGATCTCCACAACAAACAAATATATCTTGAAGATATTGGATTAATTAGAAGATAATTGGGAGAGATTGCAAATGGTTGATTTGAAAAATTAATCCAAATATTAGTTAGTGATAATTTATCATATATCTTTAAGTATTGTAAAGGTTTGATGTGGTCTTTGTTGTTTTGTTATTTGAATACTTTTGGTGTATTAGTTGTTTACCTTAGTTATCTATTTTGGACATTGAAGCTTTATATTAATTATTGCTGGATGTTTACAAAATGGCAGGTTTTGCATGATGTTGGTGTGTTAGAAGAAAAGCTTAGTTACTTTATTGTTGAAGAAGTGTTTCAAGAATATGGTTGTGGGTTTGGAAAATTTGAAAGGAATGATAAAAGAGGGGGGGTTTTACAGCAGAAGGAACAACTGAGGCGTGAATTTTTACAAGAGGTTATTGCGAAACTTAAACAATCAATTCTGAATCTAAAAGCAAAGATGAAGGAGAGGAGAAAACAATTGCCTAATCAACAAGGATATTCTCCAAGTTATGAAGAAAAGGGTCCTTGCAAGGATTATGACAATGTTGGTGGAAGTGGTGTAGACATTGGTTCTCCTAGTAACACAGACCATAATTATTATCATTTTCGTGCCTATTCCATTCATGAAGATGATGACGGTCGAAAAAGAAATGAAGTCAGAGGTCAATTGGAGGAAAGTAATATGTATGCGCAAATGAAGCATCAACCACGCAAACGCTACAAAAGTCGTGCTATTCAAACTCAATTTGCGAGTTATGAGAAGAGGAAGTTGAATAAATAGTTGGAAACTATTTTGAAATGTGTAATTGTTAGAACTGTTTAAATTTTAGAAGGAAGTTTAAAGGTTATATATTATTTGACTAAGTTATGACCTTTTAAGGTTGAACAATGAAAGTTAAAAAGTACCTTTGAATTTTCATTAAAGGTTATAGTATTTCATGTTATGTTTTGTGTATGAGATTCACATGTTCATAGTTTTTCAAAGTAAAAGTCGTTTGTGTACACAAATGTTGTCCTACATGTTAGGAAGTTAATTGTATTCTTTAGTGCACTATCCAAACACTACTAATATATTAGTGCAAAAAGTACTGAATGGGTAATAACTTAATTTGTCTTAACTTGCATGTTAATTTCACATATCTATACTAAACACTTGAAAACTGTAAACATTTTATTTTTAACAAATTTCTTTGTGGGTTTAAGTTAATTGCCCTTATATTGTTTGTTAATTTCAAGTATTTGTTAGGGAAGGAATCATGTTTCTCCTTGCACTTTCCAAATCTGTAATATATATTTTTTTGTGCAAAAAGTCATTCATGGGTTACAACTTAATTGTTGTTTGGTTGCAAGATAATTTCCAAAATGGATGTGGGAAGTTTTTCCCCAAATGCACTTATATTTAGTTTAGAAGAACTAGGATGAGGTGTGTTATATGTGTGCATAGCTGGGATCCACCATGTGAGAGAGGGAATTTTGTTTCCCCCTCCACTTCCAAATCTGTAATTTTTTTTTTTGTGAAAAAAGTCATTTGTGGTTACAACTTAATTGGCCTTAGGTTTCAAGTTAAATTCATTAATAGGCCACATAACTTTTTCCACAAATGCCTTATACTTGGTTTAGAAGAATTTGGATGGGGTGTGCTATTGATGTGCAATGCTTGAGTCCTAACCTATTATTTATTTATTTGTGCAGAAAGTGCTTTGTGGGTTACAAGTTAATTACTCTTTGTAGGGGTGAGCAAAATTACTCCACCCGACCGAACTTGTAAGACCCGAAAAATAAATAATGGATTCGGATAACGATTTTTTGATTTAGGGTTGAATGAATAAATTTATTCGGATAAATGTGGTTTTAGACGGTCGGGTACGAATATCAGATTAATTTTCCGTGGATATCTGACCCGACCCGAAATCAATACTTACCCAATTAAAATTTTCCAGAAATCCTAATTTTGTGTTGCATACTCTTATTTCTTGTTTTCACTGTGTTGTCGCCCCACTCATCTTTCTCTTTCTCTCTGCATTTTTTCGAATCAACAGCACTTGCAACCTTCATGCATATTACTTATTTGTCTCGCTTTGATGGATTTGAGGATTCAGAGGCATACGAGAGGAGAGTGAGAAGCATCTTTGAGAACTTTAGAAATCTGAGTCTTGTTAACAAGTGAATTTGGAGTTGGGATCCTTTCGATAATGTGAGAAGCGTTCATAGAACACCAGGTTTGGATGAGTCTCTGAAGCATGTGGTTAGGAGCAAGATCGGGGTAATCCAACAAGGTTTCGTTTGGTGACGAGACATGTGGTATTTTTCTTGGAAAACAACTATGTTTCGATGCTTTCACAATCGTAGGTGACATATTTGCTCTTATCTGCGTCATGGGTGACAGATCTGCTCTAATCTGTGTCGTGGGTGATGGATTGCTCTGATCTGTGTCATGGGTGACGGATTGCTCCGATTTGTGTCGTAGATGGTGGTGCGGTAGCGGTCTGCGTAGTGACTTGGTGATGGATAAAAGCATGACGGCGGAGATGATGAAGGAAACCATGGGTGTAATATGATGAATGTTCTCATCTTCCTCCTTCGAATTTTTCATTACGAATAACCTGCATCCATATTCACATTTAACCATATCCGATAAACCTGAACCCGCAATATCCGATAACATAAATGGTCGGATATGAATTTCTTATTTTGAATTCGGATTGGGTCGGATTGGCCTTCTTGAACCCGAATCCGGTCCAACCCGACCTTTGCTCACCCCTAACTCTTTGGTTGCAAGATTAATTCAAAAATGGGCCAAGGAATTCTTTCCACAAATGCACTTATACTTAGTTTAAAAAAACTTGGATGGGGTGTGGTATTATTGGTGTGCACAACTAGGGTCTACCATTTCATGGAGGGAATTGTGTTTCCTTTTACACTTTCCAAATGTGTTATTGTTATTTTGTGCAAAAGTCCTTCCTGGGTTACAAATTACGGAAATGATATTTGAACAATATTTTTGGACTCAATTTTGACATAGATGAGGTGGCACAGTAGTTAAGTTTTTTAAATTGATTTTCATTAAAAGGTTTTACCTTCTTGCACGTGCGGACATTTTTTGGAGGGAAAAGAAAAAAAGCATTGTGTTTTGCAGAGAGAAGACAAAGGCATTTTGTTTTGCTGAGAAGAAGACAAAGGTGATGAAAACATATTGTTGAGAACAAGGGTTTCCATTGCCGTCATCCATGCCCACGGTCGTTTGTGAGTTTCCTTTAATTTTATCTCATGACTTTCTCACAACTTCATCATTTCTGGGTTGGTAACCCAATCATGATTTGTTTATTTCTTTGGCACAGAGAACCTGCAACCCAAACATCAAAATGTTTGGTCTGTGTGAGATTCACCAGAAAAGTTGAAACATTGGGTTTATTTAAGCAAAAAGGTCAAATATTTGGGTAGTAGGAGTCATTGCAAGTAAGGAATGCAGTAAGAGTGATTGCAAGGTTGGGAGAATCAAGTTTTTTAAGTGTTGTTGTTGGAATCCTTCCTTCGTCAATGTTCATTCGTTGTGGGGAGTAGTGTTGGAATAAGTGAGGAGTTATTATAATTTTTTTCATTATCAGTTGCAGTAACTTAAAATATGAAACAAAAACTGGTACTGATGACCAAAATATCCAACATAACTTCCCACTTAATTGTTCTCCACTATTCATTTTCGAACATAGTGTGAATCAAAAATTCCAAAAAATCCTCTTGACCTAAAAATCCAATATAACTCTCCACTGAATACATTACTACCCACAAACTTCGTAAGAAAATGTTGGCGCTTTAATTTAACAACAGTAATGAACAAAATATCCTTCAGAACTTCCCACTTTAACCATCTGTACTACCCACTAACATTATTTTTAACTACATTTAGGTGAGTTTGAGGATTTTGTGTTCACAATTTACTTTGTCTTTCATTTAAAAATTGCAAAAAATGAACAAAATATTGATCATGACTACCCATTTATTTAACCCATACTCCTCACTTATGTAATGAGTCATTGATGAACCATTTTAAAAAATCACAACGAATATCATAATCCAATATTCTATGTTTTGGTAATTGAAATCATTTTTAGAAAATCAAGGTCACACTGTAAGGATCATTTTTCGACATGTAATTTTTCACTTCAATGAAATACTGCGAAAAAGTCTAAAATATTTATCACCACTCCCCACTTTTTGAGTCAGTAGTCCCCACTTATGTTACCACTTATAGATGATTACTTTTATAATAAATCCAAGCAATGAACATAACTAAAAGGTGAGTATTTAGGTAATGGAAATCAATTTGTAGTACATTAAGGTCATCATGTTTTGTGGGCAATAAACTTTGAACCCCATTTTTTAAGTGGAAATTAGACAAAAATCTTCAACACCACTCTCCACCTTTTTAGTCAGTACTCCCCACTTATGGATTCAGTTATTGATGGTTACTTTTATTAAAAAACCCAAGTAATGGAGATAACTGAATATTGAGTGTTTAGGTAGTGGAAATCAATTTCTTGTACATTAAGGTCATCATGTTGTGTGGACAATAAAGTTTGTACTTCATTTTTAAAGTGGAAATTATTAGACCAAAATATTCGTCACCACTCCCCACTTTTTTAGTCAGTACTCCACACTTATGGATTCAGTTATTAATGGTTACTTTTATAAAAAAAAAAACCCACTTATAGAAGATAATTGAATATTGAGTATTTAGGTAGTGAAAATCAATTTGCAGTACATTAAGGTTATCAAGTTTGAATTCCATTTTTAAAGTGAAAATTATTAGACCAAAATATTCATCTTCACTCCCCACTTTTTTAGCCAATGCTCCCCAATTATGTTATCAGTTATTGATGATTACTTTTATAAAAGACCAACATCATGAAGATAACCGAATATTGAGTATTTAGGTTATGAAAATCAATTTGCAGTACATTAAGGTCAACAAGTTTGAAGTCCATTTTTAAAGTGGAAATTATTAGACCAAAATATTCATCACCATTCCCCATTAATAACTTTATACTCACGACTTATGGAATAATTCATGCATGGTACATTATGTACATAAAAAATTTAGCCAGTACGACAACATTCATTATTGGGTTATGTGGATGGTGGACCTTTTTGAAATTGTGCTAATACTGATATTATTCATAAGTGGGGAGTACATATGTAGTAAGTGAGGAGTTGTGATGACTATTTTGGTCTTTATTACCCAATTTTTATATAAAAATCAAACTTCATTGTGAACATAATATCCTCACACTAACCTTAACATAATACAAATTCATTTCCATGACCATGACATTAAATACTAGGTAATGTGGCCACGGGGATTTTTTGGAATTTTTGAGTCACACAATGTTCGAAAGTGAGGAGTGGAGAACAATCAAGTGGGAAGTTATGTTGGATATTTTGGTCATCAGTACCAGTTTTTGTTTCATATTTTGAGTTACTGCAAATGATAATAAAAAATTTACAATAACTCCTCACTTATTCCAACACTACTCCCCACATACAGAAGCCACAACGAATGAACATCGACGAAGGAAGGATTCCAACAACAACACTAAAAAAACTTGATTCTCCCAACCTTGCAATCACTCTTATCACATTCCTTACTTGCAATGACTCCTACTACCCAAATATTTGACCTTTTTGCTTAAATAAACCCAATGTTTCAACTTTTCTGGTGAATCTCACACAGACCAAACATTTTGATGTTTGGGTTGCAGGTTCTCTGTGTCAAAGAAATAAACAAATCATGATTGGGTTACCAACCCAGAAATGATGAAGGTGTGAGAAAGTCGTGAGATAAAATTAAAGGAAACTCACAAACGACCGTGGGCATGGATGACGACAATGGAAACCCTTGTTCTCAACGATGTGTTTTCGTCACCTCTATCTTCTCTAAAGCAAAACAAAATGCCTTTGTCTTCTTTCTACAAAACACAATGCTTTTTTTCTTTTCCCTCCAAAAAATGTCCGCAAGAAGGTAAAACCTTTTAATGAAAATCAATTTAAAATACTTAATTACTGTGCCACCTCATCTATGTCAAAATTGAGTCCAAAAATTTTGTTCGAATATCATTTCCGTACAAATTAATTACTCTTGAGTTGTAAGTTAATTTTCAAAATCTTCTAGCCATATTAGTACGGAAGAATTGTTAGCCATCTTTTTTTCCGAACCCACTCACAGACGTCAAGAAGTAATACTAAAATAACAATATTCAAAAGGAGAAGATGAAAGGAACAACCTCAATCTCAGACGAGGAAGAAGATGAATAGCAACCTTCGTCTCTACAAAACTCCTATTGCCATGTGCATTGGACGCACAAAAATTATGAACAAAACCCTTCGACTAAGGCTTGCAAAATTCAGTTGAAAGAAAAGAAGGGAAGAAGGGGCTAGAAGGATTCTGGGTGGGTTGCAATGTGATCAATACAACGGAAGGACCTTCATTCGCTAATCTTATGGGTGGCAATGTTTAAAGAAAAACGAAAGAAGAGTTCTGTGTGAAGGTTCTATGCTGCAAGACTTAGTGGGTGTGAAGGAATGAGGTCCGAAAATAACAATTTCGAGAATGGCTAAGAAAATGGAAAATTTTCAGTCTAAACACATCCTACGCGTGGAATGCACTTTTCAATTTCCTCTGCCAACGTCTACTACTTAAAAGTGAATTGAAATTACAAATCAAAATGTAAAAGGTAATGTCATATTAGATAATAAGAAAAGTGGTAAGAAGAAGTTCTTATTTTCTTATCATTTATATGGAAAACAAAATAATATATATTAGAAAAGATTAAATATATTTGTTATGACCGACCTTTTAATACCTTTTATAGAGCATTAGATACTAATTAAAATTAAGGTATTTAAAAATCATTAAATAAAATAAAACAAGTTCAAATTTTCTTATTATTTACGAAAAATATGATGTTTATTTTCAAATTGGGGAAATGTGAGATGTGCTATTGACTGATGAAAAACATAAAAAATATATTTTACATTTTCATTTTCTATTAATGCAATGATTTTAATTATTAAATTGTCTTTCTCTTTCGCATGAACACGCTCTCAAATATAATTCTTTTTGAATTTTATTGTAAATCGATTGATATTTTATATTTATGATCCTAATCTAAAATCACATTGAAATTGTATGAAATCGTATTTTGGATTTCAGTTGTTATTGTTTTTGGTAGATATTTGATACGAAACCATATTTTCACAAAATTATATTTATTGATTATTTATATACTTGAATTGAAACATATCATTGTAAAAAGAATTATAAGACCATAGTAATATATAATAAACTTTGACTACATTAAATTTTTTAATATATATATATATATATAATATTAAATATATTAACATTTAATGTTTCTGTTTTATTTAAAAATTTCATTTTGACTAAAATTTTAGTAAGAGTTATAAAAATTAAAATATAAAATTAAATAACTTTTAAGCAAAAAATAATAATTTCATTATTACACTAGTGAAAAGCACATGTACTTTTTTATGATAATAAAAAATAATAAGTTTTTTTTATTGTTATTATTATTATAATTATAATATTAAATATAAATAATTTTTATAATTTTATTGTAAATATTTTTTATCTATTTTGTTGGTAGTTCTATCATTAAAAACTAATGGTTAAATTTAAAAAAAAATATCAAATACAAAAACAGTTAATTATATATATATATATATATATATATATATATATATATATATAGAGAGAGAGAGAGAGAGAGTGTGTGTGTGTGTGTAAGGCCCTGTTCTTTTTCTGCCCCAAAATCTGATGGGCCTAAGAGCCGGCCCAAAGGTTAAAGCTGAGTCTAGGGTGCCCTAACGCTCACACTTTCTTCATTCTCAGATTCGCAGCCGCCTCCTTCCCTTTTCTGCACTAGAGCTCTGCTAGGGTTAGCTTTGCCGTCTCGAATCGGTCCGCTCAAAGCTCACGTTCTACTTTCTGCTCCATGTAAGTGACCCTAAACCTACTATTCTTACTTCCTTGTGGTCCTTTTTGTATTCCACGGGTTAGTCAATAACCTCATTCTTCCCACTGTACCGCTGTTCCGCCATTTTCCAGGTCCGCCTCTCGAGCTGTTGTGCTCCGTGGTCTAGTGTCAAGGTCTCGTACAAGCCTTTTTCCAGGTACGGGAAGTTAGGGTTTCGGGTTTAAGTTGATTTCTGGTCTGTTCTTGAGTTTGCTTGATGATGTATGGTGAAATTGTTATTTTTGGTGCGTGGAATACCCTGTGTATTTGTTTGGATCGGAATATACATGTGCTGCAGGCGAGATCAGGGCGAGAACTGTTAATCTCGCCCAGGCGAGTCGGGCTCGCCTAAGCGAGTCGGGCTCGCCTAAGCGAGTCTGACGAAGGCTCGGCCACACCAGTTTGCGCGAGAGGTCGCCCAGGCGACCCACTCGAATTTTTGAGCGAGTAAACATCTCGCCCAGGCGAGAGGGGTCTCGCCTAAGCGAGATCCCGCGTTGCTTCTTGACTCCCTTTTCGAGCCCTCGCCTAGGCGAAGGGGACTCGCCTGAGCGAGAACCTTCAACCTGAGCGAGGGATTGGGCGAGACAATGTGGTGTTGGGTTGTGTATTTACTCACTTATGATTGGAATCGTTTGGGTATGACTGCCATGATGAGATGCATGTACATATGTATGGATATATGCCTGATGGATTGCTATATATTCGTGACACGATTCATAAATGATGAATAATGGGTGTTGTGGGAACTTGACATGTGAAATGAATGAGTGGTTTGGAACTAAAGGAACATGGGGTTGATATGAGGGGATGCCCTAAACTCATGGGGTGGTGATGATCAGAGGTATGGATTCGAAATGTGATACGTATGAGGAACTGATCTCAGGGGTGGGTATGGAATTGTAAATATGATTTAATGTTCTTTTATTGCCGATTTATGAATGTTGGTCTGTGTCAGCGTGTAAATTCCTTGGGGTCTCTAGGTGAGACCTCTGGGGTTGCGCTTCAGTGGTCGGGACGTAATCCCATGGCCCCTGGTAGTGGGTGTCCATGGTGATGCCCCATCTATATAACTAGGTAAGGATTCAAGGTAAGGTTGCATCTTGACACTCTAAGGAGTCAGTTAGTCTCACCTAGAGCGGACTGACTCCTGTGGTGAGAGTAGCAGGAGGCCTGAAATTCACTAAGGGCTAACCTTATGGTGAGGGAAAATTGATCCATCGTAACACTTGTAACACATAGCTCGAGGGTGAGCAGAGGTATCCACCACAAGTGCAAGCATCCGCTGAATCTGACTAAGTTATACGTATCCGGATGAGTCGAGTCGAGTCGTAGTGTATTGATTGAAGAGTCTTAACATGTTTGGATGTTGCATTGACATTGGATGGTGAAAGTATATATCTAATTGTATGATTTAAATGTTGTTGGCTCTAGCTTATCCGTTTTGTTGCATGGTTGTATTGTATGTGGCTATTCTTTCTTGCGATGATCATCAATTTGATTGATGGGAGCAGATGGGCGAGGTTCTCGTGGTCAACAAGGGAATGGTGATTCCGCTGCTTAGCCATCTGGGCTGGAGTTATTTTCTTCATGATTTCTTTAGGGCTATGACCCATGTATCGTTTTATGCATTTCTATTCTACGCTCTTTATTAGACTGATTTTTGTTTTCACGTTGGCATCATGGTGTGCCCAGGTTGTAGGGGTTGTGTTAAGGACCCCAAGACTATACTACTGTACTATCGTTGCGTGACGTTTCCTTTAATTTTGTTTAATAATTAAATGGGTCGTTACATAGAGAGCAATCATATATATATATATATAGATAGATTAAATTATCATAAAATCTATGTTGTCATTAAATTATAATTTATCTCATAATACATAAAAATTATTATTTCGACAAAACATCTTTTTTATTTTGATATTATCCATGATTTTCGTTAAAGATATTCACTTACATATTATAAAATTTTAGTTTTAATTTATAACATTTATTTAAGTTATTATATTTTAAATCAAATAAGAAAAAAAAATACTATTTTATTAAAAATATAGATTTCTACTGTCATTTATTAAAAATATAAATAAAACTAAAAACCATAAATGTCACTTTATTAAAAAAAATAAAAAACTATATCTATTTCAAAAAGAGACGTGAATGTCCCTTGGCATAGTTTTAATAAAGGTAAAGAATACTATTTGTATAATATTACTTAAGATGTTTTACCATCAATCTAGAGTTTAGAACAAAAAAACATAGGGATGAAAAATGATTCAATGCTATGTACAATTTGATAAAATATAATATTAAGGTTTTCTTAAAATATAATATTAATATTGATTTTATATATAATATTTAAAAAACAGGAGATAAAAATGATCATACAAAACTAAACATTTGATCAACTATAATATTTAAGTAGGAGATAAGTATCTTTTTATGCTGTTATGCTTTTATGATAGATAGAAAACAAATAAAAAATGACAAAGTGAGAGAGAGTGATGAGCATATCAATAACCTTAATCAAATTTAGTATTTGCTTCCTTTTTTTGTCGTTGGGGAAGGAAGTTTACGATAGAACGTAATACATAAAATAACAAGAAGAAATAGCAAATTAACAAGATTGCTATTAAAATGAAAAAGTTAAAGTAACACGTCAATATGTGGAACATAAAATTTTTTCTAAACTTAATAAAAGAGAGAAAAAAATAATATATTTAATGCAATATGCAGCATATATATATATATATATATATATATATATATATATATATATATATATATATATATATATATATATATAAAGGATAAATCTCATCTTATTAAACTCATTTTATATGAATAAATTTTAAATTCATTTTTTTATCAGAATCATTCAAATAGAAAATTAAGTAAGAAACTAACGCAGTGAAATTCAATCAGACCAATCCCCACAAGTCATATGCATGCACCCTCTTATTAGACTCCAATGGTTTAACTATATATCTTATATTTATTTATTTTTACTATTTAATCATCTTTCTTTTTCTCCCGCCTTTCCAAATATACAGAAAATTATGAGTGTAAAAATTGAAGAAGCCTTGACTCATGGTAAAAGTAGTCAACAGTTACCAAGCGAAGAAGTCATTATCATAGATTCACACCTACCCCAAATCCACCAACCACAACCCTTGTAAACTGATGAAACTTAGTAACTTACGAACGCTCCATATGGCCGACCGTAACCCACAAGATTCCCACCACTGCCACCTATTAATTCCACATCACAAAGGACACCACCATTGGAGAATCTTAGCATTTGTTTGTAGCTCAATTTCAACATATATATAACATGAACTACTACTACGTATCCACCGAAAAGCATAAACCGAACGAGTAACAACGTACGTTCAAAACAAAAACAAAAATGGGTTTCTGTAGCAATGGCAGAGAAGAGAGTGAAATGTATCACGCTCAAATCCACCTGTACAAACACGTGTACAACTTCGTGAGCTCTATGGCTCTCAAGTCCGCCATGGAACTAGGCATAGCCGACGCAATCCACAGCCACGGAGAACCCATCACCATTTCTGAGTTAGCCTCTGCACTCAAACTCCACCCCTCAAAACTCTCCGTTCTCCACCGATTCATGCGCCTTCTAACACATAATGGGTTCTTCGCCAAAACAACAGTGGGGTCACATAAAGGAGGAGGAGGAGAAGAAACACTCTATGATCTCACTCCTCCTTCCAAGCTTCTGATCCGAACCGAGTCAACGTGTTTGGCTCCTATTGTTAAGGGCGCGCTTCATTCGAGTTCCATCGATATGTGGCACTCCTCCGACAAGTGGTTCACTGAGGATAAGGAACTCTCGCTGTATGAGAGTGCCATGGGAGAGAGTTTCTGGGAGTTTTTGAACAAGGCCACTGAATCTGATACGCTTAACATGTTTCATGAAGCCATGGCAGCAGATTCTAGAATGTTCAAGATGGCTCTGGAAGAGTGCAAGCATGTGTTTGAGGGATTGAGTTCCCTTGTCGATGTGGGAGGTGGAACTGGTGCTGTCACGAGCATCATCCATGAACTCTTCCCTCACATGAAGTGTACGGTGTTTGATCAACCGCAGGTTGTGGCTAACTTGACTGGAACTGAAAATTTGAACTTTGTTGGTGGGGATATGTTCAAATCCATCCCTTCAGCTGATGCAGTTTTGCTCAAGGTATAATAACTTTTTCTAGTCTAAATTATATTTCTTTCCCTTTAAACTTATCTTTGAAATTTTTTAAACCTGAATGTAGGTCAACCTTAACCTAGGATGGAAACAATGTTCCTAGTATCGTGCATTTAGTGTCAGTTATTAAAATACAGTTACTGGTTTTAAACTGCAGTAATTATAAGATCAATTAAGTCAAATTTAAAATCTACAAAGATAAAAACAATTCAAATTTAAAAGTTAAAAACCAAAATGAAATTCATAAGAATCTTTGCAAAAATTTATTATTTTAGTTATTTTTTAGATAATTCTGAAATGTTTATACATAATTTTAATAGTGATAAATATTATAAATTATACTAAAATGTTAAAATAATCTTAAAATAGTAAGAGTAATATTAGTTACATTTCTTTTAAGTTATACAAAACATGAAAAAATGAACATTAAATTTTATATCCTTCAGTATAGCATGAATTAAATGTAAATTAATAAATGGAATTTTAAATCGATATAAAATTATGTTACATATTTTTTAAGATAATTATTGAAATAAATAACTAAAATAAGAAGAATATTATATATATATATATATATATATATATATTGAGATGAAGATATTTTATTAGTCAAATTATAAATTTATACATTGGTATAAAATATTATATAATTATTTTTTTAATTTAGCTATGATTTATAGAAGTAAACTTTTTAAGAAATAAAATATTTATATCAATTGCCATTATTTATGAATGAAAATTATAAAATAAATTATATTTTCTAATTATATGAATTAATATTTATATATATATAAATATATATATATATATATATATATATATATATATATATATATAAAGATATTCTCGGGATAAAATAGGAAAAAAGATAAAAAAAAGAAGTCAATTGCCGTATATGAAAATAATTTATTACCATTATTTAAGTGATTTTATATTTTTGTAGTTATCATAAGTTTGTATTTAAATAATTCGTTAGTATACAAATTATTTCACAGAATTGTTTAATAAAAAACAATTTATTGATTAATAACTATTTTTCAAGAAAATAATTTAGTAAATAATACTACATTCTTACATGTTATGAACATATTTCTTAACCGTTTCATTGTTTCAATATTTTCCCGTTATCAAAACAAATGGAACAATAGGTATTTTTTTTTCTTCTAAGAAAGCTTTTCAGTTTTTGTGTATAGAAAAAAAAAATACTAAAAGAACTAATATTACCATATTATGAACTTTTCTAATTTAAAAAAAAAATAGCTTGCATACTAAACAAATACGATAGAAGAAATATTTGGTGTCAAGGAAGGAAGAGAAATAAACATGAAGTTTAATCACACAATTATCATCTTAACAAAACAAGACAAATATTTTTAATCTCTACATAAAAATATATCATTTTAGTTCACACACATTGTACTTTTGTGATAAAAAATAGAAGGAAGTAACATTATAACTTAAGAGTTTAAAAATGATTAAAATGGTATAAAATTAAAAGTATATACTATAAGGAGAAAAATATGTTCCTTTGTAACTGTTAAAAAATACACGATTAATTAAATATGTATACAAATTTTAAAATCTGAGAATAGATTTAGTAAAGATAAACTAATGATTTCTGTAAGTCTGATGAGCGTTAAAGTTGATCATCATGATGTCTTCGTTTTGAAATTTAAAGTTATGGGACTCGGTTTATATGGGAAGTCTCACATTAATTAGAGATAAGACAATTTTATAGTATATAAGTGAGGTGCAAACCTCACTTTACAAGTCGGTTTTGTGGGGTTAAGTTAAGTTTAAAGTCCACTTCTAACATGGTATCAGAGAAGTTAAAGTCTATCCTAGTGAACTTTCTTGGACATTTTGTTCCATCCGATATCGGACCGCTAACGAACCATCCACTAATTTCTTGTCCCACGCACGAAATGAATATAGTTTGGTATGAGGGGTGTCGGTTTTGTGGAGTTGAGTTAGGCTTAAAGCCCATTTCTAACCGTTTAAGAAAAAAAGAAATACATTTAAATTGTTCTAGATCAAAACATGTGAAGCTACTAGATATACCATAACATATTATATGTTCTTTTTGACAAAGGTGATGAAATTGGTAGCATGACTGTATAATTTGAATTGTTGGATAAAATTTCAATTGTTTTGCAGTGGGTTCTGCATGATTGGAACGACGAGCTCGCAGTGAAGATATTGAAGAACTGCAAAGAAGCCATTTCAGGGAAAGGGAAAGGGAAAGTGATAATCATAGACATAGCAATAGATGAAGCAAGTGATGGTCGTGAATTGACAGAGTTGAAGCTCAACTATGACTTGGTGATGCTCACTATGTTGAATGGAAAAGAAAGAGAGAGAAAGGAATGGGAGAAACTTATTTATGATGCAGGCTTCAGCAGCTACGACATCACCCCCATATGTGGCTTCAAATCTCTCATCCAACTTTATCCTTAATACATTCAACATAGTTGCACCATATGCTCTATATTTTATTTCTCAGTTTAAAGTTTAAATATGAAAATCAAGAAATGAATGAATAATAGGCTCTATTTTAAATGTTATAGAAATTATGTGATTTCTTAATATTTAGGTTTTCTTTAATATTAGCTAAACTCTCTCCAATTTATTTTTAATATTATGTTTGTAATGACCCAATTATAAGTGTAATGCTTAAATCTACTTTTTCTCTCTACAGCTACAATTAATGAATAGAAATATAATAATACTTTAATAAATGTTATGTTTGTAAAGATCCAATCATACGTATAAAGATATTAAAGTCTTATTATAAATGATATTAAGCAATCAACTAAACAAACATGCATAACTAAAAACAATTTGAACACCTGTTATGACTTGTTAAAAAAAATACAAGTTTTAGCGGTTAAAAACTGTCACTGATGAAATTTATGATGATTTAAAAAACTGTTAAAATTACGCATGTCAAAAACAGTTTGATACAAAAAAATTTTAACTGTTGATATTGCTGTCAGATTAGAAAAAAAATTACTAGCGCTTAAAAACCGCTTCAAAGTTTACTTTTATTTTGAGAAATGTTATCATATTTTGACAATTAAAAATTATCACATAATATATCATTTTTTATGATTAAAAATCGTCACAAAATATACCATTTTTTACAGTTAAAAATCGTCACAAAATATATTATTTGGTGCTGTTAAAAATCGTCACAAAATATATCATTTTTATGATTAAAATTTACCACAAAATATATCATATTTTGACGGTTAAAATATATCATATTTTAATTAAAAATTACAAAAATAATGTTTAAATTTTTTTAAACTATAATTTGTGTACACAAGTTATAGTGTACTAAGAGTGACAAAAAATTTACTCAAATTAACTTCTAACAATATTTCTAAAATTCACTACTTAAACCTCAAAAACTCTACTAGAAAAGCTAAGAAATTGTAATTGGACTAAACTAACCTAATAAAGACTTTGCCTTTGTGGGAAGCCAATTGAATAAAAAAGATAGAAAAGCGAATACGTAATGTTTTGATATTTATGAGTTTGATAATAGGGTAAAGAAAAATTAAGACATACATAATGTTTAAGAAAACGAGATTAATTGTCATCCAGGTCAAATTCTTGCTCTGGCTGCCAAACTACAATATATGCATGGTTTCCAACTACAGTAATCCCCTAAAAAATGGAAATTTAGTCAGATTTGAACGGACATTATGTTGTAAGAAGCATATACGTTCACTTTAAAATTGCACAACTAAATGTTCAAGTGCCTCATCATGAAGCATTCTCCAAAAAAAAAAATCACATAACCAGATCATAGAAAATGATGAGAATAAAGATGTAATTATTAGACAATGTCAAGCATTACGGGGATCAGAAATTTAATCCATGACCTCTAAGCAAAACACACGGCACAAAATCACTGTAACCATTAGTGCACCACTCAAATACCTATTCTAGTCTAAAATTCGGCGAAACTCTTTAGTTTAACTGCATTCAATTTCATGGTTGATAATTATAAAGTTGAGTTAGAAAATGCTAGATTTAATAATAACGTAATAAAATAATTTAAATGCTAAAAGTGAGATAACATTAAAGGTTTGTAATGTTTTTAGGAGGAGGAGGGATAAGAGGGATAACATCAGAGAATCAAAGCCATGAGAAAATCTTTACCTTAGAATTGGAAAAAATTGAAATTGAGTATGAAGAGAGTGGTGATGCTAGAATTTAAATGTTTGTTTACAACTACTTTTAGGATTCTCACAACAGATCAATCATACAACAGTTGTAGAGTAGAAACATCCTATCCTATTTAATTTACTAGCATGCATTGTCAAATTTCCCACTCCTCTAATAATTGCAACCTCTACTTTGTATCAATAATTGCATCACATGATTCATACACCATTATAAAGAAAACATCAAAAGAAAACACTAATTTAAACTAATCTCTCAGAACAAAAACCTTATTCATGTGCATTGAGTCACTAAAAAACATGAGTAAAACATTGTAACATTTTTTAAAAAGGTTAAAAGTGAAATAGTTGGTATAATCAACACCCTGTTAAAGAAACAAAAATTGAACAAAAAGGATGAAACAACCCAACCAATCAACCAAACAATTCTTCAAAACAAAATAATCATTCTCTATCAATAAAAAACTATAAAAATCTCATTTAGTTTGTTTTTCTAATGTTAGAATTGTTATTATCTCTCTAATTCAGTCTTAGTGTAATTAACTAGTAAATATAGGTTACTGCATATCTCAATAAAAATCATTTGATTTATCAATTATACTATTTCTAGTTAATACTTAAAAAAAATTGGACTTCATTGGTACATGTACGTGTACCATTCAATTGTGTAATTGTATTTAGAAAGTTTATCCATAACTTTATTAATTCATTATATTTCTAATGTTAAATGTTATAAAATCACTTTACGAGTAAAAATAGATACTTTCGTAGCTTAACGGAGTCCATTGAGTCATTCAAGGGAAATAGCTTAGTCTTGACATTCACATCAAAAATATCATAGCATCCTATATGTAACACAAGTTCCTAAGAAGAACAATCACAAGTCATTCTAGTACATGAAATCATATAGACCACTGCATTCCTAATTTTATCAATTATCAATCAATTCTAAACTAAGTATTTTTTTCTCTTACTTGGCTGCTAAACTAAAAATACAACTTAAGTAGTCATTTTTATAAGTATTAGCAATTATTTCATGCAATAATTTATATGCTAAAAACACTTTCAATCAATTCCTAAACTATGTCAAAATACACCAACCTAGAGTCTAAAGTGATGGATATTCAATACTTCAAGAACTACTCAGATAGGTTTTTTTTAGGAATCACACAAGAGAGCAATGATAGTTTGAGGACGAAATGGATAGTTTATTCCACAATTTACAGTAACATTTTGCTGGTGCAAATCAATATACTCCTAATCACAATTTATAGTATCATTTTACTTTTTCCAACAAAACATTTCTTGTAAACATGATCATAATCAAATCCTCATCTACATGCTTAAGCAACTCAGGGGTGGTCAACTTTGTTGGAGCAATTTATAGTATCGTTGATAAAAGTAACTTCATCAATAGCTTCATAAAAACATCATGTAACGTCCCAAAACTAAATAATCCTCAATTAATAAAACATCACATACATGAATATTCAGAAAGTGTGGGGTTTATGGTAAGAAGGTATACAATGCGTCAGATATACCCAGATTACAAGAAAAGGACCCCACATGGCCCAATTAGAAATATATTGAAAAGAAAACAAATAAATAATTAGGCCTTGTTCGGACAAGAAAAACATAAATAATATAAAATCCTCCAGTAATGGGCCCCACAGTGGGCCCAACACCTGTCCCATCCATCAAGCTGCAACATTCCTATTACCATCACCACTGCCAGGGGTTCTCACATCTGCTCACATCAACCAGGTTGATGATCATTGCAAAGGAAAAGGCCATGCATAACACACAAGCAAGCAAAAGGGTAAACTAGCGAAGAGGTCATCATATCATGCACTCAACATACCATTTCACATTCAAACATACATAGTAGACACCCACATGTGAAGTACTCATCAATATCAAAAACCAAGACTTGACTATCCGGATACGTATCTGAGGCACCACCACGTGGTAGTGGAATTATGTCCTAATAATGAGGCGTCACCGCGAGGCCTTCATGGAATTATACCCTTACAGGAGGCACCACCACGTGGCCTTCGTGGAATTACGCCCTAGCCCTGAGGCACCACCACGACCCCCCGTGGAATTACGTCCTTTTGTTGAGGCACCACCAGTGACTCCCTTTTTGGAGGGTCCATAGAATTACGTCCAACCAATGAGGCACCACCAAGATCTCTCACTACAAGAGTCATGGAATTATGCCCTACCCATACTTTAAACATGTTCCACCCACCAATCAAGAATTTCCCATAACACAAATATCATGTACCATTAACAATTCATACAATTCATGCTTTCCAATTCATACCCAATCAAACAACATGCCATTTCCATTTCAAATGTACATATTAATCATGCTATCATCACACAACCCTTCTAGTAAGGCATTTGAGTCAGATAAATAAGCCACATATTGGTGAACCACTCAATAACAACATCAAAACTCGCCCGCTGTCTCGCTCAAGCCAATAGGGCTCGCTCAGGCGAGAGGAACCCTCTCGCTCAGGCGAGTCCCATCTCGCCTAGGCGAGGGCGCGACGAGGGAACAGAGAACCATGCGGGGTCTCGCTCAGGCGAATCCCTTCTCGCCTAGGCGAGAGCACTCCTCGCTCAAAAAGAACATGCGTCGCCTAGGCGACAAATCGCGCAACAAAAACCTAGGCGAGCCTCTGATAATCTCGCCTAAGCGAGACTGGCTCGCTTGGGCAAGAAAACCAGTACTCGCCATTGTTTTCTCATACAACAGCCAAGACCACGAACCAAATCATGCTTTAACTCAATCCAAAACGGACACAACACCAACCAATCCATACAGACACGAAAAGACGTCCAAAATAGCAGAAAAACACAATTAACAGAAGGTCCTAGCTTCCCTTACTTGGAAAACAAGTTAGTGGGACACTCCGACACGAACACAGTGAACACGGCGGTCCTAAGGATGGCCAAGGAGCTGAAATGAATGGTAAAAATAGAAACAAGGACGGATTATTATCAAACCCTAACGGTAACAAGTGGTCCTAGGCCCATAAAAAGGGAAACATGAGCTAAGAAAATACTTACGTGGAGCAGGAGTTGGGTTTGGGTTAGCTCGAAGAAGGTTCAGAGTAAACCCTAGCGGAGCGTTCTGTACGAGAGGCGCAAAGATGACGGCTGATTCTTCTGCAAGAGTGAAAAGTGCAGATTAGGGCAACTAGGAATGGTTTTTAACCTTTGGGCCAACCCTCGGGCCCAATAGACGCAAGGCAGCCCTTAAAATGCTAAGGCAGGAAAAATTGAGCCTTACACATTATATTTCTGAGGCCAATAGTTTTTCAAAAACAAGCTTTTTTAAAAATAATTTTAGGAGAAAAATCAAGAAATTGTTTCATAACTTGAAATTAAATTATAGATAAACTAGAAACTCTCTTACTTAGTTTAGGCAGAAAGTCATCTAATTTATTTTGTTGTAAGTGAGCATGGAAAATTCTCTAATATTGTTCTTAGTTAGTGTATTAGAAGATCTAAAGAAATAAATAGGTAGACAAAACCACTAATAAGGTGCCTTAAGGAATACCCTTCTCCAACACATATGTATGAGTAGTGATATACACTTCCAACAGAAGGACAATTGCTAGCCAACTCCACATAGCAAAGAGCAGAAAGCACAACAAAAAATCCTGCCACCAGTAAAGAGAGTGGCAAAGTAGGTCCAAAGTGTTCTCGATCCACTGTTCCAACTAGCACATACACACCAACAGAAACTATTGCACCAACACCTAAGTCAAACCACCACATAAATTAAAATATCGTAAAAGTAGTTCATTGCCAAATTAAATAATAGCATATTGTTTCGAAAGGTTAAAACATTGAAAAAACAATTCATTTATACTTTTTTATTTTTGTAGATCTGTTTGAGCACTAGTGCGAAAAGAGCTTGTTATGACAGGTAAAAAGGACTTATTATGATAGGTAAGTTGGCATCATAGTTGCAGGAGTCATAAAAAATGCGTTTTTTCTATGACATCGTGAAAATTTGTCATAATAAGTCTAACTTACTATGATAGGTATTTTTACACCTAACATAATAAGTGAGTATTTTTTTTTTAATTTTTTCAATTTTCCTCCATTTATAATAGTATTACCTGAATATAACAAAATACAATTTTCAAATAAAAGAATTTCATTCACTTACTTTATCCAATAATATTATCCAAAAAAGACTTACTATCAAATTATATATACATAAAGAATGCTACTTTAGAATTTATTCATACATTCTAAAAAAGACTAAACATTGTACATAATCTCACTATGAACCAACTAACTAATGGGACTCCAAGATCTCCCCATATGTCCATGGGAACAAGAAAATCACAACAACCAAAACAATAATGGCTTCTTTTTCAAGTTTTTTCCGGTGTCTAAAGTCCATTGTCGTAATAGTCTGCAAAGCAATGAAAAAAGGTCCAATGAGAAATTCCATTAGTTTATCAAAGGGTCCTTCCAAACACTAATCAATTCCAAATTCATTTCATTTTGAAGACCTAAATTTCCAAAATCCTATTGCATCCAAAATCTCTTTCTACGTTAATTTTCTACACCAATTAAAATGCAGGGCCAAAGCTATATAAAGGAACCATTTTACTAAAGATTATAGATTATGTATTACACATAATTGAAATTCATAATGCGTAAGTGGCCACTTTTATGTTGTTCTTTCAAGATTTTATACCAGTAGCCAATAAAGAATTATAATTTAATTGAAAACTCTATAAGATGTAAGGGACATACCTTCTTTATATACGTAAGAATCTATGGACTTGAAGTAACTAATAGAATTCAAAATTCAGTGATTCTTCAATAATTCAATGACAAATCAATGAAATTAAAAATTACAATCCATAATAGTAAATTGAAAATAATTCAGTTGATTAGAAAACTACCTTAGTTTTAGGAAGAAAGCAAAGACGATTCTCTTCACATTGGTTCAAGAAGACAAAGACATCTCAAAGCAATTCATACACTTTCTTCACCTTTTCAAAAAAATCTCAGCGAACACACAATGGTTTCCACAAATCTTAGCCAAGCACATGCTCGAAGATGAAAAAACAAAAGGCGATACATGGTTAGAAATAAAATGCAAATCCCTCCAATTTGAACGCAAAGAGGATCAAGTATTCAGAGAGTGAATTTAAACTAAAGAAGATGAAGGCGAAGAGGGTCACGGCACCACAACGTTGGAGTCACGTTGCAAACAGAACAGTATTTACTGATTTTAACTTTTATATATATGGATTTTTAGTTCTTAGAGTCTAGCAACGAGACTCAAGGCAAAGCATCTCTCACTCACTCCAAAGCAAAACCATAGCCCAACACACATGTGCAAACAAGTGAAGAAAAGAGGGAAACCTGTCCAAAGGGAGGAGAATCACCAATGCAGCAACCAGGAACAATGCACAAATAGTGGGCGAACGACGCGTGGACGGTGCGCGGACGGCAAGCTAACAACACGAACGGGAGCGAACAACGCGGACGACAAGCAGACAACGCGCGGACGGTGTGCGAACAGCGTGCAGACAGTGCACGAATGGCGTGACGAACAAAGTTGTGAACGAAGCGGCAACGACAACACGAAAGAAGAATGTGACTGTTTGAGAAAGAAAGTATACTTTTGGAGAAAGAATGGAGACGAGAAAGAGAAAAAAGGGAAGGAAAAAATTAGGATTTGAAGATATTATGACAGGTTTCTCTAAATCTGTCATAATATATTTTTAACATAATTTCAATTTTGCCACTATGCCCATCTACTATGATAGGTCCTCTACACTTGTCATAATAAATTTTCCTTTCTCACTTATTATGATAGATCTCTTTTTACCATTCATAATAATTGTTACTTTTATTACAAAAATGCCATCGGTCAACTTATTATGATAGGTGGTTTATACCTATCATAATAAGTCGTCATAGATTCCCCTTTTTCCACTAGTGGAGTAAAAGGGAAAATATGAGCGTCTAACAAAATTAGTCTCATTAGTTCCTCAATTAGTTTCATCAGTTCACATTCATCTGGTTATTGGTTATAGCAACAATTATCATACTATTAATTTTACTTACCTATTCTCCTTAGGGTGAGATTGTATAGATTTAAACTTTCCAAACAAAATGAGGTTAGCCCAAAGAGAACGCACTAGTCCAATAAATAGCTCGGCATTATTCCAAAAGAAAAAGAGATATTACATGAAATTAAACCATAGGTAACGATGTTAATCAAATTACATTAAATAAAGGCCCTGAAAAACTTATGGTTGAATAACTCAAAAATTAAACCTTAGGTTACAATGTTAATCGAATTATAAGAATTAGTTGTAGAATAAACTGATAGTTGAATAAGCAGCGTGAAAGAGAACCAGAACACCGAAGACTTCGACGATTAAAGCTAGACCGATCTATACATTCTTCTTCATCTTTCTCTGCACGAAGTTCATTAGTTTCGATTGTTAATCACGGACGTCAATTTCAACTTGGGACATTGGTGAGCAAGGAGAGTTCAGTGAGGAGGGCATAAAGCTTGATATGGTAGTCTATGGTGAGGATCTTGGTGTCGGCGGCAACATAGGAGAAGTGGTGGTGGTTGTTGATGTCAAAAACCATCGTCACGTCTCCTTGCACTCATTTTCCACCACAACAAATGTAAGTGGAAATATTGATAATTTGGATCCTTTCCAACTGTGACTAATAACTACCCACCATAAGTAATTTTTAGGTGGCATCCATCAAAACCTATAAAGGGTCTACAACCACTTAAGAACACTCTCTTGCACCCATCCAAACACATAAAAACTCCCAAACTATGGTTGCAATTTGTGGCAAGGTTGGTTAACTTTGATCTTAATTGTTGTTCCAGAATAAACTTTTCTTAGCTCTGCCAAATATTGCTTTTAACCACCCCCTCTAGAATTTCCATGGCCATTTATTTTTCTTTCAAGGCCCTCTAAGTTGTGATCCCAATACTATATGGCTTATTTATACCATCTATTATCTCATTTGATGTCATATTTCTAACATTTCTAAATTTTTTCACCACTATCCCCCTCTTTACCATCCCTAATTTCAACCTCAACATCCTCACCAAAATCACCATCGACACCTTATTCAGTCTCATCACTAACAACACCAACATCATCATGTCCATCCCCTACTTTAACCTCCATAGACTCACCACTCACACCAACAACCTTTTCATCCCCAACTACATCATCAGAACCCTTACCAACAATACCACCACCCTCCCTAACATTCACTCCTTCATTGTTGGAACCTTCAATGAGTTTAATTATTTGACTTGAATTAACAACATGTTCAACATAAATCTTGACCTCCCTCTTTCTTATATTATGCGTAGTTAGCCAACTCCAAAGCATCCATATCTACACTCATTTGCCTCAAATCTTTATCCATCCTACCTTTCTTTGGCTTCCACCACACTTTCACCTCACCATCATATTTAAACTCTCTCACTATCCCTAATGCTTTAGAGTAAGACCACATATCAGGATTCACTCCTCGCACAACATGTTTATCCCCAGCCTCGTAATGCATCAACTTCCCCCTAAAACTTACAAACTTTCCCATGTGATGGAAAACTGTTATGCAACCCATCTACTGCAAAACAAAACAGAAGTCAAAGAAATATAACCATACATTCAATTAAACAAAACAAAAGCAACATAAACCTAAATGCAACAAAAACAAACATCAACATTGTTAACCATACATCCAACAAAAACAAAATGTTCACCCGGATAAACCCTAACATGACCGTAAATACAAGGAAAACAACAAAAGACTCACCTAACTTGTATCATTGTTGCTCTTAACCATGTGATTCAACCTCTTTCATCGATGCAAATATGACCAACCTTTTATTAAATAACAAAAACAATAACACAATGTTTAAGTATATGAAATAAATAGTCCGTTTAGTTAGCAAATATATAAAGCAGCTGATAAAATCCCATAAAGCTTAGTTACAATTTGACAAGTATTACACTTTTATGTATTCCTTTAGCTTGTTTATTTTCTTGAATGTATTGTACCATCATTTACTTACTACACCATGTGTTTTAGTTGATTTTCACTATAAAATACTTGGATAAGAACTTCCAATGAGAAATTCTAAAACTTCAAATGAGAAATTCTAATTGCAAAGAAAGCATCACAAGTGGAATGATAAATGGATGTTAAGAAGAAAAGTATGTGTAGCAATAATCAACACTGGACGATTTCAATTTCAACAAAACAAAGACATTTTCAACAGTTTTCAATCTTAATAAAACTCACCATTCATATGCTTTCTGTTTCAAACCAGTGCGCATTTAAAAAAAAAAGATTTCATTTCAGCAAATTAATTATTACCATGTGGACAATGTAAAACCCATTTATTTTTATTTAAAAATAGTTGTGCTTAGTTAAATAAAATGGGTAAGCTAGCTCACCTGCCTACTTTTTCAAAAACACCCCCTCAACTTCCTTTATACTTTTCTCTCATCTTTTCCCTCCCAAACATTGTTATTCTTCTTACTTCTAACTTAGTTACTACCACTCCTTGCAGCAAAGGCTGAAATTGAGACTTTTGCGGAGTTCTCATTGGAACAAACCAAACATTCCTTCCCTTCATGTAAGTGAATCCCAAACCTTTATTTCTTTCTTCTTTTTCCAGTTCGATTGTGATCAGTTCAGTATTGGGGTTTTCATTAGAGGCTCATTTTCGTCTTTGTGTTCACATTTTTCAACTTTTTAGTTTGTTTTTGGAACTGTGGTGCTCCTTCTGTTAGGGCTCTCTTCCCGCATGTTCGCTTTTAGTTTTTAGGTAAGGGAAGCTAGGGTTCAAAGCTTTTTAAGAGTATTGCATGTTTTTGGTTTCTGAATCATGTTTTCAATGCCTGTTTGATGTTTATGTTGTATGAAAATGAGTTGGTGTTGTTTTTCTTGTGTTATGGGTTTGCATGCGTGAGTAGGTGAGAAACCTGTTATTCTCGCCCAAGAGAGCAGCTTTCACCTAAGCGAGAATAGTAGAAACTCACCTCTACCTCTATTCAAGTTGTTGCTCAGGCCAAGAGCTTTAGTTTTGAGCGAAGAGCAATCTCACTCAAACGAGAAGGTTTCGTTTAAGCGAGAATTCACAGAATCTCATAATACCCACTGTTCGAGCTCTCGCCTAGGCAAGAATGCCTAGCTTAAACGAGAGAACTTCTGTCACTTAAGCAAAGGCTTCTAACTTAAGTGAGACTGGTGCGTGGAAGTGTTTAATTGCTTGATTTCTTCCCTGATTGATTTTTTCACTCCTCAAGAGCATGTTGTATAATGTTGTGCATGTATGATGTGTTTTTGTTTAGGATTGTATTTGATGTTTTTAACATGAGATGATGATTATTATGAGATAACATGTGGAATTGGTGTGGAAATTTCATGGAGAAATCCCTTTTGATGATAAAGTGGTGTGTGTAGTGACTTAAGGATTCAAGTAAGGTTGAATCTTGACACACTAATGAATCAGTTATACTCACATAGGGTGTACCGATTCATGTGGTGAGAGTAGCAGGAGGTCCTAGTCTGTGACAGAATAATGGCCTTAGATGATCATAGACTAACCTTGTGTGTGGTAGGATGAAACTCATTGGCAATGACTCTGTAGAGCAGTAGAGGCCACAATAAGTGCATGCCACTAGTGAATCCGATCTCATTACATGTATTTGGATAACTAAGTTAGAGGGTCTGTCATGGTTTGCTATCATGTGCTGCTTGCGTTTAATAATTTGCTTGCTTATTTATATGTTAAAATTAGTTTTCTCTAGCTTACCCTTTTCCTTTTTGTGCTATGTTTTCTTATGGTGTTTTCCATTTTGCAATGATCACCAATATTGGTATGAACATATGTGGAGACCCCTAGTGATCACCATGATGATGGAAATGTTGTTGTTTAGTTTAGGCATGTTGGACCTTGCTCATTCTTGAGCCTCTTTTGAAGAACTGTTTTCGTTGTAATTTCTTGCTTTGTTGAGCAACCTTTTGGCAATCTATTTTATGTTTCAAGACATGATGAAGGATTGACCCCAACAAAAGATGGAGGTACATGCTTAAGAAGACTAAGCATGTTTAGAAAGGAAGTTCACTAATCCTTCATCTCTTTCATTTGTGTTTGTTATTTTTGATTCCCTAAGTTGACTTAGTTGAATCAATTTTAGTTGACTTGTTAACCTTTGACTAGGTTTGACTTGTTGACTATAGTTGACTTGACTTAAGCCAACATACTAATATATGTTTATTTGCTTTGTAGGTTAATTAGGAGTAAGAAAGCAATGCTAGGTGGCACATGGTGATTGGGAAGCATAAATGATGTGGAGGAGAGAGTAAAGCAAATGTATAAAGCATAAAGAAAAAGGCATAAAGCAAGTGTACCTATGTACCTTTGGTCTCCTTTATTTTTAGCATACTTTGACCACTTTTTGGAGACATATGAGACACATTCTTTGTCTCCTTTTGTGCTAGAACGAAATTAGCCTTGCACACACCATAGTTAGCTTTTTTGTCTCATTTTTTATAACCTTATTTGACCTAGTTTCTAGAAGCTAGGGTTCGGTTTTTGTAGAGACATCCTTAGGTATCTTTTATTTGCTTAGAGGCCCCTAAACTCTTCTATATAAGGGGTGCTCCTAGATATGTAAAAGGGTTGAACATTTTGAAGTAAAAACACTCTTGTGTCTCAACCATTTGTGAGAGTTTTCTCCCTAGGGAGTGAATACTTTTAAGCCTTATTTTGCATAGCAAGTGGCAGCATACATCCACTCATCTTCAAGGTTGCTTTGGCTTCTAGCCTAGTCTTGTAGTGGCGTGCTTCTCACATTTTTATCATTTCTTTCCTTTCCATTTTATGTTTTCTTCTTCCTTTAATTGTTCTTGTTTTTTTCTGTGGTTTATGTGCATTCCATTTCCTTTTTGTATTGAATCAATCCATCATCTTCTTCTCTTGAGCTTCGTGAAAGGAACCTTCACATCTAGATAACATGCTATCTTAATGTCTAGTGGGGATTTCACTTAGCTTTCTTAATCAACTCACACCATATTCAATAATCTTAAAAAGGAACAAGATAATCCTTCAGCAAGACATATTTATGTCATTGATCTGTGCCCATGGTACTTCTGTTTCAATATATTTTGGATAATTGTAAAAGGTTGATTCTCATATACTTTATATCATTGCTTTATTCTATTATAATATGTGATGTTTTGTTTATTAGAGTTCTTCTATTAAATGAGATGTCACAAAAAACATGTGTGAAAGGACATGTAAATAGTTCATACAACCTAGTGGAATGTCGTTTGCCATGTCAGGCAAAATTTAATGTTAATGTTGTTGAGTGGGAGTAAGTATATCCAATGCTTTCTAAAGTTAGGAGATCGATCATAATCAAAGTTTCGAACATAGACTAATTCAAATTTTGTGTAAAATTTGTGGAACCAAAAGCATATTTAATTCTTGTTATTATCATAGATCTTTTTTATACCATCCAACATTTGAGATTCAAACGATAAAAGATTTATGTCTAAATTTAAATTATTATTATTTTAATATTTTTTCTTTGTGTTATTTTGTTTAATATAATCTTTATCACTGTATTAGAAAAGAGATTAATAAATAAACATTTGAAATATTTTAAACTTGAATATTTATTTTCTTTTTATTGCTTTTTAAAAATACTTTTTAATTTTATCAACTTTGTTTAATTGATGTTTGCAAAATTTATGATGTTTTGGTTGTCTTGAAATTTTATTTATGAATAATTGTGAACTATTTTGTCTAATTAATATTTCGTATTTTAATTTTAAATTTATATCATTATAATATTTTTAAAAATATTTAACACTAAAGATACGTGAATATATCATTTTTATATTAAATATTTGATATATTATTTTTGTTATGTAAATTTTACTTTTTCATAATAAATAATTAATTAATATTAAAACAATAAAAAAAAAATATAAGTACACTGTGATTATATCTGTTATCCTATGATAGTATGGATGAAACAAGAAATTTATACATGTAGAAGAGAGAAAAAATGATAAAGATATAATTTTTACATTGAGAATAATATGGTCCTTCGCGTCCTCATTCCTCCTCTAATTGGTATTGAATTTAGTATTTATTTATTTCTTCAATTTCTAAAAATAATTCTTTTTCTAGTTTTTCTCATTATTTAATATAGGTTTAATTATGCCTTTGGTCCCCATTTTGGAGTCAAAATCTCAAAATGGTACCTAAATTTTTAAAAGTCTCAAAATGGTCCCCTTTTTTGTTGA